>OIDT01000029.1_pt1 | contig 157825 bp, 140 predicted proteins | sample 1581601 | NCBI WGS metagenome assembly OIDT01 (sample SAMEA3882515, study PRJEB24775) | human gut metagenome | biome: human-associated habitat; feature: intestine environment; material: feces | place: Netherlands | collected 2009/2010 | reverse complement strand
TGCCTAACGCTCTGAAATGCCCTTGTGTATCTATAAAACACGCTTTGAAAAAACAAGGCATAAAAACGCTGAAACCCCTGATTTCTCAGGGGTTTCAGGTGAGTGTATCTATTTTGGTCACTCAAGATGGTTGCGGAGGGAGGACTTGAACCTCCGACCTCCGGGTTATGAGAAATGCACCGTGAATTTCTTATAGTCCCATAGTGGCGCATATGATCCCAGGAAGTCAGTATTTTCAAGGGTTCGGAGGAATCTGTATTCGTCTTTACTCCCATCCCGTACCATGAAATCTTACAGCGGTTGGTGTCAGCGTTGGTGTCAACTCCAAGTGAAGAGCCATGAGATGACCGATTTTGTTGGCCCAACCACGCAAGAAACGCACCTTTAGGTTTTTACCTCTAAGGGGTTCAGTTCATTGGGGTTCGGACAGAACAAGAAACAGACCATCAGGCATACGAATCGTACCAACGCTAAATAGCACAATGGCGCAGCATTACTAACGGGACTCCTTTCCGCCGTCGGTAATGCTGCGCCACTTTTACGCTGTGTCAATATAACACGATGCGTCCCATTATGGAGGAATATTTCAGGAGGTTTCCATGTCAGAATATACACTTGAGATCAAACAGATCGTAGACTATCCACGATGCCGGATCTACCGACAGTTCGTGCAAGCCTTGATAGCAGACCGGAGCATTCGCGTGAGCGGAGGCTCCGGTCTTTTTTATTTTGTCGTGCTATGCGCCTATGCCAACTTCCGCACCTCATACAAGCGCATTGATGGCATTAGTTACACCATCTACCCCGGCGAATGGATCATGTCTGTGGAGGAATTGTCCCGGTGTTTCCGCACACGCTTCCGCCGCCAGACCTTGGCCGCTTTGGAGGGACTGCAAAAGAAAGGGCTTATCAGTTTTCTTGTTCTCGGACATGGCAAGCTGGTCAAATTCAAGATTCGCGGCTGGCGGCGCCACAATACGATCCTCGACTACAATGCGCCCTGTCAGAAGGATACCGGCTTTTTCTTCTTCCCTGTCTCCACAGCCACGGAGCTGGTCAGCGCCGGTCACTGCTCAGAGATGGATGCCGTGCTGGATCTGTGGCTGAACACCGTCTATAACGATCCGCAAGTCCTTGGCTCAGATGTCGGGCCGGTGGTTTATCTCCGCAATGGTACAGGCTGTCCGCTGGTCAGCTATGCGGAGCTGGCATCCCGATGGGGCATCTCTAAGGCGACCGCTGGCCGATACCTCAAGCGCATGGCGGAGCGCGGCTATCTGCAACTGGCAACCTTCCCCGGCACACATGGCACCACGATCTATCTCCAAAACTATCTCTCCACCATGTTCCAAATCTCTGACATTGTGGTGGACAAGGAAGAGATCGCCATGAGCCTTGGCATCAAGCTGGAGCTTCAGGAAGAAACCGCCCTGACTACTGCGGCATCCAGCGGTTCAAATGAGGCCGGTAGCGTTTCAGAAATGAACCGCCATCGAATCGAGCGTAAGATGCGGGAGATCCTTGTGGCACAAGGGCTGCCGTGTGCGTCATGCCCTAAATCCAAGTATATGTTATTACCATTATCCGACGACTGCGAGGTTACAATAGAAGGGGTGCCTCCGCTGCGCCGGTGGCTTCAACTGGTGGTCACCTGCGGTGATGCTCAGGAAGTCTATCACTTTGAACTCAGATTGCACCCGACCGGGATGCGCGGCGATAAGGAGGCCGAACGATGAAAAAGACTGCACAAGAACCCAAAGTGACCGAGAATCCCTTGTACCATGATACATGGATGCTGCTGCGCAAGTACCGGGACGTGGTGTGGAGCCTGGAACTGTCCGTGCAGCAGGTACGTCGGCAGTTCCAGATCGAGTATGGCAGCAGCATAGAGGAATTTCTGGAATCCCTCTATGTGGCCGGTGTCACCTTTGAAGGGTCGTCAATCGAGGATCACGCCCGCTGCATCGAGCGCAGCTACAAGATGCTGAAGCTGCTGGATACCTCCGTGGAGCTGCTGCGGACAAAGCACAAGTACGGTGAGAGCTATTACTGGCTCCTGTACTACACCTACCTGTCACCGCAGCAGTTGGCGAACACGCAGGAGATCATCGAAAAGCTGGAGCCGCACATCCGGGACATCAGCTACCGTACTTACTTCCGCAAGCGTCAGATGGCGATTGATGCCTTGAGCTCGGTGCTGTGGGGGTATTCGTCCAAGGAGAGTCTGGCACTGCTGGAAAAGTTTGTGCCGGAAGCAAATACATGACCCGATCTCCAATGGCACTCTCCCGCCACAACATTGGCACGGTTTTGCGATTTCGGCGTAAATCCAAGTGTGCTATACTGTGTATGCTCAAAACTATGCCAAGGCGATACGAGTAACACCATCCTACGGGGTGGTGTTATTTTGTTTCCGGGTATTTGGGCAGCCCAAGAGGGTCGGCTTTTAGGGAGCGGCCCCCCCACATCTTTTCTATCACAGGAGGTATCACGAGTGAAAAAACATGACCTGACCAAGACACATCTCCACAGGGCAAGTCCCGGCATGGCACTATACGCGGCCTTCGCGGGCGTGACCGTGGCCGCAATGCTTTGCCAGCCTGTCTTTGCCGCCACCGTCTGGGAGAAGGCCAATGAGATCATGAAGGATGTCTATAACCAGATTCTTCTTATCTCCACCATTGCCGCCATTGTCACCGCGTCGGTGGCACTGCTGATGATGAACTTCTCCCGCAGCGGCCGCACTGTGGACGAGAGCCGCGCATGGCTCAAGCGTATCATCATCACATGGGCAATCCTTAACGGTTTGGGCTTCATCATGTCCTATGTGACGCCCTTCTTCGCGGATGGCAGATGGAACGGATAACGCCAAGCTGCCCGGCTGAGAAAGGAGAAGTGCTATGGGCATATTAGATGGCATTGTAGAATGGATCGCGGAACAGGTCATGTACGGCCTTGACCTTATCAACACCTCTGTGCTGGGGGCTCTGGGCTGCGACATGACCACCTTCCTGCGCTACTTCCCTGCCGCGGAGACGATGTACAACATCTTCGTGGCGCTGGCTATCGGCATGATCCTGCTGAACCTGATCTGGCAGCTATTCAAGAACTACGGCCTTATAGCAGGCGTAGAGGCAGAAGACCCGGTAAAGCTGACAATCCGCTCCGTGCTATTTATTCTGCTGGCCTATTTCGCAGATGAAATCGTGGAGCTGATACTGAAAATCGGCGGGACACCCTACGCGTGGATCATGTCGTCTGAACTGCCCGCACTGAACTTTGCCGACTTCAATTCGGTCATACTTACCATCCTTGGGGTTTGCGCCAACGGCGCGGTGGCTCTAATCGCCCTGATCCTCGTCCTCATATTGGCGTGGAACTATATCAAGCTGCTATTTGAGGCGGCGGAGCGTTATGTGCTCCTGGGCGTTCTGGTATTCACGGCGCCGGTGGCTTTTGCTACGGGCGCGGCGCAGGCCACCTCCAACATCTTCAAGGCGTGGTGCCGGATGTTCGGCGGCCAGATATTTCTGCTGCTGATGAACGCATGGTGCCTACGCCTGTTCATCACCATGGTGGGAACCTTCCTGGCAAACCCCTTATCCCTATAGGAGACGATCATGAATCAAAAAACGAAATACATCACAGGGATCGTGTTGTCCGTACTGGTTATATGTGCGCTCACGATCCCGGCCTTTGCTCTGACGGAATCAGATGTGCAGTCTCAGGTCTCAGCTTCCGGTAAAGAAGGCGTGGCCGGAAACCTGTTCGTCTGGTTTCTGTGCGCAGTGGCATTTTTGAAGATCTCACAGAAGATCGACAGTTTCATGCAGGGCCTTGGTATCAATGTGGGCCATACAGGTGGCTCTATGCTGGCAGAAGCGATGCTGGCCGCACGGAGCATCGCTGCCGCCCGTGGCGTCGCCGGACGCGGTCGAGGCGGTAATGCAGGGCGAGCCGGAAGCACCGGTGGCAGTGGCGGTGACAGCAACACCTTCCTGCAAGGCGGTCTGGCCGGTGTTGCCAATCGCAGCTTCTATAACGGCGCGTACCGAAACGCCACCGGCACAGGCAGCGGCGGCGTTGGCGGCATGGCGTTCCGTGCCTCTATGACCAAGGGCGGCGATATTGCCAATAACGTTATCAGCCGTATTGCCACCGGCAGCGCGGGATCTGGGGATGTCGTGTCCGGCAATATGGCGGCTGACGCTCTCAAGTCCTATATGGGCTATACGGCTCTTGGTGAAGGCGCGGCGGATATTCCGAACTTCTCCAATGTGGAGATCGGCGGTGGGCATATCACCGGCACGGAGACCTCTGAGGAAGAACCTGACGGTCGTGCCTTTGCCATGTACAGCACTGAACAGTATATGGAGCCAAAACGGGAATACACCACCGTCACCACCGTGGATGGTGCAAAGTGGTATAGGCAGTACGCGCAGGACGTAGTGGAGAAAAAGCCTTATCAGAATCCTGATGGCAGCATTTCCTATCGTGAGAGCCTGATCCGGCGTCTGCCTGACCCGCCTCGCAGAAAGGACAAGACCTGATATGACCCAGCAAGAACGCAGCGGTCTGAACGAAGCCGCTGAGATCAGCGCACACGCTGGCGGTGCTGTGCGCGGCGCCATCAAGACAGGAAAAATGGTAAGCGGCGCGGCAAAAGGCGCTGCTGCCGCAGGCCCTTACGGTGCGGCGGCAGCGGCACTCTGGACACATCGCAAGGCGGTTGCTGCCATCATTGCCGGGTTGCTGGTGCTTCCCGTCCTGTTCATCATGCTGCTGCCCTCCCTGATCTTCGGCGGGTTGACCAAGGCAGGGGTTGAAGGAAGTCCAGACACACCGATTTTTAATGACAACGCCGCCATTGTGGAGAACATCAATCAGATCTCGCAGGCGATCAGCGACTTGCTGGAGGAAGGGCAGGAGGATGTTCGCGCCCGGATTGACGCGGATTTTACCGCTTCCGGCGCTGACCAGAAGGAGATCATCAATCCATACGAAAGCTCCCCGGCCTACAATGCCAACCGCTTCATTGCCATGTACTGTGCCGCCAAAAATCAGGACTACGCATCTATCTCCATCAAGGATATGGAGGATGTGATCCGTAAGGCCAAGGACGCCCTCTATACCTTCACGAGCACGGAGGAGTCTCGCACGACTACGGTAACGGAAACGAATACAGATCCCAAAACCGGCAAGATCACGGTGACGGAAACGGAAGTAACAGAGATATGGAAGATATATACCATCGTCTACAACGGAGAGGCCTATTTTGAGGATAAGATATTCGCTCTGTCGGATGAACAAAAGGGACTGGCGGAAAACTACGCCCAGAACCTGAGCGTATTCCTGGGCGATGGTATAATGCAGGGCTTGCTGCCTGCCGAGTCCGCCGGCCTTGTATCTCTGGGCGACATTCGTTTCTCGGATGGCGCGACGCAGGTGGTCTACTATAATCAGTTGGACAAGCGGTACGCGAGCAAGCCCTACGGCACCGACGACATCGGCACCTACGGCTGCGGGCCTACCTGTATGGCAATGGTGGTATCTTCTCTGACCAACGAGACGGTCGATCCCGTTGAGATGGCACGTTGGGCCTATGAAAACGGTTACTGGTGCAGTAGAAGCGGTTCCTACCATTCGCTGATCCCCGGTGCTGCCAAAGCGTGGGGGCTTCCGGTACAGGGCTGCGGGAAAACAGAAGGGCAGCGCATTGTGGATGCGCTCTCTCAAGGCAAGCTGGTGGTGGCAATCATGCTGAAAGGTCATTTCACCGGCTCAGGACACTTCATCGTGCTGCGCGGTGTGGAGAACGGAAAGATACTGGTGGCCGACCCTGCCAACTATACCCGAAGCCAACAGGCATGGGATCTGTCTATCATCCTGAATGAAGCCAGCAGCCGTGCCGGTGCCGGTGGGCCTTTCTGGATCGTAGGGTAGGAAGGAGAACTAAATGTGAGTAAACCAAATGAATATGACACCTATATCATCCCACCCAATTTTATTGAGGGCGGGACTTTTTTCGGCGGACTGCTGAAGCTCCGCAATACAGCCGAGGCACTGGTTATCGTGCTGGCTATCGGCATGCCGGTGTTTTCGGTGTCCGCACTGACGCTGACTGCCAAGATCATCATTCTGTGCCTGACCGCACTGCCTCTTGGCATCATCGCGCTGGTTGGCATCAACGGCGAAAGCCTCTCGTCATTTATCTTTCTTGTTCTGAAATATCTCTGCAACCGCCGTGTTATTACACGCAATGAAGAGGAACAGGACAAGCGGAAAAAACGTAGGAAGCGAAAAGCTAAGAGCGGTGACGACGCGCCCAAGTACATCAATCCAGTGGCAGAATACCTGCCTGTGGAGAAGATTGAAAACGGCATCATCTACACACGGGATCACCGTTACCTGAAGATCGTTGAGGTCGTGCCCATCAACTTCCTGCTGCGCAGTGCCAGAGAACAGCGAAACATCATCTATTCGTTTATTTCGTTTCTGAAGATCAGCCCGGTCAAAATGCAGATCAAGGTCATTGCCAAACGCGCCGACCTGAACCGGCACAGAGAGATTGTGCAGCAGGAGATGGCGCAGGAAACCGATGAAAACTGTCGCCTGCTGCAGCAGGACTACCTGACGCTCATTGACCGGATCGGTGCACGGGAAGCCACCTCGCGCCGGTTCTTCATGGTATTTGAATATGAGGCATGGACAGGTCGGAAACGGGATAACGAGGAAGCGGAGGCCATCGCCTCCCTGCAAACGGCAGCCCGCACCGCAGTCAATTATCTCAAGCAATGCGGCAATGAGGTGCTGATCCCGGAAAACGATGATGAATTTACGGTCGATACCCTCTACCATTTGCTGTGCCGCAACACCACCACGTCGCTGCCGGATCGAGTTCGCCGGATCGTTGCCCAGTATCAGGCGAAAGGACTGGAATCTGAGATCGACGCCATTCCCTGTACGGAGTTTTTCGCCCCTGACAGCATCGACTTCACCAACGGGCGGCATATCTGTATTGACGGACTCTACTATGCCTATCTGCTGGTGCCCTCTACCGGCTATAAGGCGCAGGTGCCGGCCGGCTGGCTGTCTCTCATTGTCAACGCCGGGGATGGCATTGACCTGGATATGTTCATTAGCCGCCAGCCGAAAGCCCGCATGGTGCAGCGGCTGGGACAACAGCTTCGTATCAATCGCAGTAAGATCAAGGACGCTAGCGATACCAACACGGACTTTGATGATCTGGACGGTGCTATCCGAAGCGGCTACTTCCTGAAGGAAGGGCTGGGCAACAACGAGGACTTTTATTACCTAAACCTGCTGATCGCAGTGACAGCTCCCACAGTGGATGAACTGGAATGGAAGGTCAATGAACTGAAAAAACTGCTCGTGTCCCGTGATATGGACGTGTGCAGCTGCGCCTTTCATGAGGAGCAGGCGTTTCTATCGTCGCTGCCGCTGGTCAGCATGGAGAAGCACCTCTTTGAACGCTCCAAGCGCAATGCGCTGACCACCGGCGTGGCAAGCTGCTATCCCTTCACGTCCTATGAGCTGAGTGATGAAAACGGCATCCTGTTCGGCCTGAACAAGTACAACAACTCTCCGGTCATTATCGACATCTTTGATTCCAAGGTCTATAAGAACGCCAACATTGCTGTATGCGGCACCAGCGGCGCGGGCAAGACCTTCCTGATCCTGCTGATGGCGCTCCGTATGCGGCGCAAGGGCATACAGGTTTTCATGCTGGCACCCCTGAAGGGTCATGAGTTCCATCGTGCCTGTGTCAATACGGGCGGCGAGTTCATCAGTATCTCCCCCGCCTCCAAGAGCTGTATCAATGTGTTGGAGATCCGCAAGGTGGACAAATCCGTAGAAACCATGCTGGATGGCCCCGGCATCGAACGCTCTGAACTGGCAGCCAAGATCCAGAGGCTTCACATCTTCTTCGCACTGCTGATCCCGGATATGTCCTATGAGGAAAAGCAGCTGCTGGATGACGCCCTGATCCGCACCTATGCGCGGAAAGGCATTACCCACGACAATGACTCTCTCCGTGATCCGGATGACCTCGACGTTTACCGCCAGATGCCGGTGTTGGGAGACCTCTACGACGTTCTGAAGGTGGAAAGCGATACCAAACGCCTTTCCAACATCATCAACCGCTTTGTACACGGCTCGGCCAGCACCTTCAACCAGCAGACCAATGTGAATCTGGACAACAAATTCACAGTGCTGGACATCTCGGAACTCAGCGGTGATCTGCTGCCTATCGGCATGTTCGTAGCTCTGGATTTCGTGTGGGATAAAGCCAAAGCCAACCGCACGGAGGAAAAGGCCATCTTCATCGACGAATGCTGGCAGCTCATCGGCGGCGGCTCCGGCACCTTCGGCATCGGTAACCGTCTGGCGGCTGAAATGGTGCTGGAGATCTTCAAGACCATCCGCGCCTATTCCGGCAGCGGCATTTGCGCGACGCAGGATCTAAACGACTTCTTCTCCCTGGACAACGGCAAGTACGGCAAGGGGATTATCAACAACTGCCGCACGAAAGTCATACTGAATCTGGAGGATGAAGAGGCCCAGCGCGTTCAGCAGGTATTGCATCTCTCCGAAGCGGAGGTCATGGAGATCACCCACTTTGAGCGGGGTAACGGCCTAATCAGCAGCAATAACAACAATATCACGGTAGAGTTCAAGGCCAGTCCGCTGGAACGCGACCTTATCACCACAGACCGCCGTGAGCTGCTTGATCTTCTGCGCCGCATGAAACGTCCGGAAGCCTAATACGGCGTTTATACGGAGATAACACGCATTACAAAATCAATACGCATATAATACGGAGTTAATACGCATTACGGAGGTGATGCCGCCTATGAGAAACAGAGAGCAGATCTATGGACAGGAGGCCGCAGAGCTGCTGCGGAACATAACCGTCTATCACTGCATGCGCCGTGACCAGCTTCTACGCCTGTATCCGGGCAAGGAGGGCGTGATTGAAAACCTGCTGCGCTATCTGGTCAAGCAGCAGCGGATATTTTATAACACTGACCGGGATTGCTACGGAGATGTCCCTGACTGCCGCGAGGACAGAGAACTGACAGCGGCACTATGGGTGCTGCTGGACTTTATCGAAAAGGTGGAGTATCACAGCCCTGACAATATGCCGGCAAAGCTGGTATTCTTCGCCGATGGCGAGGTATATGAGGTTGTCTATGTAGGCCCGGGTAAGGAAGCGTTGCTGCAGCACGCGCTGGCCGCGGAAGATGATTCCGGGCAACGGCTCGTTATCATTGAGGAAGAAGACCAAATGCAGCACCTGCACATCCCTCATATCGCCGCCTACTGCATGGTGGATGAGCAGGGCTGCGTACAGTACTTCAGGAAGGAGGAACCTTGTGGACAGAGCCACCCTCTCGCAGCGGATAGAGAGCATTTTGAATGAGATCACCCGCCTGTCCAACACGCTCTACGCTATGGACAACACGAATATCCAGCGGCATTCAGATAACTATGAAATGCTGTCCACAGAGGCCGCACTGCGGGGTGAGGTCATTGCCTGCCGGCTGCGGCACCTGATCTATGAGACGACCACCATCCGAAAAGCCGAGTATTTGACATCGGCTGGTGTCATGCAGGGCATCTCTGTTATAGAGAAAGATGGCATACTGGAGATCACGCTCCCCTGCCTACTGCCTAAGAAGAGCAAGAAGCATAGCTGCGAGTATCTGACAGACCCCATCTACTACACGCTTAGTAAGTATGCGCAGACACACACGCTGCCCAAGTTCCGGCACTGTGTTGTCTGCTTTTCTCATATCTACAGCCGCGAGTTGTCGCCCAACCGGGTGCGTGACTATGACAATCTGGAGCTCAAGCAGCTTTTGGATGTGATTGCCACTTTCGTTATGGAGGATGATACAGGTCTGCTGTGCGATGCCTATAACACGACGGAGATCGGCGATGGTGACTGTACCCGCGTGTCGGTGATGGATAAGGAGCGTTTTCAGGGCTGGCTTTCGGACCGCGAGAATCGGCTCAGATCTATATCCGATTTATAGTGTTTCGACCGTGTCAAAAACAGTACACATGACGATGGTACGGCAAAGCCTGTGTTTCCGGGCATTTTCACATGACCGGTGCGGGCGAAAAATACCGTGGTCATGGCAGTCTGGGTACTGCACACCAGAAGGAGGTGGTCAGTATGAGTACCCTACCACAGAAAGCTCCCGGTAGCCTATCACAATCCTATCAGCTATTGGCGCTGGTCGCCCTGTCCGGTGAGCTGCCGGCCAGCCAACTGAGCAGGCTCGCCGGTGGCACCAGCTACAAAGAGAACGTGGTCAAGTCGCTGAAGCGTCAGCGGCTTTTGCTGTCCTACTACAAGAACGGACTGCGTGGATACCGGCTCACCGCCGCGGCGAAAAAGCTGCTGCTGGAGCACAACCAGGAGAGGTTTTCTTTCTACCTGTCCGGATCCTGCGCCACCAACCACATCAGGAGTGAACCGGAGCAGCGGCTTCGACTCCACCGTGTCTCGCAGACATTGATCACCATGCGTAACGCCAACGTTAGTATCTTCCGCGATGAAAAGCTAGGCGTATTCCGTCCCGGTGAAACAGCGACTGGTAGCATCTGCACCCCTGCCTTCTACTCATCCCGTGAGATCAAGGAGATGGGGACGACCTTTGTTAAAATCCGTGGTGCCCGGTCCGTGGGTGTTTTGCTGACACCGCAGCATATCCACGTGGTTTACAACATGGGCAACGCGCTGATGAAATGGAGCTATAAAGCTGAGATGCGGACAAAGGCACTCATGCAGACGGTGCTGTGCCGTGAACGAATGCCGCACCAGTATCACCCGGATGCGGTGCGGGGTCTCCTGCTGGGTGATAGCATGGAACTGGCCTATGAGCTGCTGACTGATCAGGGTGGCAAAAACTATTTCGTTCTGGATGGCAGCTATGAGCGGTTCTGCTTCCTGACCAACGACCATCATGGAGAGGTGCTGCTGCGCCTCCTCTGTGATAAAGAACTGGACAATGACCTGCGCGAGCTGCTGCTCCTTGATCTGGGGCCCCGGCAGCTGAGTGAAACAGTGGAGAATGACGCCATGACGCCGGAGGGTGCGCCGGTGCTGTTTGCCTATGACTGTGACCTGCCGCGGATCAGGCGGTTCGATACGGCACTGCGACTTCAAGACCGCTATGGCATCCTGATCTGCTTCGACCATCAGGCCGAAGTGCTGCGCCGCTACTGCGGCGACAGGGCTGTTGTGCAGGCCATTGACTTTGCTGCGTTCGAGAGGAGGTTTTTTCCGTAGAAAAAAAGAAACTGCGAACTCTGCTATTCGCCCTCCCGCTATTTCTATCAGGGTTGCTGTTTGGCGGCGGCTATCTATCGCAATTCGTCCGGAACTATCAGCAGTGGAAGGATGCGGGCGGAACGCCAGGCGACGGAAGCTCCCCGGCCGCGCCGGTGCTGTCCTTCTCCGCCTGCTGCGAAGCACTGTTCAGTAAGAGCGGGCTCATCGGCGTAGGGCTTTGCCTGTTGCTGCTGGGCCTGCTGATCGTCATGGTGATGCGCATGGGCTATTCCGATGTTGGGGAGTATGACGCGGAGCGCAACCTGACCTACTCCAACAAAGGCACCTACGGAACGGCTGGTTTCATGGAGAAAGCGGAGATGAAGGGCGTCCTTGATCTGGTGTCCGATATCCGCAAACACAGCGGCGTCATACTGGGCAAGCTGGACAATCAGGTGGTATGTATTCCCGAGAACTCCCGGCTTAACGGCAATATCGCCGTGTTCGGCGCCAGCGGCTCTATGAAAACGCGAGCCTACTGCATCAATCGCATTTTGCAAAGCGCGTCCGAGGCCCACAACGGCCACAAGGAGTCCTTGATCATCACCGACCCAAAATCGGAGCTTTACGAAAAGACCAGCGAATATCTGCGCAGCAAGGGCTACGTGGTAAAGGTGTTCAACCTGATCCAGCCGGAGAACTCTGATTCATGGAACTGCCTGGCGGAGATTGAGGGTGATGAGCTGATGGCGCAGATCTTCTGCGACATTATCATCAGGAATACCGGCAGCGAAAAGGGCGACCATTTCTGGAACGCTGCCGAGATGAACCTGCTGAAAGCGCTGGTACTGTATGTGGCGCTGGGTTATCCACCGGAGAGCCGGAATATCGGCGAGGTCTACAAACTGTTGGTGCTGAACGCGGAGAAGGAGCTGGACAACCGTTTTTCCATGCTGCCTGCCAGCCATCCTGCCAGAGCGCCCTATGCGCTGTTCAGCCAATCCTCAGATACGGTGCGCAGCGGCGTTATCATTGGGCTGGGCAGCCGCCTGCAGGTGTTTCAGAATCGGCCCATCTGCCAGATCACCAGCCATGATGAAATTGACATGGAGCTGCCGGGCAAGCAGCCCTGTGCCTATTTCTGTATCACATCCGATCAGGACAGTACCTTTGATTTTCTCACGTCCCTGTTTCTGTCCTTCGCGTTTATCAAGCTGATCCGTTACGCGGATAAAAACTGTGCCGACCGCAGGCTGCCAGTCCCCGTTCATGTGCTGGGCGAAGAGTTGACAGCCTGCGGTGTTATTCCAGACTTGAGCCGGAAGATCAGTGTGATCCGCTCGCGGGGCGTCAGCATGAGCTGCGTGTTTCAGAATCTGGCGGGCTTGCAGAACCGGTATCCCTACAACCAATGGCAGGAGATATTGGGCTGCTGCGACTATCAGCTTGCACTGGGCTGCACCGATGAGCTGACTGCCAAATTCCTCAGTGACCGCACCGGGGAGGTCAGTGTCCATGTCTCCAGCAAGGCCAAGCAGTTGGGTACATGGCGTATCAGCAACTACACGCCGGAGTTCCGCGAAACCAGCGGCGTGGGCAAGCGCAAGCTGCTGACTATGGATGAGGTGCTGCGCCTGCCGGTAAACCGCGCGCTGGTCATCGCACGCGGCAACAAGGTGCTGCAGGTAGATAAGTACGACTATACCAATCACTACGAGGCAAAGAAACTGCGGGACTGCAAGGCCTCCGCCCATATCCCGGAATGGCGTAAAAGCCCTGTGTTTTCGCCCGCACCGAAACAAACAGAGCAGCCTATTAAGTCAAAGAAGGTGCCGAACAGGCGCAGTGAGTTTGTAAAAACCGATAAGGATTCCATCATGTCAACCAAAATGTGAGCTAAGGAGGAAAGTAATATGCCGAGAAAGAAAACAGAAGAACTTGCCGTGATGCCGGAAGCACCGGCACTTCCCATCGTCCCGGAGGAGACGGCGGAACAGCCGGTGGCAGAAGAGTGTTTGCCGGAAAACGCAGCCGATCCTGTTGTGGAGGATACTGTACCTACAGAGGGTGTTCTCGACGAGCCTGCGGAAGTGGTGACTGTGCCGGAGGATCCCCAGCCCTCTGAAAAGCCCAAGCGCACTGTCCGCAAACGAACCGCTGCAAAAAAGACGGTAGAGGTGGAGAAGCAGGCTACGCCGCCTACTGAGGATGCTGCCGCCTCTGCTGAACCTGCACCTGCCGCTGTCCAACAGAGAGATATTTTGACTTTGGATGCCCGGGGCGAAGCGGAAACGCAGGCGCAGATGGAGGACATTATCTGGCACGAGATCCACAATGCCTACCGCACCCGGCGCATGCTCTCCGGTATGCTGAGCGGCATTGAAAGAACGGAGGCGGGGAAAACCATTGCCATTGTGGACTACAAGGGATTCCGCATTGTGATCCCCCTGAAGGAGATGGTGCTGGACTTCCCGGCAGATATGTACGGTGCTGACTATAATGAGATGATCCTTCGACACCAGAAGATCCTCAATAAGATGCTGGGCGCAGAGGTGGATCTTATGGTCAAGGGCATCGACGCCAAAAGCCGAACCGTTGTTGCCAGCCGAAAAGACGCCATGCTGAAGAAGCAGCAGATCTACTATTTTGGCAAGGACAGTGACGGACAGTATCGTATCTATGACGGACGCGTGGTAGAAGCCCGTGTGATCGCTGTGGCGGAGCAGGTCGTCCGGGTCGAAGTGTTTGGCGTGGAGACATCCATTCTGGCTCGCGATCTTTCGTGGGACTGGATCGGCGATGCTCATGACCGCTATGCTGTGGGCGACAAGACTCTGGTACGCGTGCTGGAGATTGACCGCACAGAGCCGGAGCACATCAGAATTAAAGCCGACATCAAAAGCGTATCCGGCAACAGCAAGAATGACAATCTCCAGAAATGCCGTATTCAGGGCAAATATGCCGGGAAGGTCACCCATATCCATAAGGGCGTTGTGTATATCCGCCTTAGCAACGGTGCCAATGCCATAGCGCATTCCTGCTATGATCGGCGCAGACCCGGACGAAAGGATGATGTCAGCTTTGCCGTTACCCATCTGGATGAGGAACACGGCGTTGCGCTGGGGATCATCACCCGAATTATCAAGCAGCATGTCTGATCTGACACGGTATCGGCAGGGTATGGCAATGGATTGGCACTGTTTTGCGATTTCGCCGTAAATCACCATGTGCTATACTTGGTACAGTCAAAATTGTAAAGACCGCCGGGTGGTAACTCGGCGGTCTTTCGCATACAGGAAGAGGGTGTTTTATATGTGGTAGGCAGAGCAGCGTTTCGCGCCCGAGCGGCAAATGCAATCACCGCAAAACCCAAACAACAGTACATAGTGTTGAAAAAGGCGAGGCTCCAGTCGTAAATATCTTCAAAGCACATTAAACAGTGCTGCGATATTTACGTAAAGGAGAGAACGCCCATGAGGAGAAAAAGAATGCGTTTAGTTTCACTTATTTTGAGTGCCGTGTGTCTGTTAGGCTGCGCAGTCCAGCCGGCACCGGTCTCGGATTCGTCTGAGTCCAACACCAAGGTCTCTGCCTATGCAGCAAGTCAGGCCGGGCAGAACGAAGAGGAGCGCACGGAGGCCGAATCCCTGCTGCCGCAAACAGAAGATGGAGGCGATACATCTGAGAGCAGCGTCGCTCCTGAGCGGGCGGGTGCGGAGAATGCGGATAAAGCCGCAGAAAAGCAGCCTGCACTCGCTGAAACGGCACCGCCCGCTGCACCGAAAGAGCCGGCGACACCCGCGCCTGTGCCGGAGGATACACCTGCTCCCGCACCCACGCCGGCACCTGCACAGAAGCCGGCAGAGAAACAGGAGGAACAACCTACGCCCGAACCTGCGCCCGCGCCGAAGCCTGCCGCCAGCGGGGACATCTACTCCATCGCGGAGGCTGTCCGGGCGGGCAACGAGTACGCAAGAGCGCAGTACGGCGTGACCATCGATACCGGTATGACCGCCGCTGACTCCAGCTTCTTCCCCGGTACAGCGGACAGCGTGGCATGGCTGGCAGAGAATGGCGGACAGGCGGCACTGACCGCCGCCGTAAAGGGCAACGTGGACGCCACCTTCGCCTGCCTCGCCGCCATGGACGGCGCGGAAACAGTCAGCGCGTATGCGCGGTTCAACTGCACCGCTCGCTACGATGCGGCATCGGACGAATACATCGTGGTGGTGCTGTACGGATAAACCAACTGAATACCCGACCAAAAGACCGACAGCGTGAGCTGCCGGTCTTTTGCGTTGGGAGAAAGGACGAGCATGAAGAAAACAATTCCTAAGCTGTTGACGCTGGTATGCCTTTTAGTAGCAATCATGGGTCTGTCCATCGTGACCGCCCACGCAGCCACAGTCACAGGCACGGTCAGCGGCGGTAACGAGTACCGCTACCATGAGGACAAAACGCCCGTACCGCAGTGGGGCGCGTTTACCAGCACAAAGCTGAAATACTTTACCAGAGATGATACAGGCGTAACGGTGCCTGCCTATTGCATGGAGCCATCCGTTCGCTCTGCCAGCGGCGATCTGAGCTACTCCTCCACCAGTTGGAGCAGCCTGAGCTGGAATCAGCGGTACGCTGTGACGCTGGCACTCTCCTACGGCTACGGCGGCAACTATGATTTTTATGGTATCCATCCCGACTGCGCGCAGCTGGCGACGCAGGCGGTGATTTGGGAGTTCGTGTGCGGCTACCGCGGCACGACCTATCCGTACACCCTGTATGATACCACCTGCGCCAACCTGTTCCACTACGCCGGCGACGGCGTGCAGGAGGCGTATGACATCCTTATTGACCGCATTATGGGTCATGGCGTGATCCCCAGCTTTGCTGTGAAGTACCGCAATCAGCTTTCGGACGCTAATGCCATTACGCTGACATGGGACGGCAGTCAGTATGTGGGTACAGCCACCGATACCAATGGTGTGCTGTCGCAGTACTACTTCCGGACCAATATCAGCGGCGTAACCGTCAGCCAGCGGCGTAATGTACTGACCGTGACGGCCACAAAGGACGCTGCAGCGAAGCTGAACGGTTATATCAGCAGCGACTACGGCTACGCACTGGATGTGGAGGGTACGGAGGCTGTGCTGCTGGAGCCCAGCAATGGCAGCAATTATCAGGCTTGCGCCGCGTTGACCTCACTGCCCGACCCCGTGTGGGCGTACATTCATTTTAAGGTCAAAATTGTGGAGGAGAAAGGCAGCCTGACCATCAATAAGGTGGACGCAGAAAACGGCAAGGCACTGGCAGGCGTGACCTATCGGCTATTTGATGCCAATGGTAAAAAGGTGGCTGACATGACTACCGGTGCGGACGGTAAGGCAGTGTTCAAGGATCTTCCACAGGGAAAGTACAGCTATCAGGAGATCAGCGCGCCCAGCGGCTATGTGGTGGACAACACCAAGTATCAGATTACCATTACGGCCACGGCACTGAACATTACGCAAAAGAGAACCAACACACCTGCCAAGGCCAGCATCGAGATCGTCAAGGTGGACGCTGATCACAAGACACCGCTGCAAGGCGTGGGCTTCCGACTGTATGATGCTTCTGGTAAACAGGTCACGGAGGGCTATACGGATGCCAACGGCAAGCTGACCTTCTCCAACCTGCGGTTGGGTAGCTATACCTACAAGGAATTCAAAGCACCGGACGGATATGTTTTGGATACCACGGCGTACTCCGCTGTGCTGAATCAAAACGGGCAGGTGCTGAAGGTTACTCGCGAGAATATGCCGGTCAAAGGCAGCATTGAGGTCTTGAAGGTGGACGTAGAAACAAAACAGCCGCTGGCCGGTGTGGTGTATCGTCTTTTCGCCGCCGATGGCAGCAAGATCGTGGATGGCACGACCGATGTCACCGGCAAGGTGACATTCTCCGGCCTGCGACTTGGCAAATACTTCTATCAGGAGATCAGCACCGTGGACGGCTATGTGCTGGACGAGACACAATACGATTTCAGCCTGACCACAGCAAACCTCAATATCAAGGTCACCCGTGAGAACGCACCCGCCAAGGGCAGCATCAGCGTCTGCAAGGTGGATGCGACGGGCGCACCGCTTGCTGGTGCAGAGCTGCTGCTGGAAACTTCCACAGACGGTCAGACGTGGACGGAGGTGGGCAAAATCACCACCGACAAGGCCGGTATCGCCAAGTGGAGCGACCTCAAGATCGGTGTGCAGTACCGCGTGACGGAAACCAAAGCTCCCACAGGGTATACGCTGCTGACAGAGCCGCTGTTCACAGGAACGTTGGACAGCAATAACCGAGACATTACCATCACTGCCTGCAACAATGCGGGATTTGCCCTGCCGTTCACGGGCGGCACGGGATTTACAACCTATATTCTGTTCGTAGCACTCGCTCTCATGGCGGGTGTTTGTTTTTGCAAAAAATTTGAAATGGAGGAGGACACCAAATGAAAAAGATCCATCGCGTATTGGCCATGCTCATGGCCGCTATCATGGCTCTGAGCCTCATCACCACAGCGTTCGCAGAACCTACCATCGATCCCAGCAAAAAAGCATCCCTGAGCATCTATAAATACGACATCACCACAGCCAGCAAAGACGGCGCATGGGATGCGGAGTCCTACGTTTCCGCCGGCCTGCATGACGATGCGGTTATCGACAAGCTGAGCAAGTACGCCATTCAGGGCGTAGAGTTCACATACCTCCGCGTGGCCGACATCACCATGAACAATGAAGTGTTGGACGGTCAGCGCACGGTGGGTGTGCTGTATGGCTTTGATGGCTCTGAACGCTCTAATGCCGTGCTGTCCGCCATCGGCCTGACCGGCGCAGACGCACACAAGACTGAGAACGGCGTCAACTACTTCACCAGCGATATGCTGAACAACAAGCTGTCCGCTGCGCTGACTGCCAATGCCACGAACGTGAAGAACGCTCTGGAAACCGCCGTCAAGAACGGCGGCGTAGCCATGACCGAAACGGACACTGCCGGTCACACCTTTGCTGACCAGATGGAGCAGGGCTTGTATCTCGTCGTGGAGACTCGCGTCCCTGAGAATGTCACCAGCACCTGCAACCCCTTCTTTGTATCTCTGCCCATGACTACCATCGACGGCGCGGCGTGGAATTACGATGTGACCGTCTACCCCAAGAATCAGACCGGCAATCCTGACCTTGAAAAGACCGTGCGTGAAGCAAAGAACTCCACCGGCAAGAACAACGGCAGCCTGACTGACATCACCGATGGGTACGCTCACACTGCCACCGCCTCCGTGGGCGACACGGTGGACTATCAGATCATCAGCACCCTGCCCACCATCACCTACAAGGCATCCAGCCTGAGCGAGTACACCTATGCGGACACTTTGAGCAAGGGCATCAAATACAACAAGAACGATGTGGTCATCGAGTTCTTTAAGGACGCTGGCTGCACCGACAAGATCACCACATGGGATGAAACCTCCGGCAAATTCGCCGTGGCCTATGATGACGCAGCCAACACCATGACCATTCGCATGACCGAATCCGGCCTGAGTGAGATCAATGAGGCGACCTCTGTGTACATCGACGGTGTCAAGCGCGGTTATTCCGACTGCACCATGCGGATCACCTACGCCGCCACCCTGACCGCCGACGCCAAGATGGGCGATACCGACAATCCCAACGAGGTCGTGCTGACTTGGAAGCGTACCAACACGACTTACTTTGACACCCTCAAGGATTGCTGTCATGTGTATACATACGGCATCGACGTTCTCAAGCAGTTCAGCGATAACGGCGGCAACGTGCGGAACGTGAAGTTCCGGCTGCATAATGATACTGACGACTGCTATATCATCGCGGAGCAGAAGGACGGTGTGTACTACGCCAAGGGTCTTACCGCCAAGAAATCTGACGCTACTACGTTCATTCCCAATGCACAGGGTCACATCGTGGTCAAAGGGCTGGAGGACGATGCTTACAGCCTGACCGAAATTGTCACCGACAAGGGCTATGTGCTGCTGAGGGACGCGGTCAAGATCGTTATCAAGACCGCTGAGAGCGGCCAGTGTGAGAAGTGCGGCACCAAGCTGCTGACCGCCTCCGCCACCGTCAACGGCAAGGATGTCACCATGACGGACGGCAACGCCATTGTGCCGCTGACTGTGGTCAATAACCCCGGCTTCGACCTGCCCAAGACCGGCGGCTATGGCACGTGGATGTTCACTATCGGTGGCGTGGCACTGCTGGGCGCGGCGGCTTTCATCGTAATCCGCAGCCGTAAGCATAAGAACGAGCAGTGAAGCGCTGGCTACTATCGGCGGCTTGCGGTGCTGTGGCGTTGGGGCTTCTGTTTTACCCATTGGTGGGAGAACTCTTGAATGAAAAGTATCATTCCGATGTGGAAGCCACCTACACCGCAGTTATCGCGGACACCGATGACGCCGAGCTGACCGCCCAGCGTGAAGCCGCAGAACAGTACAACGCCATGCTGTCCGGCGCAACTATCACTGAGGGAGGGGCATCCGCCCCTCCCTTGGCGTATGCCCAGCAGCTCACGGTGGGCGGTGTTATGTGCTACATCGATATTCCCAAAATCAACGTATATCTGCCGATACAGCACGGCACGGACGCGGACACGCTGGAAAAGTCAGTTGGCCATGTGGTTGGCACATCTCTGCCGGTAGGCGGAGAAAGCACCCATGCGGTGCTGTCGGCGCACAGTGGACTGGCGAGTTCCAAGCTGTTTTCGGACATTGACCAGCTTGCAGAGGGCGACACGTTTTACATCCACGTGCTGGGCGATACGCTGGCCTATAAGGTGGACACCATCCACACGGTGCTGCCCACGGACACGAGCCTGCTCCAAATTGAGGATGGCAAGGATTTAGTCACGCTGGTGACCTGTACCCCTTTTGGTGTCAATACCCACCGATTGCTGGTGCGAGGCCATCGTGTGCCGTATGTGCCGGAGCAGGAAGCGCCTGCCGCCGCAGAAAAACCTGTGGCATCCTCCTGGACGCAGCATTACCTCACTGGCTTGGGTATCGGCCTTGGCGCGGTGGCGGTAATCGGTGGTGCCTACTTTTTGGTAAGGAGGTGTCGCCATGCGTAAGCTGTCTTTTATGCTGGCGGCACTGTTGGTCGTGGCGGGCATCTGTGCGATGCTGTGGCCGGTGTTCACGGGACAAAGGCTGCAAGCCGACACAGATGCAGCGGTGCGGGAGTTCTTGGCCGAGCGTAATGAGCCGGAACAGAAGTACCCTGAACTGCTGGCAGCCTTGCAGGAGTACAATCAGCGCATCTATAACGAGAAACAATCTGGCCTCGCTGACCTTGAAGCCTGCGAGGAGCCCGCCACCGACCTTGTGGCATACGGCATCGAGGACGAGATTATCGGTGTGCTGGAGATACCTGCCATGGAGCTGACCATGCCGGTTTATTTGGGCGCGTCCGACGCTCACCTTGCCGCAGGCGCGGCGGTGCTGGGCAACACGTCCGCGCCCATCGGTGGGGATAACACCAACTGCGTCATTGCCGGACACCGGGGCTGGCGCGGTGCGGATTACTTCCGGTATATCGACCGCTTGCAGGTGGGCGATACCGTGAAGCTCACCAACCTGTGGGAGATACTAACCTACACCGTGACGGACATTCAGATCATCCAGCCCCATGAGGTGGATAAGATCAAGATACAGCAAAGCCGCGACCTGCTGACGCTGTTGACCTGCCATCCTTACGCCAGCGGTGGGCGGCAAAGGTATGTGGTGTACTGCGAAAAACTGCCCACCATGAGCCAATCACGGTGAGCAGTTTTATTTTGAGAGGATTCAGACAAGCGTGTCATCCAGCAGGAAGTCGATGACGCCGATATTGAGAATGCCGCCCTCATCATACCAACGCTTACGGATGTCATGACGGACAATGATCTTCGGGAAGGAATCACCGGTCAGCGCGAAAGGCTTATTCTCGGTGATCGCCTTTTCCGCTGTTCCCAATGCGTAGGCAGACTGGATATAGGTCTTCTTGCCACCGGAGGTTGCAATGAAGTCGATTTCCCGCGCGACCGGCACGACCTTTCCTTTGGTATTTTTCTCGTTGCCGTAGACAATGCCGATGTCAACGGCGCATTCACGGATCATCAACTCATTGAAAATGATGTTCTCCATGATGTGCGTCATTTCCTGCTGGCGGAAGCCGATACGGGCATTTCTCAGTCCAATGTCCTCACAGTAGTATTTGTTGGGATAGTCAAAATAGTTCTTGCCCTTCACATCCCAGCGCTTGCATTCGGTAAAGAGGAAGGAATCCGATAAGTGATCCATATAGGCTTTCACGGTGTTCAAGGCAACGACATTTTCACCGCTACGCTTCTGCACTGTGTTGATGGCGGCAGCAACCTTCGTTGGGTTGGTCAGAGAGCCGATAGACGAACACAGCAGATCAAGAATCGCGGACAGCACATCCTCACGCTTGATCTTCTTCCGCTCTACAATGTCCTTCAGATAGACCTCAGAAAACAGCGATTTCAGATAAGCCATTTTCGCGGCATCCGTGGGACGGGACAGGATCAGCGGCATACCGCCGTAGAAGGCATAGTCCTCAAAGGCATCCTGCTTATCACCGCCTACGGCTGAATAGTATTCGGCAAAGGAAAGCGGATGCACACGGATCTCGTCGCTCCGTCCCCGGAACTCAGTCAGTATATCGGAGGACAGCATTTTGGAGTTGCTGCCGGTCACATAAATGTCCAAGTTGGACAAGGATTTCAAATCGTTGAGCGCGTCGTAGAAGGTAACCTTCTTGCCATCTGGATTGTAGGGATTCGGAACCTCGTCGGACATCTGAATCTCGTCTACAAAAAGATAATATTGGTCTGCACTGTGTTCTACGATCTCACGGACATGAGCCGAAAGCTCCAGCGGATTGCGATAGCGAATATCACGGGTCAAGTCCAACTCAAAGGACAGAATATGATCTTCGGTAACACCCTCACCGAGAAGGTAACTCTTGAACAGATTGCGAAGCAGAAAGGACTTGCCGCATCTGCGGATGCCAGTGATCACCTTCACCTGACCATCCCACATGAAGGAGATGATTTTTTTCAAATAGCGATCTCGTTTTATTTCCATAGCCCAACCTCCATTGAAAACTTGCTGGTATTATCATGCTACATTTCAATGGATAGTATACGACACCGTGAGATAAAAATCAATAGCTCTGATGAAATGTTTGTAGATAAACCCGGTAACATTTCAGCGGGCTGTGATTCAAACCACCGCTCCTGTGAGGTAAAGATGCCTGAAAGTTGACAAGAACTGCGACGCGGCTGACCTGCCACCCCCACGCCGGCGGCGGGCGGCAGCGGTTTGTGGTCTACTGTGAACGAACTGATAATTAAGGAGAAATGCACAATGAAAAAAGCAATTTGTATCATTTTAGCTGCGGTAGCTGCCGTGGCAATTATCGTCTCCAAACGCCTCCGACCCCGTGGCCGCAGAGAAATTTGAAAATTTTTTCAAAAAGTGGCGCACTTTTGATTTCGTTTTACGGATAATGATAGTAGAGGGAATTTTATGGACAAGCGTTTTTACCGATTTTTACAGGCAACCTGCTGTAACTGGCGCAACAGCTTCTTCATTGATTGCCAGCGTTGTGACGGGTGCTCCGGTTTTCTTCTGTCTGTAAATCACAATGCCGTGCCGGCAATCATACCTGTGGCGGTATTCGAGGAACTGTCCGGTGAGACTGTGGATAAATATGATTGCGTCGGCATTATGACGCTGGAGGGATTCCAACGCTTCTACACCAGCTGGCTTGTCTGGAACGTAGAAGACCCAAAACGGTGCAGTCTATCCCAATTGTGGGAGAGCTGCCAACAATGAACGCACACAAGCCGAAAGAAGGAGGTGAACATTCTGAAAAGAGTCAATATCCATTGCCCCAACTGCGGAGCTAAGGCTACCTTGCATCCTGCCAGCTTTGTATATGGCAACAGTCGTAGTGCAGGAAGCTATCTGTATGTTTGTGACCGCTATCCTGCCTGCAACAGCTATGTGGCTGCCCATCGCGCCACACGGCAGCCCATGGGCTCTCTGGCTGACGGGGAGCTTCGGCACAAGCGTATCCAGGCACACCGGGCATTTGACCGCCTGTGGCGGTCCGGCTTGATGACCAAGAAAGAGGCGTATCAATGGATGCAGACAGAGTTCGGCCTGCACGAGGAACAGGCGCATATCGCACAATTCGGCGCGTACATGTGTGATCGGTTGATCTGCGCCTGCGATAAGTTTCGTATCCACAGCGCAGAGGTCGCATAGAGAGCACGCCTAAAACCACAGAGAAAGAGAGGTGAATCTGACGATGAAGAATAGGGATATTGCCCTTACTGATGCCCAGCGCAGTATGGTAGAGGCGAATATGGACGTGGTACGCTGGGCCATCCGTACCAGCATTCAGGTCAATGAGCAGCGCTATGGTTTCGGCTATGACGATTTGTTTCAAGAGGGCTGCATTTGGCTTTGCAAGGCCGCAGTGACGTATGACCCGGACGGCGGCGCCAGCTTTTCTACCTATGCTCAGAGGGTCGTTGAGAACGGTCTGCGTACCTATTGCCGGCTGCAGCACAGCAAGGAGCAGCGCAGCTTTCCTGTATCGGAGATCTTTGACACGGAGGCTGACAATCACCGTGCCATGGCCTCCGGCATCCGCAGTCTTCAGGAGCAGTTGGCTGAGGTAGATGCGTTATCGCTTCTGGAAAGCGCGAAGCAGCAATACAACGGTGTCGCACGGCTGGGTATCGAGGCGATGCAGCTGAAATTTATCGGCCTGAGCAATACGGACATTGCTGCCTATTATGGGATCAAGGCCAACTATTTGGGCGCGGCCGTACATAGAGCCGCCGAGCGGCTGAGGAATAACGCGGAGTTTTTGAATAGCCTTGAATATGAGCCGTTGAAGAAAAGCTCCAAGGCTTCGTGAAAAATGTGAGGTGAAATTCATGCAGAAATACTATACGGCCGTCGGCCGATTCGAGCGCAAAGGCCGCATGGGCGATATGACCTGCCCTATGGTCATCATCAACAACCGGGAATATGCATTGGACATCCAGGAGATGATCCTTTGGGCTGCGCTGAACTGGCAGATCATGGACGCCGGATCCCTTGAGGATGCTTATTCTGCCAAGCTGAAAGCCAGCGGCATCAGACCCCAGCGCAGTATCTCCGACTGTATGCGCCGACTGATGCAGCGCGGACTGGTGGTGGAGGGCTGCGGCGAAACCGATGAGGATGCACTGTATGCTCTGTTGTCAGGGCTTTACGTGGTGCCAATCTCAGACAGTCTGCTGCTGCGGCTGATCTCGTTTATCAAGCTGACGGTTTTCGGCCATGTCCCTTTTGCGGTTACCAGGAAGCTGTTTCGCAAGGACCGGCGCAGCGCAAACGAACGGCGGGTTTATCGTCTGTCCCGTCAGGCACTCTTATCCACGGCAGAACTGATCAAGTGTGTGGAGTATGACATCCATACGATCCACTCTGATTCGCAGCTGATGGACGCCCTGTATGCAGACGATACCACCACCAGCGACAATATCGCGGATATGGTCAGGCCCTTCGTCTGCTGCCGCCCCGTGCTGCAGGCTGTGGCAAACCTTTATCTGCGCCGTCAGATCATCTTTGAGAGGCTGTCATGATGGACAAGCTCAGGACAGCACCGCTGCCCCTGAGAAGAAAGCTGCTCCTCACCGCGTTGGCAGGGGCGGCTTTCTTCCTTGTAGGGCTGGCAGCCATTTTCTTTTCCCTCGATACCGTTACAGCTCTGCTCAGCGGCATCCTCGCCATAGGACTTGCTTTTAAAACGGCAGAACTCTACCGCCTAATTATCGCCGGGCACTACTCGACCGTTGATGGCATCTGCATTGCCATCACACAGACGCCGCTCCGCAAGTACCGCAATATCCGGATCATAGACAGTCAGGAGCGTGAAAGGACACTTGTACTGCCCAGGCAGGACAAGATAGAGGTTGGCCGCCAATATCGTTTCTATTTCAAAGCCTCTGCACACAAATCTCCTGCACAGGTACAGACCGGCAGCAGCTTCATAGACGAATCTCTCCCGACCGATGGCTTTCTTGGGCTTGAGGCGGCGTCGGATTATAGCAATATTGACACGGTGCGTTGATTATAGTATAATTCAAATCAAGAAAAGCATACTATGATTAGAAGGAGGCTGTGATATGACGCTTTTAGATAGACTCACAACGAATTTCGACTGTAACGAGCCGATCTTACTTGATGAGATTGACTGCGGGGGCTATTCACGCCCGTGGCTCTTCAAAGAACTGAACGAATTGTGTAGAACTGGTAGGCTGGTGCGTTTTGACCGCGGTATTTATTATATTCCCACTGAGACAGCATTTGGCACCAGTCTGCTCGACCCCCGCAAAGTAATCGAGAAAAAATATGTAAAGGATAGTTCTGGCTGTTACGGCTACTATTCCGGTGCAGCTTTCTTAAACCAACTGGGGCTGTCAACGCAAATGCCCAATACCATTGAAGTCTGTACCAACAACGAAAAAACACGTTCCCGTGAGTTAGCTATCGGGAAGCAGCGTGTTATTCTACGCAGAGCCAGAAGTAAGGTCACGGCAAAAAATGCTGCTGTGTTGAGCTTCCTGGAGCTTATGAATGAAATGCCGGCACCTTATTTCTCCGAAGGGAGGAAGAAACTGACCATAGAGTTTATCACAAAAAACGGCATTACGAGACGCGACATCACAGAATACGCACCTGCGTTTCCTGATAAGGCTATGCGCACTCTGGTGGAAAGTGAGATCATCTATCATGTTACACAGTAATAGAGAATTGTTCGAGCAAGCTATACTACGAACGGCAGATGCGACAGGGATTGCGGCCAGCATCATTGAAAAAGACTACTATGTCACGGAGTTTTTAAGGAGGATGACTTCCTATCAGCCAGACATGGTGTTCAAGGGCGGAACTTCACTCTCAAAATGCTATAAGCTGATCCAGCGCTTTTCTGAGGACATTGATTTGAATGTTGAAGACCGTCCCAGTGAAGGGCAGCGTAAAGCACTCAAGCGAAATATTTTGGCGGTAGTTGATGACTTGAGATTATCCCTGAGCAATGCTGAAGAAATTCGCAGCCGGCGCGACTATAATCGCTATGTGATCAATTACCCTGCATTGCAAGGGGCAACGTATTTGAAGCAGCAGCTTATCGTTGAAACCGTTGTTTCCATGCGCGCATTCCCGAATCATCCCATGGACGCATCCAGTTTCATTTATGATTTCCTGAAAGATACCGGCAGAGAAGATATTATCCGCGAATACAATCTGCAACCTTTTTCAATCAATGTGCAGGCAGCGGAGCGTACCCTGCTGGATAAGCTGTTTGCACTTGCAGACTACTACCTCAATGGATCGATCGTAGAGCATTCGCGGCACATTTATGACATATATAAGTTGAGTATGATCGTCACGATTGATGATACTCTGCGACAATTAGCCAGTGAGGTCATTCTGGAACGCCGCTCGCACAAGGTCTGCCTGTCTGCACAAGAGGGGGTGGATATGAATAATCTCCTTCGGCAGATCGTTGACTCCGATGCATATAGGAGTGACTATGAGCAGATTACATCCGCACTCCTTTTTGAAGACGTGTCATATTCCACCGCAATCACTGCGCTGCAGCACATCATTGATTCTCGTGTGTTTCAATAAATGTCTATATATAGAATTGCGACTCTTGACAATCGCAATATATAGTGCTACAATGCACTTGTAGTTGTTCTTTGTGCATCGCCTATTCAGGGTTTCCGAATACCTTTCGGATCGCACACGTTTGTTAAGATTGTAATTTAGTGCCGACATGACAGCTTTGGCTTATTGCTGATGCTGTATGCCGGCACTTTTTATTATAGATATTTAAGCCGTAAGGCAGAAAGGAGTGTAATGGCAAACATATCCGTCGTTGGCCGTATTGTATCGGATGATATCGAACTGAAGATCAGCGCCAATAATCGGCCCTATCTACGGTTCGACCTTGCGGAGCGTACCGGTAAGGGGGCTTACGCAAGAACGCAGTATTATCAGGTCGTTGCCTTTGGGGCTATTGCCTCACAGTTCGTCAAAAGAGGCTTGTGCCGCGGTGCGCTGATCAGTGTGGAAGGCACACTGGAGCTGGAGGACTATCTGAAACGGGATGGTTGGACGCGGGATAAGCGTCTGAAGGTCATCGCGTTTCGATGGCGGTATCTCCAGCCCTATGACACGAAAGTGCCTGAACAGGCACCGGAGATCGACGGAGAACGAGAACCCCTGCCCGGATAGGATGCTGGGCATAAGAGGAGCTGTCATGTATCAAAAGGATGCGTGGCAGCTCCTCTTTTTTGTTTTCATCACGAAAAGGAAAGGATGTGCAAAGCATGAATAAGAAGAAGTCCATCTGGTCTGGCGTATCTGTCCTTATCGCAGCCGTTCTGGCCATCGTTGCGTTTGTACGCAGCGACACACAGATCTGGCTTCTGACAGCCGCATTTACCATTTGGGCGATTTGGGTCACGGCCGCATTCGTATTCCCTTATATACAGGAACAGGAAAACGAAAAGCGGCGCGCCGCCCGCAGAGCAGCCTATGATGCACAGCGCCAGAGTCTTCGCGCACTGTCTTTGGAAGAGGAGGATGGCTTCGGCCCACTGCTGCTCCGCCATGTTAACCACCGGATCTCCGCATATTTGAAAGCAGTGTATCCGGATGCCACATGGGAGTGGCGCAGCCCAGAGCCGGAGAAGCTGATCCTTCACGGCGGTACAGGCCGTATCACCATCTCTGGTATTCCCGACTATGATCAGGCGGAGGTGACCTTTGACCAAAAGGCCAACTTCTCCTGCTCACTGCTGAAGGTCACACCTGTGGTACAGAGTGCGGCGGAGAACGGTACCTCCGAGAAGCTGCCTGCTCCGCCCCGTGAGATCGATCCGCAGGTCTGGTTCGAGCAGCAGGGACGCAAGGTTCTGGATGATCTGATCTACGACCTCAACTCCCGTGGCTATAGCAGCCTTGTCATCAAGGACAACGGTGACATCTGCATCCGTCAGGGTGACGTAGAGAAAGCGCAGACCTCATTCAAAAGCCTGCCGGAGAAGCATTACTGGCCTCGGCTCCTGAAGGTATTCGAGCGTGAGGGCATCGCCGCCAGCATGACGGATGATGCCATCGCGCTGAACTGGTAAGGAGGGTGCTGCCATGAAAACAGGCTTAACCCTGGAGCAGCTTGCCGCGGAGATCACCCGGCAGCAGAGTGCCAAAGAGGATTATGTGGTCAATACCGGCAATCTTCGTCTGGAAAGCTATGGTCCCGATCTGACACTTCGTGTGCTGGACAGTGACGGCGCAGACCGTATCGAACCGCTGGAGATCGGGGACATCGCCCACCGGCAGATCGGTACGCATCTGAGTATCCCTGCCAAGTACTATGAGCGAATGCGCAGCGAAGACCCCGGACTACTGGCACACAATGTCAACACATGGCTGGAGCGGACACCTGCCCAGCGCATGATCCGTGTGCTGGACGGTAAGGCACGCGCCTACCTCAGCAATCGTTATCTGCGTATGGACAACTATAGTATCGCCTCAGCGGTGCTGCCCATCCTGGCGGAGATCCCCGATGTGCGCATCGAGAGCTGCCAGATCACCGACTCCCGCATGTATATCAAGGCGGTCAATCCCCGTTTACAGGAGGATGTGACGCCGGGTGACACAGTGCAGGCCGGTGTGGTCATCAGCAATAGCGAGGTGGGCTTAGGCTCTGTCAACATCCAGCCTCTGATCTACCGATTGGTATGCAGCAACGGTATGGTGGTCAACGACGCCGCCACAAAGCGCAACCATATTGGCCGGGCAACGGATGCGGAGGAGAACTTCCAGCTCTATTCCGAAAAGACGCTGGCTGCAGACGATCACGCTTTTCTGCTGAAGGTGCAGGACACTGTCCGTGCCGCCGCAGAGGAAGCGCGGTTCGCTCAGGTGGTGGGCATGATGCGGGAGGCTGCGGCCGTCCCCATGAACACCGCAGATGTACCCGGCGTTGTGAAGCTGGCCAGCAGACAGTTCGGCCTTACGGACTCGGAGGGTGAGGGCATCCTGCAACATCTGATCGAAGGCCACGACCTGAGCCTGTACGGTCTTTCCAATGCGGTAACACGGTACAGTCAGGACGTAAGCAGCTATGACCGCGCCTCGGATCTGGAGATCATCGGCTACAACATTCTGGCAATGCCCAGAAGTGTGTGGTCGCGGCTGAATCAGGTATCCGCGGCGTAATGTGAAAAAACAAAAAAGATAAAATGGAGGATCAAAAAATGAGTTATCCTGAAACTACTACGATGGCAACTGCCAGTGCATTCAACCTTCCCACCATGGCCGGCCTTGATTTCGGCAACGATGATCTTGCCGACGATATGGAGGGCTTGACGCTCTCATTTCCCAAGGTCAAGATCCCGTCCGGAGGCGCACTGCAATTCGAGATGCCTACCGGCGACCCGGAGAATCCGGAGTATACCCGTTTTCTGCAGGGCGTTATCCTGTATCACCATGCCAGTGGCGCGTATTGGCCCGAGGGCTGTGAATACGATGATAACACCGTCCCTCTGTGCTCCACCGTGGACGGAAAGCAGGGCTACGGTACGCCCGGCGGCGCCTGTGCTGCCTGTGAGCTGAACCGTTACGGGACGGCAACAGACGGGAAGGGGAAGGCCTGCAAAAATATGCGTATTCTGTATCTTCTGCAGGACGGTGACTATATCCCGCTGCAGCTCTCTCTGCCGCCTACCAGCCTGCGACCGTTCAATGATTTCATGAATGCCGCGTTTGTGGCCCGGCGCCGTCCGGCATGGAGCAGCGTGGTGCAGATCGGCTTGAAGCGCGTGGACAACGGCAACAATACCTACAGCGTGGCGACCTTCCGTAAAGTGGAAGATCTCCAGCCTGAACAGGTGGGCGAGTTCCGCGCCTTTGTAGAGTCGTTCCGCCAGCAGGCGAAGGAGATGCTGAAGAACCGTGCGGAGCTGTCTGCCGCCCGTGAGGGTGAGGAGGATCAGTATGCCACCGCAAACACCGAGTATGCTGTTGCCGACAGCGGCCAGCATTTCTGCATTTCCGGTGCGGATGTGATCGATGGCGAGCGTGAGGAACTTCCCCGCTAAATGAACCTATCAGACCTTATAAGGATCTGAAACATGTGAAGAGCCGCAGTCTGTGTAAAACACAGGCTGCGGCTCCCGGCATATAGGAGGAACTGTAATGAATGAAAATACCCCCATGACCCCGGCGCAGCAGTTATTTGCGGAGGAGCATCACAATCTGGTCTATGCTTTTCTCAATGAGAAGAAGCTGCCGGAGGATGAGTATTACGATGTGGTGGTCTTTGGCTACTTGCAGGCAGTCATGGACTATACCACGCAGGGTGAGTCCGGCCGTTTCAGCTTTGCCACCATTGCATGGCGCAAGATGGAGAGTCGCCTGGCAGACCACTTCCGCCATCAGGCATCTACCAAGCGTGCAGCACCGACGGTCAGCCTCAATGCTGTTATGGACGATGCCGGCCTGTCTCTGTCCGATATGCTCTCCGCAGCGGATGAGAGCTTTCTGGAGATGGAGATCGGCCTGCTGTTCCACGATCTGGGCCGGCATATGCCCCGCCGTGATATGAACGTACTGCGGCTCAAGGCAGATGGCTACGGTACGCGGGAGATCGCGCAGAGGGAGAATACCACCGTGCACATGGTGCGGAGTATTCTCAAGTGTGCCTATTAGATCATTCGCAAGCTGTTTTTCGATTCGGATAATGATCGCGCTTTTCACGACCACACAGGTCGAAGGAAGGAGAAAGAAAATGAATAAGAAGCAGGTCATTCTTACCGGCCGGTTGGCCGCACCGCTCTGCGAGGGCAGCCGTGCATGGATACGCCATCATAGCGGTCTGGTCTGCACCTCACGGGTCGTCCGTATCCAATCTCTCACTGACAGAAAGGCCGTTTTTGAGACCATGAACTCCATGTATCATGTGTCCTTGGAAACGTACCCTTTTGTGATGGAGCTGCCGGAAGCGATGTGCGCATAGTATGACGAATGGTATAGGAGGGCGGCAAAAAATGCCGCCCCCCTATACCCCCATCTCCCAGTATAATGGGTATAATGGGATCGAAGGAAGCTAACATACCGATTTATGCGACAGTAAAGCCCAGTGTAAATCTATGCACCTTCCCCCGATACCAAACGTGTTAATCGAAGCAGCACAATAAGAATAAATGCGGAGAGGCACCGCTGAATTGTTTGACGACAGTTCAGCGGTGCGTTTGTTTTTGTAGGAGGACTTTTAATTATGGGATTACTCGATAAATTGGAGCAAGTTGAGATCAAGGCGGATTCCCGCCTGCCGGAGGATGACCTGATGTTCTGCGAAACCCAGCAACAGGCGTATGATGAATCCTGCCGTGCGCTCCGTGAAATACGCCAACAGTGGAAAAAAGCGATTCAGGCGCAAAGAGACCTGCTCGGCATAGGGCAGGATGGGTCGCTGCCCTACTTTGGAAGCAATTACCGGTTCGGGATAACGGATCTGAACCGAGAAATGGAGAAGTTCCACAGTAGGTTCATCTCTGAGCTCACACAGCATTTCAATGAGAAATATAGCGTAACGATCTCAACGGATGCCATCAAAGAGCATCTGATCCCCGCAGAGCCGGACCCGTATAGGTGCGATATGGATACGAGCAAGGAGTATCATCGTAATCTGCGGGCTCTTGCGCTGCACTATGAAGATGTGGTTGACCAGATGTTTATACAGCTGGACGGACTCAGCTTCGTAGAACGTGCTTTTCAGGAGCTGCGTACCAAATGCCATAAGGCGGCATATTGGAGTAATAGCAATGCCGGTTACGATAGAAAAGGAGATACGCTTCGTTTTGGCGGATACTTTTGCAGTTGCGATGAACGATGGGGCCATGAAGAGTGGAGGCTTGCAGAACGTATGCAGGACATTTTTACCGCTGTAGCACACTATGAGACCAATACATTTGGGCGCTTTCCCGCAGGCTTTTCCGAGCTGCTGGGGTACTCTGACGTATCCACATCGCAGTTCCAGTTTCCAACCTGCCAGAAGCTCGTACAACTGCGCATGTTCAAAAACGGGCGCGTGGATCTGAAGTTTAAGACGGCATCTATTGCAAAGGAGTTTGCCGAAACGTATCTTGACTATTCATGCTGAGGTGTCGTCATGAAGTATACACCCTCGACAGAATCGATCCCCCAGAGCAGTCGCAGAGCAGTTAACGAAAAGCTCCTGTACCTGATCGACAACAACTGCTGCGAAGCGTATGGTATCACGAAGCAGGATATTTTTCAGGGTTATACAGGGGATGGGGGCCTGCACGGGCTTTCCCGGAAGAACTATCGGAGCTACCATACATACAGTGAGGCAAAAAAGGAACTGGAAAACGGCCAGTTCTTTACACCGCCCGCCTTGTGTCAGTTCGTGGCGGATTGCCTTCGACTGGAAGAGGACGATCTGGTAGCGGACCTCACCTGTGGGATGGGGAACTTCTTCAACGTAATGCCGGTGGAAGCCAATGTCTATGGCTGTGAATTGGACACCAAGGCATTCAAGGTGGCGTCATATCTTTATCCGGAGGCCAATCTGGTTAATAAGGATATTCGCAATTATATGCCGCAGGTACGCTTTGATTATGTGGTAGGTAACCCGCCCTTCAACCTGCAATGGATGGCTGAGAATGGAAAGGAGTATCTATCACAGCTCTACTACTGCTTGAAGGCTGCCCAATTCTTGAAGCCGCTGGGGATCCTGGCGTTGATCGTACCCAACTCATTTCTGGCCGACTCGTTTTCGGACAACTCAATGATTCGGAAGATGGAGGCACAATTCCGGTTTCTTGGTCAGATCCTGTTGCCGGATGATACCTTTGCGCAGATGGGTGTTTCGCACTTCCCAATAAAGCTGCAGTTCTGGCAGAAGAAGGGCGTGGATTCCGAAACACCGGCTCGCTATCACACAGGAATGGATAACGATCTTTCCGGCGGCATCTATGCTGGTGCAGCACAAGCGATCCACATGTCGCTGCTGCAAATGCCAAAGGCCATGCTGAAGGAAAATCGCGCCAAGATCCTGCGGGAACTGGCAAAGGAGCGTCAAACCTCTGCATCGTTTACTTATACGGTAGAGAAGATGCTGTACCAAATCAGGATACATCCGTCCCTGAAGGATCGGTATGCCCAATGCTGCGCGTATCTGCATCGGTTCTATACGGAGACACAGCCGCCAGAGATGCGATATGAGGAATGGTGCAAACGGCGGTTGACCGAGGCGAAGGTACTGCATTATCTTCGTCAGACACTCAGACGTCAGAACCGGCAGCCGGAACGTGATGAGATCCATCTTGTCAAGCGGGATTATTCATTCGCCTATAAGGGGTATAGTGCTGCAGCGCGACGCCGCATGAGCGAAGAGCTGCGCCAACCTATCCCGGTCTGTGAAGCAGTGCTGCGCGATGAAACACTCCCCGGTTACGAACGGCTGCTGCGTAAAAAGCGGCATGAATACCTGATCCAGAGCCAGCCTTTTCAGGAAATGACCCCGGACACGGGAATTGGGAAATGGTTGGATGATTTCTGGTTATGGGATGCCGAGAACGAGGAGGAGATCCTGCTGAACGATACCCAACTCCACGACCTGAATCTTGCTCTGCAAAAGCGCTATACGCTGCTGCAATGGGAACAGGGTTCCGGTAAGACGCTGGCTGGCATTGCCTATGGGAAATACCGCATGGACAGACAAGGGTATCGTAACACCTGGGTCATTTCATCGGCCATCTCTATCCGCAATAACTGGAATGTGGTGCTGCCCAACTATGACGTGTCGTATGTGTTCGTGGAACGGCTGAGGGATCTGGAGCGGATCAAGCCCGGCGACTTTGTGCTGATGACCTTTAATGCGCTGTGCAAGTATCGCAGGCAGATCAAAAAATGGCTGAAGATCCATAGCCGCAAGACCTGTCTTGTACTGGATGAAAGCGATGAGATATGCAATCCGTACAGCAGCCGTGCCAAGGCGGTGCTGTCCTGTTTCAGACGATGCCAATCAAAGCTGCTGACCACAGGAACCAGTACCCGGAACAACATCTCTGAGTTCGCACCGCAGATGGAATTGCTTTATAACAATTCCATCAATATGCTATCCTGCTGCCACACCATCTATCACTATGATAAGGACGGCACGGCGACACGAGAGACTAACCCGTGGTACGGTCAACCGATCCCGGCCTATCGTCGTGGGTACACGCTGTTTGCCAATTCACATCTGCCGGAGAAAATCACCGTATTTGGTGTCGGACAGCGTACACAGGACATTTACAATGCAGATATTCTGCGTGATATCCTCGCCAAGACAGTAATCACCCGTACCTTTGAGGAGGTCACTGGGAAGGACATCAAACGTATCCATCAGGAGCCCATTCCGTTTTCAGCGGAGGAGAAGGCCGTATGGGTACAGGCGGTCAAGGAGTTCCATACCATGCGCCAAAAATATTTCACCTCAACGAATAACGCGAGGAAAGATGCCATGCTGCGGATCATCCAGCAGATCACGCTTTTGCTGCGGATCAGTGCCGCGCCTAATACGGTTTCGGAGTATAGCGGCGAGCTTCCCGGGAAGCTGCGGAGAACGATCCAGCTTACCGGCAGCTGGGCAGAAGAGATCGTGGCCATAGGCGTCCGCCATACCGTGGTGCTGGACGCCTATGCAGCAGCTTTGCGGGAAGCGTTTCCCAACCGGCCACTTTTCATTGTGACCGGCGCGACGACTACCTTTGCGAAACGCAGGGCATTACGGCAAACACTCCGCGAGAGCGGAAACGGCATCCTGCTGTGTACGCAGCAGAGCTTGCCCAGTTCAGTCAACTTCGAGTTCGTCAACAAAGTCATCATCCCGGAGCTGCACTATAACAACTCCCGCATGAGCCAGTTTTACATGCGCTTCATCCGCTTTAATTCCGTTGACTGGAAGGACATCTATTTCCTGACCTATGCACAGAGCATTGAGTCCAACCTAATGCAGATGATATTGGCAAAAGAGAAGCTCAATCTCTTCATGAAGGGCGACGAAACAGATATGGATGATATTTACGAACGATTTGGAGTGGACTACGATCTCACATCGCTGCTGTTATACCGCGACATAGATGAAGACGGCCGTTTCAGCATTCGCTGGGGCGAACAGGAAATTGCGTAAAGGAGGTATCGAGCATTGAGGCAAAGAGAAACCAAGGCGGAGCGGTTCGTGCGTGTGGCTGAACAGCGCACACAACGTGCCGTAGACGCTATCCATTCGCTTTCTAATTGTGCAAGCCGCGTGTGTTACGATTACACGCCGGAACAGGTAGAACAGATCATAGCGGCACTGGAGGTGGAAGTAAGACACCTGCAAAGTGCATTTACGGGCGAAAACCGCTTTACACTGCGCCCATAAGTCAGAGGCCCCGGATGATTTCCGGGGCCTCAAATATAAGTCAATAAGGAGTATAAACATGAAAAGAGAATCTGCCCCGCAGGAGTATACCTGTCGGAATTGCCCGGAACGGTATTACCATGCGATCCCCGCGCCCCAGAAGTCAAAGGAACTCATGATGCACTTTGGCGAAAGCTATTGCACCCTGCCGAAGAGGGCCAGGCATCTTAAAAGCCGTGATCTGAACAGACGGGCACCGGAATGGTGCCCGAAGCGGAAAGTGCCGAACACGCTGCGGATCTACTATTACCGCAGCCCGGAAACGTATATGTTGGACAACGTGCTGCATCAGGGCTTTGCATTCACACCGCTGCCCACGGCAAGCCGCTATGCAATGGCATATGAGGGAACTTCCACGCTCTCCCCGCGGGAGTTTTGGCTAAAGCTGCTCACACAGAAGGATACGGAGCTGTTAGGCATAGAGGTCAAAGCCAAGTCCGTAGTAGAGATAGACGATGGGCTTGCCCCGTGCTTTTTCTTCAAAACGGAAGAAGGCTATACGCGCTGCCGGAGCTTCGATGCTGATCGCGCACGTACCAACTGCATGGAAGGCTGGGAGGAATATAATCAGGAGGACATAAAATGATCATCAACCAAGAGGGTATGCGCTATACATACAATGGCATGACCTACACTGTCGGTGCCGCTGTCATGGCAGCAGAGGCAAGTGAATATCGTGGACTTTATGGCACCATCACGGAGATCCGTGACGGATCTGACCGAGAGACAGAAAATGATACGCCTGACATCTATTGCTGTTTTGAACCGCCTTTGTTTCCGAAGGAGATCCGGGAGCTGGAGCGACGCTTCGCAGAGCTATATCAATCGCCTAAGAAGCTCGACGAGATCACACTGGATATGGTTATCATGGCACCGGAGATGGTTCGGGTGATCTCGGCTGACCCAAAGGAGTGTAAGGCCTGCGAGCTTTACCTGCTTACCACACACTGCACGACGAATCTGGATTCCAGCAGCTTCACTGAGCTATACGCCGACTACGATGCCGGACGTTTTGCCCTACTGCAAAGTGTCCGGGAGGAACAACAGGATGGCTGCGTAAAGGATTGGGCAGATAGGGACGTACTGGAAGAAGAATATGGCATTGACCGCTATGAGGCATGGTATCGTGATGAATACTTCGAGAATCATTTCGTCATATCGCTTGAAAAGCTGTCCCTCATGCTGCCGCCAGATTTTATAGAAAATCCGAAAAGTTATAATTGAAATTATTATAATTTGCGGTATAATACTTTATGGAGGCGGTGAGCTTATGAAGCAATTTGTTGATCGACAGCAGGAGATGGAGACGCTGCAAAGTGAGTATGAGCGGAATGGCAGCGCACTTGTCGTACTGTATGGACGCCGGCGAGTGGGAAAGACTACGCTGATATCCGAGTTTATTCGGGATAAAAACGCCCTGTTTTTCCTTGCAAGTGAAGAGTCCGAAGCACAAAACCGAGCCGCATTCAAAGAGAAAGCGGCAGAATTCATTGATAGTGATCTTCTGCGTAATGCGGATGTCAAGAGCTGGGACGTGATATTCAAGTCAATCATGGATGCCAAGCATGACAGCAAGCCCGTTATCGTACTGGATGAATTTCAGTATCTGGGTAAGGCAGAGCCTGCATTTCCTTCCATATTCCAACGGATATGGGAAGAAATACTAAAGAAGCAGTCTGTTATGGTCATTCTTTGCGGCTCCCTGATCTCCATGATGGAGTCCCAGACACTGGCCTACGGCAGCCCTTTATACGGAAGACGAACCGCGCAGATCCGGCTCAAGCAGATCCCGTTCACCTATTACCATGAGTTTTTCCCTGGCAAAACCCGCAGAGAACTCATTGAGCTATACTCTGTTACAGGCGGTGTCCCCAAGTATATCGAGTTATTTTCGGAGAGTAGCGATATCTATCGTGCTATCCAGAAATGCGTACTGAACCGCTCCGGCTATCTCTATGATGAACCGCATTTCCTGCTGCAGCAGGAGGTCAGTGAAGTCGGCAGTTACTTTTCCATTATCAAGGCGATCGCAGCTGGAAACCACAAGCTTTCCGCGATTGCCGCTGTTTTGGAGGTCAAGTCAACGAACCTGACCAAGTACCTGAAGACCTTGATGGATCTGGATATTCTGGAACGAAGGGTACCTGTCACAGAGGAAAAACCCGAAAGGAGCAAGCGCGGTCTTTATAAGATCAAGGATAACTATCTGCGGTTTTGGTTCGCATTTATCTATCCCAATATGAGCTTTATCGAAAGCGGGCATAGCGGTATCGTGATGGATAAGATCCGCAGGGGACTCACTACCAGCCACATTGGCTTCGTATATGAGGACATCTGTCAGGAGCGGATGTGGGAATTGAATGTCAATAACACATGGCCGTTCCAGTTCTCCAAGCTGGGTGGGTATTGGGATGCCAAGAATGAGATCGACATTGCAGCTCTTGATCCGGAGGGCAAGAACCTGATCCTGGGAGAATGCAAGTACTGGAAAGATCCAGTTGGTCTTAATGTCCTTCATGCGTTGGAAGCTAAGGCCTGCGATGTCGCATGGGAGCGGGATCGGCGAAAAGTGTGGTACGTCTTGTTCAGCATCTCCGGCTTCTCGGATGAGCTACGCAATCATGCCGCAACACGGGACGATCTTCTTTTGATTGACGATGGAGAAAGATAGCTGATCGACCAGCCGGTTCAATATCTTCAATGCGCCCCAAAATTCTTCGAGGGAATTAAAGAAGTCCTGACAAATATGTATAAAACAGACGTGGAGATTTCCACGTCTGTTTTTTTCCTATCTGTTGCAGTAATGCGTATTAAAGTCGTATAAACACAGTATAAACACAAAAAGGAGCTGATTCTATGTTAGTCTGCGTAGACCACGGAAATAAACAAATTAAAACAGCCAGTAGGGTATTTACATCCGGACTGGTAGAGAGCGATACCCGTCCCCCTTTCGGTGACAACATTCTATTTTATCGGGGAAAATACTACACGCTCTCCGACCAGCGAATCCCCTATACCCGGGATAAAACAGAGGACGACCGATTTTTTATCCTGACGTTGTTCGCCATCGCTTACGAGATCAACACGGCGGGCCAGTATGTCCCGGATCGGCTGATGAACATTCAGCTTGCCGTTGGGCTGCCGCCTGCGCATTATGGAACGCAGTATAAACGCTTTGCCCAGTATTTCCTGAACCGCGGTGTGATCGGGTTTGAATTCAATGGGAGGAAATACTCCATCTGCATCACGGAGGCGGTCTGCTTCCCGCAGGCGCTGGCAGCCACGGCTCCGGTGTTCAAGCGGCTCCAGCTCGGCACGGTTGCCAAGGCCACTGTGATCGACATAGGCGGTTTTACTGCCGATTACCTCTCCCTGCGCTATGGCGCAGCAGACTGGGCTTCCTGCGATTCGCTGGAAAACGGCGTCATTACGCTCTATAACCGATTGCTGTCCAAGATTCGTGCCGACCATGATCTGCTGCTGGAGGAAACGGACATTGACGCCATTCTCACAGGCTGCAGTACAGAGTACGGCAGTGAGATCCAAACACTGGTAGAGCGCGGCGCGGAGTCCTTCGTGGCGGACCTTTTCCGTACTCTGCGGGAGCGGAAGATCGAGCTGCGTACCGGCAAGGTTATTTTCGTAGGCGGCGGCTCTCTGCTGCTTCGGAAACAGATCGAAAAGTCCGGTAAGGTCGGTACAGCCATCTTTGTGGAGGAGATTGGCGCCAACGCTGCCGGGTACGGTCTCTTGTATGCGGCTACGAAGACGAGTAGGTGATCCATATGGGCGAAAAGAAGGATTCCTTCAGATTTACCGTCCAATTCAATGCCGGTGACCCAAGCCACCAGCAGGTAGCCGCGATCTTGAACGAGCAGGGTCGGCGCAAGGCACAGTTCCTGGTCAACGCCGTGACCCACTATATGAATTGCCCGGAAACACCGGAGGCCGCGGCTGCGCCAAGGATAGACCGGCAAACAGTGGAGCAACTGGTTCGTGAGATACTGTCCAATATGCACCCGGAACCCGTACCCGCAATGGGCGAGGATATGCCCGGCTACGATCCGGCTATTACGGCCTCTGAAGGTATCCCGTTCGATGCCGCGGCCATGCTGGGAGAAGATGGTTTCCATTCGCTCATGGACTCATTGGCTGCAATACAGAAGCCGTGAAATCGACAGGTGATCATATGGAGCATACTTTGGCATACATAAATTGCCAGGAGCCAGACTGCGCGTATTACGCAGCCTGGCTCCTGACCTGTAAGGAGACAATGGTCGAAAGTAAGCCAGCACTTTCAGGCCGGTAGAAATCGCCGCTCCCGCATGATATGATAAACTTGAAGAAAAGTTTTCCTGTCCACGCAATGAATGGTTATTTTTGTTGTCTATATAAGTGAAAGGCCTTTACGCAGAAAGAAGGGAGGGCGCAATGAAAGACCATGAGATCATAGAATTGTACTGGGCGCGTAACGAGAGCGCGATTACCGCCACCACAGAAAAGTACGGGAACTACTGCCATACGATTGCATATAACATACTGCGTAACAAAGAGGATGCGGAGGAATGTGCCAACGACACATATCTCGGCGCATGGAATTCGATCCCGCCGCAGCGTCCGAGCCGTTTGTCGATCTACTTAGGGAAAATCACGCGCAACCTCGCTCTGAACCGTTATAAGCGGTATACTGCCGAAAAACGCGGACACGGACAAGTAGTCCTCGCGCTGTCTGAGTTGGAAGCCTGCGTTCCTTCGGAAACGACTGTGGAGCAGACCATCGAAGAAAATGAGTTGGCTGCCGCCATTGACCGCTTCCTGTATGCAAAGCCCAAGCTGAACCGTAACATTTTTGTCCGCAGATACTATCATCTCTATGCAATACGGGATATTGCGGACGCATACGGAATGAGCGAGAGCAAGGTGACGTCTTTGCTTTTCCGTATGAGAAACGAACTAAGACGATTTCTTGAAAAGGAGGGAATTATGCTATGAAAACCGAAGTTCTTCTTCGTTCGATCGGAAAGATCAATGACGAGCTTATCGCTGACGCGGAAAGCGAAGCAAATACCAAAAGAAAGCCCGGCTGGGCCAAGCTTGGAACAATGGCTGCCTGCCTTGCGCTGGTTCTCTGCACCGGCATTGCCACACATGCCATCCGAAGCAATGCGACAGCCGGCACCTTCACAATGGATGTCAACCCCAGCGTGGAATATACGATTGCCAAAAGCGGGAGCGTTAAGAATGTCCGCTGCTTGAACAGCGATGCGGAAAATGCGCTCAGCGATGTTGCGCTGGGAAAGCAGAGTGTCGAGACCGCTCTAACGCGCACGGTCGCCGCCTACGAGGCCTGCGGATATATGGAAAACGGCGAAGCGACGGTTCTGATCTCTTTTGATTCCCGTCTTGATGCGAACGCCGAGCTAAAGGCATCGCTCTCTGCGGAGATCCAACAGACCCTGGAGCAGACCGATGCCGTCGGCACGCTGGTTTTCCACTCCGAACTGACGGAAAACGCCGAAGCAGCAAAGATCGCCGAGGAATTCCATGTCTCCCTTGGCCGCGCCGACTGGATCCTCACCGCAGCAAACAAAACCGGGCTGCCCACGGACGAGGTCGCCCGCATGTCGTTGGACGAGCTTCTTAAATTTCAGGAGGCTTCCGGCATTGCTTCTGTCAGTGTATCGAAGTTCATCTCCTTGGAGGACGCAAAGAAGATTGCACTGAAGGACGCCAAACTGGAAGAACTGACGCAGAAGATCGTGTTCACCCGAGAGGAGCTGAGCCGCAATCAGGGGAAGCCCTGCTACCTGCTGGAGTTCTACACCGGGACAAATCAATATTTCTACCAAATCGACGCAAAGAGCGGCAGCATTATTTACGCCGGGAAATATATCACGCTTTCCGAAGCGAAAAAAATCGCCCTGGATGATGCCGGATGCGAGGATAAAGTCAGCTTTACCGAGGAAACCCTTGTGAGCGGCGGCATCAAAACGCCCTACTACCAGCTCGTCTTTGCCGATGCAAAAACGCAATGGACATATCGCATTGATGCGGTGCTGGGCACTGTGTTGGAGAAGCAACAGAAAGAAATCGTGACAACGGACTTCATCTCTTTGGAGGAGGCGAAGGAGATCGCCTTGAAGGATGCCGGACTTAATGAAGCTACACAAAAGATCGTGTTCACCCGAGAGGAGTTGAGCCGCAATTCAGGCAAGCCCTGCTACATCCTGGAGTTCTACACCGCGAAGAAGCAGTATTCCTACAAGGTGGATGCCAAGAACGGCAGCATCATCGAGGCTTACCACTTCATTCCTCTGGCGGACGCGAAGAAAATCGCACTGGACGACGCCGGGGTCAATGTGAAGGTGGTCTTCACGACAGAGGAGCTGGTTGCCGGCGGCATCAAGTCACCCTACTATTACTTCGTCTTTGAAAGTGACTCAGCTCGCTGGACTTACAAAATTGACGCCGTTCTGGGCGTGATCATGGATAAGACCTGCGATAAGATCATTCCCCTTGCTCCGGAGTTTATCGGCTTGGAAAAGGCAAAGCAGATCGTATTAGAGGACGCGGGACTGGATGAAGCTACCCAAAAAATCGTGTTCACCCGAGAGGAGCTGAGCCGCAATCAGGGCAAGCCTTGCTATATTCTGGAGTTCTACACGGACAAGTGTACGTATTCCTACAAGGTCGATGCAGTATCCGGAGACATCCTCGAAAAGAACATCGAGTGGCGTTCCCTTCAGGAGAGCGAGCCTGTTTCGGAAACAGTTCAGAGTTCCGATTCCAATCAGCGCAGAATAGGTTAACCCACGATAAGGGCCTTTTGAGAAAGTGCGTACCCGCAGTGGGCGAGGATATGCCCGGCGGCGATCCGGCTATTACGACCTCTGCAGGCATCCCGTTCGATGCCGCAGCCATGCTGGGAGAAGATGGCTTCCATTCGCTCATGGACTCATTGGCCGCGATACAGAAGCCGTGAAATCAACAGGTGGTCATATAGAGCATACTTCGGCATACATAAATTGCCAGGAGCCGGACTGCGCGTATCATGCAGTCCGGCTCCTGACTTGCAAGGAGACAATGGTCGAAAGTAGCCTAAATTGGAAGTAAGATGAAGTCTTTTTGTTTGGCGATACGCTCCAGAATTTCGATCAGCAGCTCGGTGGTGATCTTGACGTCCTCAATCTTGCAGACCTCGTTGGGCGTATGCACATCCACCAGCGTCGGCCCAATGGAGATCATATCCAGATGAGAGTTCTTCTCCGCAAAGGCGCCGCACTCCACGCCGGCGTGTACCGGCTCCACGATCATATCCGTGCCGGTCAGATGCTTGTAGGCCTCGCAAGCGATATGGGTCAGCTTGCTGTTGGGATTGACCGCCCAGCCGGGAACATGACCCTCGCTGTCGAAGGTAAAGCCGAAGCTATTGGCCAGTGCGCTGCAGATCACACCGATCTGAGTGGCCTGATAGGCAACGCTGCTGCGGGCAAACACCGTGAAGCGCACCATTAGAGCATATGTAATTCGAGGTTTTATGCCATATGTGTATATTTTACGATATACAACGGAGGATAGCAAGATTTTTAAGCGGCGCCGTTTGGGGGTAAGGCTTTTGTATAAAGCATAGAAATTTTCCTTACAGGACTGCCATTATCTCTGAGCACATGTCCATCACCACACAACCGCTGTAAGAACTGTACAGACATGCCTCCTATATTTTGTGTCGTCAAAATGACAGTCATGAGCTGTGCCGACAGTATTTACCTCTTGCGTATATAGAACTTATGTTCTATTATAGTGTTTAAGAAAACTGGGAGGAGGACGGATAGATGGGACGGCATATTCTACACGTAGATATGAACGCATTTTATGCATCTGTGGAATGTCAGCGTCGCCCTGAACTGCGGCAAAAGCCGGTGGCAGTCTGCGGTGATCCGGAGGCCCGTCACGGAATCGTCCTTACTGCCAACTATGTAGCAAAGCCACGTGGCGTCAAAACCGGCATGGCTATCTGGCAGGCGAAGCAGCTTTGTCCCGATCTGGTGGTGCTGCCTGCCGATATGAGGGAGTATATCCGATTCAGTAAGATGGCTCGCGAGATTTACGAGAAATACACCGACCAGATCGAGCCGTTTGGCCTTGATGAAAGCTGGTTGGATGTGACCGGCAGCGTCGGTCTGTTCGGTTCGGCCGTGAGTATTGCTGAAGAGATCAGCGAGCGGATCAAGTTTGAGTTGGGGATCACCGCCAGCATCGGCGTTTCCGACAATAAGATCACGGCGAAGCTGGGTAGTGACTATAAAAAGCCGGACGCCATCACCCGTATCGAGCGGGATAACTATAAAGAAATTGTCTATCCGCTGCCAGCATCCGATCTGCTCTATGTTGGTCCTGCCACAGAGCGCAAGCTGCGCGGTGTTGGGATTTATACCATCGGGCAGCTTGCCGAGGCGTCGCCGAAGCTTTTGGAATACAAGCTGGGGAAAATGGGGCTGGTGCTGCACACTTTCGCCAACGGGCTTGATGTATCGCCTGTGCAGCGCAGTGATCATATCCGTGCCATAAAATCGGTAGGCAACAGCGCCACCACGCCGCGCGATCTGGTGAGCGACGATGATGTGCGTCTCATGCTGTATCTGTTGGCGGAAAGCGTCGCCTGCAGAATGCGGGAGCTGGCATCAAAGTGTACGGTGGTCGAAGTTGCTGTCCGGGATACGGAGCTGCATTGGTACTGCCGGCAAAAGAAACTGGCAGTTCCCACCTGCTCCAGTGCGGAGATCGCAGAAGTGGCGTTCGACCTGTTCCGCCGCAGCTATCCGTGGACGCTGCCGGTACGCAGCATTGGTGTGCGCGGCGCCGAACTGGTAGATGCGGCTATGGGGATACAAACATCGCTTTTCGATAATGATAGGCATCGGAGCGCATGGGAGCAGATCGACGTAGCCGTGGACAGGCTGCGGCAGCGATATGGTTATATGAGTGTGCGCCGCGCTATCACCATGTCTGACCCGGCATTGGGCTGTATCAATCCCAAGGATGACCATACCGTGCATCCGATAGGCTACTTCGCAGGATAGGGGGAATATCCATGGAACTTGAAAAGAAGTATGTGCCGGTGACAGTGCATTTTGATGCCAACGGGAAGATGCGTCCTATCGAGATCGAGTTTGACGAAATGCGCAGATATCATATCGACAAGATACTGGACGTGCGCCGCGCAGCCTGCCAAAGTGTAGGCGGCGTGGGAGAGATATACCTGCCGCATACGGGGCAGGGAGAGTTATCTCTGGTTTGAAAAAGGCCGCTGGTTCGTAGCAGCGAAGGATGGAAAATAAGAAGGAGGCTGCCGGCGTTGCCGGCAGCCTCCCTTGCGTAGAGAAAACTACTTACCAATACTTGGGATACTTGCTGGTGCTTTGCTGATGCTTTGCATACTCCCACCAGGGAACTTGGGTGGCAAAGTCCGTCAGCTTGTCCCAGAACTGATCGGCCAGCGTTCCCTTGTCCACGTAGACCGTGACAGTATAGGTTTTGCTGCTGCCATCCTCCATGGCGGCGGTGTAGGTCACGGCATTGGTGAAGTCCACCGTTTCACCGCTGCCGGGCGTCAGAGACTTGACGCCGTTGGTGGCGATGACGGGGGTCAGCTTCGTCACGTCCGTGCCGCGGGGCATGGTGATGGTAATGGTATTGGTGCTGTTGTTCACCGCACCGGCCACGCCGTTGATGGAGAAGCCTGTGATGCCCGTGGAGGTCGTCGCTGCAGTCTCCCACTGACAACTGATGGTCACATTACCTTCGGGCATGGTAAAGCGGTTGTTGGTGATCTTCACCGTCTTACCGTTTTCTATCGCCAGCGTGTAGGTCAGAGAGCCTTCCACCATCTGATAACCATCATCGGGCGTTACGGTAACGATGATCTCATCGCCCTCATTGGCGCTGGTGCGGTTGGGGATGATGGTACCGCCCTTGGGGGTGTTCACTGTAATGGTGTACTTACCGGGATTTGGTTCGTAAGCGGGGATCCCGATCTTCAGGGGTGCACTCTCGCCGCTGGCTGCCACGACCACGATGTAGACATCACGGGCATCCCCGGTCAGATTGCTGATGGTGAAGGTCGTCTCACCCGCGCTGGCTGTACCATGGGTGGTAGATTTCTTGATTTCATCCACCGTGGGAGCCGCTGCATCGTGATCCACTACCTTATAGTAGTAGGTGCCTGCCACATTGGAGGTGAACGTCACCGTTGCGGCGGTCTTGCTGCTGCGGGTGGCGGAGCCATCGGACAGTAACGGAGAACCGGAATAGACCAACTTAATCGTATAGTCCTTGGTGGCCGTTCCTGCAATTACCCGGAAAGTAACTTCTTCGCCTACCGGCATCCAGCACACAATGTCACCCTTAGACCAATCGCCTGCCCAGCTGCCGCCGCCGTCCATCTGCTTTACTGTTACGCCGGTGGGCGTCTCGATTTTCAGGTTCAAACCGGACAGTCCTTCAGGGATCTTGGCCACCGTCTCCGCCGACATGGTGTCGGGAATGGTGATCGTCCACTTGTCGCCGGACAGAACGCCCGTTGCCAGTTCATTACCGGCCTTACCCTGCAGCAGTGCGACAGATGTGATCGTCGGTGTAATCTCCGACGTGGACTCAAACTCTGCCGTTACCGTGACCTTGCTCTTAGGCATCGTGAAAGTACCAACATTGCTGTTAGTCTTATCTTCGGTGACAGCAATGCTCTTCTGCTGTTCGTCCTTCACGATCCAGCTCTTCAGCGTGTAGCCGCTACCGGGAGCAGCGGTCAGCGTGACGGTCGTGTTCGGCTGTGCGGTCGAGTTGGAAGATGTGATCGTACCGCCTGTCGCCTGTGTCAGCACGATGTCATGTCGGGCAGTTTCCTCGGTCTTGTCATTTAAACACACGAGCAAACTAATACTCGTCCACTCTGTGAGTTTAAAAGTACCGGAATATTCTGTAAAGGTTTCTTCTATGCGTGTGCTGCCGGTACGGAAAACTCGTTTTCCAACTTTTTCGAACACATACTTATCAGTGTCATTGACGGTCACTGAAAAGCTTATCACATCGTCCTTTTTGACCTTGGTATAGTTGCTTACCGACGAACCATTTACGGATACCTCCACATTTGCAAGGTCGGAAGCACCTTGATAGCCACTGCCGCCTCCCTTCATGACCTCCCAGCTTAGTGTTACATACCGCTCCTTCAGGATTGCCTTTATACGGACACCCTCCGTCACGGACGGCATAGTAAACTCAACACTACTATTTCTGCAGTCCTCCTCAGAAATAAGCGACACTGCGGCCTCTGTAGCTGTTGTGATCTCCCAGTGGTCGAATTCATAATACTCATCCACATTTGCAACGGACGCAACAACAGATGTGCCCTCCTTTGCTGAGGTAATAGCCTTTCCATTCGCTTTGACCTCAATGGTTGCCTTACCTTCGGGGTCGGACGTTGCTTGAATCGGTAGCGGCTGAGAATCTGCACTCTTCTCGAATACAGCTGTAAAGGATGCCGCCTTGGTTCCAAACACAAACTGAGCTATCGGAATCATTTTCTGATCTGCTGACAGATATGTGCTGCCATCAGCTTCGATCCACTCCTTAAATCTGTAGCCATCCTTCGGTATCGCTCGCATGACTACATGCGTTGCCTCTTGCTGCGTTCCACCCGCAAGGCATTCCGGGGTAATTTCTACGGTTCCCATGGTTTCATCGTTGGATACAGCCTTGAACGAATAATAACCAAGCTCGTGGAACTTTGCGTTAACAATGACATCCTCGTTCGCAATAAAAGCGATATACAGTCTGCTGTTCTGTATTCTGTACTGGGAATCCTCATAGCGAACCAGATCTCCCAGCTTATTTGTAGCTGTCGATGTCAGGTCTTCGCAGATATAGGTTGCTTTGCTGTCAACGCCCGCAGGAAATGCCGGATATGTATTCGCCTCGACAAGGATGCCGATCCCCCGTTCAATATAAAGCGGCCATTTTGCCATTAACCCAGTGAAGCCCGCTTCATAAAGATTATCTAGTTCGCCCCGGCTCTTCTTTGCAATTACTTCATCAATCGTGAGATCTTGGGCATCAAATGTGTAGAATTGGAAGGGATAACAACTGAGTTCACCTATCCAGCCATTTTCGCCAAAGGCGTTGGGGCGATCTACATCCGTTCCCGTGTTAATGGCATGGAAATTCAGCTCTACTTTTCCTTCCTTGCTTTCAAAGATGGGCTTAATAGTGAAAGCTGCGTCAGGAACGACAAATGTCACAGAATCCTCATAAACATTTTTGTCTTCTACATTTGCGCCTGGAATGTTCCATCCGTTCAGATAATAGCCCTCGTCTACTCTGGCAAATACAGTCACTGTTTCGCCGGGAGTAAAGACGATCACGTCGCCGTTCTTGTATTCCCTGTCGTTATATACCAGCTTGCCGTGCTCTGCATCCACCGTGGCACAGCCGGGGCCTTGAGGCGTATCTCCGGTCTTTTCAAAGACAGGCTTGATAGAGAAGAACTTGTTGGGAACGGTGAAGGTCGCGGAGCCATCTTCTGTACCCGCATATGTTGTACCGTTGATGATCCACTCTTTCAGATGATACCCATCCGCCGCTTTCGCGGAGACCGTCACTTCGGCTTCGGGAGTAAACGTGATCACATCGCCATTTTCGTATTCTGTCCCGCTATACTCCAGCTTGCCATTCTCCGCTTCTACCTGCGCACGACCGGGGTATTGCAGCAGAATGGTGCCCTTCTTCAACTTGCCATCCTTGTCGGTCATTGTGAAGCCTACTTCGTAAGCATCTGCGCCAATCTTGAGCTTCTGGCCAACCATGCCTGAACCCTTTGTGTAGTCCGTTGCATCCGTGCTGTCAAACTTAAACGTCACGCCATCAGCCACACGCTTGAGGCCGCCCCATATCGTATAGCCGCGCAAGGCTGTGACACTGTTGTTGGTGCCGCGTTTATCAAATATCACTACGATGTCTTCACTCGCATCGTTCGACCACCCCGTGATACTTGTAGCCTTGTTGTTGGTACCAGGAAGCAGTTCGAAGACCAGCGGCTGCAACTCACAGTAATCATAGCTAAAGAAGTGTCCGGCATCTGCCTTTTCAAAATGCGCCGTTACAGTCAGAGCTTTCGCCTCGGTGTTCGTTTCGCTTACAGCCAGTGTTGCCGTATTGCCTTCGCCTTCGGTCAGCGTGTAGATAGTGAACCGGCTGCTATAATCAACCATAGGATCACCATTGGTGTAAGAGACCGTCCACCCATCCAGCCGGTAGCCTTCCTTCGGCTCGGCTGTCAGCGTGACACCTGATCCACCGGGTACGGCATTCTCCGCGCTTGCGGTAACTGTACCCCATGCATCATTGTTGCTCGTCGCCGTGATGGTTACGGCTGCCAGGGTCTTTTCAAAGACAGGCTTGATAGAGAAGAACTTGTTGGGAACGGTGAAGGTCGCGGAGCCATCTTCTGTACCCGCATATGTTGTACCGTTGATGATCCACTCTTTCAGATGATACCCATCCGCCGCTTTCGCGGAGACCGTCACTTCGGCTTCGGGAGTAAACGTGATCACATCGCCATTTTCGTATTCTGTCCCGCTATACTCCAGCTTGCCATTCTCCGCTTCTACCTGCGCACGACCGGGGTATTGCAGCAGAATGGTGCCCTTCTTCAACTTGCCATCCTTGTCGGTCATTGTGAAGCCTACTTCGTAAGCATCTGCGCCAATCTTGAGCTTCTGGCCAACCATGCCTGAACCCTTTGTGTAGTCCGTTGCATCCGTGCTGTCAAACTTAAACGTCACGCCATCAGCCACACGCTTGAGGCCGCCCCATATCGTATAGCCGCGCAAGGCTGTGACACTGTTGTTGGTGCCGCGTTTATCAAATATCACTACGATGTCTTCACTCGCATCGTTCGACCACCCCGTGATACTTGTAGCCTTGTTGTTGGTACCAGGAAGCAGTTCGAAGACCAGCGGCTGCAACTCACAGTAATCATAGCTAAAGAAGTGTCCGGCATCTGCCTTTTCAAAATGCGCCGTTACAGTCAGAGCTTTCGCCTCGGTGTTCGTTTCGCTTACAGCCAGTGTTGCCGTATTGCCTTCGCCTTCGGTCAGCGTGTAGATAGTGAACCGGCTGCTATAATCAACCATAGGATCACCATTGGTGTAAGAGACCGTCCACCCATCCAGCCGGTAGCCTTCCTTCGGCTCGGCTGTCAGCGTGACACCTGATCCACCGGGTACGGCATTCTCCGCGCTTGCGGTAACTGTACCCCATGCATCATTGTTGCTCGTCGCCGTGATATCAACAGTTTTAACAAAGTTCGCAGTAAGGGTAACAGTCTCAGGGGTATTGGTGGTAACAATTAGCTGTGTAGTGCTGGCGTTCGGATCAGTAATTGTTACATTTTCCGTATCTACAGTCCATTCCTTAAAAACATAGCCATCACTGGGAAGTGCCACTATGGGAACATTTACTTCTGGCTTGTCTTCTGTAGCCGCCGGAACCCCATGGATTTCGCCATCTTGCTTCGGTATATTGAAAACTTTTACACTTCCACCTATAGCAACAATTTTGACCTGAACTCTCTCCGCCGCCATTATTTGCGCGATAGACACAGGCACAATAATGCATAGCGACAGCAAAAGTGCCAACAGGGGAATGAATCTTTTTTTCATTAAATTCCCACCTTCATTTAATAGTGATTATATTCTCCATCATCGGTCTGACCCTCCTTACGAGAACCGGTGTGTGCTGCGGCTCTCCTGATGATCGGTTACCGTATTGTCTTCAGAGACCTTGTCCCAAAGTTGCTGCGAGGTACTGCGCTGATACACCACGCGAACAACATAGTATCGCGTCTCGCTACCAAGCCTCATGGTATAGGTAAGCGGTGTGGACAGATTCACCACTTCACCGGACACAGGGCTTACCACTGCGCCAGCAGGTACAGTAACCAAAGGTGCTACCGCGGTTACATCCGTCCCGTTAGGCAGTACGACCTCAATCGTACCAGCGGTGTGATCGATCTCACCGTCTACACCCAGCACCGTAAACTTCTCGATCCTGGCAGAACTGGACGGTGTTGGCGTCTCTCCGGAGGCAGAGATCAAGCTGCCTGCCGTGTTCGTTACCCGAACCGTATAGGTACGGCTCTCTACATCACGTCCTGCGACCGTATAGGTGACCGGTGCGGAGAAGTCCTGCTCAGTTCCGGATAGCGGGCTGCACACCGTTGTGCCTACACCCAGCGTGATGTCCGGCGCAAACTTTGTGGTGGTCAGATTGCTGTCGTCCACACCAGTCACAGAGATCGTGCCGCTTACGTTGTCAATGTCTCCGTCGTAGACCTTGCCGTTGATCGTCAGTGAAAATGCCATGATGGAAGCTACTGCTTTCGCCTGTACCTTGATGCGATAAGCAGCGTGGTTTTTGCCATCCCCAGAGGTAATAGCAAATTCCGTCCAATCTGAGAGGTCAAGATTCACAGATCCATCCAAGACGGGCGAGGCACTCGCGCCATAAGAGATGTTGGCGATAACACGCAGCTTTGTCACATCAATACCGCTGCTGACCGTCAGCAAAATGTCCGCGCCGTCCTCTTTCACTGTGACGGCCTTGTCCAGAATATCAAGATTACGCTGATTAGCATCTTGCAGGACTATGGTCGAAGTATCAAGCTTCGCGCCTGCCGGATCCACATCACCAAATGCAACCGTGACATAATAGATTTTTCTGGTCTGGCCATCCTCCGCCAGCACAGTGAACGGCTGGGCCGCACCCTCAGCGAGTGTAACGGGGATCGTTGGAGCCTCCAAAATTGCGCCCACTGACAAGGTGAAATCGGGCGTTATATTCTGGAGGGGCATTCCCTTGGGCAAGGTAACAGAAATGGTGTTCTGACCATTTTCCTCTCCGAAGACACCTTTCTGACCCTCAATAGAGAATTCCAGTATGTCGGCTTCCGAAGAAAGCACAGTGGAGAAATCATATCGATGATAATACAGATAGTACGGATGTCCCGCTCCACCGTTTTCCAGGAAACCAAGATACCACTGTAAGGCATAACAGGATTCGTATGTCGCCAGCAGGTTGCTGGCAGATTCGCTCTGCACATGCTTAAAACCATCCGGCGTGGAAAACATATCCATCCACTGTGTAAGGATCGTGCGGTCACCGTCCCCGAAACGGGGGTCAGAATAAGGGTCAATGCCACAAGAGGCCAATGCGCAAATGACCTGTGCAACAGACTCGCTGTTTACGGTTCCCCAAGAGTGGAACGTGTAGTCTTCACGCATTTCTTTCAAAATGGCTTCGACACCCTCGTCCAGTTTTGCCTTTGTCCGTTCTTCATAACCAGAAACCTCCTGATACGGCGCAATAGCGTACATCAGCATACCGACCATATCAACGTCATAGCCGTCCGACCCATATTCATGATTGAGTAACTGCTCCAACAAGGACTCCCTGCTTCTCGCACCATTGGCGGGAAGCGTGTAATTCCCCATGTCCAGCGCACACAATGCGAAAATTCTGCCGTTTACACCACCGTCAGTTGTGGACGCAATATTTGCAACGAGGTTGTCTATCTCATTGTTGCTTCCATCCAAAAAGGGCTTGCCGCCGTTATACTTGGCAAGGTTTGAACAATCATACCCTCTTGAGGTCAGGAGCATCGTCAGTCTGGCGATGTCTGTCATTCTACCTTTCGGGCCAACGTTCAAGTCTTTGATCTCTTTGACAATATCAAACCCGTTGTTGGTGTTCGGCCCGTTGTCCTGCGGCAAATTTTCGTAGATGCCAAGCTGCATCCACTCCCAGTCGTCTACCGCGCTCTCCCGATATTTATCGATGATTCCGTCCAACTTAGCCTGATAGGCCGATTTATCAGGATTTTCTCTTCGCTGCGTAGAGACCGTTACAATGACTTTGTACGTCCTGGTATCGCTGTTCTGTGCGGTAACGGTATAGGGAACCGGCTCGGTGAAATCCTGAAGTACACCGCTGGCTGGCTCAACAACGGCAAATTCGGAAATTGTGATCTGCGGAGCGAAGCGCTTGGTAGACCCTTCCGGCAGCTCAAGCGTTATTGTCTTTGCATCATCGTCGATCGTGCCTTCCAACGATCCGCAGTAGAAGCTCTCGATTTCATTGCCGGTGGCAGGGGGGACCTTCTTTACAATAACAGAATAAGTCTGTTGGTCTTTTCCATTCTCCGCAGTTACCGTATATTGGATAGGTGTCGTCTCGGAGCGTTCAAAATCCTCACCATTCGGCGTGGTGACGGTCGCGTCATAGGATATGGTATAGCTGCTCTTGAGCGTATTCCAGTCCGTGGCGTAGGGAATCGTTACCGTGATCGTCTTGCCGTCAGCACTCCAATCGATCTGCTCACCCGCCACACCGACGGAGTAGGACAACAACTCACATTCAGCGGAATCGCCCTGCGTGAAATTTAGCTCATAGTCCTTGTGGTAAGACAGTCCCTCGGTATCTTTCCCCGCCTGCGCATATGACGTCAGATCCTCATATAAGCGCAGCTTTTTGGCCTTTGAAAAGTCGATTTTGTCGTTTTCGTCAGACTCTACGGTCTTCCCAGCGGCATCCAGGAATTCATAGCCTGTTCCGGAGCAGGTAATTTGAGGGATCTGTTTCGGCAACCAGTCCGGAGCAAAATGCAATGAGATTGTCAGATGCTCCTCGTCAATGCTCGCCGTGCGGTCATTGATCTGGAAGGAATGTACCGAGAATTCCGGCGCATCCGTACTCGAACTCAGCCGCAAATAGTAGCTGCCTTGTACATAACCGTTAGCGCCGGAGTTATATACCGTGTTTGTCGCAGGATCTCTTGCACTCAGCAGCAGCATTATTCCCGCGCCCGGAGTCCAATTTCCCTTTGTCTCAAAAACGTTGATGGTATTTGCGCGATACTCGATCGAGGACGAAGCCTTTTTCCAGTTCACGCCTTCTGGCAGACATAGAGAATACTCCGACTCAGACACCTTGACCGCATCGACACCCATGACCTGCAGCGACAGCAGCTCCGGCTCTTCAATGCGTGCTTCACAATACTCCCAATAGTACCCCAGCACGTCGGTAAACCATGCGGTTGCCTGCTCAGGAGAAAACCAGCAGCCCTGGTTAAGCGTCTGCTGAACTTCTGCAAGTGCATCCTCAGATTTGCTATAGTAATCTTTATACGAATCGAGAAAACCCGCACGAAGCCAGTTAGTGGAGTTAAGTATTCGCATCAAACAGCGATAATTATCAATATAATAACCGCCAGCCACACCCTTTTTTGTTGCGGCAAGGCTGTTATAGAAGTCGTCCAATTCATTTCCAAGCAACAGATCCAAGTACATTTGCGCAGGCTTACTGAAATCCGCCTTGGAATAATCCCGAATTTCAGGGATCGCAATGATAAAAATATCGCACTGCCGTCCATCATTCGCGGTCCATGTAACGCGAACCGGTAAATAGTAATTGTTTGTAGGAAGTTTTAGTTCCGGTGCGTCATTGTTTTTTTCCTTCAGAGTCAGTGTTAAATCGTAACTCTTACGTGATGCCGTGGCTGCGTCCAGTCCTGGGATAGTGACAATATAGAAAATCTCCGGTTGAATATTTGTCACCTTGTTCATTGAGCCTGCATCCGGGTACTCCTCGGAGTAGACCTGTATGTCGGTATATGTGTTTTGGGGGAAGCCTCCGTTTGAGCTAAAATCGCCTGGCCAGTAGAGGAATACACCCAAGCCACCGGTGACGGCATAAGTCGTGACCGGCTTCAGTGACCCTATCAGCACAAGCAATGCCAGCAATACCATCCAAATTTTGGTCTTATCTTTTGTGGTCATTTTCTCCTACCTATTCATAGCATACACACGCTTTATGTTGGCAGGGGATGCCCGGCCCAGAAAGGACCGGGCATCCCCCAAGTGTTAAGGAATAGTTTTTAAGTGCTGTGTCGCTTAGAACATGGGCGCACCCAGATCGTAACCAACGTCAGCGGTATACTGCCAAGTGACTACATCACCGGGCATCAGGTAGAAAGAACCTGCGCTAATGGAGGGGTAAATCGCGTCGTTGCCACGTAAAACCTTGAACATCCAGCCGCCGGAGCCGTAAGGGCCACCCCACTGAGGATGAACATACTGACCAGCAGTGTCCTGATTCAGCGCACCGATCTGGGAGATATAACCGCTACTATTGGAAATGTACACGTTGTTAGCAGTGCAAATCTGGGTGATGATATCGGCTGCAGTATAACCATAGCTCAGACCGTTATAAGTTGCGGAGGTATTGCCGTTAAAAGCAGCGTTGGTCTCTTCATACGCAGACTGGGCAGTCGCTTTCTGCGTAGCGGTGGTCGCCTGCATATATGGGTTCTGGGTGGTGTTCGCACCCTTATACTTCGTATTGACCGCTGTCTGAGAGAACGCATAGGCAGTATTAAACTCGACACTCACAGAAGCATAGAATGTGGTACCTGTTTTCCATGCGCTGATATAGTAGGTCTCGGTTACGCCGTTGGTGCTGGTCAGCGTCAGTGCTGCAACACGGTTGATAACATTAACATAGGTTGTCACCGTACCGCCACCGGTATAGGTGGTAGTTCCGTTTTTCAGCGTGCCGCCGGAATATGTTACCGTAAGCGGCATGTTCGCCAATACAGAATTGTTAACGTTAGCAGACTCAAGGTGGCAGGAATAAGCCGTGAAGCTCTCGCCATCGCCATCATCACCAGTGTAGGTATACGGGGTAATCGTAAACGATTCGGTATTATACTTAATGGACGTGATCGTGTTGTTACCTGTTGCCGCGAACGCGGGGACGCTGAGACTTAACGCAAGGACAAGCGCAAGAAACAGCGCGGAGAGACTTTTGAATCTCTTCATCTTTTGATCCTCCTCAATAAATTTGTTCCAGGAGTGTACGTGACTCTCCAGCTATCCACACTCCACAAAGAATAGCTGGCTTTGGGGATCGGCTTGCAATTCCTAACTACTGCATGGGTACTCCCTCCTATTCCTTAACACTTCTATTTTGATGTTGCCCACAATTATTTATGAGCAACTGGCTGATGCAACAAATACTCTTGTGAGCCCATCAAACTCAAGGCCAATTTCGTGTGTTTTGCCCTCAGAAAAATCGAGCATGAGCATAATGGGAGAAGCCGCGGCGACCATTGTGCCGTCCAATGTAAGAACATCTCCATTAAAGTGGATCAGTACGGGGAGGTTCGCTAAGTTCGTATCAGATAGAAACGTACCCGTGGCATAGTAGTTAGTCTCAATTTCGCCAGTCTGCACATCTTCTATGGAGACTTCCTCCATATCAAAATAGTAATCATAAAACTGCATGGTAACTGTTCCAGGCTGAGTAAGATCATCTGATAAGGTTATACGATACTCTACATACTTATCCTTTTTTCCGCAGCCCGCCAGGCACGGCAGGATGCAGAGCACGGCCAGAATCGCACAGCATATCTTTTTCATATCGTTACCTCACTCAGATCGGATGGCTTCGTTGGGACTGATCAGCGTCGCCTTGCGGGCGGGCATCCACGCGGCGGCAATGGCTACCGCGCCTGCGAACACCACGCCGCAGACCGCCAGCCACCACGGCAGCACGCACCGCAGCTCCTGGGACGCGAAGATCACCGGTATCAGCCACTTTGCGATAAAGCTCAGGATCAGGCCAGCCGCGCCGCCGATCACACCCACGATCAGCGCTTCCGTCAGGAACATCTTGAAGATGTCGCCCCGGATGGTGCCCAGCACCTTCAATACGCCGATTTCTCTCGTCCGTTCCGTAATGGACATCATCATGGTGTTTGCCACGCAAATAGCGGAAATCAGAACAGCAATACCACCCAATGCGCCCAGCATCCCCTGGATCTGACGGGACTGTGTACGCACCGTCTCCAGCATATCGTTGAGAGAATAGGTATTCAGGCCCGTGTCACGGATCAGCCTGACAATGCGCTGCACGTCGTTGACATTCTTTACCTTCACCCAAACGAGATCATAGGTGGGGCCGTTGGCCTTCTCCTCCGCCGTTTTGGTCTGGGTGGTGGCTCCCATGTTATTGGCGCTGGTCTGCGTCATTTCCTCCAGCCGGTCATAGGACATGAACGCGGCGGTGGCGAAGTTGTTGTTCAGGGTGGAGCAGACACCCGTCACGCGCAGGGTATACAGATTACTGGAGGGCAGCGCCCGTCCGTCCGTGTCGGCCTTCGGCTCACCGGTCAGGCTGGAGGAATCGAAGGTCATGCGGACAGGTACTTCCAGCAGGTCGATCAGGGCGTTGCCATTCTCGTCTACTGCCAGTTCCCAATCCTTTGCCTTGTTGGCAAGACCGGCCGCCACATCATCGGTAAACATGACCTCCGGATGCAGGCGTGTCCCTTCCTCAGCCATCGTGCCCCGTTCCGGCGTCAGCATGAAGCTCTCCGCCGTGGTCATGTCGATGCCGTAGACGCGCACCATGTTGACGTAGTTGCCGGACACAATGTAGGCGGACTGCTGGTAGACCGGCGTCACCGCTTCTACACCGTCAATGCCCCGGAAGGCCTCCAGTGCCTTGTCGTTCAGCAGCGCTTTTCGTCCGTAGTCGCTGGTGGCGGGCGTCACATCGATCTTTGTCAGGCTGCCCATGGCCTCGATGCTCTCACGGTATGCCTGCTCATAGCCCAGGCCCACGGAGATCAGCACCACGATACACATGACGCCCACCGCCATGGATAGGGCTGTCAGGGCCGTGCGGGTCTTGCGCCGGAACAGGTTCGTACAGCCGTAGTGAAAAAGATCTCTCGGCTTCATACATTCCCGTCCTTATTGTTTCCATCGTGGGTCAGCGGCTTCTCTCCAATATCCGGGGTGCCGCCGTCTGCGTCAAAGTCGTCGTCAAAATCGTCCAAGGCAGCGGTGTTTTCAGCACCGGGCCCAATCTCGCCCCGTTTATAGCGGATGATCACATAGACGATGATCGCAATGATGATCAGCACCAACAAAATCACCAGCAGCCACAGCCACCAGCGGCTGCCTGTGCCGTCCTTATTTGCGTTGACGCTGTTGGCATCTGTATCCGCAGAGCTTTCCGCCACGCTCAGGGGCACGGAGATGTCCTGAGAATACGTCTCGCCGTTGGCGTCCTCATACTGGAGGATCATCTTTCCCACAAACGCGCCGATCTTGGAGAAGCCCACCGTTACATCGGCACTGGTGGAGCCGCCTGCCAGCAGGTCACCCACATAACAGGGGGTGGAGGCGGTCATGCCGTCCGTGGCCAGCACCCGGATATTCATAGCCTTGGCGCGGCCCATGTTGGTCAGCGGCACGGAGATGGTAGCTTCCTTATCCTTGCTGGGTGTGCCGTACACCTCCGGCGTACCGGCCAGAATGTCCATCTTCTGGCTGACCGGCAGCATGATGTTCTGCGCCGCCTTACCGGCCACCGCCTCGGTGGTCTCATAGGTCAGGTTGATGCCCAGCATGGCGGGGCCAACCTCCGCGTCCTGCTTGGCCATGATCTTGTATTTCAGGATCGTCGTGCCGCCCGGCTTGATGGAATCGGCATAGGCGGTATCCGTGCCGCCTACGCACAGCGTCAGACCGGGGGAATTGGTGAATACCAGGCTGGAGATGATTTTCTTGGCCGTGTCATACTTGGAATTGTTGATCAGGGTCAGGCGCAGCTCCATCTCCTCGCCTGCCATCAGGCCGGATACCTCGGTATCGTCCACATACAGCTTATAGCTCTGCACCATCACCGACATGGCGGAGGCGTCATAGCCGTCGATCACGGTAAACTGCGTGGAGAAGGAGCCCTCCGCAGGGGCGCTGTTCTCGAAATAGTTGGCCTTGAATTTAATGGACTTGTTGCCGGAGGTGGCAAAGGGCGACACCGTGAAGGTGTAGTCCAGATACTTCACCTCGCCGCTTGGCCAGTAGTCAAAATATTTGCCCAAATTGGTGGAATCGATCACGAAGGGGAACTCGTCCAGCGCGGCAGAGACCACGGGATAGACCGTCACGCTGGTCAGGGTACCGCCCACATTGATCACGGGGATCCGCATGGAGATAGTCTGATTGGGTGTGCCGGTAGGTACAGTATAGGAGCCGCCCGCGTTGGTACCCGCCACCTGAAGGCTGCCGAAGGAGGTGGTAACGCCGGACATATTGCCGTTGTCGGTAACGGTCACATAGGCACTGACCTTGAAGGTCACGTCCTCGGTGATAGTGGTGCCGTTCACGGCATCCTCCCGCCACACGGTGGCGTTGATCTTAAAGGGCACGGCATAGCGTCCCTTGCTGGCGAACTCGCTGATCTTGAACTCGAACCACGCCTCCGCCGTGGAGTTGTAGGACATATCCTTTAAGTGCTGCACATCGCTGGCGTAGATCAGCTCAAAGGGCCAGTTGGACACGCTGGCGTCGGTAGGCACATCGGGATAGATGTTGATGTTGCGCAGCATGTATTTCTCGCTGGGCAGGTACTCCTTATTCACCGCCAGCGGCAGCACGATCTTCACCACCTGACCGGGAACGCCTTTTGGGGACTGTGCGCCGGTATCCATCAGGATCAGGGCGTTGGCGTCGCTGGGTATGACCTTGATATCCGTGTTGGGCTTTTCGTCTGTAACCGAGACCCCGCTGACGCCGGCGTCCTCTCCGTTTTCGTAAGACGTGTAAGCCTCAATGGTGCTGTCATCTATCACATCCTCCGTGACTTCTTCCGCCATAGCGACGGTGGGCAGCAGGGATGCTGTCATTAATACGCAGATCAACAATGCCAATACCCGTTTTGCCGTTTCTCTCTTCACTGTGTGCGCTCCTCTCCGGTGTGGTGATTCTCTGTCTCTATTTTCCCGTCACTGAAATAGACGGTACGATCTGTATAACACTGCATCTGCGGGTCATGTGAGCTGAGAACAAAAGTGGTGTTCCTCTCCCGGAAGATCTCACACAGCAGCTCCATGACCTCCTGACCGGTGCGGCTGTCCAGATTGCCGGTGGGCTCGTCCGCCAGTACGATGGAGGGCTCGGTGATGATGGCCCGCGCGATACTGACGCGCTGCTGCTGGCCGCCCGACAGCTCCGCAGGCCGGTGATCTACGTGTCCGCGTAGTCCCACACGGCTCAGGGCCTGCCACGCCAGCCAGTTCCGTTCATCCTCCGGTACGCCCCGGATGGCCAGTGGCAGCGCCACATTCTCCAACGCCGTGTATTGGGGCAAATTATTGTAGTTCTGAAAGACGAAGCCGATATAGCGGCGGCGGAACTTTGTCCGTAACTCCTCGTCCATGGCCTCCAGATGATGCTTGCCTCGGACGATGATCTCCCCTTTGGTGGGCGGCTCCAGTCCTGCCAACATATTCAGAAGAGTCGATTTTCCGGAACCGCTGCGGCCCGCAATGCAGACAAATTCACCCTGCAGCACAGATACGTCCACGCCATCCAATGCACGGACAGTGTTTCCGCCCACGGTATAGTATTTTTTTAGACCCACCGTTTTTATAATGGTTTTTCGTTCGCTCATAATTCTCTCTCGCTATCTCAAATGTGGAGGGCGGCAATATCTATCCTGTTAGAGCTAACTTGGTCTTAACAAGTCTCGGCTCTCATCCTCATGTGGCGCCCAACGCCAGTACGAAATATGCCATTCTGACCGCCGGATGCAGTTCCCCGAAGAATCGGATTTAGAAATCAGTCATGAGTATTTTTCCAGTCTTCGGCACCGTCCATCTTTGCATTCAGGTCACTGCCAAGGTCGCAAGTATAGTTCCATTCGATTACGTCTCCTGCCTTGACAAAATACGTACCGCAGCCGTAGTTGGGATACCATCCGTTGACCGAATACATCCAGCCGCTCCAGCGACCGCCATCAAACTCGTAAAGGTTATTGATACCATTTATATAATTCTTGCTGCGGTGTTCCATGTGAATCTTGTATTTTTGACACACACGGTTAAGAATATCGAAAACCGAGTTCCCCTGCTCAATCTCTACTGTGGTCACATCCAGAATACAGCCAGAAGCGGGGACGATGCCCGCCCACTTACTCTCCAGATGCATGCCGTTTTTTACCGCCGTGTCACAGCGGATGGTGATGGTGACGGTATCCTTCTTGCTGTCCGGCTTCTGATCCGGTGTAGGTGTGGGAGTATTGCTATCTTCAGCTTTCTGGTCGTTCTTCTTGCTGTCGTCCTTTTTGCCGCCGGAGTTGGACGGCTTATTGGCGGTATCCTCTTCAGGTGTGGTAGAGGGCGTCTGGTCTGTCTTATTGCCCTTGTTGCCCTGCGGTGCATCTCCGGAGCCCTGGGCATAGAAATCCGCCACGCTGTCAGGCTTGCTTTGGGACGGGGTAGTTGTTGTTTCCTTTTTGCCGAAGCTGAAGGCCTCCGTAAACCAGGAATACCACGGCTTTTCCTCTTCGGGTTGGTCGGTATCCTCTCCCACATAGTCCAGATCCAATTCGCCGCTATTGCCGGCAGTGCCGGTCTGGGCGCAGGCGCACAGGCTCAACAGCATCATAATTGCCAGCAGCGACGCGATGAAATATCTCAGATTCTTTTTCATTCTTATACTCCTTCAGCCCGTGTCAGGGCTGTTATTTTTGAGGCTGCGGGAGAGGCCGGCAAACCTCTCCCGCTCTATGGGAAAGACTACGGCATATGCCGTCTCGGTTTGGCTTTGTTTGAGGAAGAGGGGGCGGGGCGGCTTAAACCCCGGCCCCCTTATGGAAAGCGAACAGTCTCCGTTCAGACTGTCTCAGCTTGACTGGGGGTAATTACTGCGGATATTGCATCAAGTGCGGCTTCAGCGGAGGTCTCTGCCAAGGTGAGAGCCTTTGCTTCAGCCTCCGCCTTCTTCTTCGCCGCCCATTCAGCCTTAGCGGCCCGCTCCGCACGCTTTTTGATAGCCTGTTCCTTCTTTCGCTGCTCGGATTGCTCCAGCTTGCGCTGCCGCTTCTGCCTTCGCTCCTCACGGAACAACGGTTCTTGCTTCACCTTTTCCGCCTTATAGCGAGCGGTGTCGCGCAGCTTGCGCATGGAACGAGGCTGCGGCAGCCTTGCCGCCGCCATCGCGGCTGCCCAGCTGCCAAAACGCTGCTCAATAAACGTACCGCCATCCACTTCGCTGGGGGATGGGCTGTGACCCAGCGAGATGGCACACCGGCTCAGATACCGCGCCAGCTGCGGCAGCGGCGTATCTGCGTTTCGCTCGGCAAATGCTTCGTCACGCGCTTCCAGTGCTGCTACAGCCCTTTTGACTATTTGGTTTTGTGCCCACGCCTGAAAATCAATGGGACGTCCGCCGCGTTGAGACATAGTAACACTCCTCCTTATTACGAAAAAATGCCGGACAAACCCCTTCTCAGGGGATGACCAGCGACATTTTGGCAAGAAAAAACGCTGACAAAATCCGTCAGCGCACGCTCCTGCCCTCGTCACAGCGAGAGAGCGCCACTGTGTACCAAAGATCCTTGACCGTGCAATTCTCCTGCCCTCGCGCCACAAGGCTTTCGCCTTTCGTACATGATCTACCTTCTCAGAAGCTTCCTCCCAATGGCGGTATTACCCAACAGCTTTCGCCGCTTCGACCATTTCCTTGCGCTCACAGTGCCGTCCGCAGAGGGTTTCTAACCCAAATTCCTTTTAGGCTGCTGCCTGATCTTTTGCGTACAAAAAGATCTTTACGACCAACACAGCCACACGGTGTCACCGGATCATATTTACTTGTCTGTTGCAAATGAATGATGCTGCTGCGGTTTGTGCATACTGCAAAGTGTCAGCACACGCTCTGGGTATTTCGTAAATCATATACAATTTACGACAGAAAAGTTACCGCAATTCTATCTTTTACTATACATTGACTTACCAAAAAAGTCAACAAAAAATGCAGGAAAATTGTGAAAAAGCAAGAACTATCTGAATTGCGATTCAAATTGCTTTATATTGTTTCCATCATCTGGAAGTTCAAAAGAAAGGATACCACGGCATCGTGGTAATTGCCGTCACAAACACCGTCAGAAGGAAGGGAGATTACTATGCCACGGCGAGGAGAGAACATTTACAAGCGGAAGGATGGCCGGTGGGAGGGCCGCTATATTCGCGGCCGGACACCTGCCGGCAAGGCAGAGTATGGCTATGTATATGCCAAAAGTTATGCAGCCTGTCGTGAGAAGCGACGAAGGATGGAAGATGCACTGCCACAGAAGCCTATGTTGACAGGTGAAATGTCGGTATGTCAGGCAGCAGAATTCTTCCTGTCCGAGCGCCGCGGCGCACTGAAGGCATCAACGATTGGGCGTTACGAGTATATGATACGGCACTATATTGTCCCTGAAATTGGAACGATCCTGCTGCGTGATCTGACGGCGGAAAAACTTTCTGTATTTTTTTCGCGGCTGCAAGATAGAGGTTTGTCATGCAAGAGCACAAGGGATGTTGGCGTGCTGCTGAAAACAATTTTCAAAGTTGTGAAAAAGAAATGCCATTGCGACTGCCCCGGCAGGGATGTGGAGCTGCCTGCATATCGAAGCAAAAAGGTCGAGGTATTTGCTGACCACGAAATAGCCGCGCTGGCGCAGAAGGTATTGGATGCACCGGACATCACGGGACTTTGTGTCCTTCTAATCCTGAACACCGGGCTGCGCCTTGGTGAGATCTGCGCTCTACGCAAAAGTGACATTGACTTCCGTTCAGGCTTTCTGCGAATTGAGCGCTCGGTTGCCCGTGTGCGGGATGCTTCCGGAACACATTTGGTGGTTCAATCCCCTAAAAGCAGCAGTTCTGTACGTCTTGTGGCAATTCCCAATGATATGCTGGAGTTGTTGAAAACAGCCACGCAGAATATTCAAAAAGATAACTACCTGCTGACCAACACGAACACGCCAATGGAGCCGCGCACGCTACAGTACCGATACCGGAAGCTGCTGGAACGCTGCGGTATCCGCTATCGGAATTTTCACGCCCTCCGACATACCTACGCGACAAGGTGCATGGAGAATGGTGTGGACATCAAGAGCCTCAGTGAGCTTTTGGGCCACGCTGATGTTCGGACGACATTGCAGACGTATATTCATTCTTCTCTGACCCATAAAAGGCAGGCTGTTCAGAGCATATGTTTCTTACCCATGGAAGGGGCGGGCAGCGTTTTAATTCCGTCAAAAATTCCGTCAGAGATCTCAGCAATTACCGTGCCGCCAAGCAAAACAGGGACTTGTTTCGTGAATTGTATATGATTTACGAAAAACGAACTTTTCCTCATGCAGCCGTAGGCATCTGTGCCTACGGCTTTTTTGTTTTGCAGGCAAGGCGCGATCTGGCTTGCCACATCGTGACCGGGACTAATCATCCTGTTATCAAGACTGTCTGGGATAGAACTGTTCACCGACCCACTTCGCGGTCAGTTCTTTCGGATGCAAGACCAGCGTGGGCGTATGGTTCTCCGCAGCAAAAGCAAAGGCTCTGTTTTCCCCACTGTCCGTTGCTGACATATCCGCATCATGGACATATAGTACCACATCGGCAAGGCCGATGATCTTCCTATAGGCTTGCAGTTGTGCATCCGGCGTACCCACGGGACACACAACAGAAATATGGGTGCATTTTTCCAACATAGTAAAATAGCGTTCCCGCAGATACGGCGCCCACTTTGTGGCTTGTTCCTCATGTGGTATGTAGCAGAAAAGCATCAGGTCTTGGTCGGTGGTTTCCCGCAGACCATTGACGATCTCGGCTGCGTACAGACCTACGCCGCAGTCGCAGGCGGTCAGAAACTGTGTCACACCGCGCTGGCGCAGCGCCATGATCTGCTGCGCCAACTCCATTTTCAGTTTTTGGCAGCGGTCATCTTCCTCGTCAAACCCCCACGGCAAGCGCATGGGGTGCTGTCCCATGACTGCACAACGGTATATACGGCGGTATTCTTCCAAAGCAGTCACACCTTCATAAGATTATTGTCGCAATAAATAATACGACAATAATTATTAAAATGCAACGATTTTCCAAAGTATAATAAACGAAAAATCTTAGGTGGTGAAGTTGTGACAGATATTCTGGAAATCATCAAACGAAATCGTGAGGCACGGGGATGGTCGGAATATCAGCTTGCTGAACGCTCTGGCCTGCCACAGTCTACCATCTCCTCGTGGTATAAAAAATCTATGACGCCATCGTTTGCATCGCTTGAGAAGATCTGCGATGCTTTCGGTGTAACGTTATCTCAGTTTTTCGCAGAGGGTGATGTGCGCATTGCGTTGACGCCACCTCAACGAGAAATGCTGGATAAGTGGAATCGCCTTACAGCGGCGCAGCAAACCGCGTTGATCGTCCTCATGGACACGATGGTGTGAATGGGTAGTTCAGATCTTGCGGCAAAGACTGAGTTTCCACCTATACGCCCCGGCAGCTTTCCGCTACAATGACCTTGTACTTGAGGTCATTAGGCATTGAGGACGGAGCAGCGCAGGCACGGGATGGGCGATCATGTCCAGCGGAGATATCGGCGTGGACATGACCCCGACAAAATCTTGAAGGGGCGAAACGCAAATAAACCGAAAAAAAGATGAAGGGTGTATCAGCTGGTACATCCTTCATCTTTTTCGCTATTCTTCTTTTGCTAATGTTTGCGTATGCAGGAACGCATCCATCAGCATTTTCCCATCCTCGCGGTCACTCCACCAGTACGGGCGCAGAAACAACAGAGCATTCTCCAGCCAAACATAATCGTCCCTGGTCAGTGTATGACTTTGAAGCCCTGCGCTGATCCTGATATACGATTCTCTTACTTTGGCACTGGCATGGTCACGGACAAGATAGCCGTTGAGAAAGCCGGTGATGACAGATATTTCCTCATCCGTATAAAACATGGCGTCCCTCCTGAATTCAATCACACAGGGCAAAGTATAGCATATTTTCTTTGCATCCACAAGCAGTCTTGTACAAACCGGGCTTCCTCTGTGTCAAGGCCGCCTTGAAAAGTGCCGGCGTACCGACTTTATGACAGTTTTGTGACACTTTCCCCGCACTTTTACGGGGGAAGTCAGAGACTTCCTCTGATATGATACAGACAGGGTTGATACACGACCTGAATACTTCAAAGAAGGAGCGTAACATACCATGAAAAAGAAAACAGTTTGGAGCCTTTTACTGGCATTGGCAATGACGGTAACGGCCATCGGAGCATCGACTGCGGCATTTGCCGCTGCGCCCAATCAGGCAGAGCCGCAGACCCTCATCGCTACCGAAAATGAGGATGCCATCTGGGAGCAGATCGAGGCACTGGAGGGAAAAAGTGATGCCGTATTCCAGAGAAATGAAGCACTGTGGGACAAGGTGGACGATGCCTGCAATGCCCTGCCTGATGACTACGATTTCGAGAACTTTGACGAGGCAGCGTTCATCCGCAGCATGACTACGCTGACGGAGGCAGAGAAGGAAACCCTTCTGAATGACATCAAGGAGCTGAACGAGCTGGACGCCCAGATGGAGAAGCTGTATGGGCAGCTGCCCGCCTGCGACAATATGCCGCTTTACGAGAAGGCACTGGAAAAGGCCGATCCCAAGGTGCTGGACGAGATCGACACGCTGGAGCAGGAGTATGACCGCCTCTGCGAGAAGAACGCCGATCTGTGGGACAAGGTGGACGAGGCTTACTTCAACCTGCCGGATGACTACGACTTCGACAACTACGATGAGACCACCTTCATCCGCAGCCTGAGCTTCCTGACCGACGCGGAAAAGGACGCGCTGATCGCCGACTACAACCGTCTGGTAGAGCTTGATAACCAGCTGTGCAAGCTGTACGACACCATTTGGGGCAATACCGGCTGCGAAAGCGGCATCTGCCCCTTTTGACGGCAAAGAGTTTTTCTGATATGATTAACTAAATACGACGCCGATGCTGCGCCTGTGCGCAGCATTTGGCGCTGCTTTTTAGGAGGTCACCATGGGACATTCCATCTATTTGGCGGACGATGAAAAGAGCATCCGGGAACTGCTCCATAGCTTTTTGGCAAGTGACGGATATACCGTGCGCTCCTTTGAAAACGGCGACGCGCTGCTGGAGGCATTCCGTCAGGAGCCTGCGGAACTGGTCATACTGGATATTATGATGCCCGGCACGGACGGCCTTACCGTGTGCCGGGAGCTACGCTCTGTTTCCGATATTCCCATTATCCTGCTTACGGCCAAGGACAGCGAGCTGGACTACGTTATGGGCATCAGTCAGGGCAGTGACGATTACCTCACCAAGCCCTTTCGCCCCACCATACTGCTCATGAAGGTGAGAGCCCTGCTGCGCCGGGTGGAGATGGACAGGGGGAAACCAGCGGCAGCAGTAGATGAATTGCGCTATGGGGATCTCCGCTATTCCGCTACGGAAAATGCTGTCTTTTGCGGAAGCACGATCGTGGCACTGACCCAGACCGAGCTGCGGCTGCTCAGCTATATGCTGAAGCAGCCGGAGAAAGCCTATTCCCGTGAGGAGCTGCTTAACGCAGTATGGGGCTTTGATTCGGAGGTAGAGACCCGCGTGACCGATGAAACACTGCGCCGTATCCGAAAAAAGCTGCTGCAAGCAGGCAGCACTGTCAGCGTAAGCACAATATGGGGCTTTGGGTATAAGCTAAAGGAGGCGGAGCGCACATGAAGAACATCAAGCTGCGGATCGTGTATCTGATCCTCGGTGCGGCACTGCTGCTCTTTGCCCTTTTCATGCTGGCGGTGAACGTAGTGATCCCCGCCCACTTTGTAAGCGAGGCGGAAAAGGCGCTGCGCAACGAGGCGCAGTATGAGAATCGCACCATTCCTTACACCTATGAGGGCGAGGTGTATGATGACGATTGGGACGATGGGGCGGAGGAACATTTCTTCACGCCCAGCATTGTGTTTCTTGAGCTGGAGAACGGCTACCAGCCCAACACATGGAGCCAGGACACCTATCGGCTGGAGAAAAAGCTGCTGGCGTATTGCAGTGAACGGTCTGTTGCACCCAATCGATGCCACGACTTCAAGGCAGACAAGCACCACCTGATCTTCATGCCTGTGCAGGAGGACTACGGCAATTCGGAAGAACCGTATTCCTATATCATGTACATAGATATCGGGCCTATCACCCGCTATATCGTGACGCTGAACTGGGCGTTCTTTGGGGTGCTGCTGGCAATTTCCTCCGTCATGTGCCTGCTGGGCTTCCGCTTCGGCCGTGACATCGAAAAGGAGGCGGAGCGGCAGCAGACCTTCTTCCAGAATGCATCCCACGAGCTGAAAACGCCGCTTATGGCGATACAGGGCTATGCGGAGGGCATACAGGCGGGCGTGATGGACACAGGCAGCGCGGCGGAGGTGATCCTGGCGGAGAGCGACCGCATGACGGAGCTGGTGGACGAGCTTCTGGACATCTCAAAAATCGATATGGGGCGGCAGCCGCTTACCCTTTCCGAAACGGATATTCGGGAGCTGCTCTACGACAGCATACGCGCCGTGGAGCCGACAGCCGCCGCCAGCGGCATCACTATCGTGCCGGACTTCCCCGAAGAGCCCGTTATAGTCAGCTGCGACGATACCCAGCTGCGCAGAGCAGTTACCAATATCCTGACCAACGGATTGCGGTATGCCCGCAGTAAGCTGTGTCTGACCTGCCGGCCCGACAAACGGAATGTGATAATCCGGATACAGGACGATGGAGATGGCATTGCCGAGGGAGACCTGCCCCACATCTTTGAGCGCTTCTACATGGGGAAAAGCGGCAAATCCGGCATCGGCCTTGCCTTGACGAGGGAGATCATTCACCTGCATAAAGGGACGATCCGCGCTTACAACGGGGACACCGGCGCCGTTTTCGAGATCTCCATTCCGGTGAGCAGATAAGAAGATCACCGCGCCGTTTTTGAGCGTCCCTCTTGCAAAAAGGACGGGCCTGGAAAGAATCTTTGCTGGTGCCGGGCGGAGAGTTTCCCATGACTTCCTCTTGTGCCCACATTGTCAGAATGGAGTACATCTATGGACTGCAAAGCAAAAAAATATCTGCATATTTATGACTGGAACTACTGGTGGGGCTATTACCGCTGCTGTAAGGACTGGGAACCTTTCCATGCGGCGGAGTTTTCTCTTTCCGAGGACGAGGCGGGAAAGGCGCCCTTTTTCCACTTTGATTTCCATAACCTCTCCGCACTTCATCAGACCATTCGGGACGGTGAGTTTGTGGAGCCGGATAACCCGGATCATCCGTACTTTCTGGAGCAGGCAAGGCGGCTCAGAAGCGGTGAACAGGACTGGTTTGTCGGGGCGCTGTACTATCCGCTTTTTTCACAGGAGATGCATTTCTGCAACGCCTCCGTCCGGAGCGGCGTCCCGCTGACACAGCTGCTTTCCCCGTCTGTACCGCCCTATTACGGGGTGATCTTTCTCCGGGAGGAGCGCCCCCTCACTCCGGAGGTGCTGACGCATTGGGCGGAGACACTGTCCCAACCCCTATTCGGCCAGCCGTTTTCCTGTACGCTTGCACAAGTCCCCAGCCGGCAGGAGGCCATGGAGCAGTTTGAGAATGAGATGCGGCTGATGCGATGAACGAGCGCCTGCCGCGCTGCCCGGCAGCAGCTGCAAGGCCCCCAACGCCCTGCGGTTGCAGAATTACTTACAACGGAGAATACACATGACTTTTGAAATTCACAGCAATATCACAAATCGATCTATGACCATAGCCGCCCGCGCGGTGCGCAGGGTGCTGCGGCGAAAGAGAAGCATTATGTGGGCCATCTTCGGCTGGAGCGTCTTTTTATTCAACGCATTGCTGCTGATACCATTCGATGGAGAGCCTTTTGTGCTTGATGTCAGAACGGTGACTTCCCTGCTGGTAGAGGTGATGCTGCTGTCCGTTCTGCTGTTTCAGGACCGATTCAATGGCATGATCGCCCGCAAAAACACGCTGGCGGGCACAAAGGAATATCATGTCGCATTCGGCGAGGATTTCTATTCCGTCGTTACGGCGGCCACCACCTCCACGTTCCGCTACGAGCTGATCGACGCACTGGCTGAGTCACAGGACTACATCATTCTTCTGATGAAGAAACGCTATGTGCAGCCTCTGGACAAGCGTGCTCTTACCGGCGGGACGGTGGAGGAATTCAAACGATTTCTTGAGGAGAAGACCGGAAAGACGTTCCGGCGTATGAAATGAACGGATTTTCTATAACGCCCTTTCGCGGGCTGCATTTGCTTCTGCTTTTGCTTACGAATACGCTCAAGGTCGAACAATTGCAGTTGTATACGCAAAGGGCGTTTCGCTGACTGTGATTTTTCAAAAAAGAAGTCGGCGAACCTCAGACGGAAAAATAGTTGAACGAAAAAATTTGACTTAATTAGGCAAATAATACACTGATGTACCAAAAAACGGCATAAATTTCCCTGCAACTATAAGTATATGGGCGGTTGCACATTTAGGATATTAAAACATGCCCAAAATGCACATACAATACAAGTTAAGAACACTTCATCTGCAGGAGACTTGTTTGTATGATAGACTACGCATTTATAGGCGCACGGCTCAAGGAAGCGCGCATACGGAAAAACATGACGCAGGAGCAGCTGGCTGCGATGACTGATGTGGGGTCTACACATATCAGCCATATTGAAACCGGCATGACGATCCCCAGCACAAAGCTGCTTGTGCAAATGATGAATATTCTGGACTGTGATCCCGCCGAGGTGCTGTGCATGGAAATGCGCAGTGCGCGGCCTGTCCTGAACAGTTGGCTTTCTGATCTGGTCGCAGATTGTAACGAGGATGAAGTAAAAATCATCACGGATACTGTCACGGCACTGAAGACAAGCCTGCACCGTAACCGAAACGAAGATAAATAAAGGGGATAAGCCCTCTTTTGCATATTCTGCAAAGGTTGGGCTTCATTTTTTTACCGACACACACCAAAAAGACCTTGCCTGAACTATGGACAAGATACAAAGTGACGCTAAAGACAGCCCTTTACGCGAATACGTTTTGAGCTGAGACAACGCCGAATATCAAAACGCCCGCATTCTGCCCTGAGCAGAATGCGGGCGTTTTTCTTGTGTCGAAAAGCAACGAAAAACGTCGTGCGGTGCAGAGGTCCGCCCATAATGGCCGTTCCCCCAACGAAACCATTATGATAAAGGAGGCCTGCTGCCATGCGGGATAGTCAGTACAAGTCGTGCGCGGTACAGAACCAGTTTACAGCCTATCTGATTGCCGCGATTCGCAATTACAAAAGAACGTATTTAAGGAGAATTTCCACAGCTCTTCGGACAGAACTGCCCATGGAGGGACACAGCGAGGTGATGGAATTATGTGAGGAAACGGACTTCTTCTGTGGGCTGCCGCTGATGCAGCGATTGGAGAATGAGCGTCTGTTCGCTGCTATGCAAGGGTTAAGCGAGCGAGAGCGTTACATATTTCTGTCTAAAGTCCTTGGAGAGATGAGTCTTTCCGAGATTGCGCTGTCGCTCGGTATCACCTATGGAGCTGCGGCCATGTCCTATCATCGCACGGTCTCGCGCCTGAGAAACGCTGTGGGAGGTGGTAAAAGTGAATGATTTCATGGAGCTGTTCATGAGTGCGAAGAACGGGGATTCGTCTGCAATGGAGGAACTTCTGCATATGTACTACCCGCTCTTATACAAGGAATCCGTAGTCAACGGGATCTTTGATGAGGATCTGCTTCAGGAACTGTGCCTGCTGTTCTTGAAGTGCGTGGCAAAGTTCAATATTCGATAGAGAGAACTCTCTCGGTCGCATTCTATGGAAATAATGGTTTAACCGCTGCAAGGAAGAAGCCCAGTTCGCATGAAAGGCGAGCTGGGCTTCCCAATTTCACTAATAACTATACGCCTTCAAGTCTCTCAACGGCTTCTTCATAGGTATATACCGGCAGAAACCTCGTCCCTTCGCAGACCGCCGAGAACACGGGGGGATGACCTCTTGCATCGCAGGCGAACACCCCTTCTGCCTCTACGGCGGCATTCAGTCGCTCCAAGTACATATAGAGGTTCCCGGAACGATCCATCCTATATTCCGGTGCAGAGCCAATCTGATGCTGCCCCATATAAAGCCGCGTTTCTTCCGGCAGGGGCATCAACAGCTTACATGTGGCTGCCCGCGACGGTCTTTCCACCATCGGAGCAAAGAGACTGCTTTGCTCTCCAAACATGGGGCCGCGTGCGTGTACGCACTCCTTGTACGGAAAGTGACAGGTGTTTTGCCTAAACATAGCGGTTAGCCTGCGGATATTCTCGCACATGGCATAGGTGTCGATCATCTCATGGGGACGGTGTTCATTGAAATAACCTGCGCTGATATTGACAGCCGCAGTTTTCAAGTGCGGTGCGACCACAGAGATGTCGCTGAACGAGCCGGAGTTCTCCTTGAAACCGAAGCTGCAAACGAACTCCGTGAAGTCAGGGTTATCGCAGTGATAGAATACGGCGTCATTTCTGCCGCGCCGATCCAATTCAACGATATAGTTGACATCAGGACGCAGCTTGCTGTTGGTAAATTTCCTTGCACCCACACCGCCGAGCTCCTCGTCTTCGCAAAACAAGATATGACAATGGCACTCGCGCATCAGCATCAGGATCATATACACACCGGCACGGTCATCACCGCCGATCCCGTAGGGCGACATCAGGTAGCGTCCATCCTCGGAGCAGCAGATGATATCCGGCCGGTGGGTATGAACTGTGTCCAGATGGGCGACCAGCAACACGGGGACAGTACCTTCTGCATAAAGAAATCCGCTTTTGCAGACGGGTTCATAGTCGTGCGCGCGCAGTTGCTGCACAAGATGCTCTTTCAGCTCGCGCTGGGTCATCTTCAAGATGCTTTCAAAATGGGATATACTCATTCCCATAGCTTCGCAAATATTCATTATGCTCCTCCTCACGCCACCGCCACGGTAGCTTTTTCACAAAGCGTATGACCCATAGCACGACAGGCGGAGGCCATGCTGCACGATGCGCAACCGGAGGTCAACTGCTGGTAGCAGTCCTGACAGACCTCCACCAAGGTGCCGCGCCGGTTATAAGCTGGATACATAGTGCCTAAAGTGGGGCGGCCGCAGGCGGCGCAAATATGCAGGCACGTCTTGCAGTAAAAACCATCTTCAAGATAGATTCCTTGACCACGCGCTACCGTCTGCCCGCATTTACGGCAGACGGCCACCTCTTTGCAAGAACACTTGATGGCACCATTGCTCCGCAGCTCATTGCCGCAGCAGACACACCGAGCCGCAGCTCCGATGGTCAACTCCGTGTCTTTTCTATGTCCCTGCAGGACCGAGAGATTGCCGTGATAATTATAGTCCGGATAATGTAAGCTGCCTCGGTAGGTCGAGAGATGGGCGTTCAAGTCAGGACGTTTTGTTTTCAGATACCAGAGATTTGGTTCCGTCAGGCATCGGGAAATAGCCTGCTGCACCAGATGCCGGAACAGCTTGGACACTTCCAGCGCGTTTCCTGTATCGGCAGGATAAAGCCGGGACTGGAACAGGGTGCCGTTTTCATAGAAAAACATCTGCCGGTATCGGCGTATGGCTTTGCGGTATTCCCCAGAAACGTCGGCATCTACGGCATAAAATACCATGCTGACTCTATCGTTCATATAGGAAAGACAACCCGCCTGGTATCCTCCGTCGCTAAGGCGATGGCAGGACACCCATGTGTTGGATTTGCTGGACATCTCCAAAAAGTCACAGGGATGTACGGAGAGAACTCCGATCTCCTGCATGGTCAACGGGTTCAGAGCGTCGGCAAGCTGTGCAAAAACGGCGTTGTACCGGGTGTGTCTATCGACGCCGTATTTCTTGCAGAGTTTTCCAATAATGCGGCTGGCCTTCTGATCTTTTGCACAGCGTATCCCGCCGCGCTGGCGTAGGATCTCCAGATTTTCTTCAGAAACGGTGCAGCTATAACCTGACACGGCTGCATGCAGTGCTGTGCGGAAATCCTCCAGCTGCTCACCGCTGAGTATCTCAGAGGCGATGTCCAGCAGCGTGAAGGCCGTTTCATCTACCATATCAGGCTGAATAGAGAGGGCCTGATTACAGTCGAAGATGATGGCCTGTTCATCCTCGTTCCAATTGGGATGACGCCGCAGCAGTGAAAGCAGATCCGCTTTCGCTGTCTGCCAGGCTGTCAGATTAGCCATAACACCCTCCTCCGAAAAACTCTTTTCGTATTTGTACATAACCTCATAAAACTCGTTTTTCAGCTCTGTGAGCTCTTTCACTTCATTCACACCTTTCTTACATTTTAGAGTGGAGGGGTAGAGAGCACGGCGCTCTCTACCCCTTTTGCGACTAACGCCTGCGCCTCATTCTCCGATCATCTGGAAAAACTCGCCCGGCGACAGTACACGGATGCCCAAGGCACGTGCCTTATCCAGCTTACTGCCGGCGTTTTCACCACAGATCAGATAGTCGGTCTTTTTTGTTACAGAACTGCCGGCCACAGCACCCAACGATTCGATCTTCGCGTTGATGCCGCTGCGGGTATAGGGCTCGACCTTTCCGGTCACAACCATCGTGCAGCCCACGAACGGGTTGCTCTCCATTGAGTGCGTTTCGGTAGTTACGGCTTGGATCGTCACCATTTCTTGTAATTCCTCCCAAAGAATACGATTCTCTTCTTGTGCGAACCATTGATGAATGTTTTGGTGCAGTGTTTCTCCAAAATCGGGAAGCTGTGAGAAATCGAAATCATTTTCCACGGCTTCTTCGAAATCGGAAGGCGAGCTGCCAAACTGCTTCGCCAGCACTTTGCTGGCGTGATTACCTATCATCGGGATGTCCATGGCAATCAGGTACCTCTCAAATGTGGTATTTCTGCTGCGCTGTATGGCACCCCACAGATTATCCCACGATTTCTCACCAAATCCTTCCATGCAGATAATCTCCTGCATATAGTGATTCAGGCGATAGACGTCTGTGAAACTGTGTAGCCAGCCGCGAGCAATCAAACGCTCCAGTGTGGCCTCGGATAAGCCCTCAATATCCATAGCTTTTTTACTGGCAAAATGCACGAACCGCCGAAGCTTTCGCATGGCGCAGTCTGGGTTATCACAGAAGAGTGCCTTTTTTCCACCATCTGTAATATGAAACCGCGTTTCTGCGCCGCAGCAGGGGCAGTGCTTCGGCGTTACAGCATCCAGATCAAAATGCCCACGCTCCAGATTCTCCTCAATATGAGGAATGATCATGTTTCGCTTGGACACCAACACACGGCAGCCGGGCATCAGTTCAAGCCCTTCAATGAAAGACAAGTTGTGCAGGCTGGCACGCGATACGGTGCATCCATCGATCACTACACTGTCGAGTACCGCCACCGGCGCGATCTCACCGGTGCGCGAAGGTGTCCATTCGATATCCCGCAGGACGCTTTGGTATAACTCGTCCTCAAATTTGAAGGCGAGTCCATCCTTGAAGTGGTGACCGGTGCGCCCGCAGGTCCTGGAGTAGTCCACCTCATCGTAGGTCAGGACAAGACCATCGATGGGGAGATCGCTCTTTTCTGCGGCCTCGCGCATTTGGGCTATGAGCTGTTCATATTGTGCCTTGTCGCCATTCTGCAACTGTACGGCATGAATGACGCCGAACCCAAACTCAGTGAGTTTCAGAAGCCGCGCATGTTTTCCGTTTGCCCAGTCCGTGTACTCCTCAAATCCCTCCAAAACCGAGAAGGGAAGAAATGACACATGGCGCTGGGCGCAGATCGCTGCGTCAAAAGCCCTTATGGACCCGGCTGCCAGATTGCGGCTGTTCTTATACGGATTGCCTGCGCTGTCCGTGATGGATTTCAGGCTCTCAAAATCGCTGTTGTGGATGAAGCTCTCGCCGACGACCACCAATCGATCTTCATAGGGGATGCGTTCGGGAATGCCGGAGATCGCCTTTGCGATGTGTGTGATATTCTCGCCGATAGACCCATCTCCGCGCGTTGAGAGGCGGATAAGCTGACCGTTTTCATAGATCAACTCTGTTGTCAGACCATCCAGCTTCAGTGACAGATCAACTGTACGCCCGGCCTGAAATGCGATCAGATCCTCAATGCTCTTGGTCTTATCAAGCGATAGCAGGGGAATGTCGTGTGCGACCTTTGGTAATGCTGACACGACAGGATACCCAACCGTCTGTGTGGGCGAATTCGCCATGCAGACACCGGTATGCTCCTCCAACACCAGTAATTCATCGTACATATAGTCGTACACATCATCTGCTACGCTGGGGGCATTGAGGTTGTAGTATTCGTGCCGGTATTGGTTGAGTTGTGCGACCAGCTTTCTCATAGTGCTCATTTCTACTGCGTTAGCCATTATGTTCATTCCTTTCGTTGGTACTATCACCGAAATTCAGCTTTCGGATCATGGCAAGAATAGCGTTATCGTCATTCCACGGTGCAGACCATGGCTGCGGGGAAATGGTGTCATAACGCACGAAGACCTGGCCCTCCGAAATTTGCAAGGATACATCTGCGCGTTTTGCGCAGACGATGGCAAGATTCCCTAATTGTTTCATACTGTCCAACTCCTTTTTTAAGCTGCGGCCTTATCGGAGGCATACAGCACCCGCTGTTTCCATTGTTCAATAAATGCCGTGATCTGAGCCGGAGGCTCCTCGTTGTCAAAGCCTCGTGCCTGCGTAACCTGACCATCCTTTACCTCTATGGTACAAAGTGATTTGTCCGGCTCGTCAACACTCCTCACAAAGAGAATGACGCTCTTTTTTTCGGCAACATTTTTAACATAGAGTCTCACACAGTGATGAAGCGCCGCACCTTCATCCACGATCTCTTTTGCGGAATGCGGAGGGATCATCATGAGTTCTTTGCTCTGATACTGATACCGCTTCTGCCATTCGTCAAAGCTGCCTGCGATAGCTTTTTCATGCTCTGCCGTGCGTTTGTCCTTCAGTGTCTTTGCTACACTGTCATGGGCAGCCTTCAGCTCGCGCGGAAACAGTATGAAGCTATTTTTCACGTCATATTGCAGTTCCTTGCACATACAAAGATAGTCATGGTAGTCGGTGATCAGCGTGTTAATCTTGTAATAGTCTACACGCTTCAAAGCCGCTTCATCTTCCGGAGCAAACTGCTGCTCCACATAACGCTGCAGTTTATGCACACTCATGTGAGCAAGCAACTCTTTCGCCGCGTCGGCATTGCTGATCTTGCTGGCAATAAACCACTTTATTTGTTCCGTGCTCGGTTTGTGATCTGCTTGGAGCAGCTGACGAATCAGATGTAATTGGTCGATTGAAGGATTCAACTCCCGTAAGAGTGGAAAATAAGGCCGATCAATACCTAATATGGCCCGCATGTTCTCACCGTTGAAATTGATGGCTTGAAGTGCGGAGTAACTATGACCTCCATATATGATGCCACTCACCAAGCGGTAAAGCTTCATCTTGATCAAATGCTCAATCTTGGGCCGTTTTATATATGCACTCAAGAATGTTGCCACTCCCGAAAACGAAGCGATGCCGGAAAATGCCTCCAGCTGTGAATAGGCCCACGGCGTATCCTTCAGCGTATCAGATAAGTTGCGTTGATATAAGACCCCGCTCATATCTGCCGTAAAATTATATTTCCACCGGTCGAATACCGGGCGGTATCCATTGCACCACGGAGTCAAATCGTATCCAGCCTTATAATGATAGTAGTAGGCATCAACGCTGCACTGTCCGCTCGATGAAAGGGTAATAAACTGCCGTGCATTTTCCCAGATCTCAAAATGGTTTGGGATGTCTGAGTCAGCAAACGAACGGTACACCTTTATGATCCGCAGTACCAGTCCGTTACCCTCCGCCTTTTGCAGCACTTGAACCGTTTCGCGGTCAAAAATACGTCCACGCCTTCCTCTGCACTTGAATGTGATCTTCTTTTTGCAGCGAGGGCAGAGGCCGGAGGTGTTGTGCTTAGCTGCCGCAATACGGACCTCGTGCCGGCAAGCGGTACAATATGCATGCCCCGGCGCTTTTCGCTGGTAATCATAGAAGATATACTGCGGCATGACTTCGCGGTGGATAAAACCTTTAAGGTCTCGGGGCAGCACTGGCACATATTTCATCCGGTCTATGATCGCACGCTGCTTTTTCCACTTACGTTCTAACTCCTTGCGGTATGAAATCAGCCGTTGCAGATAACCTAACATTGAAATAGCGCCGCGCTCACATTTACAAAAGCGAGCTATGCGAGATTCGTCCTGCTGCCGGTAGAAAGCACACTTACTGTCAAAGCCTCCTATTCGGTCCAAGGAACCCAATGTTGAGCATTGCCATGTGGCCTTCGCATCCTCTCTAAATGAAAGTGTGGCGAAATCATCCCGGCTGTGGAACATGACCCAACGGGGTTTGATGCTGCCCGCCAGAATGCTCTCCCTCTGATAGATATAGAGCACCAGGATACGCTGCCCGGCAATATTCCGTACTGCCGTGCGGATAATATAGGGGCAGCTCTCTACATGAAGCACGCCTTCATTCAGATTGAATTCCAGTTCCGGCATGGCAAACTTGCGGCAGGCGCGTTTGTCTATTTTACGAGTCATGCGCTCACCCCCAGGCTATCGAAAGAGATCTGTTCGTCCAAGGGTGCAGCTTCCGTTGGCGTGTCGGCTGGTTTTTCCTCCGCTTTGGCGGCGGGCTTCTCCGCTTTTTTCTTCTCCGCCTTTTTCGTCGTGCTGCTCCTGCCGCCGTAATACGGTTTAGGAACAAACTTTTCTTCTTGACCACGATCCTCCTTTGCGTTCATATCTTTGAAGTAATCCTCCGCCCACTGGTAGCAAAGCCCGTCCGGCACGTCGGTGCCGTAGCCTTCAGCCGAGGGCTTGACATCATTGTCCTCCATCTCCTGCTTGGCAAACTCAAATGCCCTGCGTTTGATATAACGGAAGCAGTTGACCATGTTCTTGCGGGGGTGCATGACATTCCGGGCAAAGGCCACATCCTCAAGGCAAAGCGTCTGGATATACTCGGTGACGCACTGCTTCATGTTGCGGCGTGTCAGTCGTTCGGAATCGTCGCCCACACGCTTCATAGAGGCGGCCATCACTTCGTCATCGCTCATCGCTACCGCGTTTTCCCATGCGGCCTGTTCAGCTTCCTCCTTGGCTCGCTGCCTGGCCTCCCACTCGGCTTTCCGCTTGGCCTCAGCCTGCTCATGCTCCTGCCGCTTACGATCCTCTTCCGCCTTTTTATCTGCTTTCAGATTGGAAGGTGAAGGGGAATCATCTGCGTTTTGCTGCATCTGGGAGAGCAGAGCCTTCGCCTGCTCCTCCTCAGCCTGCTGCCGGTCGTCTGCCCGTCTGGACGCCAACTCTGCGGCATCCTGTATCGCCGGGCTTCGATCCTGTACATTATCCCGCAAGTCTGCGGCCATCTCTGAATATACTCCCATAAGGCTCCTCCATTTCAAAATAAAACGGCATTGGGCGGGTGATAGAAACACCTGCCCGATGCCGTTCGTTTATGGTGGAACAGCTCAGTGCCGTTCCCGTTTATCTTTTGCCAGCTTTGGCGAGAACTTTACCGGCAGGAATTTATCATTCCCATCACAGTAAAAGTATCTGCGCCCGTTTTCGTCAAAGAACTCGATCACCGTGGAGGGTGAAACGCTACGTCCATGATAGTCCGCAGGCAGCTCGCCGCTGTATCGCGCCGCCACCAGTTTCAGACGGATGGCGTCGTCCTGCTGCACTTCACACACCAGAGCTCCTTCATAGACCAGCGCGTACTCCGAGGCAGGCGGCTGTTCATAGCCGGCCTTCTGCAAAGCCCTGATCCCGCCAAAGGCGAAATCTGCGGCCTTGCCCTCAGATACATCCGGCTGGTAGATACGGAAACACTGCTGCGCTCGCAGGGATAAAAGATACTGCTCCAGTGCCGCGTCACCATCCCGCAAAAAGCGGGCGTACTCCTGCTCACTCAGACCCAGGTGATCGTGGAGCGTACTGCTGCAGATGTTCCTCTCGTGCCATGCGGCGATCTCCTCACTGATGGCGTCAAAGGAACAGAGCCCGCAGACAAACCGCGTTCTGAAATTCATTTGAGAAACATCTCTTTGCTCTTTTTTCTGCCGCATGGCAAGCTGCCAGTCATCAATGCCTTTATAATTCGGATCCCACGTCAGGCGGCGGCACTCCAACCCATGGCTGCGTGCCATGAGATAGATTTTCGACGCGCCCTTGCTGACAGCGGCGTTGTGATACTTGTCCATATCCTCGGCTTCAATGATGACCTCTGTGCCATTGGCGGCCAGCAGCGCAAACAGCATATCCAGCTTGTTGACGTTGTTGGCACCTGCCGTAGCCGCAAAGGAGCGATCCATCAGAAAGTGGGCCACGTCCGCTTTCAACAGCCCTTCCGTCACATAGACAACCCGCGCAAAGGGATCGCCCACGAAATGGACAGGACTGCCGGAGGATACTCCGCGTTTCTTGGAAGCGGAGGATAGCCACAGGTACTTTGTCCCGCTCTTGTCAGGGTCGCTCTCCTGATCTCGGATAGGCGTATCCAACCGGATCTGTGCGCCGCGTATCATCCCATCAATACCTTTGGCGGGGATGATGATCCCTGCCGTGACGGAATTGAAGTTGACCGTCCATTTGTCATCCTTACCTACATAGAAGCCGGGAACGCCCTCCACCTTACAGCCTCGGCTGCGCAGCTTTTGCGCCAGTGACCGGCACAGGTAGAAGGGCGGGGTACTTTTGTACCCCAGCCGTTCTATCTGTTCGTCGGTCAGCCCGCGCACCTCATGGAGATGCTTGCGGTGTTGAGGCGTAAGCGTCAACAGCTCCAGCAGCATGGAAAATGTCTGGTGGATCTCCTGCGGTGAGGCAAGGACGGATTGCTCAATCGCCGCCTGCTCCGGCAGTTCCTTTGCGGTGTACTCCGGCGCCGTAAGGCCGTTTTGCAGCGTGTCGCAGATCTCACGGTAGGATTCGGAATTGCTGATCCCGTATACCTTTCCGTAGAGAGACAGCATACCGCCGCCTTCGTTGCAGTAGTTGCAGCGCCAGAGGTTTTTAGCAAAGTTGATGTTCATCTTCCCCCGCTTATCACCGCAGATCGGGCAGTCGGCATATACGCTGTCCGCCTGTCTGCGCCGGATATGCAGATGCAGCAGCTCAGCCACATCCATGATATTGAACGGGAACTCCTGTGGCTGCGCCACCGCGCCACCTCCTTACCATCATCTTGAACGATTCGTCTGTCAGCTGGCATTTGCCAGACGCTGGAGCTTGTCCAGCATCAGCTTGGCGCCGGCCCGCAGGATATTGTCATCCCCGGAATAGCCCTTCACATACCACTTGAGGCTGGCTGGCCTCCGCTCGGCGACTTGCTTGAGCGTCTGTCCGCTGCACGTGCCGATGGGCACGATGATTTCCTCGGCCTCCGCTTCGGTCATCAGAGTGCAGATGGTATCCACATCCATGTCCTTGGTATAACTGGCAGCACTTGGCTCGTCATATACGAAGGGCAGTTCCGTTTCTACCGCAGGCTCTGCAACGGCCTCCGCAGGCTGTTCCGCAGAGACTTCCACCGGCGCCGTGTCAGGTACGGATTTTTCTGCATGGTGAACCACTTCCTGTTCAGGTTGCTGTACGACCACAGGCTCAATGTCGGCCCGTACCGCAGCAGGTTCCGTTCTGACCTGTTCCGCTGCCGCTTGAGGTGCAGGGGCAGGCTCGCTCCGCATAACAGGCGTGATCGGTTCTGCGTAAGGCGTATCCGCCTTGGGCATCGGTGCGAACTGGATGCCGAAGCCGGCGTTGGTCAGTGCCATGTCCAGAGCATCATGCTCCGCAGCCTGAATATACAGACCGGCAGGCGCGTTTTCCTGTGTCATGGTGGCAATGTAGCTGCTGGCGGGGTCGGTATCATCCTTGTCGAAGAATACCTTTGCCTCGATGATCGCCAACTGATCCGTGATGCGCAGCGGCGTCAGCCGCGTGCGTCCGGCGGGATATTTCAGCCGGAACCAGAGCTTTTTATATCGCAGCTCCAGCTCGTGTCCGTTGGCAGTCTTTTTCAAGAATCGCAACGGATCGAAGCCTGCGACACGGTTCAGCTCAGACACGACGGGGACAGCATTGAACAAAGTGGATTCGGGTGTATTCATTTCAAAAGCTCCTTTCTAAATAAAAACATGAGACAGGGCGTAGATTTAACGCGCTTGCCTCATTTTTACAAAATATTCACAGTGATACTCAAGCACTGCGCTGCTGCACTTTGAACGTATTGGTGTAGAGTGAGATCCTATGTCCTAACTGTGTGTTGCGTTTTCCGGTATCGTCTTTATGAACCGCCATGTAGAGCATGCCGATCTGACCCACCAGAATGACCTTTGACTTGGCGCGGGTGATAGCCGTGTAGACAAGGCTTCGCGTCAGCATCCGGGCATGACTCCTCAGCAAAGGGAATAGTACCACATCAAACTCACTGCCCTGCGCCTTATGGACGGTGGTGGCATAGGCAAGCTCCACATGGCCCATTTCCTCCATGGAGTACTCCACGACCCTCGTGGGCGAAAACTGGATCGATATGCGCATACCATCCCGCTCATCATGGCGAAAACTGCGGATAAAGCCAATATCGCCATTGGACGCCTTAATACTGTTCTTGTTCTGCATCACCTTATCACCTACCCGAAAATAGAGGCTGCCCACCTTCAGATCGGCTTCCTCCGTCTGCGGGTTCACCAGCTCTCGGATCGCCTCGTTGAGTTGGTCAACGGAGGCCGCGCCGGTGGAGCGGAAGGGCGATAGAATCTGCACGCGGTCTACACCGTATTGCTTCACCTGTGCCAGATAGAGATTCCGCAGGTGTTCGGCGGCTTCCTCCTGGTTGGCGCATTTGCAGACAGTAAAATCATTGCCGTAGAAAAAGCCGGTGTCATTGTTGTTGATCTTCTGCGCGTTATAGGCGATAAGGCTGTCCTTCTTCTGACGGAATATCTCATTGAGCACCGTCACAGGGATCAGCCCGCAGTCGATCAACTCACGGAACACATCACCGGCTCCAACGCTTTGCAGCTGGTCTGCATCGCCCACCAGCAGCACCTTTGTGTTCGGCCCAATGCGGGAGAAGAACTGCCGTGCTAGCCACATATCCATCATAGACGATTCATCCACGATGATAAGGCCTGCATCCAGCATATCTTCTTCACATTTCCGGAAGCCACCATCCTCACCAAACAGTCCCAGCAGGCTGTGCAGCGTGCTGGCATTGTTTACGCCGGTACTCTCCGCCATGCGGCGGCTTGCCCGGCCGGTGGGGGCTGCCAGCAGGATATTCTCCGATGGCTTCAGCAGTTTGAACACCTCAATGACCGCTTTCAGGACGGTGGTCTTACCGGTACCGGGTGAGCCGGTAATGATGGACAGATCGCTGCGGAATACCATGTGAACAGCCTCCGTCTGCCGCAGAGAGAGCTCGACCCCCAACTGACGCCGTACCCTTGTCAGCAAGTCCTGCACATCCACCCGTTCTACCGGGCGGCAGAGCAGCCTTGCGATGCTGCGGGCGGTTTCGTCCTCCTGCGCGAAGGTCTTGACCAGATAATAGTTACCGTTGCTGTTAATGATCTTGCCTTGCAGCAGCATGTCGTCGATCACAGCCTCCAGATCATCTGCCTTTACCCGCATCTGCGGTACGGGGATCATGCTGTTCAGCAGAGCCATGGACTCCTTACGAAGCTGCTCTGCATCCAGATACAGATGACCGCCATCTCCCTTTGCACCCTCCAGCGCGGCAAATACCGCACCGCGGATACGCATGGGTGAGTTCAGCGGCCAATTGTTCTTTCGCATGATCGCGTCCACGCGCTTGAAGCCAAATCCGGATATCTGACAGAGTTCGAAGGGGTTATCCCGCAGAATATCCACGCTGTGTGCGCCGAAATGGTCATAGATCTTCGTGGCGGTGGTGGGGGTGATCTGAAAGGGGGCCAATAGCAGCATCAGATCACGAAGGGTTCGGCTCTCGTTATAGGAGGCAATGATCTCCTCCAGCTTTGCCTTGCTGACGCCCCGTATCTCCAGCAGCCTCTCCGGTTCATTCTCCAGCACATGCAGTGTATCTGCGCCAAACCGGTCTACGATCAGCTCGGCGGTTTTGCCGCCAATGCCCTTGATAAGCCGTGAGGAAAGATACCCCTTGATCCCTTCGCGGGTCTGAGGTACGACCTCCTCACATTTCGTCACATGCAGCTGAAAGCCGTTTTTACCCTCTTTCCACTCACCGTCCAGTATCATGCTGACCTGATCGGTGCGCGGCAGCTCATAGCCCACGGCGGCAAAATGGATCATATTGTCCCGATGCCGGTACGCGCTGCGAGCCTTTTCTGGGATAGAACGGTCTGAGGTCTTTACGCTGATCACACTGTACTTGTTGACGGGGTTATAGAAGATCGTCCGTTCATAGATGCCTGTATAAGCCAACTCATGCAGCCTCCTCTCGTCGTTTTTTCACATAGAAGCGCCGGCTTTCCGAAACAGTGACGTACTGCTCGTAGATGTCCGGGTGCTGCGCCTGCAAACGCTGCAGGTTGTCCTTACTGATGCCGGATTTACGCACAGGCTTATAGCTGATACTGTAAGCCGCTTCACGCCCCTGGCAGACAGCCGTGCAGCTTCGTCCCATTTCTGCGACGATACGGCCTTGCAGCCGCCGCATTTCCGCTTCAATGTGCTCATAGTTTCGTTTCTCCGCGTTTCGCTGGGTCTGAAGCTCCAAATACCGGGGGATCAGCAGTGCCATATTCCCCTCCAGTATCAGCTCCGGCGCCGATGGGTCAGCCGGCCCGAAATGACGCCTGACGCTGTTGAGGATCAGATCGCCGTCCTCCGTATAGGGTGGGGGCATGCCGGTGAGGATGTGGTTCTCCCAGAAATCCTGCTCCAACGCGATCAGCTCCGCCTCATAGTCCCGGTCACGGTCGATATGCCGGATGATGACTTCATCTTCATTGTTGCCGTACAAGCAGCAGTAGAAGACCTCATCAATGTTCATCACGGACATATAGTGCCGCCCCTGAGCCTCATAGTTGAGGGGAACGATCTCCTGCCCATCCTCGGACCACCAGTGATCCTTTGCATTATAGTTGGTGGTTTTTATTTCGAGGATCGCGGTTCGCCCTCCGGGAAGCTCTACAAAGTAGTCAATATCCGCCAGCATAAACGTATGCACCGGATGATAAAACATCTTCTTGATCTGATAGATGCGATACCCCGTTTTCACATGGAATATCTCTGCTACCAGATCCTCCAGCAGATGCCCCATCTTCTTGGCTACCCAGTTGCTCTCCGAGTCGTCAAAAGGCACGATTTTCAGCTTGTCATAGTAGAGATCCCGTGCCGTAGCAAACGGTGAGATTCCTAATATGGCGGCTGCATCGCTGCCGCCGATCCCCCTGCGCCGGTATTCCAGCCAGTCTTTCTCCGGAAGACCCTCCGTGCTGACCAGGACTGACGGCGCATAAGACTCGCTTGCGACTGCCATGGCTATACCCTCCGCTGCCCCGTCTGATGGGGTACAACGCGGGTATAGCTGCGGCGGTATTTTGCCGCCTTCCGCTCCGTTTTCCTGAGTTTCTGCCTGCGCCGGTCTCCTTCTCGATACCGATACAAGCGTTTGCCGGGATAATTCCTTCTGCTCATGTGGATGCCACCTTTCAAATATATTCCAAAGCCTTACGGCATTTGGGCAAATAAAAAAAGCGAGAATGACATCCTGATCCTCTCAGATACTTGCGCCTGCCGATGGCATGGCCGGTGTCATTCTCGCTGCAGGGGAAAATGTCCCCTCAAAAACAAAAAGTCAACAGCCCACTGCTCTGCGGCATAGTGGTGTTGTTGACTAAAATACAAGCTTAACAACGTGTGCGGTTCAGAAACACTCTGAAATGCCTGTATAGGCGTTGCACAAAAAACAATTACATGGTGATAGTACCACAATATATTGTGGTAGTCAAGAAACAATATCGCCCATATAGAGAATTTGAAAAAAATATTACTTCGTATGTTAAATTTACGGTGCCTGATTTCTTTTTATTTAGTGTAAGGCTAAGCCAGTCAGAAGATGACTGGTTCTATTACATGCACCTTGAAAACTGAACAGCCCCACCGGAGGTTATACAGGAGCGGCGGATAGTGTGCGAGAACATAAGGGAGCGCACCCACCGCATAAGTGCCGCACAGCGGCAGCCTGCTAATACGCGGTCGAAGAGAGCGCAGGAAATGGACCGGCAGGTGGCGCAAAAAGCGATAAGGAGATGTGATATGGATCACTACAAAGATATAGAAGAAATCCCCATGATATTTGGCCCGCGCGAATTGTCAAAGATTTTGGGCATTTCTAAAAATAAGACTTATGAGGTCGTAAACAGGTATGATTTTCCTAAAATCCGAGTTGGCAGAAGAATCATCATCAGCAAAAAACATTTTTTGGAGTGGATGGACGCCAACTTTGGTAAAGAACGCAACAATACATAAAAGGCACTTTTGTTATTTGCTTTGATTCCTGTTGAGTTTTCCTTCGGAAAGTCGTATAGATATTATGTGTGGAAAAACCTAAAGGTTTATATCCCACATGGTACGATTTGTATGCCTGTACGACAGTAAGGAGGATCAATAAAAGTATGGGCAAAAAGAAAGCAAATGGAGAAGGATCCATTACAAAACGCAAAGATGGCCGCTACATGGGACGCTATACAGTGGAAAGCAAACGAAAAGCGGTCTATGGAGATTCTTTCGAGGAGGTGAGGCAGAAACTCAACGAGATACTGAACGAGATTGCAAAAGGTGCCTACGTAGAACCCAATAAATACAGCGTGGAAAAATGGCTGCGAGAATGGTTAGAGTTATATGCCCTGCCAACGGTGAAGAGGTCAACATACATCTCCTATGAAGGATATGTACGGATACACCTTGTCCCGGAGATAGGGCAAATAAAGCTGACATCTTTGAGCACCAGGGATCTCCAGAAGTTCTTTAAGGAAAAAGCCGGTACAGAAGAGAAGAAGGGGTTAGCTCCGAAGACGTTGCGGAATATTTACAATATGCTTCATTCGGCATTAGACCAAGCAGTTGCTGACCACAAGATTCTTAGAAATCCGACTTTGAATGTCAAATTGCCAAAGGTCAAGTCCAAAGAAATGCGCGTTCTAACCGTGGAAGAGCAGGCGGTATTACAGGACGCTGTAAGCCGTGTTGATGAATTGCATGCCTATGGGATAACCTTTGCAGTCAGTACCGGGGTTCGTTTGGGTGAACTGCTTGCCTTGCGCTGGAAAGATGTAAATGAAAAAGAACACTACATCTACGTCAGGCGGACACTTGGCAGACTGCAGAAGGTTGATGAAAAAGGGCATCTCGTTAAAAAAGAAAAAGGAACTCCATCAACGGAAATCGTTGTGCGTTCGCCTAAATCTGAGTTGTCCATGCGAAAGATACCATTGTTCGATGAGTTGTGGGACGACTTGATGGCATACAAAGAAAAGCAGAACGCTCTAAAGGATGCACTGGGATCAGAGTATCAGGATCAGGGCTATATTTTTGCCACGCCACTGGGCCATCACAACGATCCGAAAGTCTACCAAACGCTTTTTAAGCGCATAGTAGCCGCTGCCGGAATCGAGTCTGCGAACTTCCATGCGCTGCGTCATACGTTTGCGACACGAGCGTTGGAGTCAGGTATGGACATTAAGGTCTTGTCTGCATTACTGGGTCATGCGCAGGCATCAACTACGCTTAATCTCTATGGACATGTCCTTCCGGATCATAAGAAGATCAGCATGGAGAAAATGCGAGGCAACTATATGAGCTGCAGTATAAGCGGCAGTTCTGATGATACTTCCGCAGATGCACCGCAGACTCAAGACCCGACCATTAGCACCATAGAGGATGCCCGGCATAATCAAGAGCCGACCATCAGCATCGCTGCGGAGGATATCCAAGGACTGGAACTGAGTGGTGACACCAATGCAGCTATGCCCCAAATTCGCGATTTAGCCATTGACACCAACGCAAACGAGAAACAAGCGCAAGCAAGCTGATTTTGACACCAACGCGTTGGAGTCAAAGCAAAAGCCATCCACGCCAGAATTGAAATACAACCTCAAATGAGCAGCTTGTTTTTTCGGTATGGCTTGCCAACGAAAATGGTGTCATTTGGTGTCAGGGAAACGGTTGGTGTCAATCGTTGGTGTCAAGAGCATGAAAGAGTATCAGAAAACCACACTTTCGCAACATCAAATATCCGAAAGCCCGAACAATGCAGGACGCTGACACATTGGTGTCGGTTGGTGTCACAGCAAAATGAGCAAAGAGATTTAAGGGTGCGGTTAAAACAAAAAGAACCGCAAACCCTTTGAAATCAATGGGTTTGCGGTTCCTGTTTGGTTGCGGAGGCAGGACTTGAACCTGCGACCTCCGGGTTATGAGCCCGACGAGCTACCAACTGCTCTACTCCGCGATATAGAGTTTTTGCGGAATTTAGAGCTCCGAAGAATCGGAAAAGTCTCCGGGTTATGAGCCCGACGAGCTACCAGCTGCTCTACTCCGCGATATATTGTTGTACCGGTGGTGCCGGTGACCGGACTCGAACCGGTACGGCATTGCTGCCGGGAGATTTTAAGTCTCCTGTGTCTACCATTCCACCACACCGGCGGATTCGGCATAAGTTAGAATACCACACTCCCCGCAAAGTGTCAACACCTTTTCAAAAAACATTTGACAAAACATTTCGACAGCATCCGCGAGTACCACGGCCGACCGGATTTTCCCGCCGCAGGGAAAATAATCCGTGGGTTTTCCGCCGCTTCCGTGTATAATAGGGCAGAGAGACACGAAGGGTGGTGGGACAGTGGACGATGTATCCCTGATGGACAGGATCGCCTCCGGCGACGAAGCGGCCTTGCAGACGCTGCTGCGCCGTCACGGTGCCCTGCTGCGCTATGTGATCGCGCCCATCCTGCCGGATGCGCGGGATCGGGAGGAGTGCTTTGCCGACGTATCGGTGAAGCTGTGGCAGGCGGCGGGGAGCTTTGATGGGACGAAGGGGTCGCTGCGCGGCTGGCTGACGGTGCTGGCGCGCAACTGCGCGCTCAACCGCGCCCGCGGCCTGCGGCCGGAGACGGCGCTGACAGACGATATGCCCCATGGCGCAGGCAGCGCCGAGGATGCCCTGCTGCGGCAGGAGCGCTCCCGGTTGCTGGTCAGGGCAGTCAAGAGCCTGACCGACGGGGAGCAGACGCTGTTCTACCGAAAATATTACTACTGCCAATCCACCGCCCAGATCGCCGCCGAGCTGGGGTTGACGGAGCGGGGCGTGGAGGGGCGGCTGTACCGCCTGCGGCAAAAGCTGCGGGAGCTGTTGGGAGGTGACTTCTGTGAGTGACGATCTGCGCTTTGACGCGCTGCTGACAGAGGGCGCCGACGCCTTGCCGCCGCCTGCGGATGTCAGCCCGTGGCACAGCGCCATGAGCTGCGTGGTGTGGGGCATCGCCCTGAAGACGCTGACGCTGCAGCTCCTGTACCTGCACTACATCCTGCCCACGCTGGGCTGCATCCTGCTGGTGCTGGGCTTCCGCACACTGCGGCGGGAGAACAGCGCATTGCGGTGGGCCTACGGCTTGTCCATCGCCGCCGCCGTCATGCGCGCTGCTGCTATGGTGCTGGCGGCGCTGCCGGTGGAGAGGGGGGCGGCGCTGGCCTATGTGGATATGGCGTTGATGCAGGCAACGCTGATCGCCCTGTGGCGGGGCATGGTGGGCGTTTCCCGCGCCGCCGGTGCGGAGAAGCCGTCCGCGCCTGCCGCCGGGGTGCTGGCTGCCTTTTACGCGGTACTGATGGCGTTGGCCATGATCGGTCTGGAGGGCTGGCTGCTGGTGCTGCCGGTGCTGGCGGTGTACCTTGTGATCCTGCGGAATCTGGTGAAGCTCTCCCGCTCACTGGCGGACACCGGCTACGTCATCCACGCCGCGCCGGTGCGCCTGTCGATGGCGGCGGTGCTGTGGGGCTATCTGGGCGTGACGCTGGCGGCGGTGATACTGGCCATGCTGCTGGGGCAGCGGTATCCCATGGACTGGCAGCCCCGCGGCGACGCACCGCAGGACGAGACGATCCGGGCGGAGCTGCTGGCGCTGGGTATGCCGCGGCGTGTGCTGGACGACCTGACCGCCGAGGAGGTGGCGGCGATGTCCGGCGCGAGGGCGGTGTTTGTCAACGAGGATAAGCTGTACAGCCAGACAAAATACCGGGAGATCGTCATGGAGCACTATTTGGGCGAGGACCCGCTCCGTGTGCTGCGGTACTACCGCACCATCACCACCAAGCACGACGACGGCACCCGCTCCTATACCTACGTCTACCGGGCCTTTGACACGCTGGAGCAGACCATGACCAGCGTGGCGGTGGAGCTGGCGGGCGCAGACGGCGAAAAGCACTATATCGTGATCCACCACCTGTACTACGACACCCAGCCCAGCTCCCGGTATACCGAGGGCATGACCGTCTGGCCGGTGTGGAAGATGGAGAACAGCTGGCGGCCCGGTACCCTTTGCAGCGGACGGGTGCTGTGTACCCGGCGGGGGACGGCGCAGGCGGCGGCACTGCACGGTCTGGCGTATGATGACCGGCAGGTCACGGGCTTCTTCGGTACAGACCGGCGGGCGTCCTTCGATGCACAGTGGACGAGGCCGTCCGGCGCAGGCGATGTCAGGATGTATATGCTGTACGATGCGTTCTGCGGCGGCGATGCGTGGGTGCTGACCAGCTATGGCAACTATACCCGGCAGAGCAAGCCCGTTTACCCCTTTGACGGCTCGATGCTGCGCTGGGGAATGGGGGATCGCGGCGCCTGCACCCGGTATATGGGCTACGTCCAAAAATTCTGGTAGTGGCGACGACGGCGAATAGACGCATAATAGACGCATATGAGAAAAAAGAGAACCGCTCTGCGGTTCTCTTTTTTCGTGTGCTTATGACTGATAATGATGGGCGTCCTGCAAGACCATATCCTTGACCTTCATCAGCCGGGTGGTGTTGCCGCGCTCGTTCTCGTCCAGCTTCATCGTAATATAGCGGATGTTCTTCTCCGTCTCCGGGATCATCACATATTCCAGCGCGTTGACGCGGCGGCGTGTCTTTTCAATGTCCTGCGCCAGCAGCTGCATGGATTTCTCCACCTGCGCCAGCTCCAGCATATCGGCGAACACCTCTTGCATCTTCTCCAGCGCCGCGTCCAGCTCACCGCTGGTCTGGGCGAAGCCGTAGGGCAGGAGGGAGCCCTCGCCGCCCTCGGTGTGGAACGTGAACACCGGCACGTTGACACTCATGATGTTCCGGGCGTCTACATCCAGCGACACGGAGCGCTGGGGCCGCAGCAGCGACTGCTCCAGCATCTCCGGTCCCATGACGGCGGCGGCCACGGTGAAGGCGTCGTTGGCCTCCTTCAGGCCCTGCTCCACCTTGGCGCGGAGCTGGCGGTTGCGGCGGACGATCTCCAGAAACTGCTTCATCAGCTCGTCCCGCTTATCCTTCAGCAGCTTGTGACCGCGGCGGGCCGTCTTGAGACGGCCCTTCAGCCGCGTCAGCTCCATGCGGGTGGGATTGACAGTCTTTCCGGCCATAGGCGGTCACTCCTTTTCCGGCAGGTACTTGTCCAGCATCTCCGGCTTGATGCGCTTGAGTTCGCTTCTGGGCAGCATACGCAGCAGCTCCCAGCCAAGATCCAGTGTCTCCTCTATGGTGCGGTTCTCGTCGAAGCCCTGCGAGACATAGCGCTTTTCAAACTCGTCGGCGAATTTGGCGTACAGCAGGTCGGTGGGGCTGAGGGCGGCCTCGCCCAGAATGGTCATCAGCTCCTTGGCCTCCTTGCCGCTGGCATAGGCGGCGAACAGCTGGTTCATGGTGGGAGCGTGATCCTCCCGGGTCTTGCCGGCGCCCACGCCCTTGTCCTTCAGACGGGACAGGCTGGGCAGCACGTCCACCGGCGGCAGGATATTCTTGCGGTACAGGTCGCGGCTGAGGATGATCTGCCCCTCGGTGATATAGCCGGTCAGGTCGGGGATGGGGTGGGTCTTGTCGTCCTCCGGCATGGTCAGGATGGGGATCATGGTGATGGAGCCCTTACAGCCCAGCTTCCGTCCGGCTCGCTCGTACAGACTGGCAAGGTCGGTGTAGAGGTAGCCGGGATAGCCGCGGCGGCCGGGGACCTCCTTTTTGGCGGCGGACACCTCGCGCAGCGCCTCGGCGTAGTTGGTGATGTCCGTCAGGATCACCAGCACGTGCATCTCCTTCTCGAACGCCAGATATTCGGCGGCGGTCAGCGCCATGCGGGGGGTGGCGATACGCTCCACGGCGGGGTCGTTGGCCAGATTGGTGAACAGCACCGTGCGCTGGATGGCGCCGGTACGCTTGAACTCCCGGACGAAGAACTCCGACTCCTCGAAGGTGATGCCGATGGCGGCGAACACCACGGCGAAGTTGGAGCTGTCGTCCAGCACCTTGGCCTGCCGGGCGATCTGCGCCGCCAGATTGGCGTGGGGCAGGCCGGAGCCGGAGAAGATGGGCAGCTTCTGCCCGCGCACCAGCGTGTTCAGGCCGTCGATGGTGCTGATGCCGGTCTGGATAAACTCATTGGGGTAGTCCCGGGCGGCGGGATTCATGGGCAGGCCGTTGATGTCCATGTGCTTGTCGGCCAGCAGGGCGGGGCCGCCGTCGATGGGCTCACCCATGCCGTTGAACACACGGCCCAGCATATCGGCGGATACGCCCAATTGCAGGGGGTGTCCCAGAAAACGGATCTTGGCGTCCCGCAGGTTGATACCGGCGGAGGAGTCGAACAGCTGCACCACGGCGCGGTCGCCGTTGACCTCCAGCACCTTGCAGCGGCGCACCTCACCGTTGTGGAGCTGGATCTCCGCCAGCTCGTCATAGGTGACGCCCTCCACGTTCTCCACCACCATCAGGGGGCCGGAGACCTCGTGAATGGTGCGGTATTCCTTCATCATACGTCCTCACCTGCTTTCTTGACCAGATCGGCGATCTGGCTGTCCATCTCGGCGTATACCTGCTCATAGTTGGCGGCGTATTCCTCTGCGGCGGCGTACTTGGCCCAGCCCAGACGCTCCCGGGCGGGGATGGCATACAGCGCCGGCAGCGCCGCGCCCTTGTCGATGGCGTCGCGGCACAGATCCTCATAGTGCAGGATCAGCGCCAGCAGGCGCATCTGCCGGTCGAAGCTGGAGTAGGCGTCCACATCCATAAAGGCGTTCTGCTGGAGGAAGTCCTCCCGCAGCATACGGGCGATCTCCAGCGTCAGCTGGTCCTTGGGGGACAGGGAGTCCTTGCCCACCAGCTGGACGATCTCGTTGAGCTCGTTCTCCTCCTGCAAAAGATGCATGGCCCGGTTGCGGTTGCGGATGAAGTCGGCGCCCATGTGCTCGTCGTACCACGGCGTCACCGCGTTCAGATACAGGGAGTAGGAATTCAGCCAGTTGATGGCGGGGAAGTGGCGGCGGTAGGCCAGCGATGCGTCCAGCGACCAGAACACCTTGACGATGCGCATGGTGGCCTGCGCCACCGGCTCGCTGAGGTCGCCGCCGGGAGGGGACACGGCGCCCACCGCGGTGAGGGAGCCGGTACGCGTCTCCGTGCCCACGCACTGTACCATGCCGGCGCGCTCGTAGAACTGGGCCAGCCGGGAGGCCAGATACGCGGGGTATCCCTCCTCGCCGGGCATCTCCTCCAGACGGCCGGACATCTCGCGCAGCGCCTCCGCCCAGCGGGAGGTGGAGTCAGCGATGACCGCCACATCGTAGCCCATGTCCCGGAAATACTCGGCGATGGTGATACCAGTGTAGACAGACGCCTCCCGGGCGGCCACCGGCATATCGGAGGTGTTGGCAATGAGCACCGTCCGCTTCATCAGACTCTCGCCGGTGCGGGGGTCGGTCAGCTCCGGGAACTCCCGCAGCACGTCGGTCATCTCGTTGCCCCGCTCGCCGCAGCCGATGTAGACCACGATGTCCACGTCCGACCACTTGGCCAGCTGGTGCTGCACCACGGTCTTGCCGGAGCCGAAGGGGCCGGGTACGGCGGCGGTGCCGCCCTTGGCGATGGGGAACATGGTGTCGATGACGCGCTGACCCGTTTGCAGCGGCGTCTCCGGCGGGAATTTCTTCTTATAAGGACGGCCCACGCGGACGGGCCACTTCTGCACCATGGTCAGCTCCCGCACCGCGCCGTCCGCCGTGCGGAGGCGGGCAATGGGCTGGGTGATGTTGTACGACCCGGCCTCCGCCAGCCACTCCACCGTACCGGCGACGCCCACCGGCACCATGATCCGGTGCAGCACCGACGGAGTCTCCGGCACGGTGCCAAGCACGTCGCCGCCGGTGACGGCCGCGCCCACGGCGGCGGTGGGCGTAAAGTCCCACAGCCGCTCACGATCCAGCGCCGGCACCTGAATGCCGCGGGTGATGTTGGCGCCCACCCGGCGGACGATCTCCTCCAGCGGACGCTGGATGCCGTCGTAGATATTCTCGATCAGGCCCGGCCCCAGCTCCACGCTGAGGGGCGCGCCGGTGGTCTCCACCTCTGCGCCGGGGCCGAGACCGGACGTCTCCTCGTATACCTGAATGGAGGCCCGGTCGCCGGTCATATTCAGGATCTCTCCGATCAGATGCTGGGGGCCTACGCGCACCACATCCGCCATGCTGGCGTCCGCCATGCCGTCGGCCACCACCAGCGGGCCGGAGACTTTGATGATCTTACCCATTCTCTTGCTCCTTTCAGGAAATATCCGCGCCCACGGCGCGTTCCACCGCCGCGTGCAGCGCCCGGTCCGCCAGACCCAGTGCGCCGCCCTTGCCGGGGATGAGGATGACGGCGGGCAGCATGTCATCCTGGTAGCGGGCGATCTCCGCCGCCATATCCTGTGCCAGCTGCTCCGTCACATAGATCACGGCGTAGCTCTCCTGTGCCAGATGGTGCAGGGTCCTGCGGCCCGTCTCGGCGTCGTCGGCGAAGAACACGTCCAGTCCCAGCGCCCGGAAGCCCAGCACACTGTCGCGGTCACCCAGTACGGCGATCTTATACATATGCATCACGCAGCCTTTCCCGTATGGCGTCGGCGCTCAGACCTGCCAGACGCCCGGCCATGACGATGCGCACAGCCGTCCACTCCGCCTCTTTGGCGATGAGGTAGCCCAGCGCCACCTCCACGCCGAAGGGTACCTGCCGTGCGCCGGCGGCGGTTTTCAGCACCGCGTTGTCGCAGGCCTTTTCAAAGGCTGTCAGGCTGCCGCCCTTGACGGCCGCCTCGCCCTCCTCCGCCGCCTCCCGCAGCGCCGTGCTGCGGAACAGGGCGGCCACGCCGTTTCCAACGCCGGCACGGAGGGTGTCCACCGGCACGCTGCCGCCCTCGAACAGCACCTCCTGCAAAAAACCGGGGTCCATGTGCAGCCGCTCCGCCCGTACCAGCGAGCGGAGGTTGGCGGCGTCGATCATGGCGCGGACATAGCGCTGGAGGTAGTCGCAGCGGCTGTCTGCCGCCAACTTTTCCAGCTGTGCAAAGCAGGCGCGGTCCAGCACACAGTCGCTGCGCTGGGCGCTGCCCGTCTCCGCCAGAAGCTGGGCGGCCTTTTCGGCGGCGGCAGCCATGTCGCCGGGGAGGAACTGCCAGCTGCCGCCATCGGCGTACTGCCGCTGCAGGTCCCCGGCGGGGATGGTGCCGGCGTCCATCAGCAGACGCTCCGCGCCCTCCGGCGCCTTCAGCAGTACCTTGATGTTGTGGTAGTCGTATTTGATGCGGAACACGTCCAGCAGCTCCTTCTCCGGCATGAACCGCTCCAGCTCGGCGAATACGTCCTCCCGCTGCTTTTTCAGGCTCGCCTGCAAGGTGGCCTCGTCCCGGATGGGGTCATACCCCAGGTCGGACAGCAGCTGGGAGCAGTTTTCCGCCGACGGCGCCTGCAAAAGCTGCTCCAACCGCTGGGCGGTCAGCAGGTTTCGCTCCAGACTCCGGATGCGGGCGGAGAGGAACAGGTAGTCCGTGTCCTTTCTGCGCTTAGTCAAAGGGTCGCCCCCTTTCAGTCAAATAACAGCTGTGCCACGGCGGAGGACTCCTCCTGCCGCAGCTGGCGAAGCTTTTCCGTGAAGCTGCAATTCAGCTCCACCCGTCCCCGCCGCAGTACCAGTCCGCCGCCGGTGTCACGGGTCTCCTCGGACAGGCGGAAGGCGGCGCCGGGCTTTTTGGCATTGGCGGCCTCCACCACCGCCGCGCCCACGGCGTCCCGGTCGGCCTTGGACAGCAGCAGCTCCTCGTCGCCGCTGCCGTTCTCGGCGGCCAGCGACGCCAGCAGGTCGACGTACTCCGCCTGCGGCAGCGCGGTCAGCGCCTGCGCCGTGCGGGCGAAGGCCTCGTCGATGAGCTGCTGCTTGGCGGCCAGCACACGCTGGCGGCAGGCCAGCTGGCTGCTGCCGTTGAGATGCTCCAGATGCGCGGCGGCCTGTGCCGCCGCACGCTGGGCGCTGTCCTGTGCCGCCGCGTCCGCCTGCGCCTGACAGTCCCGGAGGATGGCGGCGGCATTTTCGGCGGCGCTGGCAGCCAGCGCGTCGCACGCCGCCTGTGTATCCGCCTCCATGCGGGCAACGATCTTTTCCAGTCCGTTCATAGCGGCACCCGCCTTACTTCAGAATGTTCAGGGAGATCATGATGGTGGCCACCAGCGACAAGATGGCGTAGAACTCCACGATGCCGCAGTAGATGATGCCCTTGGTGGCGGCCTCCGGACGCTTGGCCACGATGTTGATGGAGGCGGCGGCCACACGACCCTGGAAGATGGCACTGAGCCAGCCACCCAGCATGATGGGCAGACAGGCGGCAAAGAAGGACAGACCCTGGGACAGGGTGATGTCCACGGCGCTGCCGCTGAGCACGCCCACCTGGCCCAGTACCAGGAACAGGGCCACGAAGCCGTACAGACCCTGGGTGCCGGGCAGCACCTGTAAGATCAGGCATTTGGTGGACTTATCGGGATCCTCGCTGGTCAGACCGGCGGCGGCCTCACCCACCATGCCGGTACCCTTGGCGGAGCCGATGCAGCACAGGCCGGCGGTCAGCGCCGCGCCCAGAATGGCGAAACCCAGTCCGCCGATGGATTCAAGAATACTCATTACTCATGTTCCTCCTTCACGATCTCTACATAGTTGGATTGCATACACAGGGGACGGAAGGCCTTGCCGCCGTCCTTGTAAAAACGCCCGAAGAATTCCAGAAATTGCAAACGCATATCGTGGACGTAGCAGCCCAGCAGGTTCAGCGCCAGATTCAGGGTGTTGCCCACCAGCGAGATGATGACGAACGTCACGATGTTACCGGTGGTGGCGCCCAGCATATTGAATACCTGCGCCAGCACCGCGCCGGACAGCATCAGCGCCATCAGACGCACATAGGACAGAATATCGCTGAAAAAGCCGGTGACGCCGTTGTACACGGCGGCCACCACGCCGGTGACCTTGCCGAAGCCCTTCTTGCCCCGGCCCGCGCCGTACAGCAGCATCACGCCGCCGATACACAGCACCACCGGTACGCCGCCGACGCTGCCCACATCCAGCAGCGCCATAGCGCCGCCTGCCAGAATGATCCACCATGTGATCTCATCGAACAGCGCGTCGGGGAAATGGCCGTTCCGGCACTTCTCCACCACGCTGACGGCCATGCCGGTGAACACCTGAATAGCGCCCAGCACCAGCGAGCCCACCATGATGGCCATGGTGTCATTCAGCGGGTCGAACAGCGACGGCAGGGCAACGGTGCTGGCGGGGTCGATGAGCTTACACAGCTGGGGGATGAAGTCCCCCAGAAAGCCGCCGGTCAGCGCGCCGAAGATAAAGGTCATGATGCCGCACCAGAAGATCATCTCCATGAAGCTCCTGTTGGCGGGGCGCTTCTTCTTCAAAAACAGCAGCGAGCCGACGATCATGGCCAAGCCGTAGCCCATATCCGCCATCATCATGCCGAAGAAGAAGATGAAAAACGGCGCCATGATGGGGTTGGGATCCACGCCGTCGTAGGCGGGCATGGAGTACTGCTCCGTGATGCAGTTCATAGAGCGGGTCAGCACGTTGCCGCGGAGCTGCACCGGCACGTCGGGGATCTCCTCCGCCGTGGGGTCGCTGACATCGTAGGCACAGTCCAGTGTGTCCAGCCACGATGCCAGCCGGGGCAGCCTGGCCACCGGTATCCAGCCGTCGAAGGCCACGATGCAGCCGTCGGTCAGCAGCCGCTTCCGGTTCTCCTCCCGCATGAGACGGGAGTTCAGCCGGTCGCTGCATAGCTGGAGGTCGGGCAGCTTGCCGCCCAGCGCCGCCAGCGCCTGACGGGCGTCCTCCTTCTCTGCGGCGGTCTGCCGCAGCGCGTCGTCCAACGCCGTCAGGTTCTCCTCCGGCGTGCCGTGCCGCCCCTTCAGCTGTCCGCCGGCGAAGCCGAAGCTCCGCAGCAGCTCCAGCGCCGCTGCCGTGACGGTCTTGTGGGTCAGCAGCAGTAGGCACTGCTGCTCCCGGTCGGCGTACAGCAGGTACGCTTCCGCCTCCGGGATCTGCGATGCCAGCGCGCCCTGCACCTCGTCCCAGTGGGCGAAGGGGGGCAGCGTGCCGGTGGTGATATCGCACCAGCGCGTCTCTGTCAGCTCCAGCGGCACATCCAGACTGCGCCACGGACGCAGGGCGGCCTGCTCACTGCGCAGCTGGGTCTCCTTGGCGGTCAGACGGTTGATATCCGCCGCCAGCTCATTGATGCGCTGTGCCGTCTCCAGCTCCGCCGCCAGCGACGCCTCATCCAGATAGTCCCGCTCGGAAATGCGGGGGCGGGGCGTCAGCAGTCCCGCCTTGGGCGGCGGCGCCGTGCGGCGCAGGGTGTCCATGGCTGTTTGCAGCTGCCGCTGCCGCGCCAGACAGTCCGCCGTCGCCGTGTCGCACCGGCGCAGCGTATCGGGCAGCGCTTCGGTGTCCGGCTCGCTGATCTCCAGACAGCCCATGTGCTGGAGCCGCCGGAGTATGGCGTCGTGGTCGCGTTCCAGCGCCAGCACCTGCAGGCGCTTCATTTTCACAATGGCCATCTACCGTTTCACCACCTTTTCCAGCAGGTAGGCCACGGCGCCGTCCATCCTGCCCAGCGCCGCTTTACGGAGGGCTTGGCAGTCCGCCTCGGTGTGCGCCAGCATGACCTGCCGCTCCGTGTCGGCCTGTGCCTCCGCCTGACGCAGCGCCTCTGCGGCGGTGCGCCGCGCCGCCTCCTGCGCGGCGGCGATCAGCGCGGCGCCGTCCTTTTCAGCCTGACGCACCCGCTCCGCCGCTGCGTTCTGTGCGGCGGTCTTCTGCGCCAGCAGACGCTCCTCCGCCGCTTGCAGGGTGTCGATCTTTTCCCGGTACAAGTTTACTCACCGCCTTTCTCAATGTATGCAGGCAGGGGGTGACCCCTCTGCGCGGCCTCCCCCCTGAGAAATACACCATATAGTTACCAGAGGGGCTGGCCTCTGCGTTATGTTGGATTCAGAATAACATAAAAGCCGGTGTCCCACAACGGGCAAGCCGTAGAAAATGACTACCTGCTTTTTGTGGATTTCGTCAAATGGCGGGCAGCCGTGGGACGCCCCCGGCGGAAACTTTCACACACCCGCGCCAACAGCCAAATTCCAGTGGCATTTTTCCCATATTTGTGGTATAGTATCCTTGTTATGGAAACCGAGGCGATAACAAAGAGAAGTATTTCGACACAATATAACCATTTGTATTCTATTCTGACGTGAGGTACTGCTATGACATATTTGACTGCCTTTCTGTTGGGGCTGGTACAGGGCGTGGCGGAGTTTCTGCCCATCTCCAGCTCCGGCCATCTGGCCATCGCCCAGAACCTGCTGCATATCGAGGGCGCCGGCAGCGTGCCGGAGTTCTTCGATGTGCTGCTCCATCTGGGTACGCTGATCGCGGTGTTCGCCGCCTACTGGAAGGATATCTGCGAGATGGTGGTGGAGTTTTTCCGGGGCATCGGCGATCTGGCCCACCGCTCCACGCCGTCGCCGGTGCCGCCGGCCCGGCGGCTGATCCTGTTGATCGTCGTGGGTACGCTGCCGCTGTTTGCGGTGCTGCCCATCCGCAAGGCGGTGCAGAGTCTGGGCGACAATATGGTATTCGTGGGCGCGGCGCTGATCGTTACCGGCTTTCTGCTGTTTCTGTGCGACCGGGTGCGGAAGGGCCGCAAGACCGAGCGCAGCGCCACATGGCTGGACGCCCTGCTGGTGGGCGTAGGACAGGCGGTGGCCACGCTGCCCGGCGTGTCCCGCTCCGGCATGACCATCACCGCCGGCTGCTTTGTGGGGTATGAGCGGCGGTTCGCCGTGCGGTTTTCGTTCCTGCTGAGCATCCCCGCCGTGCTGGGCGCCAACATCCTGTCCATCGGCGACGCGGTGAAGACCGGCATCAACGGCGCGGAGGTGCCTATGTATCTGGTGGGCGTCGTCACCGCCGCCGTGGTGGGATATCTGTGCATCCGGCTGCTGAAATATGTGGCGGATAAGGGGCGCTTCGGCGCGTTCGCCTATTACTGCTGGGCAGTGGGCATCCTGACGCTGGTGCTGCAAGCTGTCAAGTGAGATAAAAAGTGAGGAAAACTATGGCATCGACACAAAAGAAAACGAAGAAAGGGAAAAAAGCGCCGCCCAAGCCGGAGCCGCCCGCCTATAACGGCATGGCGCGGCTGATCGGCGGCATCGTCTGCCTGCTGCTGGCACTGTGCGTGCTGGTGAGCTATTTCAATGTGGACGCGCTGCTGCTGACCTTCATCGCCAAGGCGCTGAAGGGGACGCTGGGCTGCGGCTACTATCTGGCCGCCCCGGCGCTGCTGGGTGTGGCGGTCATCCAACTGCGGCATCAGGGCCGTCCGGTGATCCTGCGCACCACCTGCACGCTGCTGGTGCCGCTGCTGGCGGGCGTGCTGTGGCATCTGATCTTCTGCCGCGCCGCCTATGAGCTGGGCGGCGGGTTGCTGTCCCTGCTTTGGAAGGACGGGCAGACGCTGGACTGCGGCGGTGTGGTGGCCGGCGGACTGGCGCTGGGCAGCGAGGCGCTGGTGAGCAAGGTGGTGTCCATCATCATCTTCGTGGTGCTGCTGCTGGCGGCACTGCTGGGCGCGCTGCACATGACGCCGCAGCAGGCGGTGGATAAGATGCGGGAGTACCGGGACAGCCGCTGGGACGATGAGGACGGCGAGGACGACCTGCCCGACGATTTCGAGCCGCTGCCCCGGCGGAGGGCGTCCTCCGCGCCGGAGAAGCCGGTGAAGGAGAAGCCCGCCCGGAAGCGTGCCGGTATCGATATCCCACTGGACGGGGAGCCCTCCGCCATGGAGAGCGGAGCGAAGAAGGAATTCTTCACCCGCAAGTCTGACACGGTCCGGACACCGGATCAGGTGCTGGAGCAGAAGGCCGCGCCGGAGCCTGCGCCCGCTGCGCAGGAGGCCACGCCGGTGAAGGAGCCGGTGTCTGCCAGGACGAAGAAGGCCCAGCTCCAGCAGGAGGTGGAGTCCGCCGCGCAGAAGGTGAGCCAGGCCATCGAGCAGGAGCTGGCCCAGGGCGAGGAGGCCTACCGCTATCCCCCCATCACCCTGCTGGAGGAGAATCACGCCGACAACTGCACCGAGGTGGGTGCGGAGCTGCGCAACAACTCCCGCCGTCTGGCGGAGGCACTGCGTTCCTTCGGCGTGGACGCCGCTGCCGGAGATGTGGTACACGGCCCCAGCGTCACCCGCTACGAGTTCACGCTGGAGCAGGGCGTCAAGCTCAGTAAGATCACCAACCTGTCCGACGATATCGCACTGGCGCTGGGCGCCAGCGGCGTCCGTGTGGCGCCGGTGCCCAACAAGATCTCCGTGGTGGGCATCGAGGTGCCCAACCGCACTGTCACCGCCGTGCGCATCCGTGACGTTATTGAATCCCGGGAGTTCACCCGGCACCCGTCCTCCGTGGCCTTTGCCGTGGGCAAGGACATCGGCGGCAACAACATTGTGGGCAATATCGCCAAGCTGCCCCATGTGCTGATCGCCGGTACCACCGGCTCCGGTAAGTCCGTATGCACCAACTCCCTCATCGTCAGCATCCTCTATAAGTCCACGCCGGACGAGGTGCGGTTCATCATGGTGGACCCGAAGATGGTGGAGCTGGCGCCCTACAACGGCATTCCGCACCTGCTGATCCCCGTGGTCACCGACCCCAAGAAGGCCGCCGGGGCCTTGCAGTGGGCGGTGTTCGAGATGATGAAGCGCTACAAGATGTTCTCCGAGAAGGGCGTCAAGGACTTGGCGGGCTATAACGCGCTGGCCGAGGTGGACGAGGATGTGAAGAAGCTGCCCACCGTGGTGGTGGTCATCGACGAGCTGGCCGACCTGATGCTGGTGGCCGCCAAGGAGGTGGAGGAGTCCATCTGCCGCGTGGCCCAGATGGGACGCGCAGCCGGTATGCATCTGGTGGTGGCCACCCAGCGTCCCTCCGCCGATGTGATCACCGGCCTGATGAAGGCCAATATCCCCAGCCGCATCGCGTTTGCCGTGGCCAGCTCTATGGAGTCCCGCATCATTCTGGATACTCCCGGCGCGGAAAAGCTGGTGGGCAAGGGCGATATGCTCTACGCCCCACTGGGAGACAGCAAGCCCACCCGCGTGCAGGGCTGCTTCATCACGCCGGAGGAGATCGAACGGGTGGTGGCCTTCGTCAAGGACGCCGCCGGCGAGGCTCACTACGATCAGGACGTTATCGAGAAGATCCAGCAGGCGGTGGACGCCAAGTCCGACAAGGGCAAGGCTTCCCCAACCGACGGAGCAGCCGATGGCGACGACGGCGACGAGCTGCTGCCCGCCGCGGTGGAGGTGGTGCTGGAAACGGGACAGGCCTCCGTGTCCATGCTCCAGCGCCGCCTGAAGCTGGGATACTCCCGGGCCGCCCGTCTGGTGGACCAGATGGAGGAGCGGGGCTACGTCGGACCCTTCGAGGGGTCTAAGCCCCGGCAGCTCCTCATCACCCGGGAGAAGTGGCAGGAGCTGCAAATGGCCAAGGGCGCTGCACCGGCGGAAACGCCGCCCGCCGCTGACCGCTACGGCTCCATCCACGACGTGTTCGAGAGCCACGACGCGCTGGACTGACCCGCGCCACCGATACGAAAAAACACCCGCAGTCCACAGGACTGCGGGTGTTTTGCTGTGATTTACAGGCCGTCCGGCGTGTTGACACCGAAGCCCTCGCCCAGGATCTCGTAGGCGTCGCACATGATGATAAAGGCGGTGGGGTCGATCTCCTTGACGATGGATTTGATGCTGACGATCTGAGAGCGGCTGAACGCGCACAGGATCACGTTTTTCTGTCTGCCGCTGAAGCCGCCCCGCCCCTCCAGCAAGGTGACGCCGCGATCCAGCTCCAGCAGCTTGGTGGTGATGTCCTCGTAGTGCTCGGAGATGATGTACGCCATCTTGGCGCCGTTGCCGCCGTAGACCACCCGGTCAATAGATTTGGAGATGAGGAACAGCGCCACCATGGCGTACAGCGCCTGCGTCAGGTCGCGGAACACCGCGGCGTAGGAGACGACCACGATGGCGTCGATGGTCAGGCACAGCGTACCGATGGACAGGCCGGGCAGCTTCAGCTTCAAAAGCCGCGCCGCCAGCTCCGTGCCGCCGGTGGTGGCACTGTACCGCAGCATCAGACCGCAGCCGAGACCTGCGGCCACGCCACCGCAGATGGCCGCCAGCAGCGGTTCCATGGGCTGGAAGGTGTACAGCCCCGCCAGCAGGTCGATCATGCCGGAGCTGACCAGCGTGGCGTACAGCGTGGCGTACAGCCACTGGTGTCCCACGTGCTTCCAGCTCAGAATGAACAGCGGCAGATTCAGCACCACGATCACCGCGCCGATGGGCGCCTGGGGAAGGAAGAAGTTGACGATCTGGGCAATACCGGTAAAGCCGCCCACGCTCAGGTGGTTGGGGTCAAAGAACCAGTTAAAGGCGACGGCGTACAGTGCGCAGGACAGGGTGATCATGATGTACTGCACCACGATCCCCTTGATCTTCTGATCCATAAATGGCGTCCTCTCTTTTTCTCTTAAAAATGTATATACAGTATACTATGCAGAACGCCGTTTGTCTACTATCGTTATTCCACCTCTACGACAGGCGGCACAAACCGCTCTATGGCGGTGCGCAGCTTGGGGTGACGGATCACAAAATGGATGGCGGGGGACTTGCCCTTGGACACCATGGCCCACTGCCCCTCGTGGATGCAGATCTGTAAATTCCGGAAGGCACCGCCGCCGGTCCACTCCAGCCGGCAATGGGGCTGCGCTGCGGCGAACGCCTCTGTCTGGCGGACATGGGCCAGATATGTCTCGTAGGTGTACGGCACGTCCCGCTCGTAAAACAGGCCGGACAGCGGCAGGGAGGGCGGAAACTGGGCGAAGGCCTCCGCGGACAGCCGCGGCAGCTCCAGACACAGCATATCGGACGACAGGATGTGCTCCATCTGCTCCCGCCGCACGCGGGCGTAGGCGGCGATGCGCTGCCGCTCCTCCGCCGGTACAGCCTGCTGTGTCAGCAGCGTTTCCAGATACGCGGGTTCCATGGTGTACAGCGGCGGCACGGACAGGATCTGCCGCCGCGGCCCCGGCGTGCGGCTGTCCGCCAGCAGGAAGGCGTTGAGCCGCACCGCGTCGTCCTCCCGGTAGATGTCCATCAGAGGCTCCGCTTGCGCCAGCATGGCCTCCGCCCGGCGGCGGCAGTACGCCACCTCACCTTTGACCTTTGTCAGGTCGTACCGCCCCTCGCTGTGATGCCCCGCGATGGCCTCGCCGGTCAGCGCCACCGTTCCCGCCGAGCGCATAAAGTGCAGGAACACACCGTTCTGCGGATTTTTGAAGTAATACGGCTCGATCTGCCCCGTCATGTACATGGGGATAAAGCTCTCCAGCCCCAGCATCATCTCCGACAGGGAGCGGTCAATGTTGTGGATGATCCGGAGCTTCAGCCCCTTTTTCAGCAGCATGGCCATGCCGAACATCCATTTTTTCGGGAAATCCGGGTCCTTGGCCATCTGCTCCATGGGCATATCGCTGTACATAATGACCGGCTCCATGGAGCGGGACAGCACCGCCGCCTTCATGAAGTCCAGCTCGCTTTCCATCATCTGCTGCAGCCCGAAATAGCTGCGGGAGGTGGGAAGCTGGAACGGCGCCGTTGGCACCTTCAGTTCGTTGAAGCGGATGGAGCGGATGTACTCGTTCAGGTCGAAATCGTCCAGCTTGGCGAGGAAGTGGTCAACGGCATTTTGCCGGGGCGCATGGCTGCCCAGCAGCCAGTCCCGCAGCCGCTGGCAGTATACGGCCCTATCAGCCAGCGCCGCCGCCTCGCAGTCCAGCAGCGCCCCGGCGATCTCCCGGTGCTGGATGTCATCCAGCTCGCGGGACACATAGGCGGACACCGCCCCGGCGAAGCCCACCGGATCTGCCGGCTGCCGCGCCCCGCTGCGGAACCGAAATACGGTGGACGGGTCATAGTTGGCGTACCGGCACAGCCGGCTGATGCTCAACTCCATCACCTCTACCAGTGTGTTGAAGTTCTCCCGCAGCTGCACCCGGTCGGAGACGGCGTACTCCTCGCAGGATAAAAAGCCTGCCCGCACCTCCGCCTCCGCCATGCCGGGGATGCCCTTCTCCTGTGCCAGCTCCGCCAGTCCGCGGCACAGACCGTCCAGCGCGGCGGAATCCCGCCCCGGTGTCCGCTCCCCCGACCGGTAGCGGCTCAGGGACGGCGCGGCGATGCCCGCCCGGGCGCACAGCTCACTGGCCCGGCAGTCCGTTTGCTCCATCCATACCTGCAGCTGCTGACAAAAACGCATGATGCACCTCCTGTTCCGCGGTTTCCTCTACAGCTCCATTATACGACAGCCCGCGCCGCCTGAAAAGGGCTGATGTCGAATCGTTGCCGGAAATGGCAGTTGGCAATACCGGCAACTCTGTTGCGCCCGCCGCTGCATCTGGTAGAATAAGGGAAAACATCCACAGGGAGGTACTGCCTATGAAAAAGAACGACTGCGGCCCGCTGGGCCTGCTGCTGGCGCTTTGCATGACCCTGCTGCTGGTGACCCCGGCGCTGGCCGGCGTCACGGACGTTACCGGCGGCAGCAAGACGACCGTCAATACCGTCGTCCGCAATAACTACACGGATACCCACGAGAAAAAGACCTTCGCGCTCACCGGAAAGACCACCACCTTCGAGGGCGCGGCGGGCTGCTTCGGCGCCGAAAGCGGCACCCTGACCGTGGGCTTCCCCGATCTGCGCGAGGTGGAGATCACCTACACCGTCTCGGTGGATACCGTGGTCATGACCGTCACCAACTACGACGACCTGCCCGCCGGCACCTACACCCGTCCGGAGCAAGAGGACAAGAGCATGATGACCACCATTTACACCGGCTCCAAGCTGACCTATACCGGCACTACCTATGATCCCGTTACCGGCAGGCCCACCGTCATCAACGAGATCCGCGACGACTATTACACCCGCCACCACATCTGGCGGGGCTACACCCTGACCGTCACCGGCAATGGTAATGGCAATTCCTCCGGTACCGGCAACGGCAATACCACGGGTACCGGCAGCGGCGGCACCTCCGGCACCGGCCTGAGCGGCGCCACCGGCGGCTACAACTCGCCCAAGACCTTTGACGCGGGACTGACGCTGTACGCCGCCTCCGCGATGCTGTCCGGCGCGGGGCTGGCCGTCCTGCGCCGCAGAAAGCGGTAGCTCGCACGAACATTGACATCCTGCATATATAACGGGGGGAGCAAAAAGCAGCGTGCGTACCGACAGGTACGCACGCTGCTCTTTTCGTTTCAGCGGTGGTGATGGTGGTGATGATGGTGGTGGAACAGGTGATGGTGATGCTTGTGCTCCGGCAGCTCCGGCTGGGGATCGAACCCGTCCTGCCAGTTGGAGAACAGGAAGTAGAACAGATAGATCACCGAGCTGATGGCCCATGTGATGGGATAGGCCCAGTAGACGTAGACGATCTCGTGCCGCCAGTGCATGATGGCGGTGATGTACAGGATACGGAACACGCACCAGACGCCCAGCATAATGGTCATCGGCACGAAAGCCTTACCCGCGCCCCGGCACACGCTGGCGATGGCGTGGGAGAAGGCCAGCAGACAGTAGAACAGGCAGATGATCCGCGTCTCCAGCACGCCCAGCCGGATGACCTCCGGCGTGCGGGAGAACAGGGACACCAGCCACGGCGCAGCCAGATAGGTGATGACACCGATGATCTCCGCAATGACGGCTGCCGCCGCGATGCCGAAAATAGCGCCCTTTCTGGCACGGGGCTTCATGCCCGCGCCCAGATTCTGCCCCACATAGGTGGTGATGGCCATGGTGAAGCTGGTGACGGGCAGGAAGGCGAAGCCCTCGATCTTGGAGTACGCACCGTAGGCGGCGGTGGCCATCTTGCCGAAGGAGTTGATATTGGTCTGCACCACCACGTTGGCAAGGCCGATGACGGAGTTCTGAATACCGGCGGGCAGGCCGTAGCGCAGGATCTCCCGCAGCAGCGGGCCGTCGATCCGCAGGGCGGACAGCTTCAGCTGATAGATGGTGCCCTTCTTGGCGAGGTGCATGACGCACAGCACGGCGCTGAGCGCCTGGGAGATGATGGTGGCCAGCGCCGCCGACCACACGCCCCAGCGCAGCACCGCCACGAACAGCAGGTCCAGCACCACGTTGGTCAGGGAGGAGACGATCAGAAAGTACAGCGGGCGCTTGCTGTCGCCCAGCGCGTTCATGATGCCTGTAAAGGTATTGTACATCACACCTGCGCCCACACCGGCGAAGTAGCACCGGAAGTAGGCGATGGCGTCGGGCAGCACCTCCGGGTCGGTGTCCATCCACCGCAGCAGGGTGGGGGTGAACAAAACGCCGATGACGGTGAGGATCAGGCTGCTGATCAGTCCCAGCAGCACGACGGTGTGGACGGCGCGGGACACCTTATCATAATCCCCTGCGCCGAAGTAACGGGAGATGGCCACGCCCACGCCGCTGGCGGCGCCGGCGAAAAAGCTGATAAGCAGGAAGATCAGCGGGCCGGAAGCACTGACGGCGGCCAGCGCGTTGTCTCCCAGAAAGTTGCTGACGATCAGGGAGTCGGCGGTGTTGTAGAGCTGCTGGAACAGCTGGCTCAGGAAAATGGGGATGGCGAATCCGGCGATAAGCCGCCAGGGTACGCCGTGGGTCATGTCCTTTGTGTTGGCAGCGGCCATAAAAAATGCACTCCTTCCTCTGGTGTATGTCCGGCGTGGTGAAAACCGATGCTGAAAAGCGGCCCCGACAGCTCGGGAGCGGTCGGGGTATCGTATGATCCGGCGGGGAAAGATGCCTGATGCCATGCGGTGTGAACCGCATGGCATCGTTCAGGCTTTTCTGGCGCAGTGGGAGGGATTCGAACCCTACAAGAGCTGTAAAAGACGGGTACTAAAGTACCCGCAAATGCTCTGTTTTCAAGGGTTTTCCCCAAATCTGTTGATACCAATGGGATTTCATTTGTGGTCAAATTTGTGGTCAAAATGGGGCGCGACCCGCAGGTGCGAAGCACCGAAAGGAGGCTCCAAATGAAAACAAACGAATACGTTTCAGACAGGGGTGAACGGTTCTGTGTCCTGCCCCCGAAGGCAGGAGACCCTATCAGGGGAGCGCCTTCCCCATCCTCGCCTGAGATTATATACGATATGCGGGTGACAGTCAAGGGTATCGAAAAGAATTTGAAGGCACTGTGTGCTGCCCACAAGAAAATCGGATGGACTTTAGATAATTTTGAGGATGACCTGCAGGTCATTCGGAGGGTTATTGATACCGCAACTTCCGATGAAAATGCCGCCCGAAGAGCGGCTCTGCTGCTGCAGAAAGAGGTTGATGAATTGGCAAATAACACTTGTCTCCCCTTTATGAAAATGTGGGATTTGATGTGCGAGCTTGAGGTCATTCCTCTGCAATTGAAGACCCGCGAAGCGGACATTTCGGATGATTTTTGCGTCGACCTTTTTGAAAAAACACGACGGGAAATGGGTCTGTTTGATGCTTTTGTAGAGGCAGATTTGCTGCTCGTTCGGATGCCGGCACTGCCCTCAATTCGGGCTCACGGCGCGGTCGTAAACGGGCGAAAGATGGTCATTTATGACACGCAAATGTTTGTTGAAAAGGTGCGCGGAGCCGTGCTCTCTGTGGAGGATTCGCTGCCCAAAATCGCCCGGAAATGCGTGACATATGTTTTCATTTATAACAGCCTCACGGCTCCCTGCCTTGACTCCGACAACCACGCAACGAAAGCAATTACCGATGAAATTTGCTCGCATTTCGAGGGTGGGGACGATGGTTATTGCACCGATTTCCGCTTTTACACAAGGGTGTCGGAGACCATTCCGGCGGGGACTTACGTCACGATTTCTCCCATGGAAGGGTCGCTTCCAACGCCGGAGAGTATCATCAAAATGTGGGAACTCCGCCAGCGAAGCGGTGGCACTGCTGCAGGCTCTTAAAAAACCAAAAGTTGTCGCATATGGGCGGCAGAAGAATTGACCGTTTTGATGAGGGTATATTGTACGCGCAACCCACTGATTTTGCTGGATTTTTTAAGGGAAAACGTTAGAAAACGCCGTTGCCAATACTGCCCATAGTACAATTGGCGAGAAACTATGCCCGCCCCAAAGGGATGAAATATTGTTGCTTTACCCTGTTTTTTTAGGGGCGGGCATCCTGAAAATATGAAAAAGGAGGATTGAAATGTCAACCCATTATAATGTAAAGATGAAGATGCTCTACACCCTCGCGATATGCGGGCTTGTCCGCCGGGATGACCTCGCGATTTTCGCCGAGACGACGAATGCCGGCTCCCATGATGTCATGGATTTAATAAGTGCCGGCTTTGTGAAGGAGTCGAGTGCCGAGGTCGATATTCGAATTGGGGGAAGAAGCCGCAAGCGGGTGCGCCGCGTCTGCCGCATCACAGACACGGGGCTTGCTTTCCTTTTGGAGTTCGGCGACGCACTGTTCCCGTGGCTGGAGTGCATCCCCAAGAACATTGTCGGAAATGTTAACCTGCGCGGCGGTACGCTGGCGCGGAAAGTGCCGCTGGACCGCCGCCTGAATCTGGCTGGTGCTAACTGCTTTTATGCCGCCGCAGGCTTTGAGATTCGCCCGCTGGTATTCGGTGACGCGGAGGATAGTCAGAAGCCTGCGCTGTCGGCCATTATTGCAAACGCAATGAGTGATTTCACTCCTGAGGAAAGTACGGTGTACTACAATGCCATTGAGGTGAAGCGGAAGTGCTTTGATACAGGCGCAGAGAACTCACTGCCCCAGCGCTTTACTCGGCAAGTCGGATTTGCGGCATATTCAGAAAGTGACTTTAACATTTACGTAATTCCGCAGGGCGGCATGACATGGAAAACGGAAATTGCCAAAAAAGAGTGGCGGCTGTTTTACGACTATCGCAGTAAAATCCGTATGCATCAAATGAAGGAGTGCTATGCTGTCCTCCTTGCTCGTAACCCCCGTGATTTTGCGGCATCGTTCCTTTCTATCAATGATTTTTCCAGCAAGAAAACTAAAATGCAGCGCATATACGTTGTTCCGATGAGGTGCGAGGGGCGTAAGGACAACGTGATAGCCATGACATCTGGTTTCGATGGTGAACGGGAGAACTGCATTATTGAACTGGGAGAAGATTTTGAATTTGAACGAGATGCGAGGTCATTTATCTTTCCGTTCCGCATGTGTTGGGAGGGGACGACCTATCACGTGGCGATAGGGACGGTGATGGAGCTCTACAACATCCGCAATATAAAAGAAGATGTTGAGGCCGGAAAGCCCGTGATGGTTTATTGTTACCACCATCAGACACCGTATTATCAGGCGATATTCGGGAATAGCGTAGGTTATATTTTTGCAGATTGAAAGGCGAGGGGTGATCCGCTACGCGGATAACCCCTCGCAAAGATGGCAGCCGGCTGGCTGCATATTGGTCACAGAAACATTGCCATGTAGATGGGCAGATGGAGGATGTTATCGGAGCGCATGACATCCTTTGTGTAGAGAATATAGGACTCACCTATTTTCGAGGAAAACTTTGCGCGGAATTTGTCCAACGATGCGTGGCTGCGGTAGTTGCCGGACTTTACTTCGATGGGGGCTATTTTTTTGCCCTCGGCAATCAGGAAATCGACCTCCATGTGGTTTTCCCGATGCTCCTTATCACAGCGAGAGTAGAAGTAGAGCTTATGCCCACGGCACCGGAGCATCTGTGCCACCATGTTCTCCAAAATCATGCCCTCGTTTACATCCAGCTTGTCAAAGAGGATGGCTTTATACAGCTCGTTGTCTGTATAGCCCTTGTCCATGAATGTCTGTGTCACCAGAAGTCCCGTGTCCGCCATGTAGCATTTCTGTGTGGTGTGGTCGGCACTGAGGGCAAGCCCTACATTGGGGTCGGTGGCATTGAAGCAGGTGTTGACCACCATCGCCTCGTTCAGCCAGATAAAGGAATCCTCATAGGAACGGAAACGCGCATTTTCGCCCAGCGAACTCAGGCGATATTTCTTTTCTTTTTTGGATAGCTGACCGGGGATGCCATCGAAAACCGCATAAACCTTATCCTCGTATCCCTCCGCAAACTTGGCTACGTCGTCGCGGTAGAGCCGCAGGATATTCCGCTTGGCCATATCGGAAGCGGCAAAGTCCTTCCCGTTCAGGTAGGCGAGGACGGATTGTGGCATCCCGCCCACCAGCAGGTACTGCCGGAAGCTGTTCATGACCTTTCGATGAACCGCCTGACCCAAGGGTTTTCGCGCCTCGAATGCCTGCCGGATAAATGGGACGGTGACCTCGTCACCCAGCGCCCATAGAAATTCCTCAAAGTCCAAGGGGAACATCTCCAGATGCTCCTCCTCCGAGGGGATGATAATGTCCTTGACGTTCTTCTTGAGCCGGATGAGAGAACCGGTTTCCAAATAATCGTAGCGCCCATCTGCCACAAGGTACTTGATAAGCTGTCGTGCGCGGGGGAACTGCTGCACCTCGTCAAACACGATGAGGGACTCTCTGTTGTAAAGCTGTGTTCCGAAGAAGACGGACAGCTTGGCAAAAAACATATCGAGGTCGGTGCTGTCATTTTCAAAGATGTCCAGCACATCCTTCGGGACATTTCCGAAATCAATAATGATATGGCTTCTATATTCGTCCTCTGCGAACTCCTTGGCAATGAAGCTCTTGCCAACGCGTCTTGCTCCATCAATCAGCAGCGCTGTCGTTCCGCCGCTTCGCTGCTTCCACGCGACGAGGTCATTATAAATTTTCCGCCTCAGCATACCGATTCCTCCTGACTTTCAGAGTCGTGTTGTTTTCCTTAGTTTAACACAGGGATGCACGAAAAGGCAAGTTAAAAATGTCGATATTTGCACGAAACGGCAGCTCTACGGTTTTTGCTACTGCACGAAACGGCAGGTTTAACGCCTGCCTTTGCAGCAGTCAAGAAAGACAGGCCGCATGATCTGTGCGGAGGCACAGATCATGCGGCCTGCGTTGCGTGGAGTGAAGTAAAACTATTCGACGGGCTTTTAGAATTTTCAATCATGCTGTCGTGTTATATATGACTTAACACGCCCCCTGTGTTTTTAGGACAATCTGCGGTCAATCACTGATTTTCATAGGTTCCGCTTCGCCACGAAAGTCATTATGCTTTGGTGCTCTCGTGGACGCTTAGGAATCCGAAACAACGAGACACCCCCTCAGAACCCCGCTGTGCCACGCCGCAGAGCTGGGTATAGTTTCAGGCACGCGGACAATTCCACGCTTGCCGTGCCCCGTCTGAGGCCCTTAGCGGGTACGCCGCCGCACGCTGCTGATCAGCGGCATAGCCGGAACGCCTCGTATGGGGCGGGAGAGCAGCGGATGCCCGCATAATTTAACAGACACACTCCTTTACGCACGGTGTCTGCCATAAACCTCTCTGCTCGGCGTTTGCTTGAAAAAATAGGGAGGAGTGGGTTGCACTCCTCCCTCACTTTTTGGTTGAGAGTTTTCTGCTGGTTGTCAGCCGTGACATTCCTCATCGGAACGTCTGTTGGCGCAAGTAATTTAAGTCCCTTGCGTGGACTACAACAGTTGCTGCTCGTTGCCAGCCACGGCATCCAGTTAAGATGCCAACAGTTATGGGTGTTTACCCTGTCCCATATCCAGCACAACTTTTTACAGTGCTCTCACACTGGGAAGCATTACTGCCTCTGTCTATATTATATGCACTTTTTCTAAAGGTGTCAATCGTTTTTCGAGTAACTTCAAATTCTCATTATGCTGAGAATGAGACCTTGCACTTAGCATCTCTTAGAGTCTCGCTGCATCGCGTCGTACCATGATAGAAGATAGTACCCAATTTACATCTGTTTTGTGATAGCTAAAGATACATGAGTTGATTGAGAATATGTGAGATAATAAAGTAAATAGCTAATTGGGAAAACGACCAATTTATCCCGCGCAGAGCGCGGGTAGATGGCAGCAGGGAAGATTCGCATGGTTCTACCCACATCATTCTCCCAAAGATTCTGCTGAAGGCACAGAGCATGATTGAGTCAATCCTGTAGGCGAAAATTTTGCACTCCATTTTGCTGAACGGCCAACTCGGAAAAGCGTGCTGGAGGCTGCGAGGTGGAACAACTTTTATCTGACCTATGACATAAAAGAAGAAGCGAGAGGCGATCCGCGTTGCGGATCGCCTCTCGCATAGATGGCAACCATGCTCGTTATGCGAGAAAGACCACACGAGCTGCGCGGAAGCGCCGACCATTTGGCCTTTCTTTTTCGCTATCCTTTAATGCTCCGGCAACTTAGGCTGAGTCTCCGTCAGTGCATTCCTATCGGGCATCGAAAGAACTGCATCATTCCATACCCGCACAACGCCCTTGTCCAACAAATACTGGATGGACTTCATGACACGGGACGGTGCATAGATGTTCTTCTCGTCCAGAACCTCCATCGGCACCACGGCCAAAGCAGCCTCCTTAACGGTCGGAGCGAGGATGGATACGCCGCCGGCATCCAACAGCTTTGTGTAGGCCGACAGCATTGGCGTCCCATCGCTGCCCAGCGCAGGAAAAGGAGATGACTCCAGCAGCTCTCGCACGGAACGGAATTCCCTGCGGTCAGTTACATCAAGGGCAAAGTATGGCATGAGGTAGCCATCAAATGGGTCAAGATAGATATGGTTGTAGTAGTCTATATCTACGATGCTGCCATGCACATATCCGGAACCGCCAAACCGCTTCACCTCTGCAGCAATCTTATCGAGTGCATTGCGATATGGCCTGAAAGCTGCCTGAATCTTTTCGACATATTTCTCCAAATTGGCAGCGTAGTATTCCAGCCCATGAAATACGTTGAGTTTCTGGCCTCCACGCAGCAAATATAGACCAAGGCCATATTGCAGCATGAACATATAGATGCCCTTTTGCTTCAGTGCGTAAATGTCTCCCTGCTGCCGGAAGTATTCCATTTGGATGCCACGACCGGCATTGAAATCCATATACTGCTGTGGTGTTATCCGGTAGATGCCATCCGCCCATGCTTCGAATGGGTCGTAATACTGCTCCAGTGAAAACTGGTTAAGATGCCACTTTTTCGGCTTGTAGCCTACCTGATTATCATAGAGTACGGTTACACCATCCTCTGTTTTTACCAGCCCGTTCTGGTGGGTGTGTCCATTCACATAGACCCAGTTAGGATGCGGGGCATCCGTCGTCCAGTCCTCCGTCTGTGTGTGAGTGAGAACGACCACACGCTTGTTGTCGGCGCAGGACACAACCCTGTCGTACACAGCTCTAAATCGTTTAGAGCGCTCTACGTCTTCCTCGCGGGACACTCTATCTCGGAAAAGACCTGTATCAGCGTTGTAGCGCGGATTGAGTCCACAGAATCCAAGTCCGCCGAGAACAATCATGGAGCATTCATCGAAAAACTCCCGCAGGTCGTCGGTGCTGGTGTTCAGAAGCATTTCCTCTGTGAGAACACAGAGACCGCCACGAGGCATTCCTGCCGTTTTGCGTCCAACACCGAACTCATCAGAATTTTGATACATGGAGTTTTTGTAACAGACCAGCACTTCATTTTCAAGACAATACATCTTCGCCTCAAAACCAAACTTGGTTTTGTTAAATTGTTTATATGCTGTTACAACCTCGTCTATCGACCGCTTTTGACAAGATTTGCCATTCGCATACGTACAGCCATCCCACAGCTCGTGATTGCCAAGGACGAAAATGATAGGACCGTGGAAGTGGAAGAAAACCGCATCAAAGAAGATTTTGGCAACCTCCTCGCTGTCGGCTACATCGCCGCCGACGAGCAGGACACCATCCGCCATGTCCTCTTTGCTGAGGCCGCCAAGCATCTCATCAACCTTTTGAGCCACCTTGCCCTTGATTTCATCTGTAGTCATGCCGGTCAAGCCAAGCTGGGATTCAAGGTGCAGGTCGGTGATGTAGAAAAACTTTCCGATGTTCGGAATGTTATCGCCGGCGGTGAGGTCATAGAGAACGGGAAGCGACGAGGCGGTCGTCACCAGAGAAGTTCCGGGCACCTCTGGCAGTTCCAGCTCAACAGCACGGATTTCCGGCAGGGAAGAGGCAGCGTCCTTCGCCTGAGTTTCATTCGCAGGATGTTCAATCCCAAAACGGTCCAAAATCTCATCCGACAACCTGTGGAATAAAGTGTTGTCCAGTTCCAGTGCTCGCCGTAGGCGCTCCTCTGTGAGTTGTTCATCTGCCAGTTCCATCACAGCATCCGGATAGCTGGACATGGCAGCGTCAATCACGTCCTTGTCTTTTTTGAAACGCGGAGGCAAGGAATCATATCCTTTGCCGGTTCGCCTCATAATCGCCACACAGAGCGTCTTGGTGAGCTTTTTGCGCGGGAAGTAGTAAGAGACATCACAAAGAGAATATCCCTCAGGAATCGCCTCTGCAGCGTCCATAAGCAGCTTTGGGCTGATATACTCTTTGGGGACAAAACTGAGCGACCGCCAATTCGCAGCCACGGCAGTTGCATAGATTTCGCCTCCAAAAGCCCCGTTCAACACTTTCTCAGGCACAGCCGAAAGAAGAGCCCGTTCTCCCGTGACCTCGCCGGTATCTCTGCTCACCGCCTCGAAACATCTTTCCGCAGTTCTATATTCTTCGGGGGTGTAAATGAAGTTCAGTACATTGGCTGCTACAGCCTTGTCACACATTTCATCGGTCTTCAGCCTTTTGGCAGTATATTTTAGGACGGGGGTAGCATACGGCTCCTCATTTTCAAGCGCGAGGAGTACCATCTCCTCCGTCTGAATTGCCTTGGGGATGTTTGAGAGCGTTCCCGCGCAGGGGTACTCATAGAAGTTTTCGGTTGGATTGATGGGCATGAACCCGAAATGTTCCTTGAGTCTGTTAATGTGCGCCGTATCCATGAAATATTCCTCGCTTCCAACAGGCTATCTAACATGATACCATGGCTTACGAAGCGGCGCAATAAAAAGCCTCTCATTAAGACTGTTTTGGTGTAGAACTGTACGAGTATTAGCGTGTCACGGGGATGCCCTTCATCTTGGCACGTTGTTAGGCTTCAAAGTCCACAGACGAGTTGCAGCGGCTCATCTCGGTATCATTTTCTTCGTTGTCCAGTTCTTCGAGCGTGTAGCGTCTCGAATTGCCCTGTGTATAGCCCAGAGCGGCCATCAGTTCAGGCGCGGAGTCGAATGCGCCGGACAGCCCCTCGCCCTTCTCGGAGGCAGCCATCGCCGCCTGAGTCACCGCGTTAGGCACTTCCATGTCGTATGGAAGCCTTCCTGCTTGGACGACGACCTCTGCAAAAGAAGCAAATGCCTCTTCAAGCGACAGAATATATCGGGCGCAGATGGCCGCCAGATGCTCCCTTATGTTGGTTTCCAATTCAAAGGTTATTGTTGTCTTCATCAGCATCGCCACCTCCAGTACCACTATTATACCATGTGTAAGGTGCTGCAGGAAAGAGGCTCTTAAAGAAGCAGGTGATCTGCGCCGATGGCGCAGATCACCTGCCTTGTCTGTTCAGGTAGAGGAATCGTCCTCGCTCATGGCCTTGTCGATGGCGCGGTTGATGTAGGCGTTGACGGACTCGCCGCGCTGTGCCGCGTGCGCCTGAATGATTTCCTTCTTGCCCTTGGGCATACGGATTTTAATTTCGTCATAGTTGTTCTTGACGTACTTGTTGACAGCACGTTGCTGTGCCTTTGAAACGGCCATAAACGGTCTCCTTAAACTATATCAGTTCCATACTATTCTAATCGAAAAGCTATACTGGGTGCAATATACAAACTGCACATATAATGTACCCAATATTTGTTTGTTTTGTCTATTGAATATTGTACCCAATATGTTATAATGAGTATACAAAATAAAATAGCGGCAGTCAATGGAAGCGCCAACTCCCATTGACCTGAGCAGGTGACTGTACCACCTACACAACGGAAAAATTCCGCACCGCAGGGAGAAGTATACCCTATTTTTGAAGGATTTGCAAGTCCTCCCTGCGGACGGATACTCCGTCTCCTTGTCGTTTTCCGACGCACCGTGTAGGTATTTCCTGCACGGTGTTTTGTTTTGAATAAAACGAAAGGAGTACGCGGGATGTACGAGGACGACAAGTACAAGGTGACGATTGAAGTGACTGACTACGAATGGAAGGAACTCCTCCATATGTGTATCGACCTGCATATGTCGCCGGATGCGCTGGCAACGGCGTTTTGCAAGGAGGTTATCCGCCAGCAAGCCCTGCTGCGAATCATCGCAGCCGCGCTGGAGGAGAAGTACGACGGGATGCTGGACGACATCCGTGAGCTGTGATAACAGCTCACCCCACCTGAAAAAATACGAAAGGACATAGAATTATGAATAACGAGAAGAAGACCCCCATTGGAGAGGAAATCATCCGCAACAACCCCACCGGTCACGGCCTGTTTGCCGGAATCGGGGACAACTTCAACAGCGTGGCGCAGGTCATCTGTGAGCTGGCGGATGATGCCATTTCCAACCTCCGCGCCAACAGCAACGACCCTGATTTGTCCATGACAGTGGTGTTGTCTTTTGAGGACTTGGGCGATGCGGTGGAAATCAGCGTGGTGGACGGCGGCACGGGCATTTCCGACTTGAACAGTGCGCTGACCATCGCCTGCCGGGACGGGGCGCAGACGCCGCTGAACGAGCACGGCTTCGGGCTGAAGCACGCGCTGGCGTCCTGCGACAGCAGCCCCAGCCAGCAGTGGAGTATCCGGACGCGGACGAAAGGGGACGCGGCAGCAGACCGGTACCGCGAGGTTACGGCGCCTTACTCCATGGGCACTTCTGAGGAGGACAAGCCCATGAAGATGCGCTTTTACTCAGGTACGGGCAACCTGCCCCATGTCACCGGCACGGCGGTCTCCGTCCGCTGCCCTATGGTGAAGTTCCAAACGGTGAAGCCTGACCGCAAGGCAGCTCCCTCTGATTTCCACAGCCTCGTGCGGTATGTTATGGAGGAGCTGCGGTACGTTTACGCGGGTGTTCTGGCGGATACGGATATCGCCATGGAGGTGCTGGAGATCCGCGGCGGTGCAGAAGAACGGCACACACTGACGCCGCTGCTGCCGGCGTGGGAGCAGGGCAGTGTGAAGGATTACGGTGAGATTCCCTGCAATTTGGGCGGAGGCCCGCTGACCATCCGCTGCAAGTACGGCAACATCCTGCCCACCAAGGCAAACGCCGTCTACTATAAGTGCAATATGAGCTCCAGCGGTGTGGAGCTGCGTATCAACGGGCGTGCTATCGAACACGGACTGTTCGACCGAGTTTGGGGTGAGGCTATTCACCCCAGCCAGAACCGCTTTCTGGTTCAGGTAGACCTGATTACGGACAATCCCGCCGCACTGCCCGCCACGAAGAACACGAAGACGTCCTTCTGTGAAGGTGACCCGCGCCTGAAAAATTTGCTCAGCTGGATAGCTTCTTATGTACCTGCCCCGGCAAAGGATGTGGACTCGGTGGAGCTGCGGTATATCAAGGCGCTGACCGCCAAGCGGGAGAAGGACCCCTCCGCCCTGCGGGTGAGCCGCGAGGAGCCGGTATTTCAGAAAATCGGACTGAAGGCGAAGGTAGACCTCTTCGTGGGTTACATCGACCGTGTAGCCATCTACGAGGCCAAGGCAGGCAAGACGAAGGCACTGGATTTGTACCAGCTCCGTATGTATGTGGACGGCTGTGCGCTGGACAACAAGCCTGTGGACGAGGCCGTGTTGATTGCCAAGCGGCATTCGGCAGAGGTGCGGGAGCTGCGGGACATCCTGAACAGCCTGACCGCGCCTGACGGACGCCCCTACAACTTCCGGTTGGCTACATGGGACGAAGAGGGTATTGTCATTCAGCAGAGCGCGTAAGGCAAACAAGGGGAAAAGTGTGCAATGATTGCACGCTTTTCCCGCCCTGCGCGGCACACGAATTCGATTGTGCGTGTGCGCCTGAATTGTATGGACCGAGGATACGGAGAACGACATGATTATCAAAAACGCCATCAAATGCAGAAAGTGCGGGGATGTTATAGAATCTACCTCGACACACGACTTCAAAATTTGCTCGTGCGGTGCCTGTGCTGTGGACGGAGGACACGAATACCTGCGGCGTTCCGCGCCGTCGCTGGATGACTTCATCGACTTGAGCGTCGTCGAGCCGGAAGAACCCTCGGATACGCTGTTCTTTTCGTGAAAGCAGAGCAGCAGATCGCGGCGATACCGCGATCTGCTGTATTACTCCAGTATGTCATCTATGATAGCCGCCACGTGGTTGAGCTGCACGGCATTCAGCCGTTTCAGGCGGGACATCATTTCGGAGGCCTCCTTCGGCGCCTGCGTGTCGAAGTCGAAGAAATCACAGGGGGACACGTCAAGATATTCGCAGATATAGAAAAAACCGGTCATGGAGGGCAGCGTCTTCCCGCTTTCGATGTTGCTGATATACCCAGTGTTCTGTCCAAGAGACAGGCTCATCTCGCGCGCTGATACCCCTTTTTGGACTCGGAGCTGGGACAGCCGCTTCCGCAGTGCGTTGTCGTATCCGTAGCAGTTCATCTATACCACCTCGATGATATATTGTAACCGTTATGACTTCAATTATATTTGATTTGTGCCACCACGAGTGCTATAATATTGGTTACAAACCCGATTGATACATTGATTTGACGGAATAAAAACGATGACAAGAATAATGCACGGCAAATACACAGCGAAGAAAGGACAAGAACTATGAAAAAGATGAAGAATTTTATCGCCCTGCTGCTGGCTCTGGTGATGACCATGAGTTTGATGGCCTGCGGCAACAAGACTGACGAGGAGACCAAGACCGGAGAGGATATCGGCTGTTACGTGCAGACCACCGAGTCCGGTGAGAAGGTTCTGGTGGATAAGGACGGCAACGCCGTGACCGACTACACGCTGGACGATGAGGGCAATGTGGTGGACGCGCAGGGCGTTGTGGTCGTCAAGGCGGCGGACATCACGGCGTACGAGGAGTCCGAGGAAAAGGATGTGGAGAATAAGACCGACGCATCCGAGGCGGATACTCAGAAGCCTGAGGATGCTGCGAAGCCCGATGGCGAGAACAAGTCCGACGCACAGAAGACGGACGCCAAGGGCGATGACACCAAGAAGGACGAGACCAAAAAGGACGACGCCAAGAAGGACGACGGTAAGCAGGAGACTCAGAAGCCCGCTGACAACAAACAGGACACCACGAAGCCTGAGACCAAGCCCGAAACGAAGCCTGAGACGAAGCCTGAGGTTAAGCCGGAGCCCCAGAAACCCGCAACGCCCAGCTACGATAACGGTTCTCTGACCACCGCACAGGTGAAGGAGCTCCAGCGCTGGTACGGCGTAAGCGCGGACGGTCAGTGGGGTGCAGGCTCCAAGAAGGCCGCCGGTGGCCGCACCGCTGATGAGGCGTGGGCATACTACCAGAGCAACAAGCAGATTACCACCCCCGAAACTCCTTCTGGCGGAAACACTGGTAACACTGGTAACACTGGTTCCACAGGCGGTGGGTCCACTGGCGGTGGTTCCACGACTCCTACGGTCCCCGAACCCGCAACAAACATTGATTGGAATGCTGTAATTGCAGCCGGAAATGCATATGGTAAGAGCGTGGGATTTGATTTGAGTCATCCCGAAGAGTGCACCAGTCATTTTCCTCCCGCCATTTTTGAAAATGAGTCCCTTCTTTATAAGTACCCTCCTACACAGGACAGTGCTATCAATGTTATGAAGTCTATGATTGATGATACGAAAGCCGCACTGGTGAAGGCTAATGGATTTACTCACATGGACGAGGGCGTAATTGGCGCTGATGGGCAGCCCTTTGCGAGTGGAATTAAGTGCGCTGTTGAAGTGGATTCTGATGGTCTTCATGTCCTGTATGTCTGGTACTTCTAACTCCTAACTTATGTTGTTTTCCTCGACTAAGGGAGTAGATGTCATTTTCTAAAAAACTCAAAACATCAAAGAGCCGAGATGCCATTTCAGAAACGAGGTGGTGTCTCGGCTTTTTTGTGTTTGAAATATGAACGGCTTCCTACGCTCTAATTTTGAAAACGGACGATGGACTCCGGAGGTTGAGGGGTGAGCTGCTGCAGTAACCTGTGTTGCGAGATGGAATGCCTCGGTTGGTCATCACGAATTCTATGTTTATTTTGTAGCGTAAGCTATTTGCTAAAACAGAAGAACAGCGACTTAGGTCGCTGTTCTTCTGTTGTTGTTCCCTTTTTGCCTTGAACAATGTGTTTTATTCGTTTTGCAAATTGTGTTCTTGGATGTGTTGACAATATGCGCGATTATGCTACCATAAAAACATGGAGGGCAATCCGCCTCCTTGTAATATCAGTTTCAGAATTGGCAATAACAAGAAACCGATAAATATAAGAAGGCTGGTTTTCTCTAATTACATTCATTGAAAGGAGACAAAAATACCATGAAACACAAGAAAATGCGTGGCGTTGTTGCTATGCTGCTGACGCTGGTGATGGTGGTCGGAATGCTCCCCACATCCGTGTATGCGTCGGATGCGGATGGCGGCGGCGATTCGGTCGTTATCGGAAGTGTTTCTGACCTTATAGAAGTATCAAGTGTAAATTAAAGCCACCTGCCGGAGAAGCAGGTGGCTCTTTTGCTATGCGAAGCGAGATGTTGGTTAAGCCTCAGGCACGCGAAACCCTCCGCTGCTGCACGGAGATCAGCAGCGTGCGGTGGTGCAACCGCATAGGGACTCAGGCGCGGCGTGGCAAGCGCGAGATGCGCTGCCCTGCCTGAACCCGTTGCGGTGCGGCACAGCGGGGGCGGGGGGGATATGCGTAGGACTTATGCGGGTTAAGCGGATGCTCCATGTTCGCTCCGCACCATACGCAGGGGATAGCCGTCATTGTGAGCCGTTTTGCAGACGATGTCCGCCGTACTTACCCAGCCGTTGTCGCGGGCGAAGCTCCTCAGTACGTTCTGCAGGTTGGTGATGCGGCTCTGCCCATTGCTGTGTGTGTCCTTGTGACACGACAGAGTGAGCGTCTGTGCGCCTTCAAGGAGGGTGTTCCAATAAGGCGCAACCGGCCAGCGGCACTTGTTGCTGTCTGTAGGGTTAGGCTGCAGAAACACGAGGTACTTTTTGAGAACGGAGGAAAAAATGCACGGGATGGATAAACCGGACTTCACAACGGTATCAGCATAAGCGTCCCTGAGCTGCAGCTCCACGCGAATCCAATGCGTCCCCAAACCGCCCTGCTCGGCATCCTTGTCGTAGATGCGAATATTCGTATTGGAGCCTTTCGCTCCAAAATAAAGGGACATTCCCATGATATTCTCCTTGTGGGAGCGATGCTCCGCAGTATAGGAGAGGAGAGAACGGTAATTTGCTACGTCACGGTCGTGCTTCATACGCTGCATATTGAGAACGCCCGTGCGGTCGTCAAAAGCGATGTCCAGCCGCGTCGTATGGCCTTCTCCGCCCCGGATAATCCCAAAGAGGTCGGCCCAACCGATAGAAGAAAAAGTTTCAAATTCCCGGCAGCCCTGAGATGTCAGGGTGACAAACACCCCACGTTCGTTGTAGTTGTCATACGCAATAGAGATATTCCCCGCCCGCTGGATGTGTGCGTACGGGTAATGCCCTGCCTTCGTAGTCCAAGTAGAGGCCGAGAGGCCGAGTGCATGAATTGCCTCTGACACCGTCTTGGTGTCCCATACAAACGTTACATAGTCAATAGTTATTGTGTTCATAAAATCAGCTCCTTATTATTTTAGGTATTCTTTTGTATTCATCACCCCTCTGTTAGTGAGGGGTAGGTCACCGGCGGATTGAAGATCCGCCGGGCACCGGAAGCCTGCGCCTATGCGGTGGTTCCAAAGTTTTTCCAGCTTTCAGCGCGCACCCATTTTTCAAACTCTCCAACAGGAATAACTACCCTGCGCCTCAACCAAATTGCAGGGAGTTTCCCTTCATGAACCATTTTATAGATGGTGGGACGGGAGACCCCCAACATTTCGGCGGTCTCGGCAATAGTCAAAAATTTTTTCATAACGAGGTCTCCTTTACGTTCTCTCTAATTCAAAATTACCACAAACAAAGATATTGTCAATTACTCCGAGCCCACAAATTTATAAACCCTATCTGGAACAAACATTTGACTATATTTAGCTTGTATGGTATACTATGCATAACAAGATGTAGTATAGATGCGAATGCGTGCAGTGAGAAAAAGTAATTAACTATTACAGGAAAGGAGGCGTTGCTACCACAAATCATGCCTGAACCGGCCTCACAACTGAATCTTCATCCTTTTGTATATTTTCCGTTTTTTTGAATGCGATTTCCCATCCGTCGGACGGTTTGCTGCGGCAAAGACGGACGCTGCCCGTTGGGGTTCTTGGCTTTGATGCCGTTATGTTTGGATACATTTTTTTGGAAAGGATGAAGAACTATGAACAAAAAGTGTTCTGACAGAGACGGCATTAGCGTTTTTAAGCGGAAGGATGGTCGTTATGAGGCGCGCGTTCTTGATACGCGGCGGTTCGGCAGCGATGGCAAAAGGAAATACAAGAGCTTCTATGGTGCAACAAAAAAGGAGGCGATGGACAAAGCCATTGCCTTCCTCTACGAAGTAAAGCAGGGTGCCTACTGTGATAGTAGCACAGTAACGGTTGCAGAGTGCGTAAATGAGTGGTTCGAAAAAAGAGTCAAAATGAAGCGAGAGCCGCTGACCGTTGCAAGTTATGCTGGTATCATCAAAAATCATATCAACCCTAATTTGGGCGGGATTCGTGTGCAGAGCTTGCAGCCGGGCGACATCGAAGATATGGCAGAAACGCTGTCAAAGAAGAAGCTCTCCCCGAAGACCGTCAAGAACGTCATCACGGTGCTCCATACAGCTTTAGCTTATGCTGTTAAGAAGGGCATCATTGTCAAAAATCCCTGCGAAAATTTAGACATTGAAAAGTGTAAAAAACATAAAATTACTCCGCTGCTTGACGATGAAATTCCGGCATTTCTGAAGGCCATCGAAGCGGACCCAGAATTCAAAAATGCGTACGCTTTTTGTCTTTACACTGGTATACGCGAGGGCGAATGTCTTGGACTCACATGGGACAAGGTGGACTTCAAAGGCAAGTGCATTACCGTTGAGCAACAGCTCCAGAAAGACCGCCAAAAGAGCGGTACATACTTCATCAAGGATGCAACAAAAACGAAAACACAGCGCATCGTTCAGTTGATGGAAGATGCGGTGGCCTGCTTGGAAGACGAGAAAAAGCGGCAGGAAGAAAACGCGAAGCTGGCTGGCGAATTGTGGGACAACGAGTGGAACTTGGTTTTCACAAACGACCTTGGCCGGTATATAGTCCCGATGACATTTTACAAGCACTTCAAAAGAATTGCCGAAAAAATTGGGCGTCCGGATTTGCGTCCCCACGACCTGCGGCACACCTTGGCCACCGTTGCGATCGCCATCGGCTCGGACGTAAAATCTCTGCAGGACATGCTGGGTCACACCACGGCAACGATGACGCTCGACGTGTACGCCCATCCTTCGGAGAAGCGGCAACGCGAGGTGGTGGGTGGTATACAGAAGCATTTTAGAGGACTCGCCAAAGGCGAGGAAAAACAGGGTCAGTAACCACATTTGTGGTCAAAATTATGGTCAAACCCCCATTTTGGCATAAAAGAAAACCCTGTAACCAGCATGGTTACAGGGTTTTTCGTTGGCGCAGTGGGAGGGATTCGAACCCTCGTGCCGCTTTTGACGACAACACGATTTCCAGTCGTGCTCGTTATGACCTCTTCGATACCACTGCATATATTCAGTTCTGTGACGAACAGTACTGACTATTATAACAAAAAAAGCGGTCTTGTCAAGATGGAATTTCCCGAAAAAACCGGCTTTTTTGCACAGAGCAGCGGCGGAGGGAGCCGTTTCCCTCCGCCGCCGGCATCTGCGATCCCTCAGTGCAGCATGGATGTGACGGTGACCAGCGCCGAATCCAGAGCGTTACCCATCCGCTGCATGGCCTTGCCCACAGCGGTTTTTCTGGCCTTCGGGTAGGGGTGCGCCGCCATATCCGCCGCCGCGCCGGCCACCATGCCGACGCAGACGCCCCGCAGAAATGCGGTCATATTCATCTTACATCACTCCTTTTCCGTACAGTGGCAGTATCTCCCGCCGGGTGCAAAAAAACACGCGGTGTTTCTTGCCAAATCACCCCGCGCCGCGTTATAATAAACTTTAATATATTTTTTGCGACACAAAAGGAGAACGTCACCATGTCCGTTACCGTCTTGCAGCAGCGTATCCGTGAAAAGAAAACGCCGCTGGCACTGGGCCTGCGTCCGGAGCTGGACAAGCTCAGCCCCAAAATCCTGAAAAACTTTACCGATATGTTCGGCCCCGGCAGCATGGCTGATGCGGAGGCGCTGCGCTACCACGGCACCATGCTGCTGGATGCGGCGGCGGAGAAGCTGCCCGCCGTCATGCTCCACGGCGCCAGCTACCTGCGCTACGGCTCCATGGGTGCGGATGTGCTGGCCAATCTGGTCAGTGCCGCCCACGCCAAGGGACTGTACGTCATTCTGGGCATGGGCGCGGAGGCGCCTGCCCTGTGGCAAAGCTACGGCGCCGACGCCATCACCGTGGACCCCTACATGGGCAGCGACTGCTGCGACGCCGGGGAACAGGCGCCCTTCGCATTGGTGCGCACCTGCAACAAAAGCGGCGGCGAGGTGCAGAGCCTGATGGCCGGCGACCGCCCGCTGTATCTGGCGGTGGCGGAGCAGATGGCCCGCCGGGGCGCGTCTCTGGTGGTGGGCAGTGGGTACAGCCTGGATATCCGGGATGTGCGCCGGCTGTGTCCCAAGTCCTTCCTACTGCTGCCGGAGTGCGACGGTGAGAACGCCGTCCCTGCCTTTGACGAGTACGGCCACGGTGCGATGACCGTGGATTTTGACCTGCAATTCGCCCCGGATGCAGCGGCGGCCGTGGACAGCGCCGTCCGCGAGATGAAGCAGTGGGTGACGGTGGTATGACGAAGATCTATCTTATCCGCCACGCGGAGGCGGAGGGCAATCTCTACCGCATCGCCCACGGCTGGCACAACGGACTGATCACCAACTACCGCGGCTACCAGCAGATCGACGCGCTGCGCCAGCGGTTTCAGGATGTGGACATCGACGCGGTGTACGCCAGCGACCTGTACCGCACGCAGATCACCGCCCGTGCCATCTGGCTGCCCAAGGCGCTGCCGCTCCATCTGGAGCCGGCCTTCCGGGAGATCCACATGGGCGTATGGGAGGATCATCCGTGGCACGAGCTGAACAAGCTGCACCCGGAGGAGATGTACCACTTCAACCGCCGGGTGGATCTGTGGCGCGTGGAGGGCGGCGAGACGGCGCAGGACGTGCTGGATCGCTACATCCCCGCCCTGCACCGCATCGGCGCGGCTCATGACGGCGACACCGTAGCGGTATTTTCCCACGGCGCTGCGCTGCGTATCGTGCTGGGTACCTTGCAGGGCGTCCCGCTGTCCGGTATCGGTGACACGGCACACGGCGACAACACCGCCGTATCCCTGCTGACATGGGACGACGGGGCGCTGCGGGTGGAGTACCGCGACGACAACAGCCACCTGACGGAGCGGGGACTGTCCACCTTTGCCCGCCAGAGCTGGTGGCGCAGCGCCAAGATGGTGGATCCCGGCGAGGACTATGTCCCCCTGCCGGAGGAGCTGCGCCGGCGCTTTCATGTTCCTGACGGCGGCGAGGCCATCGGCATCCGCTGCGAGGAGGACTTTATCGGCGCGCTCCAGCTGCTGCCGGACGAGGAACCGGGCATCGGCTGGCTGGGCTGGTACTGGCTGGATCCCGCGTATCGCGGCACCGGCCGTGCCTTTACCCCCATGGGCCGCGTGCTGCTGTACTACCGGCATCGCGGCGTGGAGTTCCTGCGCCTGCGATGCAGCGATAGGGAGCTGCGCCGGTTTTTCGCCCGTCTGGGCTTCTACCCGCTGGAGGGCGACGTGATGGAAAAGGACATCCGCGTTCAGTTGCCGCCGATCCCGGCGGAATACCGTCCCTGAAAGGAGCTGCCCCATGACAAGAGGCGAGATATTTCTGCCTGTGAGCCGCGAGGAGATGATCGAGCGCGGCTGGTATTACTATGATTTTCTGGTGGTCACCGCCGACGGCTACATCGACCACCCCAGCTTCGGCACCACCCTCATCGCCCGCCTGCTGGAGGCGGAGGGCTACCGCGTGGCCATCCTGGCCCAGCCGGACTGGCACTCGGCGGAGGCATTCCGCGCCATGGGCAAGCCCCGGTACGGCGTGCTCATCGGCGGCGGCAATCTGGACTCCATGGTGGCCCACTACACGGTGGCCAAGCGCCGCCGCACACGGGATCTGTACAGCCCCGGCGGCGAGATGGGACACCGTCCCGACCGCCCCACCATCGTCTATACCAACCGGGCGCGGGAGGCGTTCCCCGACACGCCCATCGTCATCGGCGGCCTGGAGGCGTCGCTGCGGCGCTTCGCCCACTACGACTACTGGGAGGATAAAGTGCGCCGGAGCATCCTGTTCGACGCCCCGGCCGACCTGCTGGTCTACGGCATGGGCGAGAGCGCCACGGCGGAGATCGCCCGCCGTCTCGCCAAAAAGACACCGGTGCAGGAGATCACCGACGTACCCGGCACGGCCTATATCGCCGCCGACGACAGCGGCTGCCGCTTCCATAAGGCGCTCTGCCCCTCCTACGAGGAGGTCTGCGCCGACAAGGAGGCCTACGCCCGGGCCACGAAGATCGAATACGACGAGCACGACCCCATCCGGGGCTGCGCCGTGCTCCAACCCTGCGAAGGGCGGCTGCTGGTGGTGAATCCCCCCGCCCGCCCCCTGCGCCGGGAGGAGCTGGATCGCCTGTACGCCCTGCCCTATACGCGGGAGGTACACCCCATGTACACCGCGGGCATCCCCGCCATTGAGGAGGTGCGGTTTTCCATCACCCACAACCGGGGCTGCTTCGGCGGCTGCAACTTCTGCGCACTGGCCTTCCATCAGGGGCGCATGGTCACCAGCCGCTCCATCGAGTCGGTGGTGGAGGAGGCCCGGCTGCTAACGGAGGATCCCCAGTTCAAGGGCTATATCCACGACGTGGGCGGCCCCAGCGCCAACTTCCGCCACACCAGCTGCCAGAAGCAGAAGAAATGCGGTATGTGCAAGAACCGCAGCTGCCTTGCGCCGGAGCCCTGCCCCAATCTGGACGCCGACCATTCCGAGTACACGGAGCTGCTGCAAAAAATGCGGCAGCTTCCCAAGATCAAGAAGGTGTTCGTCCGCTCCGGCATCCGCTACGACTATATGTTGCAGGACAAGAACAAGGACTTCTTCAAGGAGCTGGTGCAGTACCACATCTCCGGCCAGCTGAAGGTGGCGCCGGAGCACTGTGTCAGCTCGGTACTGGACTACATGGGCAAGCCCCACTTCGATGTTTTCCTGAAGTTCTGGCGGCAGTATAAAAAGCTCAACGAGCAGGACGGCACGGAGCAGTATCTGGTGCCATACCTGATGTCCAGCCATCCCGGCTGCACCCTCAGCGACGCGGTGAAGCTGGCGGAGTTCCTCCACAAGAACGGCCGCACCCCCGAGCAGGTGCAGGATTTCTATCCTACCCCCGGCACCCTGTCCACCTGTATGTACTACACCGGCATCGACCCCCGGGATATGTCGCCGGTGTATGTGGCGCGGGATCCCAAGGAAAAGGCCATGCAGCGTGCGCTGCTTCAGTGGTCCCGCCCGGAAAAGCGTGCGCTGGTGGTGGAGGCACTGGAGGAGACGGGGCGCACCGACCTGATCGGCTATGGGAAGGAGTGCCTGCTGCGTCCCCGGAAGGGCGAGCCCTACGGCCAGCCTCCCGCCAAGCCGGAGAAGCCGGAGCGTCCTGCCCGCCGCCCCCGGAAGGAGACCACAGGCAACCGGGGCCGCCGCGGTACGCCCACGGCGCGACAGCCGGCGCAGAAGGGCAAGATGTCCCCGCGCAAAAAGGCGGCATTTGCCAAAAAAAGGAAATCATGACCCGTCGGGAGCCTGCGGTATCCGCAGGCTTCCGCTGTTTTTGGACATTTTCTGGTGCTTGTCCCGTTTTCGGTGAAAAAAGAGGGAGTGTTTGGACAGACTTGCCGAAAAAATACTTGTGTTATAGGTGAGATTTCATTATAATAGGGAACGTAGCGTCAAGATGGTGACTCGCCGTGTAAAGATTCCGTTAAAAAATCACGGTGGGGCATGGTCGTGCCGCAGGTGCCGTAAATACGACGCAGCGGCACAAAATCCCGATCGTATGTGAAGGTGATAAAGGAATGGAAAAAAAGAAGAAAACAAGGTTCATCGTGGGGTGGCTGCTGATCACGGCGGCTCTGCTGGCCGGTTCTCTGCTGGTTCCCGGACACGGGAAGTCGGAATCGGTGCAGGAGGCCATGCGTGACGCAGTGCTCCACGGGGCGAACCGCATCAGTCTGTTCGGACTGAAAGACGTGAACCCCGCATACATATCCTCGCTGGTGGTAGTGGGCGTCATCCTGCTGGCGGCGCTGCTGCTGCGGCTGCTGGTGATCCCCCGCTTCAAGATGGTCCCCGGCAAGCTGCAGATGGCTATCGAGACCGTGGTGGGTATGTTCGACGGCATGGCCAAGGGCAACAGCCCCCACCGCAACAAGTTCCTGGGTGCCTACATCTTCGGCGCCGGTGTGTATATCTTCATCGGCACGCTGTTTGAGCTGTTCGGTTTCCAGGCCATCACCACCAATGGCCACACCATCGCCCTGCCGGCCCCGCTGTCCGATGTGAACGCAGCCATCTCCCTGGGCTGCCTGTCCTACGGCGTCATTCTGGTGGGCGGCATCGTGGCCAACGGCCTCAAGGGCGCGGGCAAGGCCCTGAAGGACTTCTCCCTGCCCATCTCCATGAGCTTCCGTATGTTCGGCGCGCTGCTCAGCGGTCTGCTGGTGACGGAGCTGGTCTACTACTATGTGACACTGAGCTATGTGATCCCCGTGGTCGTGGCGGTGCTGTTCACCCTGCTCCACGCGCTGATCCAGGCCTATGTTCTCACCACCCTGACCTCCATGTTCTACGGAGAGACCACGGAGAAGCACGCGCCCAAGCCCAAAAAAACCAAAAAAATTAAAGCTGAAACTGTAAATAACTGACGGAGGAAAGAGAGATCATGAAGAAACTGACCAATAAGAAGGCTGTTGCCCTGCTGCTGTGCCTGGTGCTGGCACTGACCGCACTGTTCACCGTGACCGCGTTTGCTGACACCGAGCCCGCCGCCGATGCCCCTGCCCAGACGGAGCAGACCACCGACAGCAGCGTTGACAGCGCCAAGGCCATGGCGTCCGCCATCGCCATCGGCGTGGCCGCCGCCGGCGGCGCCATCGGCATGGGCATGGCCATCTCCAAGTCCGCTGAGGGCATTGCCCGTCAGCCGGAGGCCGAGGGCAAGATCCGCACCACCATGATGCTGGGCCTTGTGTTCCTGGAAACCGCCATCATCTACGCCCTGCTGGTGGTCATCCTTATCATCTTTGTGCTGTAAGGAACGGAGAGAGTCGCTATGAATAATATCCCACTGAATATTGATTGGCAGCAGATCCTGCTGCATCTGTTCAACTTCTCCATTCTGGTGGGCGGTCTGTACCTGCTGCTGTTCAAGCCGGTGAAGAACTTCATGGATAAACGCACCAAGCACTATCAGAACATGGAGTCCGCCGCCGTGGAGCGGGAGAAGGCCACCGCAGAGATGGAGGCGGCCATGCAGCAGCGTCAGGCCGCGCTGGACGCGGAGCTGGATGAGAAGCGCGCCGCCGCCGCCAAGGAGGCGGAGGTCTACGCCCAGCAGCAGCGTGACGCCGCCCGTGAGCAGGCGGACAAGATCGTGGCCGCCGCCCGGGAGAACGCGGAGAATGACCGCAAGAAGATCGTGGCAGAGGCCAACCGCGAGGCCGTGTCCATCGCGGAGGCCGCCATGGAGAAGCTGCTGGCGAAGGAGACTTCCCACGCCTATGACGCGTTTGTAAACGCAGCCGAGGGGGAGGAGAAGCATGAGCACGAATGATCCCCGCCTGACCGCCAACCTGTTCAGCGTCTGCCCGCCCGATGACGCGCAGCGCGCCAGACTGGAGGAAGTGCTGGCAAAGAAATACGGCCGGCCGGTGGAGCTTTCGTGGCAGGAGGATAAGACCGCGTCCGGCGGCTTCCGCATTGAAGTTGGCTCCGAGGTCATCGACTGGACGGCGGAGGGTCGTCTGGGCCAGCTGAAGGAGCGTCTTGCCGCGCTGAAGGCCAGCGAGCAGTCCGTGATCCCGCTGATCCGCGACACCGTCCGGGACTGGGTGCCGGAGGTCTGCGCCCGCGAGGTGGGCAGCGTGCTGTCCGTGGCGGACGGCATCGCCTATGTGGACGGCCTGGAGGACGCGGCCTACGGCGAGATCCTGCTCTTTGAGGGCGGCATCCGGGGCATGGTGCAGGAACTGCGGGGCCACCGCATCGGCTGCATCCTGTTCGGCCGGGTGGAGGAGGTCAGCGAGGGCAGCGCCGTGTACCGCACCGGCAAGACCGCCGGTATCGGCGTGTCCGACGCCATGATCGGCCGCGTGGTGGACGCGCTGGGCGCGCCCAGCGACGACGGCGGTGAGATCCCCGCCGACGACTACCGTATGATCGAAAGCCCGGCGCCCGGCATCATCGACCGCCAGCCGGTGAACACCCCCATGCAGACCGGTATCCTGTCCATCGACTCCATGTTCCCCATCGGACGGGGCCAGCGTGAGCTGATCATCGGCGACCGCCAGACCGGTAAGACGTCCATCGCCATCGACACCATCCTGAACCAGAAGGGAAAGGACATGATCTGCATCTATGTGGCCATCGGCCAGAAGGCCAGCTCCGTGGCGCAGATCGCGGAGATGCTGCGCAAGCACGACGCCATGGCATACACCATCATCGTCTGCGCCAGCGCCGGTGAGTCCGCCTCCATGCAGTATATCGCGCCCTATGCCGGCGCGTCCATCGGCGAGTATTTCATGAACAAGGGGAAGGACGTGCTGATCGTCTACGACGATCTTTCCAAGCACGCCATCGCCTACCGCGCGTTGAGCCTGCTGCTGGGACGCTCTCCCGGCCGTGAGGCCTATCCCGGCGACGTGTTCTATCTGCACTCCCGCCTGCTGGAGCGCGCCGCACGCCTCAGCGACGCACGGGGCGGCGGCAGCATGACCGCCCTGCCCATCGTGGAGACGCAGGCCGGCGACGTGTCCGCCTACATCCCCACCAACATCATCTCCATCACCGACGGCCAGATCTTTCTGGAGAGCAGCCTGTTCTTCTCCGGCCACCGCCCCGCCGTGAACGTGGGACTTTCCGTGTCCCGTGTGGGCGGCGCGGCTCAGACAAAGGCCATGAAGAAGGCGGTCGGCACGCTGCGCCTCGATCTGGCGCAGTACCGCGAGATGGAGGTTTTTACCCAGTTCTCCAGCGATCTGGACGAGGACACCAAGAACCAGCTGGCCTACGGCCAGAGCCTGATGTACATTCTGCGTCAGGGCCGGTGCAGCCCGCTCAGTCAGGCCCAGCAGATCGTCACGCTGGTGACGGCCATGGCCCGCATCTATCAGCAGGTGCCGGTGGCGCAGGTCTGTTCGCTGCGGGACTACCTTCTGAGCGAGTTCGCCGCCGGCCGGTCCCAGCTCATGCAGGAGCTGGAGCAGGGCGCGGCGCTGACCGACGAGGTGCGCCAGCAGATCGTGGACTTTGCAAAGACCGCGCTGGAGAAGTTCCGGCGCGCAGGCGGGCGGTGAGGCCATGGCCAGCACAAGTGAGATCCGCCGCCGCATCGGAAGCGTCCGGCAGACCCAGAAGATCACCCACGCCATGTACCTGATCTCCCAGGCCAAGCTGCGCAAGGCCAAGGCGGATCTGAGCAATACCCGCCCCTACTTCGACGCGTTGCAGAAGGAGATCGGCCGCGTGTTCAACGCCGACGACACTGCGGCGAGCCGGTATCTCTATGATGAGAACAGCAAGCCGCTGCCCGGCGTGGCCGCTTGCCTGCTCATCACGGCGGATAAGGGACTTGCCGGCGCCTACAACCAGAACGCCATCCGGCAGGCGCAGAAATTTCTCGCCGCCAACGAGGGCGCGGAGCTGTATGTGGTGGGCGAGTACGGCCGCCGCTGGTTCACCCAGCGGGGCATCCCCATCGAAAAGAGCTTTCTCTACACCGCCCAGAACCCCACGCTGCGGCGCGCCCGCCAGATCGGCGAGCTGCTGCTGGAGCGGTACGATGCCGGCGCCATCAACGCCGTACACGTCATTTACACGGATATGAAAAACGGACTGGAGGCCACGGTGCGTCAGGCGCAGCTGCTGCCCCTGCACCGGGAGCGATTCTCCGCCGCCAAGGCAGATACCGCCGGTGACCCCGTGTTCGAGTTTATCCCCAGCGCCGCCGCCGTGCTGAATAACGCGGTGCGAAGCTGCCTGACCGGCTTTATTTACAGCGCGCTGGTGGACAGCTTTTGCAGCGAGCAGAGCGCCCGCATGACCGCCATGAACGCGGCGGATCAGAACGCGGAGGAGCTGCTGAAGGATCTGTCCGTGCAGTACAACCGGGCGCGTCAGGCCGCCATCACCCAGGAGATCACCGAGGTCTCCGCCGGTGAGCGCGCCCAGCGCAGCAAGAAAGAAAAGGAGGGCTGACCTCAATGAAACAAGGAACCATCACGGGCATTTCCGGCCCCGTGATCGACGTACATTTCCCGGAGGGGAGCCTGCCCGCCATCAATGAGGCGCTGACCGTGGAGGCAAACGGCACGCGCTACACCATGGAGGTGGAGCAGCATCTGGAGAACAAGACGGTGCGCTGCGTCATGATGGCCGGCAGCGACGGCCTCAGCCGGGGCCTGACCGTCACCGCCACCGGCCACGGCATCTCCGTGCCGGTGGGCGAGGCCACACTGGGCCGTATGTTCAACGTGCTGGGTGACCCCATCGACGGCGAGGCACCGGTGAGCGCCGACGCCCCCCGTTGGGAGATCCACCGCAGCGCCCCTACCTTTGCCGAGCAGATGCCCGCCGCCGATATTCTGGAAACGGGCATCAAGGTCATCGACCTCATCGAGCCGTACCCCAAGGGCGGCAAGATCGGTCTGTTCGGCGGCGCCGGCGTGGGCAAGACCGTGCTCATTCAGGAGCTGATCCACAACGTGGCCATGGAGCACGGCGGCTATTCCATCTTCACCGGCGTGGGCGAGCGCAGCCGCGAGGGCAACGACCTGTGGGGTGAGATGCAGGAGAGCGGCGTGTCCGACAAGACGGCGCTGGTCTTCGGCCAGATGAACGAGTCCCCCGGCGTCCGTATGCGCGTGGCGCTGTCTGGCCTGACCATGGCGGAGTATTTCCGCGACGTGGAGCACAAGGACGTGCTGCTGTTCATCGACAACATCTTCCGCTTCGTCCAGGCGGGCAGTGAGGTGTCCACGCTGCTGGGCCGTATGCCCTCCGCCGTGGGCTACCAGCCCACGCTGGCTGGCGAGATGGGCGCGCTGCAGGAGCGCATCACCTCCACCAAGGACGGCTCCGTCACCTCCGTACAGGCGGTGTATGTCCCCGCCGATGACCTGACCGACCCCGCCCCCGCCACCACGTTCTCTCATCTGGACGCCACCACCGTGCTGAGCCGTAAGATCGCGGAGCAGGGCATCTACCCCGCCGTGGACCCGCTGGAGTCCACCTCCCGTATTCTGGAGCCGGACATCGTGGGCGAGGAGCATTACAACATCGCCCGCGCCGTCCAGTCCACGCTGCAAAAGTACCGTGAGCTGCAGGATATCATCGCCATTCTGGGTATGGAGGAGCTGAGCGACGAGGATAAGAAGACCGTCGCCCGCGCCCGCCGCATCCAGCGCTTCCTGTCCCAGCCCTTCTACGTGGCGGAGAAGTTCAGCGGCGCACCCGGCGTGTTCGTGCCCCTGCACGAGACGCTGCGCGGCTTCAAGGAGATCCTGTCCGGCAGCATGGACGAGTATCCCGAGGCGGCCTTCTTCAACGCCGGTACCATCGACGATGTGATCCGCAAGGCGGAGCAGATGAAGAAAGGCGGCATGTGATGGCGGCCCCGTTCCATCTGGATATTCTGGCGGCCAGCGTTCCGTTTTACCGGGGCGAATGTGTGTCGCTGGTGGTGCCTACCACCGACGGCGAGTTCGGCATTCTGGCCAACCACAGCAACGCCGTGGGCGCTGTCTGCGCCGGTGAACTGCGGTTCGAGACGGCGGCGGGCGAGCACCGCCGCGCCGCCGTGGCGCCCGGCCTGTTCAAGATCGAGGACGGCCGCGTATTGCTGCTGGTGGACGCCGCCGAGCGTCCGGAGGATATCGACGTGAACCGCGCCCTCCGCGCCCGCGAGGAGGCGGAGGAGCAGCTGCGGCAGAAGCGCAGCATGGCGGAGTATCAGCTGGCGCAGGGCAATCTGGCCCGCGCCCTCAACCGCCTGCGCGTCAGCGGCAGAGGATAAATGCATAAAAAAGAGCTGCGGCAGCGCCGCAGCTCTTTTTTATGCGCGTTTTAGCTTCAGATACCCAGCTTTTCCAGCGCCGCCAGCTTCAGGCAGGTGCAGAACACGGCGATGGCCTGCTCCAGCTCCGCCACCGGCGGGAAGGAGGGGGCAATGCGGATGTTGCTGTCGTTGGGGTCGACGCCGTAGGGGAAGGTGGCGCCCGCGCCGGTCATGGTGACGCCCGCCTCCTTGCACAGCGCCAGCGTCCGCTTTGCGCAGCCGGGCATAGCGTCCAGACTGATGAAATAGCCGCCCACGGGACGCTTGTAGTCCGCAATGCCCAGCGGGGCGATCTCCCGGTCCAGCGCGTCCAGCACTGCGTGGAACTTGGGGGCCAGCACGGCGGCGTGCTGCCGCATCAGCGCCAGCGTGTGGGCCTTGTCCTGCAAAAACAGCACATGGCGCAGCTGGTTGATCTTGTCGAAGCCGATGGTCTGGACATTGATGAGCTTGGTGAGATGGGCGATGTTGGCCTCGCTGGCCGCCATCACCGCCACGCCCGCGCCGGGAAATGTCACCTTGCTGGTGGACGCGAACTCGTACACCATGTCGGCGTTGCCGTACTGGGCGCACAGGCTGATGATATCGGGGAACGGCACGAAATCGCCGTCAAACTCGTGGATGCAGTAGGCGTTGTCCCACATCAGCATGAAGTCCGGCGCGGCGGGCTTCATGGCCGCCAGACGGCGGATGGTATCCTCGCTGTACACCACACCCTCGGGATTGGCGTATTTAGGCACGTTCCACATACCCTTCACCGCCGGATCGCGGATCAGCTCCTCCACCATGTCCATGTCGGGGCCGTCGACGGTCATGGGAATGTTGATCATCTCCACGCCGAAGCTCTCCGTCACCTTGAAGTGCCGGTCATAGCCGGGGACGGGGCAGAGCCACTTCACCTTGTCCAGCTTGCTCCACGGCTTCTCGCTGTGGCGCATCCCGTGGGTAAACGCCTTGGAGACGGTATCGTACATCAGCTGCAGGCTGGCGTTGCCGCCGACGAACACCTGCTCGGGCTTGCAGCCCAGAATATCCGCGAACAGCCGCCGCGCCGCAGGGATACCCGCCACCTCGCCGTAGTTCCGGGTCTCCACGCCGTCGGACAGAAACTGCTCCGACCGGGTCAACACACCGAGAATGGGCATCACCAGCTCCAGCTGCTCCCGTCCCGGCTTGCCCCGGGCCATATTCAGCGCCAGATGGAGCGCCTTGGCGTCCTCGTATTCCTTCTGCACGGCGGTGTATTCCGCCTGCCGCTCTGCCGCTGTCATCTCTGCATATTTCTTTTTCATCATATAGGACCTCCGCCGTATTTTTTTGCGATTATACACGCTTTGCCATGTCTTGGCAATCACTTTTTCCGGATCTCATAGATGTCCGTCCGCCGTGCCGACAGAATGGGAAGCTGTCTGCGTACTGCGGACACCTGCGCCATGTCCAGCTCCGTCACCGCCACCTCCTCGCCGGCGCCGCACTGATGGAGGACGGCGCCCCACGGGTCACAGACGATGGAGTGGCCCCACGCCACATAGGAGGCCGCCTCGTCCCGGGCCGGAGAGACGCCCACGGTGAACAGCTGGTTGTCCACGGCCCGCTGCCGGAACAGCAGCTCCCAGTGGGCAGGGCCGGTGGTCATGTTGAACGCCGCCGGTACCAGCAGCATTTGCGCGCCCGCCAGCGTCATCAGCCGCGACAGCTCCTGAAACCGCAGGTCAAAGCAGATGCAAAGTCCCATTTTGCCCCACGGCGTGTCGAACACCGTCACGTCGTCTCCGGCGGTCAGGGTGTCCGACTCCCGAAAACGCTGGCCGCCGTCCACGTCGATGTCGAAAAGGTGCATCTTCCGGTGCCGTGCCGCGCACCGTCCGTCCGGCGCAAAGACATAGCTGGTGTTGTACACCCTGCCGCCGTCCAGCTCCGGGATGGAGCCGCCCACCACCCACAGGTGGTTTTCCGCAGCGGCGCGGGACAGCATCTGATACGCCGCGCCGCCCGCCGCCTCGCCGTAGGCGCGGAAGCAGCCGTTGTCGTAGGGGCAGCAGAACATCTCCGGCAGCACCGCCATGTCCGCCCCCTTTACGGAGGCCAGCAGCGCCTCCGCGTGCCGGAGGTTTTCCGCCTTGTCCGCCGTGACTGCCATCTGTATCTGTGCAAGCCGCATACCGCCACGCTCCTTCTCAGTATTCCCGCAGCACCAGCTCCGGTCACGCCCTCGCTGATGCTGACCATGCGCTTGACCTGGCTGCGATGCCCGTAGGTCAGCCACAGCATATCCCGAATGGCCGTGCCGCCGCGATAGCCGTGGATCAGCCGCAGCCGATAGGTGCCGAGACCAGCCCGGCGCAGGGCAGCGTCCACCGCGATCTGCGCCTGATAGGTATTCATGCCGTGGAGATCCAGCTCCACCACACCTCCGGTCATGATACCGCCTCCTTTCACTCCCTACCATCATACGGGAAATGAATTGTATTTTCAACCGTTTTGTGGTAAGATGCCCTCTGAGAATACAGATTGCGAGGGAGCTATGAAGGTTTTAGTGGTATCCGATTCCCACGGCAAGGTGGATAACCTGATACGGGCGGTGGAGCTGACCCACCCCGACTATGTGCTGCATCTGGGCGACTGCCAGCGGGATCTGGAAAAGCTGCGGCAGGCGTTTCCCATGCTGCCCATGGAGGGCGTGCCGGGAAACTGCGACTACGGCAGCTGCGACCAGCCGGAGCGGCTCATCGAGTTGGGCGGCGTGCGTATCCTGATGCTCCACGGCCACACACGGGGCGTGAAGTCCGACGTGATGCGGGCGGTGTGGGCCGCCCGGGAGTGCGGCGCGCAGGTGCTGCTGTTCGGCCACACCCATCGTCCCATGGTGGACAACGACGGCGCGCTGCTGGTGCTGAACCCCGGCGCTGCCGGCGATCCGCTGCGCCCCACCTGCGGCCTCCTCACCATTGAAAACGGCAGAGCGGACGTAGGGACGCTGGCCATCTGAAAGGAGCAACACAATGCTGACGATCGGCTGTCACCTATCCGCCTCCGACGGCTTTCTGGCCATGGGGCGGACGGCGCTGGATATCGGCGCCAATACATTCCAGTTTTTTACCCGCAATCCCCGGGGCAGCAAGGCCAAGGCCATCGACCCCGACGACGCGGCGGCGCTGCTGGCGCTGCTGGCGGAAAACGGCTTCGGGCCGCTGGTGGCCCACGCGCCCTACACCATCAACCCCTGCTCCAGGACGGAGCGTACCCGGGAGTTTGCCCGGATGACGCTGGCGGACGACCTGAAGCGTATGGAATACCTGCCGGGGAACTACTACAACTTCCATCCCGGCAGTCACACGGAGCAGGGGGTGGAGACGGGCATCCGCCAGATCGCGGAGACCCTCAACGCCATCCTCCGGCCGGAATACCGCACCACAGTGCTGCTGGAGACCATGTCCGGCAAGGGCTCGGAGGTGGGCGGCCGCTTCGAGGAGCTGCGGGAGATCATCGATCGCACAGAGCTGGGGGAAAAGGTGGGCGTCTGTCTGGATACCTGCCATGTCTCAGACGCGGGCTACGACATCGCCGGGGACATCGACGGCGTGCTGACGGAGTTTGACCGGGTCATCGGCCTTGCAAAATTGAAGGCAGTGCATATCAACGACAGCATGAACCCGCTGGGCGCCCGCAAGGACCGCCACGCCCGTATCGGCGAGGGGCATCTGGGGGAGGCGGCCTTTGGCCGTATCGTCAACCACCCGGCGCTGCGGGAGCTGCCCTTTATTCTGGAGACGCCCAACGATCTGGCGGGATACGCCCGGGAGATCGCGCGGCTGCGGGAGCTGAGGGTGGAATGATGCTGGGCATATCGGCGATTTTTCTTTTCCTGCTGGGCGCGGGGGGGCTGGCGTTCCACTCCACCCTGCCCGCCACGGGTCATATCCGCCCCGGCTTTTTTGTGTTCTACACCAATTTGAGCAACCTGCTGCTGGCGGTGTACCAGCTGGCGCTGGGCGTCAGCAGCTTCTTCCCCGGCAGCGGCGTGTTCCGGCTGCTCAGCGCCCCCGCCACGGCGCTGAGCATGACGCTGTGCATCTTCGTGACCCACCTGATCTACCAGTGGGTGCTGGTGCCGTCGGCCACGCGGAGCGGCAAGAGCCTGTCGGATATCGGGCTGAGCAGCTTCGGCAACCTGTGCGTCCACTATATCGTGCCGTGGCTGACGGTGGTGCAGTGGCTGCTGTGGCAGGATAAGAGCGGCCTGACGGTGCGGCACGCCCTGTACTGGCTGGCGCTGCCGCTGGCGTATTTCGCCTTCGGCATGGCGCGGGGCGCCACGGGAAAGCCCATCGGCCATACGAAGCACTGCTACCCCTACCCCTTTATGGATCCGCGGGTCATGGGCAAGCGGTTCTGGCCGGTGGTGCTGCTGCTCATCATCGCCTTTTTCGGACTGGGCTGCCTGTTCGTGGGCGTGGGCAGACTGCTGTGAGATGAAAAAAGAGAGGCGTTCCGGGAGGAACGTCTCTCTTTTTCCATTGCAGGGCGGCTCAATAGCCGATCTTGCGGTCCACATACCGCTTCAGCGGGCGGCCGGCGGCATAGTTCTCCAGATCCTCGCAGAACAGGGCTACATTTTTGTCGCGGGTGTAGCCCAGGCTCATCTGACCGGAGATGTGGGGTGTGATAAGCAGGTTCTTGGCGTCCCACACCGGGTCGCCTGCGGGGATGGGCTCCTTTTCAAACACATCCAGCGCCGCGCCTGCCAGCTTTCCGGCGTTCAGCGCCTCCACCAGCGCGGGCTGGTCAATGGCGGTGCCGCGGCCTACGTTGATTACATACGCGGTTTCCGGCAGCAGGGCGATGCGGTCGCGGGACAGGATGCCCACGGTGTCCGCCGTGGAGGGCAGCGCCATCACCAGAATATCGGTATCCGGCAGCAGACTGTCCAGCTCCTCGTGGGTGAACACCCCGTCAAAGGCGGGGTCGGCGGCCTTTTTGGTGCGGCGGACGCCCCGGATCGCCTTGGCGCCCATGGCCTTGGCGCGGCGGGCGAACTCCGTGCCGATGTCGCCGGTACCCAGCACCGTGATGGTGCTGCCGATGATGGAGCGCATGGGCATCACCGGCCCCCAGCGGTGGGCATCGGCATGGTGCAGATAGGCGGGGGCATGGCGCAGCAGCATCAGTGTGACCATGATGAGATGCTCGGCGATGGTGACGCCGTAGGTGCCGGAGGAGTTGCTCAGCATCACCTCCGGCGAGGGGTACAGGGCGTCGTCCAGATAGGCATCCACGCCGGCAAAGCTGCCGCAGAACCACTTCATGCCGGTGAAGGCCTTCAGGTCGCCGGGCTTGGGCATCCCGTGCACCACCTCGTAGGTGCCGGCCAACTCCGCCGGCACACGGCAGTCGGGGTAGTAGTCCACCGCAAAGCCGCAGCGTGCGGCGGTGCTGTCGATGAGCGCGTGGTGAGACGGCTCCAAATAATCTGCGAGAACAGCAATTTTCTTCATCTGTATACCTCCAGTATTTTTTCCGCGCAGCGTATCCCGTCAGCGGCGGCGGACAGGATACCGCCGGCATAGCCGGCGCCCTCGCCGCAGGGGTACACGCCGCGGATATTGGCCTCATAGTGTTCATCCCGTACCAGCCGCACCGGGGAGGACGAGCGGGTCTCCACACCGGTGAGCAGGGCATCGGGGTCGTCGTAGCCCCGGAGCTTCCGCCCCAGCTCCGGCAGCGCCAGCGCCAGCGTCTCACTGATAAAGGGCGGCAGACAGCGGTGCAGGTCGGTGTAGGTGACGGCGGGCAGATAGCTGGGCTGTACATTCCCCGGCCCCGTGGAGGGGCGGCCCGCCAGGAAATCCTCCACCCGCTGGCAGGGGGCGCGGTAGTCGCCGCCGCCCAAGGCGAAGGCGGCGTCCTCCAGCTGCCGCTGGAGCCGGATGCCCGCAAGAGGGTGCTTGTCCGGGAAGTCGGCGGGGGTGGCGTTTACCAGCAGCGCACCGTTGATGTTCTCCCGGTCGCGGGCGTACTCGCTCATGCCGTTGGTGACCACGCGCCGCGCTTCCGACGCGGCGGCCACCACCTGTCCGCCGGGACAGACACAGAAGGAAAAGGCGCTGCGTCCGTTGGGCAGGTGGCAGGACAGCTTATAGGTGGCGGGGGGCAGGGAGGGGTGACCCGCCAGCCTCCGGTAGCGGGCGGCGTCCACCGCCGACTGCCGGTGCTCGATGCGCACCCCCATGGCGAAGGGCTTCTGCTCCATGGCAAGACCCGCGTCGTACAGCATCTCAAAGGTATCCCGGGCGCTGTGACCCAGCGCCAGCACGACCTGCCGGGCGGGGAGGGTGTAAAGCTGCTCCCCCTGCCGGACGGTGACGGCGGTGAGGGCATCGTCCTGCACCGTCAGCCCCTCCAGCCGTGCGCCGAAGCGGATGTCCGCGCCCAGCGCCAACAGCTGCCGCCGCAGGGCTTGCAGGGCGATGTGGAGCTTGTCGGTACCCACATGGGGCAGCGCGTCGGCGAGGATACTCTCCGGCGCGCCGCAGGACACCAGCTCCTCCATGATGAAGCGGTGGCGCAGGTCGCGGGTGCCGGTGTTCAGCTTACCGTCGGAAAACGCCCCGGCGCCGCCCTCACCGAACTGGACGTTGCTCTCCGTATCCAGCTGACCGGTGGCCCAGAAGCGCTGTATGTCCCGCTGCCGCTGCTCCACGCACTGTCCCCGCTCCAGCAGGATGGGGCGTGCGCCGCATTTTGCCAGCACCAGCGCGGCAAACAGTCCGGCAGGCCCTGCGCCTACTACGATGGGGCGCACCTCCGGTGGGGAGACGGGGGCGGGGAGCGCGTACTGTTCCGGCGTGTAGGCGGTGACGCGCTTATCCCGGCAGCGGCGCAGCAGCGCGGCCTCCTGCGGGGCGGAGACCGCCACGGTGTACACGAAGGTCAGGCTCTCCCGTGCGTCGATGGCGCGGCGCAGCACCGTCAGGTCTGTCAGCGCCGACAGCTCTACCCGCAGCAGCCGGGCGCACTTGTGCAGCAGCACATCTTCCGATTCATCCGGCAGCAGCCGCAGCTGGTCGATCCGCAGCATGGCGTTCACCTCGTTTTCAAAAAGTTAAAATTTCCAGCGAAAACTTAAAGCTTGGATTAAGGAAACTGTTTATCCTAATAGACATAGAAAAGAAAACAGTTTCCGGCGGCGGTATCATACCACGATTTGCCCACCGCTACAAGCCAAAACACAGAACTTGCCGAAAAAGGAGGCATTCTTTATGTACTACAACGACGATTTCAGAAACAGCGACCAGTACCGCTATACCAACCGGGATCAGCTGCCCCACGACGACTACGCCCCCGATCCCAACCGGGTGCCGGTACAGCCGCCGGTGCAGCCGAAGAAGCAGGGCTTCTTCCACCGCGCCGCCGTAAAGGTGACGGCGCTGATCCTGGCCTGTGCCGTGGCAGGCGGTCTGGCGGGCTGGGGCGGCGCGGCCATCGCCGGCAGCGGCAGCGGCAAGACCACCATCCAGCAGAGCGACCGCCAGCCGGTGACGGTGCAGGTGAAGAAGGTGGACGGCCAGACGAAGATGGATCCGGCGACGGTGTACGCCTCCGTGGTGAACAGCGCCGTGTCCATCAACTGCTCCGCCACCAGCACCAACATCTTCGGCCAGCAGACCCAGCCCGCCTCCTCCGGCAGCGGCTTCATCATCACCGAGGACGGCTATGTGGTCACCAACTACCATGTGGTCAGCGGTGCCAGCTCCGTACAGGTGACACTGTATAACGGCGACACCTATGATGCCACCGTCATCGGCGGCGACAGCGACTACGATGTGGCGGTGCTGAAGATCAACGCCTCCGGCTTGCAGCCTGTGACGCTGGGCGAGAGCGCCGACGTCAACGTGGGCGACACCGTGCTGGCCATCGGCAACCCGCTGGGCGAGCTGACGTTCTCCATGAGTCAGGGCATCGTGTCCAGCTGTGACCGCGCCATCAACGTGGACGGCACCCCCTTCAACATGATCCAGGTGGACTGCTCCATCAACCCCGGCAACTCCGGCGGCCCTCTGGTCAACCTGTACGGCGAGGTGGTGGGCATCGTGTCCGCCAAGTACTCCAGCTATTCCAGCACCACTGTGGAGGGTCTGGGCTTCGCCATCCCCATCAGTGACGTGCGCAGCATCATCACCGACATTATGGAAAACGGCGCCGTGACGGATAAGGCCTACATGGCCATCACCGCCGGTACCATGAATGAGCAGATGGCGGCACAGTTCAATATCGACGTCACGGAGGGCGTGTTCGTCTACTCCGTGGTGGAGGGCGGCGCCGGTGAAAAGGCGGGTCTGCGTCTGGGCGACGTCATCACCAAGATGGGCGATAAGACCCTGACCTCCCGGCAGGATCTGTCCGCCGCCATGAAGGGCTACCGCGCCGGTGACACCGTGACCCTCACCGTCTACCGCGGCGGGCAGTATATCGAGGTGGAGCTGACCTTTGACGCCCAGCCCCAGAACACCGGCTCCGAGGAGGACAACACCCAGAGCAGCGGCAATAACGGCGGCAACGGCGGCAACGGCCAGATGCCCGGAAACTGGGATAACTGGCAGGATTTCTACAACTACTTCTTCGGCAACCGCGGTTGACTCGGAAGCGAAAATAAGGGAGGCGGAGAGCGGCATGACCTGCCGCTCTCCGCTTTTTCCGGCGCTGCGGCAGGGTGCGGGGAAATTTCTCTTGTACTCCGGGGAAAAGTAGTATATAATATACGGTATTAAATTGCGCCTATATTCAATTTGTTACTATTTCCGAAGAAAGGAAGTCAGCTATGATAAAAGTTCCCACTGAGTACGGTGAGATCACCATCAGCGACGCGGTGTTCACCACGATCACCGGCGCGGCCGCCACCAACTGCTTCGGCGTCAAGGGCATGGCACAGCGCAGCGTGACGGACGGTCTTGTCCACCTGCTGCGTCCGGAGGCCATGAGCAAGGGCGTCAAGGTCACCTACAACGACGACGGTACCGTTTCCATCGAGCTGCATATCATCGTGGAAAACGGCGTCAATATCGCCACTGTCTGCCGTTCCATTATGAGCGAGGTCAAATATGTGGTCAATCTCAACACCGGCGTCACCGTTAAGACGGTGAACGTCTGCGTGGATTCCGTCACGGTGTGACATCGCTAAGAAGGAGAAAATACGACATGACAGATAGGATCAGCGGCGGCGCCTTCAAGCAGATGGTCGCCTTCGGCGCCGCGTGCATTGCCCAGCAGAAACAGACCATCAACGATCTCAACGTGTTCCCGGTGCCGGACGGCGACACCGGCACCAATATGTGCCTGACCATCCAGACGGCGGTGAACGAGCTGCGCAAGTGCCAGCCCGCCACGGTGGACGAGGCCGCCAAGGTCACTGCCTCCGGCCTGCTGCGGGGCGCCCGCGGCAACTCCGGCGTCATTTTGTCCCTGCTGTTCCGGGGCATGAGCAAGGTGCTCAAGGGTACGGCGGAGGCGGACGGCACACAGCTGGCCGCCGCCATGCAGGAGGGCGTCGCTACCGCCTACGGCGCGGTGATGAAGCCTGCGGAGGGTACGGTGCTCACCGTGTCCCGTCTGGCCGCCCAGCGTGCGCTGGAGGCGGCGGGGGAGCAGAACTCCGCCGAGTACGTGCTGGAGGAGGCCATCAAGACCGGCTACGCCACGCTGGCGGAGACCATCGAGATGAACCCGGTGCTGAAAAAGGCCGGTGTGGTAGATGCCGGCGGCAAGGGCTACCTCATCATTCTGGAGGGTATGCTCCGCGCCCTGCGGGGCGAGGAGATCCCGGAGGTGGAGGAGCAGACCGAGGAGAAGGCGGACTTTGCCGCCATCGGCGACGAGGACATCACCTTCGCCTTCGACACTGTGTTTACTGTCCGCAAGACCACGGATCGTCCGCTGGACGGCCTGCGCGCCTATCTGGGCAGCATCGGTGACAGTCTGGTCATCGGCGAGGATGACGAGTCCTTCAAGGTCCATGTCCACACCGACACGCCGGGCGACGCCCTGAACGAGGCCCAGAAGTACGGCACGCTGGAGCTGGCGAAGATCGAGAATATGCGCACCCAGGCGGCAGATCTGGCGGCGGGCCGGAAGGCCCAGTCCACCGACGATCTGGACGCCATCGAGAAGGAGCTGGAGAACGGCGCCTGCGCCGTGGCCGCGCCGGAGAAGCGGTATGGCTTTCTGGCGGTCTGCGCCGGGGACGGCCTTGCCGCCGTGTTCCGCGATCTGGGCGTGGACCGTATCGTATCCGGCGGCCAGACCATGAACCCCTCCACCGAGGCCATCCTGCGGGAGATCGACCAGACCCCCAGCGAGGTGGTGTTCGTGCTGCCCAACAACAAGAACATCATCATGGCAGCCCAGCAGTGCGTGGGTCTGACGGAGAAGGAGGTCATCGTTGTCCCCACCGCCACCGTACCGCAGGGCATCTCCGCCATGATGTGCGTGGACACGGAGGAGCCGGATCCGCAGAATATCTTGCAGGCCATGACCGACGCCGCGGCCAATGTCACCACGGCGCAGATCACCTACGCGGCGCGGAACTCCGACTTCGACGGCTTTGCCATCAACGAGGGGGACTATCTGGCGTTGTGCGACGGCAAGCTGCTGGGTACCGACCGCAGCCTCGATGTGCTGCTGGAGCGTCTGGCCCAGCTGGCAGTGGAGAAGAGCGCCGAGTTCATCACCGTCTATGCCGGTGAGGGCGTGTCCGACGAGGACGCCGACCGCGCCGCGCAGCTGTTCCAGACGGCGTGTCCCGATGCGGAGGTCAGTGCGCTGCCCGGTGGACAGCCGGTGTACTACTACATCGTGGCCATCGAATAACGACAACAAATAGTATAATTCGACAAAAAGAACACCCTGCGTATTCATGCAGGGTGTTCTTTTCCGTATATGGGGCGGCTCAGGTGATGGACGCCAGCTCCTCGTTGACCTGCGCCTCGCAGCTCCGCATGGCGAGGATGGTCTTCTCCATCAGCTCCTCCAGCGTCCAGCCCAGACGCTCCGCGCCGGTCTGGATGACATCGCGGGAGCAGCCGGCGGCAAACTTCTTGTCCTTGTATTTCTTCTTCAGACTGCTGACCTCCATGTCCATCACGCTCTTGCTGGGGCGCATACGGGCGGCGGCGCCGATGAGTCCGGTCAGCTCGTCGGCGGCAAACAGCACCTTCTCCATCTGGTGGGTGGGCTCCACGTCGCACACGAGGCCGTAGCCGTGGGAGCAGACGGCGTGGATGAACTCGTCGCTGCACCCTGCCTTTTCCAGCAGCTCCGGCGCCTTGAGGCAGTGCTGCTCCGGCCACATCTCAAAGTCGATGTCGTGGAGCAGGCCCACCGTGGCCCAGAAATCCGCGTCCTCCCCATAGCCCAGCTCATTGGCGTACCAGCGCATGACGCCCTCCACCGTCAGGGCGTGGAGAATATGGAACGGCTCCTTGTTATACGTCTTCAGGGCGGCCAGCGCCGCTTCACGGGAAATGCACTCCTTCATCTTCGCAGACCTCCTTCGTGCATTTGAATTGCCCCCTATTTTAGCAGGTTATTCCCCGATGTCAAGCAGTTTTCCAGCAGGTGCAGCAGCATGGCGGCGTGGCCGTATTCCGCCCGGCTCAGGCGCTGAAAAAGCTCCCGCAGACATACGTCCTCCGTGTCCTCCGCCGCCTGTGCGTAGGCCGCGCCGCCGCAGGTCTCCTCGTGGTACAGCTCCCGCAGCAGCTGGCACCAGGGCAGGGGCGGCTCCTGCCCCGCGGCGGCAGGGGGCTGGTAGCACTTGCCTGTCATCAGGTAGTGGGCAGCCAGCAGCGTCCGGCCGTGGGAGAACTCCTCCTCCGCCATACGCAGCAGCACCCGGCGGGCGGCGGGTGGCGCGCTGCGGGCATGGCACCGATAGGCGCGTGCCATGGACACCTCCTCGTCGATCAAGCGCCGCAGCCGGGCAAGGCCGTCCTCCGGCGGGGCAGCCATGCAGCAGGCGGTCTCGTCCGGCTCGGACAGCGGATCAAAGGGCGACAGCTCCGGCAGCACACGCCGCCAGACGGCCTCCGACAGCTTTCGGTCATAGGGTAAACGCAGCTCCTGTTCCATGTTTGAACGCCTCCTTCTCACGGCATACTATGCGGGAGGGAGAGGCAAAGCGCCTGTCTGCGCCAGCTATACCGAAACATACAGGAAAAGATTGCTTTTCTTCTGAAAATCTGTTACACTGACACAGTTGTAAAGCACCTACGCTTTTCCAGAGGACTGTTGCATATATCACATCACCTTGGCGGCGCCTCTGGTATACTTCAGATACTACCTCAGAGAGAGGAGAGCTATCCATGCTGGAACTGCAAAATATCTGTTACCGCGTATCCACTCCCGAAGGGGAGCAGGACATTCTGAAAAACGTGTCCGTCACCATTCCCGACCATAAGCTGGTGGTGTTCACCGGCCCCAACGGCGGCGGTAAGACCACGCTGGCCAAGATCATCATGGGTCTGGTGCGGCCCACCTCCGGCCGCGTCCTCTATAACGGCGAGGATGTGACGGAGCTGTCCATCACCGAGCGCGCCCGCCGGGGCATCAGCTACGGCTTCCAGCAGCCGCCCCGGTTCAAGGGCATCACCGTCCACGACCTGCTGCTGCTGGCGGCGGGGAAGGAGCAGCTCAGCAAGGACAAGTGCTGCGCCTACCTGACCAAGGTGGGTCTGTGCGCCAACGACTATCTGGACCGCGAGGTGGACGTGTCCCTGTCCGGCGGCGAGGTCAAGCGCATCGAGATCGCCACCATTCTGGCGCGGCAGAGCGACCTGATGATCTTCGACGAGCCGGAGGCGGGCATCGACCTGTGGAGCTTCGCACGGCTCACCGAGACCTTTGAGCAGATCCATCAGGAGGGGCACGCCACCATGATCATCATCTCCCATCAGGAGCGCATCATCCGTCTGGCCGATGAGATCATGGTCATCGCCAACGGACAGATCGCCCACCGCGGCAGCACCGAGGAGGTATTCCCCCTCATTCTGGCGGATACGCTGGGCGGCTGCCCCGTGCTGGAGAGAAAGGAGGGCGTACAATGATCACCGATATTGACGCCAAGCTGCTGGAAAAGATCGCCGACCTGACAGGCCAGCCTGTGGGCGCCTTCAACATCCGCAAGGACAGCGGCTGCGAGGCCCGCCAGTCCACCGAGCACATTGAGATCACGCCCCGCGCCGACGGCAAGCAGGGCATCGACATCCGCATCAAGCCCGGCACGAAGGGGGAGAAGTGCTACATCCCTGTCATCATCAGCAAGACCGGCCTGAGCGAGCTGGTCTACAACGACTTCTACGTGGGCGACGACTGCGACGTGGAGATCGTGGCGGGCTGCGGCATCCACAACTCCGGCTGCGACGAGAGCCGTCACGACGGCGTGCATACCTTCCACATCGGCAAAAACGCCCGAGTGCGGTACAGCGAGAAGCACTACGGCGAGAACGACCCCGGCCAGACCGGCGGCAACGTGATGAACCCCAAGACGGTGGTGTATCTGGGGGAGAACGCTTCCATGCAGATGGACACCGTCCAGATCCGGGGCATCGACTCCACCAAGCGCGAGACGGACTTCTTCTGCGAGGCCGGCAGCGAGGTGGTGGTGACGGAGCGCCTGCTGACCCACGGCAGCCAGACGGCGGAGAGCGATATGAACATCCAACTCAACGGCCACGATGCTAAGGGCCGGGTGATCTCCCGCTCCGTGGCGCAGGATCAGTCCCATCAGGTGTTCCGCCCCGTCATGGTGGGCAACGCCCAGTGCTTCGGCCACGTCCAGTGCGACAGCATCATCATGGGACAGGCCAAGATCGAGTCCGTACCGGCCATCACCGCCAACTGCCCCGACGCCCAGCTCATCCACGAGGCGGCCATCGGCAAGATCGCCGGTGACCAGCTTTTGAAGCTGGAGACGCTGGGACTGACGGAGGAGGAGGCGGAGGATACCATCCTCAAGGGCTTCCTCGCCTGAAAAAGCATACAGAAAAAAGACCGCCTGTAGGCGGTCTTTTTCTGTATGGAGGCTGTTATGGCCGGTTTTGCTTGAAGAAGCTGACCGCCACGGCGCCGGGGCCGGCGTGGGTGCCGATCACGCTGCCGATGGTGGTGTACCGCAGCGTTTCGGCGTGATCTGCCCAGAGCCAGCGGCTGTCTTCGATATACTTTTGCAGCAGGGCGTCGGACAGCCCGGTGTATCCCAACAGAACGGGGCGGGAAAAGTCCACGCCGCCCGCCCTCTGGATCTCCTGCGCCAGCAGGTTGTTGCCCATTTTGGAGCCGCGGGCCTTGCCCAGAAGCTGTATCTCCCCGTCCGTAACGGCCAGCACCGGCTTGATTTGCAGCATCGTTCCGGCAAAGGCCAGACTCTTGGAGATGCGGCCGCCGCGCTTCAGGTATTCCAGCGTGTCCACCAGCGCCACCGTGACGATGTGCTGCTTTTCCGCATCCAGCCGCGCCGCGATCTCCGGTGCGGACAGACCCTCGTCCCGCAGCTGAAGCGCCAACTCTGTCAGAATGCCGCCGCCCACGGAGGCGTTGCCGCTGTCCACCACATATACGTTCTCATAGTCCGCCGCGGCGATGGACGCGCTCTGACAGGTGCCGGAGAGCTTGCCGGACAGAGTGATGACCACGCAGCTCTCGCCCGCCTGCTTCGCCGCCTCAAATTCCTTGGCGAAGGCGTCCGGCGTGGCCTGACTGGTGGTGGGCAGGGTGTCCTCCTCCACCAGCTTTTCGTAAAAGGTCTTGTGGTCGATGGTCACGCCGTCGATATACTCCCGGTCGCCAAAATGTACTGTCAGAGGCACCACACGGACCTGCTCCTTGTATCCCGGCATCAGATCTGCCGTGGAATCTACGATGATCCTTGTTTTCACGGTTCCTTCCTTTCTGCCGCCAGCCGCTCCAGACCATCGCTGATGGCGGTCAGGCTCTTGTACAGGCTGGCGCGCTCCTCCTCGGTCAGCTCCCGGCTGACCTCCGCCAGAACGGCCTCGATCCGCGCAGAGATCCGCGCACCGACCGCCCGGCCCTTGTCCGTCAGGCGCAGCGGTGTCTTGTACCGCTTGCCCGCCTCTCTGCCGGCGAGGTAGCCCTGCTCCTCCAGATGCACCAGCGCCCGGGAGATGGTGGCCTTATCCTCCTCGCAGTGGTCGCAGAGCGCCGCCGCCGTCATGTCCGTTCCCCGATGCAGGTAGTACAGGCAGGAGATGTGGACGCTGCGCAGACCCAAGTCCGTCATCTCCTGATTTTTTATGCGCCGTATGTTCCGGCTGATCCGGTTCAGCAGTACCGTAAAGGTTTCAAACCGTTCCATGAAAGATACCTCCTTGCCTGTTGAACAATCAACAAGCGCTATGATACCAGAGACTTGTTGAAATGTCAACAAGAATTTTGGCAAGGCGTGCCTTCCTGCGGCGTGACCCCTCCGAAAACCGCTGCCGGCCTATTGACAAGCGGCGGACACGGCATTATAATACATCAAAAATGAATGATTCAAAAAAAGAACGATAAGGAGGCGGTCAACATGGCGCTGGGCATCGAGTTCTCACGGAAGCTGGCGCTGGCGTATAACGCGGTGTGCAAGCCGCTGTGCCGGGAGCTGGGACTGTCGAAAACAGCCTTTGACATCCTGATGTTTCTGGGCAACAACCCCGCCTATAAAACGGCCAGAGACGTGGTGGAGCTGCGCTGTCTCAAGGCAAATCTGGTGTCCGTCAACGTGGACCGGCTGGTGCAGGAGGGATACCTCGTCCGGCGGCAGGCGGCGGGCGACCGCCGCAAGACGGAGCTGCTGTGTACGGACAAGGCGCAGCCCGTCATAGCGCGGGGGCGGCAGCTCCAGAGCGCCTTTTTCCAGCGGCTGTTTGCTGATATGGACGACGGGGCGCGGCACGCCTTTTTTGCGGCCATGGAGATCATGGATCAAAACCTGAATGCTATTTTGGAGGCGGAAGAATAACCCATGCAGACCTTAGTGACGATCCTTGTAACATTTTTCGCGGGTATGGGCGCGGGCCTCGGCACCGGCTTTGCCGGAATGAGCGCCGCCGCGGTCATCAGTCCCATGCTGATTACGTTTTTGGGCATCGAGCCCTATGTGGCGGTGGGCATCGCTCTGTCCGCCGACGTGCTGGCCAGCGCCGTCTCAGCCTACACCTATCACAAGAACAAAAATCTGGATGTGAAGAACGGCCTTATCATGATGGCGAGCGTGCTGACCTTCACGGTGGTGGGCAGCTATGCCGCCAGCCTGCTGCCTTCGGCGACTATGGGCGGCTTCGCCGTGTTCATGACATTCCTGCTGGGCATCAAGTTCATTGTGCGCCCGGTCATGACCACCAAGGAGTCCATGGCGCAGGTCTCCGCCAAAAAGCGGGCGATCCAGTCGGTGGTCTGCGGCGTCATGATCGGCTTTATCTGCGGCTTTGTGGGCGCCGGCGGCGGCATGATGATGCTGCTGATCTTGACCAGCGTGCTGGGCTATGAGCTGAAGACCGCCGTAGGCACCAGCGTGTTCATCATGACCTTCACGGCGCTGACGGGTGCGGTGTCCCACTTCGCCATCGGCGGTATGCCGGAGCCCCTCACATGGGTGCTGTGCGTGATCTTCACGCTGATCTGGGCGCGTATCGCCGCCGTTTTTGCCAATAAGGCGCAGCCTAAGACCCTCAACCGCGCCACCGGCGTCGTGCTGGTGGTGCTGGGCGTGGTCATCATGGGCTTCCAGCTTCTGCACAAATAGACAATTTCGCGTGCTTGCGGCGGCTGGAGTTTTTTTCACAAACGGCTTGAGAAAAGGGACGTTATCTGCTATACTTTATATGTAGCGGTGCGTCCTTTTTCGTGGGCGCGGGAAATGAGGAGGCAGCCCGTCCCTGCGACCGATACGCCTCCGCTGCGCACTGTGCGCCAATTTGAAGAAGCAAAAGCGCGTAAAAAGGTGAGTAAAAGGTGAGTAAATCACCCACCAAAAAGTTTATACTTGAAGAAAGTTCCGGAAATATCGAGATTGAACCATTATTCTGCAACTTTCGTTCTCGAAAATAAAGGAGAAAATGAAGATATGAAACTTGGAATCGAGGGCGATTCACCTGATTCTATATCTCAATATCGCTCCATAAATGCCGATAATTCTTGATTTCAGCGTGTTTTCCGCACAAACAGCCGCTATATAACTTCATGTAATTCCATACTACTCCACGCCGAAATGGTGTAAAAATGGTGTATGGAAAATCGGATTGCAGGTGCGAAAATGACACACTACTACTGCCCCCCAAAAAATCGAGTGATAGCTCTGATGAAACACACAACCATCGGCATGACCGCCCAACGGATATGCCGATGGGTGTTTCATTTTCTGCTGTATTTCGGGGCGAATATGGAGGAAAATATCGCCAGTACGTCGCTTGGATTTCCTGCCTATCTTGCCACTCCGCCTTGTGATAACGGCATTTCGTGTGCCAATAAAGGGTGGAATCTTACCTTTGCAGGGCTTTGCTTGAATAGCAAAGCCTTATCTGAAATCATTTGTCGAATTTTGTATTTTATCAGTTATAACTTATATTTTTGTAATTTCTCCATTGAGTTTCAATCGTAAGTGTGATATACTGTGGTCAGCCACGGAAGGAGGGTGAAGTTTTATGATTAAACGCGAACTGTATATGAGCCGCATCCGCCCATTCATCGGAACAGAGTTGATCAAGGTCATGACCGGTATTCGCCGCTGCGGAAAGTCGGTCATGTTGGAGCTGATCCAGCAGGAACTCACGGAGTCCGGCGTCAGCTCGGCGCAGTTTATCGCCATCAACTTTGAGGATATGAGCTATTCTCACCTGCAAACCGCGCAGGCACTGCACGACGAGATCACCAAACGCGCCAAGGAGACTGGCGGCAAGATCTACCTCTTTTTCGATGAGATTCAGGAGGTCAAGGGCTGGGAGAAGTGCATCAACTCTCTCCGCGTCTCGCTGGATTGCGACATCTACATCACCGGCTCCAATGCAAAGCTGCTGTCCGGTGAGCTTGCGACCTATTTAGGTGGACGCTATGTGGAGTTTGTGATCTATCCGTTCTCATTTGGGGAGTTCATGGAGCTTTACCGTTCGATTGCGCCTGATGCGTCCATCCAGCAGTGTTTCCAAAAGTACCTGCTTGCCGGAGGAATGCCCTATCTTGCAAATCTCCGATATGCGGATGCGCCGTCCAAGCAATATCTTCACGATCTATTCAACTCTGTCCAGCTCAAGGACATCGTGAAGCGGAATAAAATCCGGGATGTAGATTTGCTGGAACGGATCATTGCCTATGTGATCGCCAATGTGGGAACGACCTTCTCGGCGACCTCTCTTGCAAAGTTCCTGAAAAACGAGCAGCGCACCGTCGCCCCGGAAACAATTCTGAACTATATCAAATACTGCTGCGAGGCGTACCTTTTCTATCAGGTGAAGCGGGAGGACTTGCAGGGCAAACAGATCCTTGCCTCCAATGAGAAGTATTATATTGCCGATCACGGCATCCGCGAGGCGGTCTTTGGCGGCAATATGCGGGACATCAACCTCATTTTGGAAAACATCGTCTATCTTGAGCTGCTGCGCCGGGGTTATGAAGTGACTGTCGGCAGAACAGGCGATAAGGAAATTGATTTTGTATGCGACAAGCGCGGCGAAAAGCTGTACGTTCAGGTGTGCTATCTGCTCGCCTCCGACGAAACGGTCAACCGCGAGTTCGGCGCGTATGACAACATCCGCGATAACTTCCCGAAGTACGTTCTTTCTCTCGATGAGTTCGACATGAGCCGAAACGGGATCAAGCACCGGAATATCCGTGATTTCCTCTTGGCTGAGGAATGGAATTAAGTACGAAGCCCAGCATCGCGCCGTTTGGCGTGATGCTGGGCTTTGCTCACTGCTTTACAGATTTGCTTAGAGAGTTAACTAAGAAAACCAAGATTAGCCAGAGAAAGAGAATATTAGCCGAAAAGACGGCATAAGAAAACGCTGAACCGCATCTGAATATATTAGTAGCAAAGAGGCCAGTTGCATTCCATACCGTAGGGATCAAGTATAAACACCCAGCAACGATCAGCACCACACAAAACAAACCGGCAATACGGAAATAATCAGCCAGAACTCCTAAAAGGGTTTTTGTGGGATATTCCTCGTCTGTCGTTGTTTTTAGTTTTTTTGCATAGTCACTCCCGAGCAAGGCTGACACGGCAGCAATATATACGCCCATTGCAATAGATGCAACAGTAATGGCGGCTTCTGCCATCGGAGAAAAATCCAAGCCTAAGAGGAATGTTATGAAAAAGCTCCCCACAAAAACCGCAAAAAGAAGCAGCTTATGCCGTTTGTACACGGAAAATCACCTCAGCTCATGAAGAAGCAAAGCCCGAACTTCTGTCGGATCAAAATGTTCATTTTCATCTTTGGATGGAGATATGGCAATATGTTTCAATACAGAAGAAAAGTCAAATGTATGCTCGACACCGTCATCGTCACACCCTATCACTACGACAGTATCAAATTCATTCCTGTGTCGGCTGAAAATATCTATGATCTGCCGTCCTCCTCCATGCACAGGAATATCGCCATAAGCAATTTTCAACTGAATTTTGCTCGGCAAATCTTGTCCCCACATATTTCCGATCCGAGCAAAAAGATCTCCCCCTCGACTAAACAGATTATCGACCTGCGTGTACTGAAATCCGCGTATGGTTTTTATTTTATTACAAAACTCATCTACGGATGTATAAATGTTGTTGATTTGAAATTCCTTTTGCAGTGTTTCGCTGAGGTATTGTTGCAAAAATTTGCGCCGATTAAGGTCATTAAGATACAGCAGATGCGTATCACAATCATAGCAAGCAAAGAACTGCTGACGTGGTTCTATTTGCTCTTTTGAGCGCGGATTGGGTTCTTTTTCACCTGTTTCCTTGTTTATCACATAGTCTCTAAAGCGAACTGCATCATCGTAATCACAAGACATCCAAAAGTACCGATCATCTATAATTTCCATATCGATAGAGTATAAATACTTTTGACGTTCCGGTTTGTAAGTCCGGTTACCTTTAGAAAGCACTTGCCGGAAGTCTTCCAGCGATGCTTCACGAATACCACCTACGCGGAGAAGAAAATTGCAAAACTTCACATTTAAGACCTCCTTTGTGATTCAAAGTGCTTTTGTGATCTCCAAGAACTTGCTCATACTGACAGTACCCGTGGGGAGATCGTTATCATCCATAAACACCATATAGTACCGGAACTGACTTCCCGCATGATTGCTCCACGCTTGACCGAGTGCGATTTTCTCCCGGCTGTCATCGTTTTTCAGGTGTTCGCCCTTGGTTTCTGCGCAGATGAGCTTGCCGCTTTTGGTCATAATCAGAATATCGGGGTAATGCTTGATAAAGCCGTTGATTGCAAACCCTTGACGCGCAATATTTCTGTGCCACCAGCGGACATTTTGCAGGGCGGTCAACTCCACAATCAGCTCTTCTTCCAGCTTGTTCATGTCGCCGTCCTCCGCCGTGTACAGCGAACGGGCGTATATGTCAGTATGGGTGGTGGGATGGATTGCGAGGGGCAGACGGAAATAGGGCTTGCAGACAATACGCTCCGTTTCCAGCCACTTATCAAAGGTTTCCCGATAGTGGGTTTCCAGCAGCGTTTCGATCTTGGCGCGGATCTTCGCCGCGTAGCCCAGCGGGGCTTTCTCCATAGCGGCAAGCTGCGCCTTATCCATATCGTCCACAATGCGGTTTATGTAGGCTTTCAGTTCGGCAGCGTCTACCATGTTCAGCTTGTTAAGCTGATTGAACATCATATCCTTGCATTGACGTACCCGGCTCTCCGGCGGCAGATTGTTGAACCACTCCTTGAAGTACCGCTGCTCGGCGCTCTCCATCTTGAACACCTTCGGCAAACCGCCGTCCTGCTCCCGCACGTCGATTTCGCGGATTTCATCGTCTGCGGCGGCAAAATCAATATCGTATGCCTTGCCCTTGAGGGTAAAGCCCTCTGCCAGCATTTCCTTGTCCAGCAGTTCAAAAGAACCGTCCGTAAACAAAGATTGCTCAACTTTCAGGAAAAACTGCGGGATTTGCAGCGTTTCAATATCCTCCCGGAACTGCGGGTTTACCCCAAATGATTTCACTTTATCCCGCACCTCCCACGGAAGATTGTCCATCACCGGATCATTGCCGGTCTGCTGGATAGCGTCTGTGTACGCCTTTTCGACCTCTGCGGCAGCGTCCAGCATGGTGTCGGCTTTCGGGGCGATTTCGGGCGTTTGCGCCTGTTCTCTGCGCCGCCCCAACTCTGCCCCGATCAATTTCCCATCCAGCCCCGAAAAATCGTCCTCGGCGCTTTCCGGTTTGGAAGCTCCTTGCGGGTCAGGCAGCGTGATTTGCTCTGCTGCCTGTTCGGGAATCTGCGGTTTTGCGGACTCACCGATCCGATAGTCCTTATCGCTGAATCCTGCGCTG
>OIDT01000012.1_pt1 | contig 206887 bp, 186 predicted proteins | sample 1581601 | NCBI WGS metagenome assembly OIDT01 (sample SAMEA3882515, study PRJEB24775) | human gut metagenome | biome: human-associated habitat; feature: intestine environment; material: feces | place: Netherlands | collected 2009/2010 | reverse complement strand
AGCTGTTCGGCGGTTACGGCTACACCCGTGACTACCCCATCGAGCGCATGATGCGTGATGCCAAGATCACCGAGATCTACGAGGGCACCAGCGAAGTGCAGATGATGGTCATTTCCGGCGCGCTGCTGAAGTAAGGGAGGCAAGAGTTACAATGAAAGCAATTGTTTGTGTAAAGCAGGTTCCTGATACCTCCGGCAAGGTGTCCGTCAAGCCCGATGGCACTCTGGATCGTGCATCCATGGCAACCATCACCAACCCCGATGACCTGAACGCTCTGGAGGCCGCCCTGAAACTGAAGGACGCCACCGGCTGCGAGGTCGTTGTTGTTACCATGGGTCCCCCGCCGGCAGAGGGCATGCTGCGTGAGCTGCTGGCCCGCGGCGCTGATAAGGCTGTTCTGGTCTCCGGCCGTGAGTTCGGCGGTTCCGATACCTTTGCAACCAGCCAGATCCTGGCTGCTGCTGTCAACAAGATCGGCGTTGGCCCCGAGGACGTTGTGTTCTGCGGCCGTCAGGCAATCGATGGCGATACCGCACAGGTCGGCCCCCAGATCGCTGAAAAGCTGCATCTGCCCCAGGTCACCTACGTTGCCGACATCCAGAAGGACGGCAACACCCTGACCGTGAAGCGTATGCTGGAGGACGGCTACATGATGGTCAAGGTGCAGACTCCCTGCCTGCTGACCTGCATCAAGGAGCTGAACGACCCCCGCTACATGAGCGTGAACGGCATCTTTACCTGCTACGATAAGCCCATGGAAGTGTTCGACTACAACGCACTGAAGGACGATCCGCTGATCGAGGTGGACACCATTGGCCTGAAGGGTTCTCCGACGAACGTCTTTAAGTCCTTCACTCCTCCGCAGAAGGGCGCAGGCACCATGCTGCAGGGCGACGATGTTGCCGCCCAGCTGGCTGGCATCCTGGCCAAGAAGCACCTGATCTGATGAAAGGAGCATAGGATTACAATGGCTGATTTTAACGAATACAAAGGCGTATGGGTCTTTTGCGAGCAGCGCCAGGGCGCACTGATGTCCACTGACTTCGAGCTGGTTAGCGAGGCTCGTAAGCTGGCCGACGAGCTGGGCTGCGAGGTCACCGGCCTGCTGCTGGGCGACAACGTGGAGGGCATTGCCAAGGAACTGGGCGGCTACGGTGCCGACAAGGTTCTGGTCTGCGACAGCCCCCTGCTGAAGGATTACACTACCGACGCATACGCTAAGGTCGTGTGCGATATGGTCAACGAGTACAAGCCTGAGGTGCTGCTGATCGGCGCTACCAACATTGGCCGCGACCTCGGCCCCCGCTGCGCAGCCCGTCTGCACACCGGCCTGACCGCCGACGCTACCCATCTGGATATTGACACTGCAAAGTACATCGACTTCCTGAAGGAGAGCTCCACCATCGACCTGTCCAAGCAGAAGTTCGATATGGAAGACCGCAACCTGAAGATGACCCGTCCCGCATTCGGCGGCCATCTGATGGCTACTATCATCTGCCCCCGCTTCCGTCCCCAGATGTCCACCGTGCGTCCCGGCGTTATGAAGAAGGCTCCCTTCGATCAGGCCAAGGCTGATGCCTGCCAGATCGTCAAGCCCGCCTTCAGCCTGACCGCTGAGGACATCAAGACCGAAGTGCTGAGCGTGGAGAAGGCCGCTGAGAAGCTGGTCGACCTGATCGGCGCAGATGTCATTGTCTCCGTTGGTCGTGGTATCAGCAAGGATGTCAACAAGGGCATCGAGCTGGCCGAGCAGCTGGCAGCCGCTCTGGGCGGCGGTGTCGTGGGCGCTTCCCGTGCCGTCACCGATGCAGGCTGGATGACCGCTGACCATCAGGTCGGTCAGACCGGCAAGACTGTGCACCCCAAGATCTATGTGGCTCTGGGTATCTCTGGTGCTATCCAGCACACCGCCGGTATGCAGGATTCTGAGTGCATCATCGCTGTCAACAAGAACGAGGGTGCTCCCATCTTCGGCGTTGCTGACTACGGCATCGTGGGCGATCTGTTCAAGGTCGTGCCTGAGCTGATCAAGCAGATCGAGGCAGCAAAGGCTGCTCTGTGATCGCCTGTTCCTGAGCATTGTTCAATAGCATAGCCTGAATTGTGAGAGGCCGTTGCACATTTTTGTGCAGCGGCCTCTTTTTTGTGTTTTTTATAAAGGAGCTGTTGTGCCAGCCACTGCACAGCAGCTCCGATTTGCTCCACAGGAAAGGAACGCAGAAGGGAACACAGCGAAGCGCTATAAAAGCGTACACAGAAACCACGATATGCAAAGCAGTGCATATAAATACAGTGATATACAAAACGAAACGCACCGAAGTGTCCCAAAAAGTGTGCGGGAACTGTTGCACTCGGCTTATTTTGGCGAGAAGCGCAACACAACTGTAACGTTTTCGGACTTTTTGTTACGCTTGAGTTGCGATAAAAAGGCGAGGATTTTTTAAAAAATCTGTATTTTTCTGCAAATCGACCTCTAAACCTCTTGACGCCTGTATGGCTTTGTGATACTCTTGTTACACAAGAGTTGCGGATGTGATACGACAGAGTTGCAAACGAGTTGCAATATCCAAGATCACACTGCATAAGGCAACAGACCGGAGGCAATCTTATGAAGCGTGCAATGAGTACCGTGAAGAATATCGCAGCAGCTGCAATGACGCTGGCTGTGTTTTTTGGCTTTGCAGGCTTCAAGCCCGTCACCGCAAACGCTGCACAGGCTGCCATGCCTGCCACCGCTTCTGTGGAAGAAGAGAACTCCTACTTTGAGGAAGACGCTTACCAGCGCAGCTTCCTGACCCTGATCAATAACGAGCGTGCACAGGCTGGTCTGGCTCCTGTTGCTCTGGGCGACAGCAACCACAACGCCGCTGCAATGGAGCGTGCCGAAGAGCTGGCAGTTTCTTACTCCTACGTTCGTCCCAACGGTCAGCGCGATTTCACCGTTCTGGCAGAGAACGGCATCAGCGATGTCTCCATCGGCGAGAACTACATGGCCGGCTGCTCCACCCCCGATTCCGCAATGGATCAGTGGATGGCTACCGACTTCACCCGTGAGCGTATCCTGAACGCCGATGCTACCACCGTGAGCGTTGGCTACTATGAGGGCGGTGTTTACAATAACTATTGGGTGCTGATCTTCTCTTACCCCGAAAATTCTCACACCGAGGATTACCGTCAGGAAGTTCTGAATCTGGTCAATGCCCAGCGCGCAAAGTACGGTCTGACTGCTCTGGAAATGGGCGATGACGCGCTGACCGCCGCTGCACAGACCCGCGCCGAGGAGATCTCCGTTGTAAACTCCCACGTCCGTCCCGATGGTTCCAAGTGCTTCACCGTCCTGAAGGACTACGGCATCACCGATACCCCCACCGGCGAGAATGCCGCATGGGGCAGCGTCTCTCCTGAAGAGGTCGTCAACGCATGGATGAACTCCGAAGGCCATCGTGCCAATATCCTGAACCCTGAGGCTCGCAAGATGAGTGTTGGTTACTACTACAACAGCAACAGCACTTGGGGCCATCAGTGGATCCAGATCTTTACCAAGTGATTAACTGCTTTCTTCTTATAAAAAGACTGGCGGGGCCGCAAGGCTTCGTCAGTCTTTTTATTTGCGCCCGTTTGTGTTATACTTATTCTGAGTTATTATCAGGAGGATCTAACGTGGAGGATTACCGCACCGTCCGGGGCACGGCCACCGGTGAATACGAAGAGAAAAAAAGCCGCTTTATCGCACAGCTTTCCTTTGCTGACAGTGAGGAAGCCGCTGTGGCCTTTCTGGAGCAGGTGCGGGCAGCCAACCGCACCGCGCGGCACAATGTTTACGCCTACCGCCTGCGGGCGGGCAACCGCGAGCGCTATTCCGATGACGGCGAGCCGGCCAAGACTGCCGGTACGCCCGCGCTGGAAGTGCTGCAGCACAGCGGCCTGACAGACCTGATCGTGGTGGTCACCCGCTACTTTGGCGGGGTGCTGCTGGGCACCGGCGGCTTGGTGCGCGCCTACACTACCGCCACTGCCCGTGCGCTGGAAAACGCCGAGGTGGTCACGGTGCGCAGCGTGGTGGAATTACAAGTGACCGTGGACTACGCCCTTTACGAGCGTGCGTCCCTGCTCATTGATGCTGCCGGGGCAAAGCAGGCACCGCCGGAGTTTACAGACCGGGTCACCCTGCGCTGGCAGATGCCAGAGCATACCGAAGCCCCGCTGCTGGAGCAGCTGCGGGAATTGACCCGGGGCAGCGCTCAGGTAACGGTGTCTGACCCATTCTACGCACCATTTTAAAAAACAAAGTCTTTTTTGCAAACCGACACGGAACTTCCCCCTTCGACACGGCCGATGTGCTACAATTGCCGTAGCGCAGCAATTGGGATCGGCTGTGCGCAGAGGGGAGGGGAGAAGCCCGAAAAACAAAAGGAGGATCTGTATGGATGTGCGCCGGAGAACCGAGGAAATCGAGCACCTTACCTTTGCGCCTTGGGCGACCTTCAGCGATGCAAGCCGTGGCCGCGCCGTACCGGAGCCGCAGGACCCGCTGCGCCCGGTGTTCCAGCGGGATCGCGACCGGGTGCTGCACTGCAAGGCCTTCCGGCGTCTCAAGCAGAAAACGCAGGTGTTCCTCTCGCCGGAAGGCGATCTGTACCGCACCCGGTTGACCCATACGCTGGAGGTCTCGCAGATTGCCCGCACCATCGCACGCGGTCTGCGCCTGAACGAGGATCTGACCGAGGCCATCAGCCTTGCGCATGATCTGGGGCACACTCCCTTTGGCCACGCAGGCGAAAAGGCACTGAACGACCTTTGCCCGGACGGCTTCCACCACTATATGCAAAGCCTGCGTGTGGTGGATCGGCTGGAAAAGGACGGCGAGGGGCTCAATCTGACATGGGAGGTGCGCAACGGCATCGTTACCCACACCAAGGGCACATGGGCGGCCACTCCGGAAGGGCGCATCGTGCGCTTGGCAGATCAGATTGCCTTTGTCAACCACGATATCGAGGACGCCGTGCGCGCCGGTGTGCTGGACGCTGCCACCCTGCCCAAGGACTGCACGGCAGTGCTGGGGCAGACCAAATCTGCCCGCATCACCACTATGATCAACAGCATCCTCACCCACAGCGAGGGGGATGTCCGCATGGGCACCGAGGAATACGAGGCTTTTCTCGCTTTGCGGGATTTCATGTACGCCACCGTGTATGTGGACAAAAACGCCAAGCGCGAGGAGCAGAAGGTGGACAAGCTTATCGCGGAACTGTACGAGTACTACCTGACCCATGTGGATCAGATGTCCAACTTTTATGTGCAGCTGGCCTATCAGGAGGGACGGGAACGCGCCGTCACCGACTACATCAGCGGTATGAGCGACGAGTTTGCCATCCGCACTTTTGAAGAACTGTTCGTGCCCCAGAAATGGCACGTCCTTTAAAACTGGAGAGGTCGTTTAAAACAACATGATCCCACACGAATACATCGAGGAGCTCACCCGCCGCACCGACATTGTGGAGCTGGTGGGCAGCTATGTGCAGCTCAAGCGCAAGGGACGGCTATACGGCGGTCTGTGCCCCTTTCACAGCGAAAAAACGCCGTCCTTCTATGTATACCCTGACACTCAAAGCTTTTACTGCTTCGGCTGTCAGGCAGCCGGAGATGCCATCAGCTTTGTCAAAAAGATCAACAATATCAGCAGCGGCGAAGCTATCAAGATGCTGGCTTCCCGCGCCGGTATGCCGGAGCCGCAGGAGGACGACAAGACCGGACGTCTGCGCAGCCGGGTGCTTTCCATGAATAAGGAGGCCGCCCGCTTCTTCCACGCCTGCCTGAACTCTACCGTGGAGGAGGCACGGCAGGCGCGCGCTTACTGGCGGCGGCGCGGGCTGGACGATAAGACCATCGTCCGGTTCGGGCTGGGCTATGCCCCCAACGATGGGCAGGCACTGTACCAGTACCTGCGGGATAAGGGCTACAACCAGCAGGAACTGGACGCCAGCGGCTTGTTCAAACGCAGCCAGTCCGGGCGCATCTACTGTCTGTTCTGGAAGCGTGTCATGACCCCTATCTTTGACCTGCGCGGCAACATCATTGCCTTTGGCGGGCGCGTGATGGACGACTCCAAGCCCAAATACGTCAACAGCCCGGAAACGCTGGTCTACCACAAATCCGAGACGGTGTTTGCCATGCAGATCGCCAAGCGCAGCGCCTCCCGGCGGTTCGTGCTGTGCGAAGGCTACATGGATGTCATCAGTATGCAGCAGGCGGGCATCGATACCGCCGTCTGCGCCTGCGGCACCGCCCTGACCCCCGGACAGGTGCGCATCATCAGCGAATATGCCGATGAGGTCATTCTGAGCTATGACTCGGACGAGGCTGGCCAGAAGGCGACCCTGCGCTCACTGGAACTGTTCCGCAACAGCCCGGTAAAGGTGGGCGTTTTGCAGATTCCCGGCGCAAAGGACCCGGACGAATACATCAAAAAATACGGCCCGGAGCGTTTTCAGGCACTTCTGGACGGGGTGGGCAATGCGCTGGACTTCCGGCTCAAGCGCCTGCGAGACCAGTATGATCTCTCGCAGGATGCGCAACGGCTGCAATATGTAAAGGAAGCCGTGGAGATGCTGGCCGAGCGCTCCAACCCCACTGAGCAGGAGGTGTACGCCGGGCGGCTGGCAGAGGAGACCAACATCTCCAAAACCGCCATTCTGGCGCAGCTGGGCACCGCAGTAAAGCGGGCGGGCGGCAAGTACCGCCGGGAGAAAAACCGCGAGCTGCTGCGCTCCGGTGAGATGGATCAGATCAAGGTGCCTTACAGCGCAGGCGGCAGTCAGGCGCTGGGCATCGCCAGCGCCCAGCAGCGGCTGCTGGCAGCCATCCTGCGGGAGCCGCGCTATCTGGAACTGGCCAAGCAGCAGTTGACGGCGGAGCAATTCATCCAGCCGCAGCAGAAGGAACTATACGAAGCGATGCTCAATTGCAGCCGGGAGGGTGTGGAACTCAGCCTGACTGCACTGCGGGCATTTGTAAGTGAAGAAGCATTGAATGAACTGAGCCGGCTTGCGGCACAATACAGCGATGTGAACTGCACCCCGGACGATATCCGTCTGTATCTGGACAGAATCGCCCGGGGAATGCCGGTTGCTAGCAAAGCTGCTGCAATGTCCGGCGATGAGATCACACAGTATCTTCAGTCGATGCGCGAAAAAAAGCAGGGGACGCTGCCCGAACAAGACTGATCCCTGTTTTCCCTCCGGCTGGAGCTGGAGAGAAAAGGAGCAGGAATCATGCAGAAATTGTCGCAAACGGAAGAACTTGCCCGCAGCCTTGCCGCAAAGGCTCACCGTCACACCCTGACCACGGAGCAGATCAGCCGTGCCATGGAAGAAGCGGATTTTGATATTGCACAGCTGGACGAGCTTTACGCGGCGCTGGAGCAGCGGGGCGTTCATCTGGCAGAGGAGGAGCCTGCCGAGCTGCCTGTGCTGGATGATGCCCAGATCGGCAGGCTGGAGAATGAACTATCCTCGGAGGGTGTGGCACTGGATGATCCGGTCAAGACCTATTTAAAGGAGATCGGCCGGGTGCCGCTGCTGACTGCCGGACAGGAGATGGCGCTGGCAAAGGCTGCCCGGGCCGGGGATGCAGAGGCCCGCCGCGCCTTGAGCGAAGCAAACCTGCGGCTGGTGGTATCGGTAGCCAAGCGCTACGCCGGGCGTGGACTGCCTTTTCTGGATCTCATTCAGGAGGGCAACCTCGGCCTGATGAAGGCTGCTGAAAAGTTTGAGCCGGAGCGGGGCTTCAAGTTCTCCACCTATGCAACCTGGTGGATCCGTCAGTCCATCACCCGCGCCATTGCGGATCAGGGACGCACCATCCGTATCCCGGTGCATCTGGTGGAGAGCATCAACCGGGTCAAGAAAACGGCAGGCGACCTGCTGCACAAAAATGGGCGGGAGCCCACCGTGGAGGAGATCGCCGCCGCACTGGATATGGAACCGGACAAGGTGCGGGAGCTGCTGCAACTGTCGCAGGAACCCATCAGTCTGGAAACGCCGGTGGGGGAGGAAGAGGACGCTCATCTGGAGGACTTTATTCAGGACGAGGACGCCGGTGTCCCGGTGGATGAAGCTGGGCGTCAGCTGCTGCGGCGGGAGCTGCTGCACGTCCTTAAAAGCCTGACGCCCCGGGAGGAGCGGGTCATCACCCTGCGCTTTGGTCTGGAGGATGGCCGCGCCCGCACCCTGGAAGAACTGGGCAAGGAGTTCAACGTGACCCGGGAGCGGGTGCGGCAGATCGAAGCAAAGGCGCTGCGCAAGCTGCGCCACCCCAGCCGCGCAAAGCTGCTGCGGGATTATCTGGACGAGTGAGCATTCTGTATAATAGGACAAGGCCGCTGCACGGCGTTCCGTGCGGCGGCCTCTTCTTTTGCGGCAGGGAAGAGGAAAAGTAATACCTCCCGGGCGCAAGAGCAAAGATAGACAAATTGCACAAGGGTATTATGAACAGGAACGTGCAAAATAAAAAAATCAAGTACTTGGAAAACAAACAGCTACACGCCGCCGGGCGTTCGAAAACAAACCGAAAAATAAATTTATTTCGGCAAAAAACTGAAAAATGGCTTGACAACAGGGGTTTTGGGGTGTATACTGCATTAGTATCACATAATGGACTAGTGCGTCAAAAAGGGAGCTGTGATGGCTGCCACTTGAGGGGTCACCCCGAAAAGTTTGTGCAAAATGCCGGAAGGTTCCACAGGACGCGGGTCGAATTATGTGTGTCTGCTCAAATTTGACCCGCGTATACGACATCCCGTAGAATATAAAAGTAAGGAGTGGTTGATTTTATGATGAAAGTCAAGCCCGTAAAGCTCGGCAAAACCGAGCGCATGAGCTTCTCCCACATCGACGAAGTCATCAGTATGCCGAACCTGATCGAGGTGCAGAAGAACTCGTATCAGTGGTTCCTGGATGAAGGCCTGAAGGAGGTCTTCCACGATATCGGCACCATTGAGGACTACACCGGCAATCTGGCACTGAGCTTTGTGGACTTCCGGCTGGATAAGGAGCCGAAGTACAGCATCAAGGAGTGCAAGGAGCGCGACGTTACCTTTGCAGCCCCCCTGCGCGTCACTGCCCGTCTGCTGAACAAGGAGACCGGCGAGGTGAAGGATCAGGAGATCTTCATGGGCGACTTCCCCCTGATGACCGACGCAGGCACCTTTGTCATCAACGGTGCTGAGCGTGCAATCGTCAGCCAGTTGGTCCGCTCTCCCGGTGTGTTCTACGGCCATGCGAAGGATAAGGTCGGCAACGACCTGTACAGCGCCACCATGAACCCCAACCGCGGTGCATGGCTGGAGTACGAGACCGATGCCGCCAACGTGTTCTATGTCCGTATCGATAAGAACCGTAAGCTGCCCGTCACCGTGCTGTGCCGTGCACTGGGCCTGTCCTCTAACGAGGATATCCTGAACTACTTCGGCGAGGACGAGCGCATTCTGGCCACGCTGGAAAAGGATACCACCAAGAACCGCGAGGAGGGCCTGCTGGAGGTCTACCGCAAGCTGCGCCCCGGCGAGCCCCCCACGGTGGAGTCCGCTACCAGCCAGATCGATATGCTGTTCTTCGATCCGCGCCGGTACGACCTGTCCCGCTTCGGCCGCTATAAGATGAATAAGAAGCTGTCTCTGGCACGCCGCATCATGGATCATGTGGCCGCAGAGAACGTGGTGGATCCCTTCACCGGCGAGATCCTTGTCGAGGCCGACAAGAAAATCGACCGCAAGCTGGCTGAGCAGATCGATGCTGCCGGCGTGAATCTGGTCGTGCTGAAGATCGATGATCCCATGAAGGATCAGCCCCACAAGGTCAAGGTCATCACCAACGGCTGCGTGGACGCACAGGCCATCATCGACAGCTACTACCCCGCATTCAAGGGTGTGGATGTCAAGGAGTGCGGTATCAACGAGCGCTGCTGCCTCAAGGAGCTGCGCAAGATCCTTGATAACGCCTCCAGCGCCGAGGAGGTCATGGAGAGCCTGAAGAAGGATCACGACCTGCTCATCGGCCGTACCGTCACCATCGACGATATCCTGTCCTCCATCAACTACCTGAACGGTCTGGGCTACGGCATCGGCACCACCGATGATATCGACCATCTGGGCAACCGCCGTATCCGCAGCGTGGGCGAGCTGCTGCAGAACCAGTTCCGCATCGGTTTCTCCCGTATGGAGCGCGTCATCCGTGAGCGTATGACCCTGCAGAGTCAGGATCAGAGCGTCATCACTCCGCAGGCACTGATCAACATCCGTCCTGTGGTGGCAGCCATCAAGGAGTTCTTCGGCTCCTCTCCGCTGTCTCAGTTCATGGATCAGAATAACCCTCTGGCTGAGCTGACCCACAAGCGCCGTCTGTCTGCTCTGGGCCCCGGCGGTCTGAGCCGTGACCGCGCAGGCTTCGAAGTCCGCGACGTTCATTACAGCCACTATGGCCGTATGTGCCCCATTGAGACCCCTGAAGGCCCCAACATCGGTCTGATCTCCTATCTGGCATCCTACGCCAAGATCAACGAGTACGGCTTCGTGGAGGCTCCCTACCGCAAGGTCAAGAAGATCTACGACGAGAACAACAATCTCATCGAGCAGGTCGTCACCGACGAGGTGGAGTATATGACCGCCGATGTGGAGGACGAGTACGTTGTGGCACAGGCCAACGAGCCGCTGGATGAAGGCAAGCACTTCATCCGTCCCCGTGTGTCTGCCCGCCGCCGCGACGAGATCTTGGAAATCGACGCAGAGAAGGTCGATTACATGGACGTTTCTCCGCGAATGATGGTCTCTGTTGCTACCGCTTGCATTCCCTTCCTGGAGAACGATGACTGTAACCGTGCACTGATGGGCTCTAACATGCAGCGTCAGGCAGTGCCTCTGATGGTTACCCAGCAGCCCATTGTTGCTACCGGTATGGAGTACAAGGCTGCTACCGATTCCGGCACTGCTGTGCTGGCCAAGAGCAACGGCGTTGTGGAAAAGGTCGATGCCGACCATGTTGTGGTGCGCAACGAGCAGGGCGCTCTGGAGGATTATTCTCTGATCAAGTTTGCCCGCTCCAACGCAGGCACCTGCATCAACCAGCGCCCCATCGTAGAAGTGGGCGAGACCGTCACCGCCGGTCAGGTGCTGGCCGATGGCCCCGCAATGCGCAACGGCGAGATCTCTCTGGGTAAGAACGCCCTGATCGGCTTCATGACCTGGGAGGGCTACAACTACGAGGACGCCGTCCTGCTGAACGAGAAGATCGTGCGTGAGGACGTGTACACCTCCATCCACATCGAGGAGTACGAGACCGAGAGCCGCGATACCAAGCTGGGACCCGAAGAGATCACCCGCGACATCCCCAACGTTTCTGAGGACGCCCTGAAAGATCTGGACGAGCGCGGCATCATCCGCATCGGTGCCGAGGTCAAGAGCGGCGATATTCTGGTCGGTAAGGTCACCCCGAAGGGCGAGACTGAGCTGACCGCTGAGGAGCGCCTGCTGCGCGCCATCTTCGGCGAGAAGGCCCGCGAGGTGCGCGACACCTCTCTGCGTGTGCCTCACGGCGCATACGGCATCATTGTGGATGTCAAGGTCTTTACCCCGGAGAACAGCGACGAGCTGCAGCCCGGTGTGCGCGAGGTCGTCCGTTGCTATATCGCCCAGAAGCGTAAGATCAGCGTCGGCGATAAGATGGCAGGCCGTCACGGCAACAAGGGTGTCGTTTCCCGCATCCTGCCGCAGGAGGATATGCCCTACCTGCCCGACGGCACTCCGCTGGATATCGTGCTGAACCCGCTGGGCGTGCCTTCCCGTATGAACATCGGTCAGGTGCTGGAGGTCAACCTCGGCTACGCTGCCAAGGCCTGCGGCATCAAGGTCATGACCCCTGTCTTTGACTCTGCCCGTGAGAACGACATCGGCGATACCTTTGACACCGCCCGCGAGATGTGGCACGGCGAGAATGCTCCCGCATATCCCACCAAGCTGCCCAAGATCATGGGCGAGAAGGGCCACATCATCGACTTCTCCAAGATCGAGCTGGATCGTGACGGCAAGACCACCGTTTACGACGGCCGTACCGGTGAAAAGTTCGATAACCGCGTTACCGTTGGCTATATGTACTACCTCAAGCTGCATCACCTGGTCGACGATAAGATCCACGCCCGTTCCACCGGCCCCTACTCTCTGGTCACCCAGCAGCCTCTGGGCGGCAAGGCTCAGTTCGGCGGTCAGCGCTTCGGCGAGATGGAGGTCTGGGCACTGGAAGCTTACGGTGCCGCTTACACCCTGCAGGAGATCCTGACTGTCAAGTCCGACGACGTGGAGGGCCGTGTCAAGACCTACGAGGCCATCGTCAAGGGCGAGCCCATCCCGCAGCCCGGCATCCCCGAGTCCTTCCGCGTTATGCTGAAGGAACTGCAGTCTCTGGGTATGGACGTGATCGTGCAGGATAAGGACGGCAACGAGATCGATATGCGCCAGAACTTCGACGATGAAGAGACCGGCTTTGATATGCGTGATGTTGCCGGTACCGAGACTGTGGTGCAGGAGAGCGAACTGACTGATTACAACATCAAGGACGCCGATGCAGGTTTCGATGATCCTTCTGTGCTGGAGGACGATAACTCCGGTGCCGAGGCTCCGGCTGCTTCTGACGAAGTAGATTTCTGATCTGGATACACAACACAGCCTTCCCCCTTGGCCGCGTGCTGCGGCAGGGGAGAAGCGCCTGTGATCCTATAACAGAAAAGCCGCCTGTATCATCGAAACAACTAGAGATTAAGAAAGGGTTCGTTTCATGGAAAACAACGTTTTCGATTCCATTAAAATCGGCCTTGCCTCCCCGGAGCAGATCCGCGCTTGGAGCTACGGCGAGGTCAAAAAGCCCGAAACCATCAACTACCGCACCCTGAAGCCGGAGCGTGACGGCCTGTACTGCGAGCGCATTTTTGGACCTACCAAGGACTGGGAGTGCCACTGCGGTAAGTACAAGCGCATCCGTTACAAGGGCAAAATATGTGATCGCTGCGGCGTCGAGGTCACCAAGGCCAAGGTCCGCCGTGAGCGTATGGGTCACATCGAGCTGGCCGCTCCTGTGAGCCACATCTGGTACTTCAAGGGCATCCCCAGCCGCATCGGCCTGATGCTGGACATCAGCCCCCGCCTGCTGGAAAAGGTGCTGTACTTTGCAAGCTATATTGTCACCGATCCCGGTCTGACCCCGCTGGACAAGAAGCAGCTGCTGACCGAGAAGGAATACCGCGAAATGCGCGATCGTTACGGCGACGAGTTCGAGGCTGCCATGGGCGCCGAGGCTGTCCAGACCCTGCTGAAGGAGATCGATCTGGATCAGCTGAGCGCTGAGCTGACCGCCGAGGTGGAAAAGTCCTCCGGCCAGAAGCGCGTGCGCATCCTCAAGCGTCTGGAGGTTGTTGAGGCTTTCCGCATCTCCGGCAACCGTCCCGAGTGGATGATCATGGATGTGCTGCCCGTGCTGCCGCCTGACCTGCGCCCCATGGTTCAGCTGGACGGCGGCCGCTTTGCCACCTCCGACCTGAACGACCTGTACCGCCGCGTCATCAACCGCAACAACCGTCTGCGCCGCCTGCTGGAGCTGGGCGCTCCCGACATCATCGTGCGCAACGAGAAGCGGATGCTGCAGGAGGCTGTGGACAGCCTGATCGACAACGGCCGCCGCGGCCGTCCGGTCACCGGCCCCAACAACCGCGCACTGAAGAGCCTTTCTGATCTGCTGAAGGGCAAGCAGGGCCGCTTCCGTCAGAACCTGCTGGGCAAGCGTGTTGACTACTCCGGCCGTTCCGTTATCGTCGTCGGCCCTGAGCTGAAGATGGATCAGTGCGGTCTGCCCAAGGAGATGGCTCTGGAGCTGTTCAAGCCCTTTGTCATGAAGGATCTGGTGGAGAAGGGCATTGCCAACAACATCAAGTCCGCCCGCAAGATGGTCGAGCGCGCAAAGCCCGAGGTCTGGGACAGCCTTGAGACCGTCATCAAGGGCCACCCCGTGCTGCTGAACCGTGCACCTACCCTGCACCGTCTGGGCATTCAGGCCTTTAACCCCGTGCTGGTGGAGGGTCGTGCCGTCAAGCTGCACCCGCTGGCCTGTACCGCATTCAACGCCGACTTCGACGGCGACCAGATGGCAGTCCATCTGCCCTTGAGCGAGGACGCCTGCCGTGAGGCTAAGATGCTGATGCTGGCTTCCGGCAACCTGCTGAAGCCCTCTGACGGCGCACCTGTTACCGTGCCTACGCAGGATATGATCCTGGGCAGCTACTACCTGACCACTGTCCGCGAGAACGACGAGGGCGCAGGCAAGGTGTTCCGTGATGAGAACGAGGCTCTGATGGCTTACGCCGAGCACGTCATCACCCTGCACGCACCCATCAAGGTGCGCCGCACCATGACCATTGACGGCGTGGAGCGCACCGGTCTGGTGGATGCCACCGCCGGCCGCATCATCTTCAACAATCCCATTCCCCAGAACCTGGGCTATGTGGATCGTACCGATCCCGAGCACTGGCTGGAGTACGAGGTCAGCTTCCGCGTGACCAAAAAGACCCTGCCCGAGATCATCTCCCGCTGCATGACCCGCAACGGCACCCGCAAGTGCGCTAAGATGCTGGATGCCATCAAGGCACAGGGCTATAAGTACTCCACCCTGTCTGCTATCTCCGTGGCTGTGTGCGACGCTGTGATCCCGCCCCAGAAGCAGGAGCTGATCGCCGAGGCCGATAAGGAGATCGCCAAGGTCGGCAAGCTGTTCAACCGTGGTCTGATCTCGGATAACGAGCGTTACAACAAGACCATCGATATCTGGCAGAAGACCACCGATAAGGTCTCTAAGGCTCTGGCAGACAACCTGCCCAAGGACAACGAGATCTATATGATGGCAGACTCCGGTGCTCGTGGTTCTATGAACCAGATCAAGCAGCTGGCTGGTATGCGCGGCCTGCTGGCAAACACCGCCGGTCACACCATCGAGATGCCCATTCGTGCAAACTACCGCGAGGGTCTGAACATTCTGGAATATTTCGTTTCTGCCCGTGGTGCTCGTAAGGGTCTGGCTGATACCGCTCTGCGTACTGCCGACTCCGGTTACCTGACCCGCCGCATGGTCGATGTTTCTCAGGACGTCATCGTCCGCGAGATCGACTGCGGCACCACCGATGGCCTGTGGGTCTCTGAGATCCACGAGGGCAAGGAGAAGATCGAGAGCTTCCGCGAGCGTCTGATTGGCCGTTTTGCCGTGGGCGATGTGGTCAACCCCATCACCGGCAAGGTTATCGTGCCCGAGGGCAAGATGATCGACCTGTACGATGCCAACGAGATCGAGGCAGCCGGTATCACCCGTCTGAAAATCCGCAGCCTGCTGACCTGCCGTGCAAAGACCGGCGTCTGCGCACGCTGCTACGGTTCCGATATGGCCAACGGCGAGCCGGTCCGTCTGGGCGAGTCTGTCGGTGTTATCGCCGCAGAGTCCATCGGCGAGCCCGGTACTCAGCTGACCATGCGTACTTTCCATACCGGCGGTATCGCATCTGCCGAGGATATTACACAGGGTCTGCCCCGTGTTGAGGAGCTGTTCGAGAGCCGCCGTCCCAAGAGCATGGCCATCATGAGCGAGATCTCCGGTGTGGTCTCTCAGGACGACACCAAGAAGAACGTGGTCATCAAGGTCACCGGCAAGGACGAGAACGGTGCTGAGGAAGTCAAGAGCTACTCCATCCCGTTCACTCAGCATTCCCGCGTGATGCCCGGCGACCGCGTGGAGAAGGGCGACATCATCACCCGTGAGGGCGTGCTGTACCCGCAGGATATTCTGGCCATCAAGGGTCTGGAGGACGTGCAGAACTACCTGATCAATGAGGTCCAGAAGGTCTACCGTCTGCAGGGCGTTGAGATCAACGATAAGCATATCGAAGTCATCGTCCGTCAGATGTGCCGCAAGGTGCGTGTGACCGACTCCGGCTCCTCCAACCTGATCGGCGGTGCCTTGGCAAGCCGTCTGGAGGTGGAGAACATCAATGCCGATCTGCAGAAGCGCATTGATGCAGGCGAAGAGGGTCTGAAGCTGGTGGAGTACCAGCAGGTGCTGCTGGGCATCACCAAGGCTGCTCTGGCCAACGACTCCTTCCTGTCCGCTGCATCCTTCCAGGAGACCACCCGCGTGTTGACCGAGGCCGCCATCAAGGGTAAGGTCGACCCGCTGTCCGGTCTGAAGGAGAACGTCATCATCGGTAAGCTGATCCCCGCCGGTACCGGTCTGCCGGAGGTGCGTGAGGATCTGAAGAACCGTGAGGCTGAGCGCGATGCCGAGATCGCAGCCGAGCTGGCTGCCTCCGCACAGTAAGCGCGGCATCTGTCAGGATCTGATCCGTTAAACAAAACCGCTCCGTGGGCGAAAGCCTGCGGGGCGGTTTTTGCGTGCCAAAGGCAGCGCAGCAGGGGATGGAAAAGGCACTTTTTCTGCCAAAAACTGTCTGAAAGAAAAAATCTGGAATAAATACAAAAAAATTTGCAAAAACTGTTGACATCCGGCCGCAAAGCGGGTATTATATAACTGTTGCGCGTCCCTCATGGGGATAGTGCGGCAAAAAAGTCGGAAAATCTTCCGATGTTCATCATTAAGAAAGGAGAAACAAAATGCCTACTTTTAACCAGCTTGTACGCAAAGGCCGTGAGGTCCTGACTACCAAGAGCACCGCTCCCGCTCTGCAGAAGACTTATAACTCTCAGAAGAAGCAGTACTCTGATCTGAGCAGCCCCCAGAAGCGTGGTGTCTGCACTGCAGTTCGTACCATGACCCCCAAGAAGCCTAACTCTGCTCTGCGTAAGGTTGCTCGTGTCCGCCTCACGAATGGTATCGAGGTCACCTCTTACATTCCCGGTATCGGCCATAACCTGCAGGAGCACTCCGTCGTGCTGATCCGTGGCGGCCGTGTTAAGGACCTGCCCGGTGTGCGTTACCACATCATCCGTGGTACCCTGGATACTCAGGGTGTGGCAGGCCGTAATCAGGCCCGCTCCAAGTACGGCGCAAAGCGTCCTAAGGCCGGTGCTGCAAAGAAGTAATTGAGGACAACCGCCATAAACGGCTTTCCTTTATATAAATAACAAGTCCGCTTAAAAGCGGAGGGTAACGGTTTATGTAAGGTCAGCTCTTTGTGACACAACGGGAGTTTTATTACTTTCGAGTACCGATGATATCATTCTGTGAAGGAGGGAAGAAAGATGCCTAGAAGAGGTAACATTGCTAAGCGCGATGTCTTAGCTGATCCTATTTACAATTCCAAGATGGTCACCCGCCTGGTCAACAGCGTCATGCTGGATGGCAAGAAGGGCGTCGCTCAGAAGATCGTTTACGAAGCTTTCTCCATGATTCAGGAAAAGACCGGCAACGATCCTCTGGAGACTTTCGAGAAGGCGATGGAGAACATCATGCCCAGCCTCGAGTGCAAGACCCGCCGTGTTGGTGGCGCTAACTACCAGGTTCCCCTGGAGGTCAGCCCCGCTCGCCGCGAGACTCTGGGTCTGCGCTGGCTGACTGCCTACAGCCGCACCCGTGGTGAGAAGACCATGGCACAGCGTCTGGCTGCTGAGATCATGGATGCTGCCAACAATACTGGTAACGCCGTGAAGAAGCGTGAGGACACTCACAAGATGGCAGAAGCTAACAAGGCTTTCGCACATTTCCGTTATTGATCTGTTCTGTAGGAGGTTAATTTCATGGCTACACCCAGAGAAGTTTCTCTTCAGATGACGAGAAATATCGGCATTATGGCTCATATCGATGCCGGCAAGACGACCACTACCGAGCGTATCCTGTACTACACCGGTATCAACCATAAGATCGGTGAGGTCCACGATGGCGGCGCCACGATGGACTGGATGGTTCAGGAGCAGGAGCGTGGTATCACCATCACTTCCGCTGCTACCACCTGCTACTGGTCTCACTCCGAGACCCAGAAGGATCCGGTTGCGTTCAAGAAGAATCGTCACCGCATCAACATTATCGACACTCCGGGCCACGTGGACTTCACTGTTGAGGTCCAGCGCTCTCTGCGCGTTCTGGACGGTTCTGTGACCGTTCTGGCCGCAAAGGGTGGTGTCGAGCCTCAGTCTGAGACCGTTTGGCGTCAGGCTGATGAATACAAAGTCCCCCGTATGGTGTACGTCAACAAGATGGACACCATGGGTGCTGACTTCTTCCGCTGCATCAAGATGCTGCATGATCGTCTGCACGCCAACGGCGTGGCCATCCAGCTGCCGATCGGTCAGGAGGATACCTTCCGCGGTATCGTTGACCTGGTCGATATGAACGCTGAGGTCTACTACGACGACATGGGCAACGATATGCGTACCGAGCCCATCCCCGAGGATATGGTCGAGCAGGCTGAAGAGTACCGCAACATTCTGGTCGAGGCTGTTGCCGAGAACGACGAAGAGCTGATGGAGAAGTACCTTGAGGGCGAGGAAATCACCCGTGAGGAACTGAAGAAGGCCATCCGCAAGGAAACCATTGCAAATACTCTGGTTCCCGTTGTCTGCGGCTCTTCCTACAAGAACCGCGGTGTGCAGAAGCTGCTGGACGCTATCGTTGACTATATGCCCGCTCCTACCGATGTTGAGGACATCAAGGGTGTGAATCCTGAGACCGAAGAGCAGGAGACCCGTCCGTCTTCCGACGACGCTCCCTTCGCAGCTTTGGCTTTCAAGATCGCTACCGACCCGTTCGTTGGTAAGCTGGCATACTTCCGTGTGTACTCCGGTAAGGTTGAGGCAGGTACTACTGTTTACAACTCCGTGAAGGACAGCAAGGAGCGTATGGGCCGCATCCTGCAGATGCACTCCAACCACCGCAAGGATATCGACTGCTGCTATGCAGGTGATATTGCTGCTGTTGTCGGTCTGAAGAACACCACCACTGGTGATACTCTGTGTGATGAGAATCATCCCATCATTCTGGAGTCCATGAAGTTCCCCGAGCCCGTTATCCGCGTTGCTATCGAGCCTAAGACCAAGGCTGGTAACGAGAAGATGGGCATCGCGCTGGCAAAGCTGGCCGAAGAGGACCCGACCTTCAAGACCTACACCGATGAAGAGACCGGCCAGACCATTATTGCTGGTATGGGCGAGCTGCACCTGGAGATCATCGTTGACCGTCTGCTGCGCGAGTTCAAGGTTGAGGCAAACGTGGGCGCACCCCAGGTTGCTTACCGTGAGACCATCCGCAAGGAGGCCAACCAGGAGACCAAGTACGCACGTCAGTCCGGTGGTAAGGGCCAGTACGGTCACGTTAAGATCAAGATCGAGCCCAACGAGCCCGGCAAGGGTTACGAGTTCGTCAACGCTATCGTTGGCGGCGCTATCCCGAAGGAATACATCCCTGCTATCGACAACGGTATTCAGGGTGCTATGAAGGCTGGCGTTCTGGCAGGCTATCCTGTTGTTGATGTCAAGGTCACCCTGTGGGATGGTTCTTATCATGAGGTCGACTCCTCTGAAATGGCCTTCTCCATCGCTGGTTCTATGGCATTCAAGGATGCTATGCGCAAGGCTGATCCTATCATCACCGAGCCCATCATGAAGGTTGCTGTTATCGTTCCCGATGAGTATCTGGGCGATGTTATCGGTGACCTGAACGCTCGCCGTGGTCAGATCCAGGGCATGGAGGCTATGGCCGGTACCCAGCGTGTCAACGCATTTGTGCCTCTGGCTCAGATGTTCGGCTACGCTACCGACCTGCGTTCCAAGACTCAGGGTCGTGGCCAGTATGTTATGGAGCCCTCTCACTACGAGCCGGTTCCCAAGAACATTGCTGACCAGATCATTGCTGGCCGTACCAAGGGCTAAGCGCTGAAAAGCATAAGAATTTTGCCGGGGTAGTGTAACTCCGGCAAAATTTCCTGTAAAAGCACTTGATTTTACAGGGCAAATTTAGTAGAATAGCCTTGCAGTGCAATGTCTGCATTTTGCAGGGTTGTTGTAACCAATATCAAAACCTAAATTAAGGGAGGATATTCCAATGGCTGAAAAGGCAAAGTTCGACCGTTCTAAGCCGCATGTTAACATCGGCACCATCGGTCACGTTGACCACGGCAAGACCACTCTGACCGCTGCTATCACCAAGTACCTGGCTCTGAAGGGTGATGCAGAGTTCATGGACTACGCTAACATCGATAAGGCTCCTGAGGAGCGTGCTCGTGGTATCACGATCAACTCCGCTCACGTTGAGTATCAGACCGAGAAGCGTCACTACGCTCACGTTGACTGCCCGGGCCATGCTGACTACGTTAAGAACATGATCACCGGTGCTGCTCAGATGGACGGCGCTATTCTGGTCGTTGCTGCTACCGATGGTCCCATGCCCCAGACCCGTGAGCACATCCTGCTGGCTCGTCAGGTCGGCGTGCCCTATATCGTTGTGTTCATGAACAAGTGCGATATGGTCGACGACGAAGAGCTGCTGGATCTGGTCGAGATGGAGATCCGTGAGCTGCTGACCGAGTACGACTTCCCCGGCGACGACACCCCGATCATTCGTGGTTCCGCTCTGAAGGCTCTGGAGGCACCCAACGATCCCGAGGATCCTGCTTACGCTTGCATCAAGGAGCTGATGGACGCTGTTGACTCCTACATCCCCAACCCGGATCGTGAGGAGGACAAGCCCTTCCTGATGCCCATCGAGGATGTCATGACCATTTCTGGCCGTGGTACCGTTGCTACCGGTCGTGTTGAGCGTGGTATCGCCAAGGTTGGCGACGCTATGGAGATCGTCGGCATCAAGCCCGATCGTCTGAACACCACCATCACCGGTCTGGAGATGTTCCGTAAGTCTCTGGACTTCGCTGAGGCTGGCGATAACATCGGCGCTCTGCTGCGTGGTGTTGATCGTTCCCAGATCGAGCGTGGCCAGGTTCTGGCTAAGCCCGGCACTGTGCACCCCCACAACGTCTTTGAGGCTCAGGTCTACGTCCTGACCAAGGACGAAGGCGGCCGTCACACTCCCTTCTTCTCCAACTATCGTCCTCAGTTCTACTTCCGTACCACTGACGTGACCGGCATCATCACCCTGCCCGAAGGCACCGAGATGTGCATGCCCGGCGATAACGTCATGATGCACGTTGAGCTGCTGACCCCTGTTGCTATGGAAGAGGGCCTGCGTTTCGCTATCCGTGAGGGTGGCCGTACCGTTGGTTCCGGCGTTGTTGGCAAGATCATTGAGTGATTTTGTCCTTGAACGTAAGTTCCAAGGCTAATTAGCAGTTTATAAAGACCTTCCCGTTCCGGAGAGCGGGAAGGTCTTTTTTGTTTGTTTATGGCAGCTGCAAGCGGTTAGACTTCACAGCTCTTTTACCGGGTCAGGGTGTTATAGCAGTCTGCAAAGGCCTGCAGAAAGGCGGTCGCTTCCTCTTCTGTGGTAAGGTGGCTCAGGCTGATGCGCCAAGAGGAAAGGGCGTTGCGCCGGTCTTGACTGACTGCAAGCACTGCGCGGGAAGGCAACCCATCGGACGAACAGGCGGATTTGACCGAGACGCACACCCCGCGTGTGTCCAACTCCCGCTGGAACACGGTACCCTTTACGCCCTGCACGCTCAGGTTCAGGATATGTGGCACAGCGTTTGCCGGGCTGTTGATGCGTACTTTTGGATAGCGGGAAAGCTCTGTGCGCAGCCGGTCGCTCAGGCTGCGCACAGTTGCGGCGCGGGCTGGCAGCTCCGCAGTAGCCTTTTCCAAAGCCAGCGCCAGCGAGCAGGCAAGGGCTACGGTAGGCGTACCGCTGCGGTAGGGGGTAGTGCTCTCTCCGCCGTGGATGAGGGGCGGCAGTGCCAGCCCCAGCCGCTTTACCAGCACGCCGATGCCGTTGAGCCCGTAAAACTTATGGGCTGTCAGGCTCATGGTGTCCATGCCCTCAAACTGCACAGGAATTTTCCCCACAGTCTGCGTGGCGTCCACATGGAAATGGCAGTTGGGGTATGCCTTTAAAAGCTCTGCAATCTCTGCAATGGGCTGTACTACACCCAACTCGCTGTCCACAGCGGTCACAGCAACCAGAACGGTGTCCGGGCGCAGCCGCTTTTTCAGGTCTGCAAAGTCTACTGTGCCGTCCGGCAGGATGTCCAGCAGCTCCACCTCGTACCCCTGCTTTTGCAGTGCCTCCAGACTGCCGCTGACGGACGAATGCTCCAGCGGAGAAGAGAGAATGTGCCTGCCTGCCGCACCTCCCAGCGCTGCCAGCCCCTTCACGGCAAGGTTGTTGGCTTCGCTTGCACCGGAGGTATAGATGATGCCCGCAGGCGGTGCGCCCAGACAGCGGGCAATGCTGCGGGTCGCCTCGTTTATAGCAGCCTTTGCGGCAGCGCCTGCCTGATGGTGGGCATTGGCATTGCCCGGGTAGCGCCGCTCAGCTTCGCAGAAGCATTGCAGCACCTCCTCGTCCACAGGGGTGTTGGCAGAGTAATCCAGATAGAGCATAAAGCCTCCTGTAATATCAACACATTATAATGGTAGGAAATAAGAACAGGCTCTATTATAGGGCATTCCGCCCCAAAGCGCAACCCCCGCAGTCCGCAGCGCGGCGTGACAGGTAAGAAAAAGCTGTCAACACCTTGCTGGAAAGCCCAAAATCTGCTATACTTATCAAAAAGGCCGCAGCGCTGCTGCTGCCTTGCCGGAGCGGTTCCGGTTGTTGGAAAGAACACAAAAAGAAGGGGAGGAGCACAATGTTCAAGCGCGAGCGACTGCATAGCTGCTTCTTTCCCATTTTTGTGTGGAGGTCTTGTTCCTGAAATTCAGAGGCACTGCTGTTTCAACGGCAATGCCTCTTTTTTTGGGAATAACAGTATAGGAGGTTTTCTATGAGCGAAAAGATCGATTACTCCAAGGGCGTATACGACGCCAAAAAGCTAGGCACTGGCAGAATGTTTATTCTGGGTGTGCAGCATATGTTTGCCATGTTTGGCGCAACGGTTCTGGTGCCGCTGCTCACTGGCCTGAGCGTTTCCACCACTCTGCTGTGTGCCGGTCTGGGCACGCTGCTGTTCCACCTCATCACCAAAAAGAAGGTCCCGGCATTCCTCGGCTCTTCCTTTGCATATCTGGGCGGCTTCTCCATCGTGGCTCCCATGCTGGCTGATGCCGACGGCAACCTGACCGTTGCCAACACCAAGATGCTGCCCTATGCCTGCGCTGCCATTGCATTCTCGGGTTTGGTCTATCTGGTGGCCAGCCTGCTGATCTCCACCTTTGGCATCCGCCGCATCATGAAGTTCTTCCCGCCGGTGGTCACCGGCCCCATCATCATCTCCATCGGTCTGATCCTTGCCCCCTCTGCTATCACCAACTGCCAGTCCAACTGGCTGCTGGCCTTTGTGGCACTGGGCACTGTCATCGTGTGCAACATCTGGGGCAAGGGTATGGTCAAGATCCTGCCCATCCTCATCGGCGTGCTGGTTTCCTACGCAGTGGCACTGGTCACCGGCGCAGTGGACTTCCAGAAGATATCCGAGGCCGCTTGGCTGGGCATCCCCCTGCACAAGGAGGCTATGGGTCTGTTCGCCATTGACGGCAGCCCGGAGTTCATCAGTGCGCTGTTCACCATTATCCCCATCGCACTGGCTACCATGATGGAGCACGTTGGCGACATCGCCGCTATCAGTGCTACCGTTGGCCACAACTATATCAATGACCCCGGCCTGAACCGCACCCTGATGGGCGATGGTCTGGCCACCACCATGGCTGGTCTGCTGGGCGGCCCCGCCAACACCACCTACGGCGAGAACACCGGCGTGCTGGCACTGAGCAAGATCTACGACCCGCTGGTCATCCGCATTGCCGCTGTGCTGGCTATCATCTTGAGCTTCAGCCCCAAGTTTGAGGCCGTCATCAACACTATCCCCACCGGCATCATCGGCGGTATCAGCTTTGTGCTGTACGGAATGATCTCCGCTATCGGTGTGCGCAACGTGGTGGAGAACCGCGTGGACTTCACCAACAGCCGCAACCTGATCGTTGCCGCCGTCATTCTGGTGTGCGCACTGGGCTTTAACTCTGTGGGCGGCGTTGGCTTTACCGTTGGCAGTGTCACCATCAACCTGTCCGGTCTGGCTGTGGCTGCGATTGCAGGCATCCTGCTCAACGCTATCCTGCCCGGCAACGACTACGAGTTTGACGCTACCGCCGGTTCTGATGCTGCTACCAGCGGCAACCTGCAGGTCTGATTCCGGTAATGCGTCCAGTTTTCCATAAGGAAATTTGGGCATCCTGCCAGATTTTAATAAATAGGAATAATTCTTAAAAATATACTTGACTAACTAGGAATTATTCGCTATAATAGAGCCATGGAAAGGGAAGTACACAAAGCCCCCTTCCATGGCTCTTTCTATACCCGGCAGCGCGGCTGCCCAGCATAGAAGCAACAGGCGGGTGGTTTCCGTCCTGTATCATTTTTAACAGATCGAATGGAGGTAAATTCTTATGAAGAAATACGTTTGCACCGTTTGTGGTTATATCGCTGAGGGTGAGATCCCCGCTCAGTGCCCCGTTTGCAAGGCTCCCGCTTCCGCTTTTGTGGAAAAGACCGGCAACACCTACGTCACCGAGCATGTTGTTGGCATCGGCAAGGCAGAGGGCGTGCCGCAGGAGATCGTTGATGGTCTGCGCGCAAACTTCGAGGGTGAGTGCAGCGAGGTCGGTATGTATCTGGCCATGGCTCGCGTGGCAGAGCGTGAGGGCTACCCCGAGATCGCCGAGGCCTACAAGCGCTATGCTTACGAAGAGGCTGACCACGCATCCCGCTTTGCAGAGCTGCTGGGCGAGGTCGTGACCGACAGCACCAAGAAGAACCTGATGATGCGTGCTGAGGCCGAGTGCGGTGCCTGCGCCGGTAAGATGGATCTGGCAAAGAAGGCTAAGGCGCTGAATCTGGACGCTATCCACGATACCGTCCATGAGATGGCAAAGGATGAAGCCCGTCACGGCCGCGGCTTCGAGGGCCTGCTGAAGCGCTACTTCAACACCGAAGTCTGATAAGGGTTCCCCAGTTATCTATGCTGCCCGCTGCAAGGACATTCCGCCTTGCAGCGGGCTTTTTGTGTTTTAATCGTGGTGACGACTTCTTTCGTAAAAGTGGAGTACCGGAGCGTCCGCAGGCGCTCCGGTACTCCGAAACAAAATGATCTTAAAGATGCGCAAAGCGAACGCGGTGCGCATTCAAAATCGTCCCGCTACAAAAGAGGCAGCTGCGCAGATTTTTGCGCAGCTGCCTCTTGCATTTTGTGGTGGCTGATACCCTTTACTGGATGCTGGTAACAGGGTAATCCTGTGCCTCCACGGCTTTCTTCAGCACTTCATCATCCACCTCTGCGTTCAGGGTAACGATGGCAGTACCGGCTTCGTGGCTGACAACAGCCTCGTCCACCTGCGGCAGAGCCTCCAGCGCCTTCTTGACGCGGGCTTCACAGTGGGGGCACATCATGCCTTCTACGGTCAGGGTCTTTTTCATAGCGTTCTCCTCCTTTTGAGTTGTATCTTCCTCCGCTGCGGGCTGCACAAGGGCAGCGGGCAGGGCAGGGACGTGTTTGGGTGTGTGGTCACGCTTTGCGCTGTGCAGGTCAAACAGGTTCAGCCGCAAGGCGTTGCTCACAACGCAGAAGCTGGAAAGGCTCATGGCAGCTGCGCCGAACATGGGGTTCAGCGTCAGCCCCGAGGGGATGAACACACCGGCTGCCAGCGGAATGCCGATGATATTGTAGATGAACGCCCAGAACAGGTTTTCGTGGATGTTGCGCAGGGAAGCGCGGCTCAGCCGGATGGCGGCGGGCACGTCCGAGAGCTTGGAGTTCATCAGTACTACGTCTGCGGCGTCAATGGCTACGTCCGTGCCTGCACCGATGGCAATGCCGGTGTCAGCGCGGGTCAGGGCAGGGGCATCGTTGATGCCGTCGCCCACCATGGCTACCTTGCCGTACTTCTGCAGCTGCCGGATAACGGCCTCCTTGCCCTCGGGCAGCACCCCGGCAATCACCTCGTCCACCCCGGCCTGTCGGCCGATGGCCTCGGCGGTGCGCTGATTATCGCCGGTCAGCATCACAACCCGGATACCCATATTCCGCAGCTCCCGGATGGCCTGCGGGCTATCCTCCTTGATGGTATCAGCTACCGCGATAACGCCCAGCAGACGACCTGCGCCGCCAAAGAACAGGGGCGTCTTACCCTGCGCAGCCAGTGCGGCAGACTGCGTTTGCAGCGCAGCAGGGATAGCGACCTTTGTGCTAATAAATGCAGCGCTGCCGCCAAAGATCTCCTTGCCCTCCAGCTTGGCGGTAAGGCCGTTGCCCGGCAGGGCGGTAAAATCGGTAACAGAGGGCAGCTCCAGCTGCTTTTCCTCCGCATAGGCCAGCACTGCCCGCGCCAGTGGGTGCTCGCTGCGGCCCTCCAGCGCAGCTGCCAGCGTGAGCAGTTCGGTCTCGGTCACGCCTTCAGCGGGCAGAAGGTCGGTGACGGTAGGCTCGCCGCAGGTGATGGTGCCGGTCTTGTCCAGCGCCACGATGCGGGTACGCCCGGCCTCCTCTAGCGCCGCAGCGGTCTTGAACAGGATGCCGTTCTTCGCACCAAGGCCGTTGCCCACCATAATAGCTACCGGCGTTGCCAGACCCAGCGCACAGGGGCAGCTGATGACCAGCACCGAGATGCCCCGCGCCAGCGCGTAGCCTGCATCCCGCCCCAGCAGCAGCCAGACAAGGGTGGTGACCACTGCAATGCTGATGACCGCAGGCACAAAAAAGCCGGATACGGTATCTGCGATCTTTGCAATGGGTGCTTTGGTGGCGGCGGCATCGCTGACCATGCGGATGATCTGCGCCAGCGTGGTGTCCTCGCCCACGCGGGTAGCGCGGCACTGCAAATAACCGGACTGGTTGGTGGTGGCAGCGCTTACCTTATCGCCCACGGCTTTGTCCACCGGGATACTCTCACCAGTCAGGGCACTCTCGTTCACGGCGCTGCTACCCTCCAGCACGATGCCGTCCACCGGGATGTTCTCGCCCGGGCGCACCACAAAGATGTCCTCCTTCTGCACCTGCTCAATGGGCACGGTCACCTCGGTGCCGTCCCGCAGCAGGGTAGCGGTCTTGGGGGCAAGCTTCATCAGGCTCTTGAGCGCATCGGTGGTCTTGCCCTTGGAACGCGCTTCCAACATCTTACCTACGGTGATAAGGGTCAAAATCATGGCGGCAGACTCAAAATAGAACTCCATCATGTAGTGCATGACTAGTTCCTCGTTGCTGTGCAGCTGCGCATCGGTCATGGCAAACAGGGCGTAGGTGCTCCACACAAAGCTTGCCATCGAGCCCATAGCCACCAGTGTATCCATGTTGGGGGAGCGGTGCACCAGCCCCTTGAAGCCGTTGATGAAAAACTTTTGGTTGATCACCATCACAATGCCCGCCAGCAGCAGCTGCACCAGCCCCATGGCGATGTGGTTGCCGTCGAACCAGCGGGGCAGCGGCCAGCCCCACATCATGTGCCCCATGGAAAAGTACATCAGCACCAGCAAAAAGCCCAGCGAGGCGATAAGCCGCCGTTTCAGCTTGGGTGTTTCGTGGTCGGCAAGCGCATCCAGCTCTGCGCTGGTGCTGGCCGCTGCGGCGGCTTTTTTGGGGCTTGCACCGTAACCGGCCTGCTCCACGGCGTGGATAATGGCGGCATCCTCAGCGGTGCCTTCTACGCCCATGGAGTTGGTCAGCAGGCTTACCGAACAGCCGGTGACGCCCGGCACGCTCTTTACGGCCTTTTCTACCCGGGCAGAGCAGGCCGCGCAGCTCATGCCGGTAACGTTGAATTGTTCCATTGTTGTTTCTCCTTGTGGTCAGTCTGCCCGGCGGGCGGTCATTTCATTAGCTTGGGCAGCAGCCGGAGCAGTTCCTCCAGCTTTTCGTCACTGCCGGCACGCAGGTCATCCGCCACGCAGCTGCCGATATGCTGCGCCAGCAATTCCCGGGAAAAGCTGTTCAGCGCCGCATTTGCTGCGGCCACCTGAACCAGAATATCCACACAGTAGGCGTCCTTTTCCAACATCCCGCGGATGCCGCGCACCTGTCCTTCAATGCGGTTCAGCCGGTTGAGCAGAGCTTTGTGTTCCTCCGGGCTGCGCACTTTGTGGCGGCAGCAGCAGGGGACAGCAGTGTCTGCCGCAGCGTCCGCTTCCGGCGTATCAACGCAGCAGCAACAGTGCTTTTTGGTCTCTTCCATATCGGAGTCGCTCCTTTCATAAACCCCCATGGGGTATATTTTCTTGCAACAGCAGTATAGCACATAATATCCGACAATTCAAGTAGGAAATGAAATATAAATAGTACTGCAAACAAAAAATGGTTCAGAAACGCCGCAGGCGTTTCTGGACCATAAATTAAAAGATGAAATTCCGCTGAACATGGCCAGAGCGCACGCGGAGGCCATTCAAAACCGCTGCATATAAGAAAACGAGGGAAGCCTCGCAGGCTTTCCCTCGTTGTAAGCTCTTACTTTACTTCCAGAATGCGCGGTGCAAACAGGCTCCACATCTTGCCCCACCAGTACCAGTCGTGGGATACGTCACCGCCCCAGATCTCCAGATGTGCGGGCATTTCCTGATCCTTCAGCAGATCAGCCAGTGCCTGTGTGTCGTCCAGTGCATCGCCCTCGTAGGCACCCTGACCGGCGCAGAGGATCAGGCTGTTCTCCTCAGCCTTGGCCAGCGCAGGCTTGTTGGCAATGCCGTTCTCCTGCAAATAGGAAAGGGGAGCGCAGCGCAGCACCATGTCATCGCTGTCGGTGCCCCAGAAGCGGGTCAGGTCGTAGATGCCGCCCATGCCCACAGCACCTGCAAACAGGGTGGGACGGCGCAGACGGCAGTGGACGGCGTGGTAAGCGCCCAAGTCTACACCGGCAGTCCAGATCCGGGTGCCCTTTTTGGCGTTGTTCAGGGTCAGAATACGGGGAGCAAGCTCAGCGGTCAGGTAGACGAAATACTTCTCCTGCAGCTCGGCGCGGCGGCGCTGGGGCAGATCACCGTTCAAAAGGCCTTCGCCGTCCATGGCATCTGCGCAGAACAGCTGCACCTTGCCCTCGTTCAGCAGCTGGGCAATGGCATCGGGCATTCCGTTGTTCTCCCAGTCATAAAAACGGCCGCCGCGGGCGGGCAGTGCCAGCACCGGCACACCGGCATGGCCGTACACCTTAAACTCCATCTCACGGCCCAGAACCGTGCTCCACTCTTTGTAATAGGTACCCTGGATCATAAATCAAGCACTCCTTATTTTATCATTCACCGGCCCGGGCACAGTCGCTGCGCACCGGTGCCGGATTTGGAAGCTATAATCAGACAAACTGGTTGCGCTGCGGGTCGTAATCGTAGCCCACAGTGTGCAGTTTTGCGCACAGACCGGCCTTGTCGGCCTCCAGATCTTCGCACAGCGCATCGAGATCCTTATACTGATCCCGCAGTTTCAGGTTCACCACGCTCAGCAGCATGATGGGATCAACAGGCAAAGACATTTTATTCCTCTCCTTGCGGCAAATAAAAAAGCCGGCCACTCGACAAAGTGACCGGCCACATACACCAAATTAGACAGCGCGGGTAACTTTGCCAGCGCGCAGGCAACGGGAGCATGCGTAGACATACTTGGGAGAGCCCTCCACGACCGCCTTGACACGACGGACATTCGGCCTCCAGGTACGGTTGGAACGGCGATGAGAGTGAGAGACCTTGATACCAAAGGTAACACCCTTGCCGCAGCATTCACACTTAGCCATGGTAATTGCACCTCCTACAGTGAAGTATGGAATCAAAATAATCAGCTTGACTATTTTACCAGAGTTACAAAGAAAAAGCAAGCCTTTTTTAAAATTTCTTGCAGCTTTTTGCATTCCCGGTGCTGTGGGGCTTGTGCAGGGCACAAAAAAATAGTATTATAAAAGAAGAAATTCGTTTTGACAGGAGATTTACATGACCACACAGGCAACCTATTATATCATCCGTGCACTGGTGGCGCTGGTGGCCATTCCGTTCCACGAGGCTGGCCATGCGCTGGCAGCATGGCTGCTGGGCGATGCCACCGCCAAACGCGAGGGGCGTCTTTCACTGAATCCCTTTGCGCACTTTGACCTGCTGGGCACCCTGTGCATGGTGTTTGCAGGCGTGGGCTGGGCAAAGCCTGTATCCACCAACCCCCGCAACTTCAAAAACCCCAAGTGGGGCATGGCGCTTACGGCACTGGCAGGCCCGGTGGCAAACCTTGTGCTAGCTTACCTTGGCATGGTGGCATGGAAGGTAATGTACTACTGGGCACCGGTCAATAACGCTACCATTTACATTGCCATGTTCCTGCGCTATCTGGTGCTGATGAACGTCAGCCTTGCGGTGTTCAACCTGATTCCGGTGCCGCCGCTGGACGGCAGCCGCATTCTGCTGGTGGTACTGCCGCAGCGCATATACTTTGGCCTGATGCGGTACGAAAAATATATTATGATCGTCATGCTGGCAGCGGTGTGGGGCGGCTTTCTGGATGTGCCGCTGTACTACCTGAACAACGTGGTGTGGTCGCTTTTGGGCGCAGGCACCGGCTATATCGATAAGATCGCCTACACCGTTTATGCAAGCAGCCTTGGGGCGGTGATCTGAGTGGCAGAGGAATTGACCTTCCATCTGGAAGATTTTGACGGCCCGCTGGAATTATTGCTGGCTCTGGTGGCCAAACATAAAATGGACTTGCATAATATCCCCATCCTGCAGCTGATCGACCAGTACACCCGCACCGTGGAGCAGGCTGACCCCGACCCCGAGACCGCCAGCGCCTTCATTGAGATGGCGGCGCATCTGGTGGAAATGAAAAGCTTTCTGCTGCTGCCCCGCAGCGAAGAGGGCGAGCGCATGAAGCAGGAACTCACCGGTCAGCTCATCGAGTACGACCAGTGCCGCCGCATGGCGGCTCTGCTGCGCGCAAAAGGGGAGGCTGCCCCGGTATTCGTGCGCCGTCCGATGGAGATGGAGCTGGACAACACCTACGCGCTGCACCACGCCCCGCAGATCTTGGCGGACTACTGGCAGGCGTTGGCAGGCCGCACCAAGACCCGCCGCGTGCCCACTCAGCAGCAGTTTGAGCCGCTGGTCACCGCGCCCATGGTATCGGTCACCAGCCGGGTGGTGTACATCCTGCGCCGGATGCTGGGCGGCACCGTGGCAAAAATGGAGCAGCTGTTTTCCCGCAGCCAGAGCCGCAGCACTAACGTAGCTACCTTTCTGGCGCTGCTGGAACTGGTGCGCGGCGGACGCATCGCGCTGGACGACCGGGGAACGCTGACCATGCGCCGCACCCGCCCGGAACGCAATAAGGAGAACCCATGAACCAGAAACAAACCCTTGCCGCCGTGGAGGCTATGCTTTTTGCCTGCGGCGACCCCATAGGCGCCGATAAGCTGGCACAGGCAGTGCAGCTGCCCCAGTCCAGCGTGGATGCCGCACTGGAGACCCTGCACACCCGCTACCAGCGGGAAGACAGCGGCCTGTGTCTGCTGCATCTGAATACCCGGTGGCAGCTGGCTACCAAGACTCAGTGGGCAGACTGTGTGCGCCGCGTGCTGGACAGCCGCCGCGCCGTACCGCTTGGCCCTGCGGCCATGGAGACCCTGACCGTCATCGCCTACAACCAGCCGGTGTCCCGCGCCTTTATTGAGCAGGTGCGCGGCGTGGATTCCTCCTCCAGCGTGTCCGGTCTGCTGGAAAAGGGGCTCATCGAGGAAGCCGGACGTCTGGATCTGCCGGGTCGCCCGGTCAGCTTCCGCACCACCGATACCTTTTTGCGTGTGTTCGGCCTGTCCAGTCTGGCAGACCTGCCGCCGGTGCACAGCGACGCACCGGCAGATGATCCGACCGAAAGTGAGGGCTGACCCATGGGCATGGTTCTTTCCGCAGTGGGCGCTTGTCTGCTGTTCATCCTCAAGGTGGTGGGCATCCTGCTGCTGATTTTGTTGGTGCTTGCAGCGCTGTTGCTGCTGTGCCCCTTCTGCGCGGATGTCTGCTGGCAAAACGATACGCTTACCGTAAAGGCCGGGGCACTGGGCATTACCTTCCCGGTGTTCCAATACCCCAAGCCTGAAGCTCCCACCCAGCCGGAGGAGCCCAAGGGCTTTACCGGCAGGCTGAAAGCAAAATTCCGTGCATGGCGTGCAGAGCGTAAGCGCAAAAAAGCTGAAAAAAAGGCTGCGCAGCCCGCAAAGCCCAAGACCGAAAAGCCGCCCCGCCAAAAGGCAAAGATTACGCTGGATGTGATCTGCACCATGCTGCGGGGCGTGGGTACGCTGCTGCGGGCAGTGTTTGGTGCCGTCCGCTTTACAAAGATCTCGGTCTGCCTTGGCGTGCGCGGGGACGACCCCGCCGAAGCTGCCCGCAATTACGGCAAGCTGCAAGCGTGGCTGTACCCGACCCTTGGCGTGCTGGATCGCTTTTTCTTTCTGGAATTTGACCAGCTGCGCGTTCTGCCGGACTTCGGCAGCGCCCAGCCTACTGTGCAGGACAAGGTGTCCTTCCGGGTCAGCGCACAGGCGCTGTTCATCGTTATCGCCGCCGTGCGGGTGCTGTACGAGTTCTGGCGCAAAAAAGTATTGGACATCTTTATATAAAGTGTGGTACACTAAATCTATATCAGAATGCTTTCCGGCGGCCTGCTGCCTGCACGGATGAATAAAGGAGAGTTGTTTTATGGCAGAGCATCCTATTCAGGGCCTGATGAACGTTACGATGGAGAAAATTCACCAGATGGTGGACTCCAACACCATTATCGGCAAGCCCATCACCACCGAGGATGGCATCACCATCCTGCCGGTGTCCAAGGTGAGTTTTGGTTTCGCCTCCGGCGGTACCGATTTTAACGGCAAGAACGCTGCCAACAAGGATCTGTTTGGCGGCGGCTCCGGTGCCGGTGTCAACATTCAGCCGGTGGCATTTCTGGTCATCAAGGATGGCTGCGTGCGCACCATCCAGCTGTCGGATAGCTCCAACAGCATCGACCGTGCCCTGACTATGCTGCCTGAGCTGGTGGAAAAGCTTACCACTCTGGTCAAAAAGGACGCCAAGGCACCCGCAGAGGAGCCCAAGGCAGAGTAACCTTTTATACAAATCAAGCCGCAGCCGCAGATCTTTTGGTCTGCGGTTTATATAGCCGCGCACTGTGCCCCGCAAAAACAGGGGAGCGGTGCGCGTTTTGAGCGCCGTGAGGCGCACAAGGAGTAATATTATGGCAGAAGAACGTATTCAGAAGATCATGGCCGAGCAGGGTTTGTGCTCCCGCCGCGCCGCCGAGCAGATCATTGCCGAGGGCCGCGTCAAGGTGAACGGCCATCCGGTAAAGGTGGGCGACAAGATGGACCCCAACCGTGACGTGCTCCATGTGGATGACGAGCGCATCTACATCCAAAAGAACCAGCAGCTGTATTATCTGGCGCTGTACAAGCCCCGTGGCTATGTGACCACCGCCAGCGATGAGCTGGGCCGCAAGACCGTGATGGACTTGGTCAGCGACATCCCCGCCCGCCTGTACCCGGTGGGCCGCTTGGATAAGGACAGCGAGGGTCTGCTGCTGATGACCAACGACGGTGCCTTTGCACAGGCCGTCACCCATCCGTCCGGCGGTATCTCCAAGCTGTACCGCGTTACCGTGCAGCCCCGCGCCGACGAAGCCACCATCCTCAAGCTGAGCAGCGGCGTCGTGCTGGACGATGGCACCAAGACCATGCCCTGTGCCATCAATGTGGTCACCGATGAGCCTGGCCGCACCGTGATGGAAATGACCCTGAAAGAGGGCAAAAACCGTGAAATTCGCCGGATGTGCGAGAGCGTGGGTCTTGAGGTGGTGCGCCTGAAGCGCAACGCCGAGGGCGTGGTGAAGCTGGGTATGCTCAAGCCCGGTACCTACCGCGAACTGACTAAGGCCGAGGTGAACGGTCTGCGTGCCGCAGCGGTCAAGGGTCGTGCACAGACCCGTTCTGCTGCGCAGCAGTCCAAGGCTGCCGAGCGCCGTCCTCGCGGCCCCGTGGGCAAAAACACACCCCGTAAGCAGAAGTAAGGAGTTATCGGATCATGGAACGAGAAACTCTGAAATCCCGTCTGGGCTTTATTCTGCTTTCTGCAGGCTGTGCCATCGGCATCGGCAACGTGTGGAAGTTTCCGTATATTGCAGGTCAGGGCGGCGGCGGTGCTTTTGTACTGTTCTACCTGATCTTTCTGGTCATTCTGGGTCTGCCTATCATGACCATGGAGTTCGCCGTGGGACGTGCCTCCCGCAAAAGTCCGGTGCGGGCGTATCAGGCGCTGGAAAAGCCGGGGCAGAAGTGGCACATCCACGGCTACTTCACCCTCATCGGCTGCTACCTGCTGATGATGTTCTACACCACCGTAGCGGGCTGGATGCTGCACTATTTCTACATGACCGCCGTCGGCAAACTGGCGGGGCTCAACGCCGAGCAGGTGGCCGGTAAGTTTACCGAAATGCTGGCCAGCCCCGCTACTATGACCTTCTGGATGGTATTTGTGGTGGTAGTGAGCATTCTGGTGTGCGCCAAGGGTCTGCAAAGCGGTCTGGAGCGCGTGACTAAGGGCATGATGATCGCCCTGCTCCTTATTATGGTGGTGCTTGCCGTCAACAGCCTGTTCATGCCCGGGGCAAAGGAAGGCCTTTCCTTCTTCCTTGTGCCGGACTTTGCCCGGATGCAGGAGGTGGGCGTGGTCAACACACTGGTCTCCGCTATGAATCAGGCCTTCTTCACCCTGAGCCTTGGCATCGGCGCCATGTCCATCTTCGGCAGCTATATCGGCAAGGAACATTCCCTGCTGGGCGAATCTGTCCGCATTGTGGTGCTGGATACCTTTGTAGCCATCACCGCCGGTCTGATCATCTTCCCGGCCTGCTTTACCTACCATGTGGACCAGACCAGCGGCCCCAGCCTTATCTTTATCACCCTGCCCAACATCTTTGCCAATATGTCCATGGGGCGGCTGTGGGGCAGCCTGTTCTTTTTGTTCATGGCGTTTGCAGCCATGTCCACCGTACTGGCAGTGTTCGAGAATATCATCTGCTGTGGCATGGAACTGACTGGCTGCAGCCGTAAAAAGTCCAGTCTGGTGAACCTTGTGCTCATCATCCTGCTGTCCATGCCCTGTGTGCTGGGCTATAATCTGTGGGCATGGGATGGCTTTGCAGTGTTCGGCGGTGCTGTGCTGGATGTAGAGGACTTTCTGGTCAGCAACCTCTTCCTGCCGCTGGGCAGCCTGGTATATCTGCTGTTCTGCGTTACCCGCTACGGTTGGGGCTGGCAGAACTACAAAAAAGAGGTCAACACCGGCAAGGGTCTCAAGGTGCAGGACTGGATGCGCGGCTACCTGACTTATGTGCTGCCGCTCATCGTGGTGTTCATCTTTGCATTTGGTCTCTACGACAAATTCCTTGCATAAGTGATCCCAGCGTCTGCTCCGTCTTTGATTGACGAACAGGCGGAACAAGTGTAATATAAAAGCATATAGGGTGCTTCTCCCGGCGGGAAACACTGCTATATGCTTTTTTGTATTCAAAAAGGAGGAAACACACCCATGCACATTCTGGTCTGTGACGATGATGCGGCCTTCGCTGCGCAGATGGACGAGTACATCTCGGAATGGTTCCGCGCCCGGGAGATTCAGGTGCAGAGCACCGTCTGCACCAGCGGCGAGCAGCTGCTGGCTACCCCGGAGCTGGAACGCTACCAGCTGGCGTTTCTGGATGTAGACCTGAAAACCACCGACGGCATTGCGCTGGGGCGCAAGCTGCGGCAGATCGCCCCAGACATCGTGCTGGTGTACATTTCGGCTTATCTGGAATTTGCCCCGCAGGGCTACACGGTCAACGCTTACCGCTACCTACTCAAGCGGGATATTGCCGCCCAGCTGCCCAGCTGTCTGGAGGATATTTTTTCCGGCATGTCCGACCCCCGAAAAACGCTGGAGGTGCACCACAACCGTACCACCAGTGAGATCCCGCTGGATCAGATCTATTATCTGGAAAGCGATCTGCGACAGATCAACGTCTACGGCGATATCCCGCACCAGCCCATCTGCACCTTTTACGGCAAGATCGCTGATCTGCCCGCCATGCTGTATGAAAACGGTTTTTTGCAGGTAGGGCGCAGCGATGTGGTCAATCTGCAATATGTGCGCTCCATCCGCAACTATAAGGTGGAGCTGCGCAGCGGGGTAGAACTGAGCGTCAGCCGACAGTACTATACAGCCATCCGCAGCGCATGGCTGGAATGGAAGGGGCAGTTCGGCGATGAATGAAGAATTCTGGCGCTGGTATGTGTACGGCCACTGGATCTGCCTTGCCCAGTGGCTCGGCTTTATCATGGTGGAATATGCTTACCTTGGCAAGGGAAAGATAAAGCATCCGCTGGTGTGGTCCTGTGTTATAACCATGCTCACGATGACCCTCTCGGTCGTGTACAACTTTGGCTTTTTTACGCCGAGGGCAGTGGCTCTCACGATCCTTTTTCTGTTCATCACCGTCATGCTGTTTGGCGGCACGCCGGGGCAAAAGTTTACCGCCTGCCTGATCAACGGTACCATGTGCCTGTTGGTCGAAAACAGTATGCGGTATGTCATATCGTGGATACTGAAGTGTGAACTGCAGCAGGTTATCCAACGCGCAGACTGTCTGATCATCATAGCGGTGGCAAATATGGTGGTGGGCGCAGCTGTGGCCTTTTTGGTAGGCAAGTGGCGCAGGCGCAATGCACTGGAGCCTTTGCAGGCGCTGACCATGAGCTTTTTTCCGGGCGTGGTCGTGGTGCTGAACATCCTGCTCATGCTCACAGATAACAACAAAAGGGCCACCATGGCCACAATGGGGATGACAGTGGGGCTTACGGTGGCTGTCATGGTGCATCTGTGCATCGTGGCAATGTTCAATGATCAGGTCATGCAGCGTCGCAGCCTGCATTTTCAGGCCGAACTGGAGCAGCAGCGGGCTTCGGCTCTGCTGGATTCCTACACCGCCCAGCGCCGCCTGACCCACGAATTCACCAACCATATCGGTGCGTTGCGTGCCTTGCTGGCACAGGGAGATGTGGCCGGTGCGCAGGACTATATTGCCGGTGTGGATAAGGCTGTGGCGGCCAGCACTACCATTATGGATACCCACAACCCGCTGTTGGACTCCATCCTGACTCGCAAGTACGAGGAGGCCACCCGGCAGGGCGTAAGCGTGTATTTTGATCTTTGCGACCTGCGGGATTTTCCCTTAAGCGGAGTGGATATGGTCACCGTGCTGGCCAATCTGCTGGATAACGCCATCTGTGCCGCAGCGCAGGCATACCCACCGGAGGTCTACGTGCGGGTGCGCAAAACGGAGGAGGAATATCTTCTCTCGGTGCGCAATCGGGTGCAACGAGATGTGGAGCTGCCGCCGGATGGGCAGCTGCCCCGCACCACCCGCAAGGAGCCCGGCCACGGCATGGGGCTTTCCAACGTGCGGGACGTTTTGCTGCGCCACGGTGCGGAGTATACCCTGAGCTGCCGGGACAATTGGTTCCGCTTTACCTGTGCGGTGCCCACCGGCAATTCATGACATCTGCACCGTCAGAATATGACAATTTTTGTGCAACAGAAGCGTAACTCTGCTATACTGTGGTCAGTAAAGGAAGCCTTCCGTGCGGACATGGTCACGTTGCGGTGGGAGGGGGGGAATACCCTTCTTTTTAAAAGCTTTGTTGCTGGATGGAAAAACAGCCTGCGGTGCGTGTAAGCAGGCTGCCTACCTTTGCTTTTTTGGGCTGTGCAGGAATGCACAGTACCTTGCTGACGGGGCTTTCTGCGGCGGACCTTTTGGGGGTTGCAGTCGATAAAGTTTCTCGATGTGTCGCAATTCCGGCGCTGCCTGCTGTACGGGAATGGCATAGGCAAGCCGGGGTGTCGTGCGCTGCAAAGAGTCCCGTCAGTTTTCTTTTGCACCAAAAAGGACTGCTGTACATGGGTTTTGCCCAGTATAGCAGTCCTTTTTATCTATTAAATCATCGTATCTGCCAGTCAGCAGAAAGCCGACCCGCCGCGCGACTGTTTCGGTAGAAAACCAGCGCGGCAGCTGCGGTTTCCCTCTGCGTCCCTCCCATGAAAAAGCAGCTCAGCCAAGCCCGCAGGCTTGGCTGAGCTGCAAAACTAAAATGCAATTCCTTAAACTATGCGCAGAGCGAAGCGGAGCGCATTTAAAATCGTAAAAAGCGCAGTTACTCCGGCTTTACCTGCAGCTCCTGCTCGCAGTAGATGCAGCGGTACTTGCCGTTGGAGCTCAGCTCAAAGATCTGGTCGCACTCCTCTTCAATGCTGGAGATGCAGCGGGGGTTCTTGCAGCGTACAATGTTCACCAGACGCTTGGGGGGCTTGGGCTGCTCCTTGCGGACAGCCTTGCCGTTTTCAATAATGGTCACGCTGATGTTCGGGTCCAGATAAGCCAGCACATCCAGGTTCAGCCAGGAGGCATCGCCCTCTACCTTGATGATGTCCTTGCGGCCGCTGGCCGTCTTTTTGCTGCGGGCGTTCTGGATCAGCGCCACGCTGGCAGTGCGGTTGCCCGCAATGCCCAGCAGATCCATCAGACCAACGGCAGTACCTGCCTTGATGTGGTCGATGACAATACCGTTCTGAATCTCGTCAATATTCAACATATCAGTTCTCCTCCTTCGGTGCTTTGGGGTCTGCAAGCCCCAGCAGGGTCATGATCAGTGCCATGCGGACGTAAACGCCGTTCTGCACCTGCTCAAAATAAGCGGCGCGCGGGTCGTCGTCCACATCCAGTGCGATCTCGTTCACGCGGGGCAGGGGGTGCAGCACTGCCATGGTGGGCTTTGCCTGTGCCATCTTTTCGCGGGTCAGCACATAGCTGTTCTTCAGGCGGATATAGTCCTCCTCGTTGAAGAAGCGCTCCTTCTGCACGCGGGTCATATACAGGATATCCAGCTCCGGCATGGATTCCTCCAGACTGCGGGTCTCCTTGTAGGGGATGCCGTTGGCCTCCAGCACGTCGTTGATGATATAATCCGGCACCCGCAGCTCCTCCGGGCTGATCAGCACAAAGCGCACATTCTTGCAGCGCGCCATGGTCTTGAGCAGGGAGTGGACGGTGCGGCCGAACTTCAGATCACCGCACAGACCAATGGTCAGATCATCCAGTCTGCCCATGCGGCGGCGAATGGTCATCAGGTCGGTCAGGGTCTGGGTGGGGTGCTGGTGACCGCCGTCACCGGCGTTGATCACCGGAATGCGGGAGTAGCGGGAGGCACGCAGCGGTGCGCCCTCCTTGGGGTGGCGCATGGCAACGATATCGGCATAGCAGGAAACCACCCGGATGGTGTCGGCCACGCTCTCGCCCTTGGTGGCGCTGGACACGTTCTCGCTGGGAAAGCCCAGCACATGGCCGCCCAGGTTCAGCATAGCCGCCTCAAAGGACAGGCGGGTGCGGGTGGAGGGCTCGTAGAACAAGGTGGCCAGCTTTTTATGGTTGGCTACCTCCTGATAGGCAGCAGGGTCGGCGCAGATACGGTCGGCAAGATCAAGCAGCTGTGTGATTTCCTGCTGGGTGAGATCCAAAGGATCGATCAGATGACGCATGGACAGTATACCTCCGTTTAAAGCAGTTTGCGTAAAATGGAAAAATCAAAAAAGTTTGTGTAGTAGCTCAGCGAGCGCATCACCGGCCTGCACAAACGATTGAAACACACTTCGTCCAGCAGCAGCATGGCCTCGCCCGGGGCAAGACGCATGGCTGCGCGGATGGCCTCGTCGCCGCAGCTGGCCTTCAGGTGCGCCACATTGGAGGAGATCTGCTGGTGGCACTCCTGCTCCAGGATCTCAAAGATGTCGCCGGTCAGGTCGATGCGGGTGTAGTCCCGGTTGCCGAACAGGCTGCGGGGCAGGTAGTCGATGGAGTAGATCACCGGGGTGGTATCGGCAAGGATACGCTTTTTGATGCAGATCACCTCATCGCCGACCTCCAGCGCCAGCGCGTGGGCCATCTCCTCGCCTGCACGAAGAAGCATCACCTGAATGCCATCTGCATGGGGGTAGCTGCCAAAGCTGCGGATCAGCGGGTAGTACTCCAGCTTCTGGTCCAAACGGCTGCGCAGCCCCAGCACAGCGCGGTTCACCACCGTGCCAATGCCGCGCACCCGTTCCACATAACCGGCGCGCTCCATCTCGCTCAGCGCGTCACGGATCACGGTGCGGCTTACCCCCAACTCGGTGGCAAGGTCTACCTCGGCGGGCAGGCGGTCGGCTTGGGCATAGCGCCCGTTGGTCAGCTCCTCCAGCAGGCTTGCAACAACGCGGTCACTGATCACAGCGCCGCCCAAGCGGCTGGACGATGCCAGTGCGGGATCTTTCATGGATGGTTCCTCCGTTTCCGGGCGGCAGCGCCGCCCCGAACTTCATACGAACGGACCGGGAGGATTCCTCCGCAGCCCCTTCCCTCTTATTATAGCATAATTTGACATTTAGAAAAGCGTCATTTATACTGGAATCTGCTGAAAAGTACGATTTTATTTTGGAGGGCATAGTACAGATGGACTATTTTCTGCAAAAAGTAGGCGGCCGGCCCGCCCGGCAGGCTGTTACCCTGCGGCGCTGCACCCCTGCCGAGGCACCGGCGGTGTTCGCGCTGCAAAACGAAGTGCGCGCCGCCATGCCGCACCCGGAGCAGTTCGTGCCGGATACGCTGGAAAATATCGCGGATTATCTGCGCACCGGGGTGTGTATCGGTGCGTGGCAGCAGGGGCGGCTGGGGGCCTACCTCATCCTGCGCCTGTGCGGGCAAAGCGATGAAAACTACGCTGCCTTTCTGGGCGTGCCGCAAAGTCAGTGGCAACACTGGGCGAATGCGGACAGCGCGGTGGTGCACCCGGACTGGCGGGGCAACGGCTTGCAGCGCGCCATGCTGGAAGCGGCTCTGCCGCTGCTGCCGCCACAGATCACCCATCTGGGGGCTACCGTCAGCCCGGACAACAGTTACAGCCTGCACAACGCACAGGCCGGCGGCTTCGTCATCCGCTGCCGTCGGGAGATGTACGGCGGCTACGACCGCTATCTGCTGGAAAAGCAGCTGTAACTCTATGCAGTTTTGGTGTACAACTATTTCGAAATGTGTTATACTATACGGTATGAATAACAGCGAAGGAAACAGGTGAAACCATGGCAGCATCTCTCGGGCAGGAATTCTGCACCCTGCGTGATACTTACATTGAAAAGCAATTCGGCCGCCTGAACGATATGCAGCGGCAGGCTGTGTTTACCACGGATGGCCCGCTGCTCATCCTTGCCGGTGCCGGCAGCGGTAAGACCACCGTGCTGGTCAACCGCATCGCCAACCTTATCCGGTTCGGCTCGGCGCACGGCTCCAAAGAAACGCCCCGCCCGGTGACCGAGGAGGACGTCAAAGCCCTGCGCACCGCCATTATGACTGGTACAGACGCCCCCAGCTGGCTGGACGGGATGCTGCGCCGCAACGCGGTGCGCAGCTGGAACGTGATGGCCATTACCTTTACCAACAAGGCGGCAGGGGAGCTGAAAGAGCGTCTGCGCCGGATGCTGGGCGGCGAGGAAGGGGACGAAGTGTTCGCCTCCACCTTCCACTCGGCCTGTGTGCGCATTCTGCGCCGCTGGGCCGAAGAGATCGGCTACCCCCGCAGCTTTACCATCTATGATACAGACGATGCCCAGCGTGTAATGAAAACCGTATATAAAGAGCTGAGCATCGATGATAAATTCCTGCCCATCAAGGCCGCCATCAACCAGATGAGCCGCTGGAAGGATCAGCTGGTCAGCCCGGAGCAGGCACTTGCAGACCACGCCAGAGACGTGAAGAGCACCCAGACCGCCCGCATCTACGCAGCTTACGAGAAAAAGCTGAAAGAGGCCGGTGCGTTCGATTTTGACGACTTGATCTACCAGACCGTGCAGCTGCTGGCTGAACACCCGGACGTGCGGGAGTTCTACCAGAACAAGTACCGCTACCTGCTGGTGGACGAGTATCAGGATACCAGCGTGGCGCAGTTCCGTCTGGTCAGCCTGCTCACCGGGCCGGAGCGCAACATCTGCGTGGTGGGCGATGACGACCAGAGCATCTACCGCTTCCGCGGCGCTACCATTGAGAACATTCTCAACTTTGAAAAACTCTATCCCGGCACCAAGACCATCCGACTGGAGCAGAACTACCGCTCCACCTCCAATATCCTCAACGCAGCCAACTGCGTCATCCAGCATAACACCGAGCGCAAGGGCAAGACCCTGTGGACGGACAACGGCGAGGGTGATAAGGTGCAGGTGTATACCGCCGAGAATGAGCAGGACGAAGCCAGCCATATCGCGGATGTCATCGGCCAGCACCTGAAGGAGGGCGGGCATCTGGCAGACCACGCCATTCTCTACCGTATGAACGCCCAGTCGGCTCCCATCGAAAGCTACTTCACCCGCGCAGGTATCCCGCATAAGATCGTGGGCGGGCAGCGCTTCAACGACCGCAAGGAGGTCAAGGACATCCACTCCTATATGTCCATCGTGGCCAATCCCCGGGACGATGTGCGGCTGCGCCGCATCATCAACGAGCCCGCCCGCAAGATCGGTGCCACCACCGTTGACGTCATTGCAGACCTTGCCGGGCAGCAGGGAGTCAGTATGCTGGATGTCATCAGCCATGCCGACCAATACGCCAAGCTCTCCCGCGCGGTCATGCCGCTGCTCAAGTTCTGGCAGATCTACCAGCGCCTGCAGGATTCCCTTGCCACCCGCACGCTGGATGAGTTCGCCTCCGATGTCATTGAGCTGACCGGTTACAAGGCCATGCTGGAAGCAGACGCCGCCAAGGGGCACGAGGATGCCGCCGACCGTCTGCAGAACTTGGGTCAGTTGGTGAACAACGTCAAAAACTACTGCGACCAGCACGGCGAAGAAGCCACGTTGGAGGGCTATCTGGAGGATATCGCCCTCATCAGCGATATCGACAGCTACAACGAAAGCAGCGATCAGGTGGTACTGATGACCATCCACTCTGCCAAGGGCTTGGAGTTCCCTTATGTGTTCCTCATCGGCATGGAGGAGGGCGTTTTCCCCAGCGAGATGAGCAAGTACTCCGAAGCAGATCTGGAAGAAGAGCGCCGTCTTGCTTACGTCGGTATCACCCGCGCCAAAAAGGAACTGTACATCTCCAACAGCGTTACACGGATGCTGTACGGCCGCACCCAGCGCAACGAACCCAGCCGCTTTCTGCGGGAGATCGAGCCGGAATATATCGAGGAGACCCGCAGCCCGGTGCTGGAACAGCGTTCCCGCATGGGCGGTTGGGGCAGTAGTTACAGCGATACTGTGCCCGGCGGGGCATCCGGCTACTCCGGCCCCTCCGGTTACAGCCGCAGCAGCTACGGCGGCGGTTATGGCTCGGGTTACAGCTCGGGCAACCGCAGCGGCTACCTGAACCGGGAATATAACGCCGGTGAAAGCCGTGGCTTTGGCTCCTCTTACGGCGGAAGAAGCACCACTTCTTCCGGTTTTGGCAGTCACTATGGCAACAGCTCCACTCAGCCGACTACCAGAAGCGGCGGATTTGGTTCTGGATATTCCAGCGGAAATGCGACGAAAAATACTGTAAAGCAAACAGCCTTTACAGCAAATTCTGCCGTAAAATCGGTGGCTTTCGACGCAAAGCACTATGAACCGGGCGACATCGTGGAGCACAAGGTGTTCGGCCGCGGCACGGTGCTGAAGGTAAAGCCTGCTGCCGGGGATCAGATCGTGGAGATCAACTTTGAAAAAGTGGGCATCAAGAAAACGATGGCCAATTTTGCGCCCCTGACCAAGATTACGGAGGAAGAATGACCCTATGATGACTGTTCGTTTGATCGCCCACACCCCGGAACCGGAAAAGGTGGTGGCGGCTGCCGCAAAGCTCTGTTACTCCGACGCCCATATCACCGACCTTCTGGACGGGTTGGACGAGGAAAAAACTGCAAAATTCCTGACCATGCTCAGTGACCTTGGTCACGCAAGCCCCATCGAGCACGCCAGCTTCACCTTTGGCATCGAGGGGGTCAGCCGCACCCTGCTTGCCCAGATCACCCGGCACCGCATCGCGTCCTTCAGTGTGCAGAGCCAGCGCTATGTGCGTCTGGATGATTTCCGCTATGTGACGCCCCCGGAGATCGAAGCCATCCCAGAAGCAAAAGCCGCTTTCCTTGCCAGCATGGAAGAGGACGCCCAGCGTTATCTTGACCTCGCTCATAAGCTGGAGGAGGGGCACACCGCCCGTCTGATGGCTGAGGGAATGCCGGAAAAGCAGGCCCGCGCCAAGGCCTCCAAGCAGGCCAACGAGGACGCCCGCTTTGTGCTGCCCAACGCCTGTGAGACCAAAATGGTGGTCACTATGAACGCCCGCAGCCTGATGAACTTCTTCCAGCTGCGCTGCTGCAACCGCGCCCAGTGGGAGATCCGGGAACTGGCTGAAAAAATGTTTGCGCTGGTGTACCCGGTAGCACCCCATATCTTTGCCAAGGCCGGCCCTGCCTGCCTGTGCGGTGCCTGCCCGGAGGGCAAGATGTGCTGCGGCAAGACCGCTGAGGTGCGCGCAAAATATGCCGCTATCAAAGAAGGTGCCGTCGTATGAGCAAAGGCAAACTGATCGTACTGGAAGGGCTGGACGGCAGCGGCAAGGCCACACAGGCAAAGCTGCTGGCAGAGCATCTTGCCGCGCAGGGTGTACCGGTGCAGAAGGTCACCTTCCCGGATTATGCCAGCGATTCCAGCGCACTGGTCAAGATGTATCTGGCGGGGCAGTTCGGCCAGCACCCGGACGATGTAAACGCTTATGCGGCTTCCAGCTTTTACGCGGTGGACCGCTATGCCAGCTATAAAACCAGCTGGGGCAGCTTTTATGAGCAGGGCGGTGTGATCATCGCCGACCGGTACACCACCTCCAATGCGGTGCATCAGTGCTCGAAGCTCCCGCAGAAGCAGTGGGAGGAATATCTGCACTGGTTGTTTGATTACGAGTTCCGTCTGCTGGGTCTGCCCGCACCGGACAGGGTCATCTATTTGCAGGTAGACCCGGCGGTCAGCCAGCGGCTGATGACCCAGCGCTACCACGGCGACGAGAGCAAAAAGGATGTGCACGAAAAAGATACAGCTTATCTGGCGCGCAGCCGCGCCGCAGCCGAGTTCTGCGCACGGCATCTTGGCTGGGACACCGTGCACTGCACCAGCGGGAACGCTATGCGCAGCATTGAAGAGATCCAGCAAGAAGTGCAGCAGCTTACCCGGAAAACACTGGGCTGAACGATAAAATATGATAAGAGGGGGCATCCTGAACGATGTATCGTCTGATGCAGCCGTCCGACGAGGCGGCAGTGCTGGCTTTGTGGCAGAGCCAGCATCATGATACCGAAGATTTTGCAAAAATGGTACTGGAACGTTTTGCCGGTGTGCAGAACATTTATGTAGCCGATGAAAACGACGCCATCGTGGCGGCTGCGCTGGCTGTGCCGGTCACCTTGCAGGGGCGCACGGGCAATTACCTGTGCCTGTGCGGCGAGGGCAGCCTGCTGCTGGCGGGTCTGCTGGATACCCTGTGCGCCCAGCAAAAGCTGCGGGGCGCAGGCTTTACGGTGGCAGTCCCGGCAGATGCAGCACAGGCCGCGCTGCTACAGGATAAGGGCTTTGCGCAGGCTTTTGCGCTGCGCTGCCTGCCCCGCGAGGTAAGCCGCAACCTGTGGAGTCAGGCAGAATTTGACACGGTTACGGCCAAAAAGCTGTGCGAGCTGCGGGAACAATTCTGGAAGGACACCGTGCAGCTGAGCCCGGAGCGCATGGCGGTGGTGCTGCAGGAGCTGTACGCCCGGGGCGCTACCATCGTGTCCAACGAACATGGCTACGGCATCTACTTCCGCAAGGAGGATACCCTGTATTTCGTGGAAATGATGGCCGACAGCGACCGCGCCGCCGAGATCCTGATGGAAGCCGCCCGCGAGAAGGAAGTCATCGTGGAAAAGGCAGTCATCACGGTAGGCGCTGCCCAGCCGCTGTTTCTGGGCGAGGGCACCCGGCAGGAATACGGCATGATCCGCTTTGACGCAGAGCCTTTTGACGTGAGCGAAAGTTATCTGCGTCTGATGCTGGAAAACTGAAAAAAGGAAGGTGCGTATGGCACACAACGATACACACGCAGCCCGCAAAAAGGGCGGTGCAGGCAAAATTCTGCTGGTGGTGCTTCTGCTGCTTCTACTGGCCGCGGGCGCAGCGGTGCTGTTTGCCCGCAGCGAGATCCACGGCAGCAGTAAGTCCGGCACTGCGGTCACCGTAAGCATCCAGCAGGGCAGCGGCGTAGCCACGATCGCCAACAAGCTGAAGGAGACGGGCGTCATCCGCTCTGCCTACCTGTTCCGCTGGTATGTGGGAGAAAAGGGCGCTGCCGCAAAGCTGCAATACGGCGATTTTGAGCTGACCACTGGCAGCTCCTACGATGCACTCATCAGCACCCTTTCCCAGTATGCCAAAGCAGAAACGGTGCGGGTGACCATCCCGGAGGGTACAACGGCTATTGCTATTGCCCAGAAGATGGAAGCCGCTGGTCTGTGCACCGCCGAGGAGTTTTTGAAGGAAGCCAACGAGGGCGATTTCAGCGCATATACCTTCTGGCAGTATGTCCCGGAGGATAAAGATGCTCCAAACCGCTTCATGAAGTGCGAGGGCTATCTTTTCCCGGAGACCTACGAGTTTTTGAAGGGTGATACGGTGCATAACTATGTAGCTACCTTCTACGCCCAGTTCGATGCACAATTTACCAAGGAAATGTACGCAGCGCTCAAAAAGCAGGACATGACCCTGTCGGAGCTTGTCACTCTTTCCTCCTTTGTGCAGGAGGAAGCGGGCAACAGTCAGGACTCCAATGTGGCGCAGGTGTTCCGCAACCGTTTGGCGGAGGGCTCGCCATACCCCCGGCTGCAAAGCAACACCTCCAGCCATATCCAGAGCGACGCCGACAACAACTATCTCTGGAACTGGGTCGCGCCCTACTACGGCGGCTGGGACGATATCCCGGAAAATATCCTTGCGGCCTACGACACTTACAGCTGCACCGGTCTGCCCGCTGGCCCCATCTCGAACCCCGGCCTTGCCGCCATCAAGGCGGCGCTGGAGCCGCAGCCCGATGAGGAAGCCAAGGACGCTTACTTCTTTGTGACTGACCTCAAGGGCAATTACTACTACGCCCACACGCTGGCAGAGCATAACGCAAACTGCAAAACTGCCGCAGCTGTGAACAAAAGCCTGAAAAACTGAGGAAAGGCCGCTGCACAAAAAACACGGTGCAGCGGCCCCTTTCCAGTTAAAAACTGTGATACATAAGAGAGGAACCTACAAATGCTACAGATCCCGGAACTGCTTGCCCCGGCGGGCGATGCGGAACGTCTGCGTTATGCCATCAACTACGGTGCCGATGCCGTTTACTGCGGCCTGCCGGAGTTTGGTATGCGCTCTGCCCCGGCCAATTTCACCCCGGAGCAGCTGGCGGAAAGCGTCATCTACGCCCATGCCCGCGGCCGCAAGATCTACCTGACCATGAACACCCTGCCCACCAACGAGGAAGCCGACCGCCTGCCGGCGGCCATCAAGGAAGCCGCCAAGGCCGGTGTGGATGCTTTTATCGTGGCAGACCTTGGTGTGCTGGATGCCTGCAAGACCTTTGCCCCGGACATTGACGTGCATCTTTCCACCCAGACCGGCATCACCAACTGGGCAGCCGCCCGCGCCGCCTACAAAATGGGCGCAAAGCGCGTGGTGCTGGCCCGGGAGATGACCTTGCAGGACATCGCCATCCTGCGCGATAAGACCCCGCCGGAGCTTGAAATTGAAGCCTTTGTGCACGGTGCTATGTGCATGAGCGTGTCCGGCCGGTGTCTGTTGTCCAACTACATGGCCGGACGTGACGCCAACCGTGGCCAGTGCGCCCAGCCCTGCCGCTGGAAGTATTACCTGAGCGAGGAGACCCGCCCCGGCCAGCTGTACGAGATCGGCGAAAACGAGAACGGCAGTTATATCCTTAACGCCAACGATCTGTGCACCGCACCCTTCATTGACCTGATCTGCAAGGCGGGCGTGGACAGCCTGAAGATCGAAGGCCGTGCCAAGACCTTCTACTATGTGGCCAGCGTTACCGCTGCCTACCGCAAGGCACTGGACGCCTATCTGGCCGACCCGGCAAACGATAACTTTGAACTGCCGCCGGAGGTGTACGCAGAGCTTACCCGCACCAGCCACCGGCACTATTCTCCCGGCTTCTATTTCGGCCGCGAGCAGGCCAAACAGGCCACCGACAGCGCCACCTACATCCGCGAGTGGGAGTTCGTGGGTACGGTGGACAGCTGGGAAAACGGCATCGCCCACTGCCAGCAGCGCGGCAAATGGAGCCTTGGGGATACGTTGGAGGCACTGTGCCCGGACGGACGCAGCATTGCACTTACCCCGGAATGGATTGAAAACGAAGCAGGGGAGCGGGTGGAAAGCACCCCGCACGCCATGGAAAAATACACCATGCCCACCCCGGAACTGCCGCCCATGAGCCTGCTGCGCCGGAAAACGGTGTAACAGCGTGACAAAAAGGAAGGAAAACGCCGTGAAGTACAATAACACTTCTGGCCGCTACACCCTTCTGGACGAGCTGCGCGGGCTGGATTTAGTTAGCATGATGCTCTATCACGGCTGCTGGGATCTGGTCAATCTGTTCGGCATTCAGGCCGACTGGTATTACGGCCTGCCCGGGCATCTGTGGCAGCAGAGCATCTGTTGGGTGTTTATTCTGTTGTCCGGCTTTTGTGTGCAGTTGGGGCATCATACCCTGCGCCGTGGCGCACAGGTGTTTGGGGCAGGGGCGCTTGTCACGGCGGTTACGCTGCTTTTTATGCCGGAGGACAGGGTCGTTTTTGGTGTGCTGACCCTGCTGGGCAGCGCTATGCTGCTGACCGGCCTTTTGGAAAAGCCGCTGCGGCAGATTCCCCCGGCGGCTGGGCTTGCCGTCTCGGCAGTGCTGTTTGCCCTGACCCGCAATGTTTCGGCAGGCTATCTGGGTTTTGGAAGCCTGCGTCTCTGGCTGCCGCAGGCACTGTATGCAAACTATGTTACAGCGTACTTTGGTTTTTATCCGTGGTGGTTCTATTCTACGGATTATTTTGCCCTTCTGCCGTGGCTATTTCTGTTCTGGGCGGGGTACTTTCTCTACGGCATTGTAGGGCGGCAGCGCATGGAGCCCTTGCACTGCTCGGTCTGCCCGCCGCTGGGCTGGCTTGGACGGCACTCGCTGCTGCTGTATCTGTTGCACCAGCCGGTCATCTACGGGGTGCTGTTGGTGGCTTTCCGCGTATTAGGTGGCTGAAACACACGCTTCATGCACTTTTGAGCAAGGCGGCATTGTTGCACCGTGCAAACATTGCGCCAATACCTTGACAAGCGGGGCAGGGCTGTGGTATCCTGTTGATGGTTAGAAAATACTAACTACAAAAATGCGTCATGAAATATGGACGCATTTTCACAGAACATGAAGTTATTCTAGACTAACTACACAGAGAAAGAGGTAGAGTTTTATGAGCAAAGTAGCAATCGTATTCTGGAGCGCAACCGGCAACACCGAGACTATGGCAAACTGCATCGCCGAGGGCGCAGGCGCCAACGGCACCATCGTGTCCTGCGCCGAGATGACCCCCGCAAAGCTGGCAGAGTTTGACGTAGTGGCCTTTGGCTGCCCGGCTATGGGCGCAGAGCAGCTGGAAGAGAGTGAGTTCGAGCCTATGTTTGCTGCACTGGAAGGCTCTCTGAACGGCAAAAAGATCGCACTGTTCGGCTCCTACGGCTGGGGCGATGGTCAGTGGATGCGCGATTGGGCGCAGCGCGCACAGGACGACGGCGCACAGCTGTTCAGCGAGGAAGGCCTCATCTGCAACGAAACGCCCGATGATGATGTGCAGGCTGCCTGCCGTAAGCTGGGCGCAGATCTGGCTGCTTGGTAAAACCCATGTATAAACTCTTGCTCCATAGGGCAACCTATGGACAAAGAGGTGATAAACATGGAAAACATCGGCGTGACCTGTGATGTCTGCGCATGCTGCCACAACGTGGACGGCTGCAAATGTGATCTGCCGCAGATCAAGGTGACGGAGCAGTGCAGCTGCACCACCCAGCAGGTGGAGACCCCGCACTACTGCCAGAGCTACGAGGAAAAGTAAGTTCCCCACCAACGCACAGCAGCCCCTGCCGGAGAAACCTTTCCGGCAGGGGCTGCTGTTTGTTATATGAACATTCAGCGCAGCGCCACGTTACAGGTGGCAAGGCTGCGGATCAGCGTACCAACGCTGTCCTTCATCTGGATGCCGGCAAAGCCCAGCGCAAAGGCGGCCTGCACGTTTTCCAGTCTGTCGTCGATAAATATGCATTCGCTGGCCTTCAGCTGATACTTTTTCAACAAAGCCTTGTAGATCTGCGGGTCAGGCTTATTCACCTGTACCTCGCAGGAGGCTACACCGCCGTCAAACTGGGCCAGAACGCCGCGCTCGGTCAGCAGCTCCAGCACATCCTGCGGGATGTTGCTCAGGTAATACACGCAATAGCCGTGGTTCTTCAGCCGCCGCACCAGTTCCAGCATCCGCAGACGCGGGCGCAGAATGTGCATCCAGTCGTCCAGAACGCCCTGCACCTCAAAGGCACAGCCCTCGGCGCGGGCGTGCTCCAGCATTCGCTGGTTGCCGTCATAGCGGGAAAGTTTGCCTGCGTCCAGCAACTGCCACTCCTCGCTGCCAAAGGTCAGGTCGTAAACTTTCTCTTCCATTTCGGCGTTGCACAGCCGGTCTACCAAGTAGGCCTTGGGGTCAAAATCCACCAGGACACCGCCGATATCAAAAATAATGCTTTTATACATAAATACTGCCTCGCTTGTATTGGATGTTTTCCGGATATTTTCCATAGTATACCACAACCGGGCGGGTGCTTTCCACCCCTTTGGCATAGAAAATGCCGCCCTGGCGTATGCTGTGACAGAAAGGGGAGAGCACCGTGACGATCCGGGAACTTTGTGAGAAGGAGGTCGTTCAGCTGGAGCAGGGGGCGTGCCTTGGCCGCGCGGACGATCTGGAGCTTGACCCCGCAACGGCGCAGCTGCAAAGCTTGATTTTGCTGGGCAGACCGCGGCTTTTTGGCCTGCTGGGCCGGGACGAGAGCCTGACCATCCCGTGGCAGGAGATCGAGACCATCGGCACAGACGCCATTCTGGTGCACACTGCCGTGCCAAAAGCACCGGCAGCACCTCACGGCTTCTGGCAGCAGCTGCGGGCAAAGCTTGGTCTGTGAAAAATAGGGGAATATTTTGAAAAATAAAACTGTAATTTTTGTAAAATCATGAATGGACATTTTCGGCGAAATGACTATAATAGGCACGAAAGGCTTGTGCAAATAGCAAAGCCACTTTGGAAATAGGGTTCGGGACGTGGAAAGGGATATCGACTATGAAAACATCCAAACCGCTGTTGACCCTGCGGATGCTCTTCCCGGCGGCAGCTTCCTTTATTGTGCTGCTGCTGGGTGAGTGGATCGCGCGCGGGTCACTGACCGCTGATACCTTTATCAGCTTTATTTTCCCCCATTTCGGGGCATATCTGCTGGCATGGCTGCTGCTGTTTCTGGTGTGGGAGCTGCTGGACTGGGTGCTGCGCATCCCGCCGCTTGCTACGCTGGGCATGGCCGTTTTGGGCTGTGCGCCCTGCGCAGTAAACTTCTATACCATGCAGCTGCGGGGTGAACCCTTTCTGCCGTGGGACCTGATGCAGGTGTCCGAGGCCGCCGGTGTAGCCTCGGCTGCCGGGCTCAAGCTGCAGACCAGCATGGTGGTCTCCATTGTGCTGGTGCTGGCACTGACGGTGGCAAGCTTCTTTGTTTACCGCGGGCGGCTGCGCCAGCGCTGGTTGCCAAGGCTTGCGGGCACCGGTGCCTCGGCAGCGGCGCTGTGTCTGCTGATCTTCGGCGTTTATTTACAGCCTGCAGTCACGCAGGTTTTGGGCATCACGCCGGATGCGTGGATGCAGGACCGCTACTACCGTTACTACGGTGTGCTTACCGGTTTTATGACCAACCTCACCAATTTGGAGATCGCCAAGCCCGAGGGCTACTCGGAGCAGGCAGTGGACGATATTCTGGATAACGTGGCCGAGAGTGAGAAATTTTCTACCGGCCCCATGTATGCAGGCAGCTATGCCGCCACTACCCCCAAGGAGGAGCAGGCAAAGCAGCCTACCATTATTTATGTGATGGACGAATCCTACTGGGATGTTTCGGAGCTGGAGCAGTGTGGCATCACCTTTGATACCGATGTATCGCAGAACCTTCACGCTCTGCAGCAGACCAGCGCTTACGGCAGGGCGTACAGCCCCAGCTTTGGCGGCGGCACCTGTGATGTGGAGTTTGAAGCTCTGACCGGCTACTCCGTGTCCTTCCTGCCCAGCGGCAGCAAACCCTACCAGCAGCACGTCACAAAGCCCATGTTCGCCCTGCCCAATTACCTCAAGCTCAAGGGCTACCAGACCGCTGCGGTGCACTGCTTCTGGGCAAAATACTGGAGCCGCGATAAGGCCTACCCCAACCTCGGCTTCAGCGATTTTATCAGTCTGGAGGATATGCACGGTGTGACCAAGGTGCGCAAGCACTACTGGACCAGCGGCCTTGTGACCGATGACTCCATGGCCGACCAGATCATTCAGCAGTATGAAAAGATGAGCACTTCCTCTGATAAGCCCATCTTCCTGCACGCGGTCACCATGCAGAACCATACCAATTATAATAGGGATAACTACCCGGACGACGAGCGGGTACACGTTGTATCTCATCCGGTGGGGCTCAAGAGCAGCACCGTGGGCGCGCTGGAAGATTTTGCTACCGGCATCCGGGATGCAGACGCCATGCTGGGCAAGCTGACGGCGTACTTCTCTCAGGTGGACGAGCCGGTCATTCTGGTATTCTGGGGCGACCACTATAACCCCATCGATTCCAACTACGATGTCTACACCACCACCGGCTACGCAAGCGGCTCCAGCACCGATCCCCGTCTGCACCAGACCACGCTGCTGATGTGGTCGAATTACAGCCAGCAGCAGGTGGACTTTGGCACCATTGCCGCTTACGATATCTCCCCGGTGATGATGGAGCTGTTCGGGCTGGAGCAGCCGCTGTACTTCCAGTTCCTCAACCGGCAGCTCCGGGTCGCCAGCCGCAGCTGTACTCGCGGCACCACCATGAACTTAGACGGCACCACCACCCAGCAGCCCACAGAGTTCCAGCAGCGCTGGACAAACGAGCACTGGATGCTGCAATACGACCTGATGTTCGGCAAGGGATACGCCCTCAACCGCATGGGTGTTGCGGGCCTGAGCGGGATGAATACGGGCAAATAAGAGAAAAAGTAAGCATTTCTTTATACAAAACAGAGAAAACCACTTGCAACCGCATTCTTTTTGTGCTATTATAACAAAGCATTACACACGCATCACTATGCCCTTTTGTGCCCTTTTGGGTTGAGGGCAGTCCGCCGGTACCCGATGTACCGTGCAGATCACGGTGTGCGGAGGCAAAACAATATCTGGAGGTATTTTATTATGGCAGTCGTTTCTATGAAGCAGCTTCTCGAGGCAGGTGTGCACTTCGGTCACCAGACCCGCCGCTGGAACCCCAAGATGAAGAAGTATATCTTCACCGAGCGCAACGGCATCTATATCATCGATCTGCAGAAGACCGTGAAGAAGCTGGACGAGGCTTACAACTACGTGAAGGAAGTTGCAGCTGAGGGCGGCGACATCCTGTTCGTCGGCACCAAGAAGCAGGCTCAGGAGTCCATCCGTGACGAGGCTCTGCGCTGCGGCATGCACTACGTCAACGCTCGTTGGCTGGGTGGTATGATGACCAACTTCCGCACCATCCGTAAGCGTATCGACCGTATGGATCAGCTGGCTAAGATGAAGGAGAACGGCACCTTCGAGCTGCTGCCCAAGAAGGAAGTGGCTAAGCTGGAGCTGGAGATGGAGAAGCTGGACAAGTACTTGGGCGGCGTCAAGAACATGAAGACCCTGCCGAAGGCTATGTTCATCGTTGATCCTCACAAGGAGCGCATCGCTGTTGCTGAGGCCCGCAAGCTGAACATCCCCATCGTTGCTATTGTTGATACCAACTGCAACCCCGATGAGATCGACTACGTGATCCCCGGCAACGACGACGCTATCCGCGCTGTCAAGCTGATCGCCGGCGCTATGGCTGACGCTGTGCTGGAAGGCAAGCAGGGCAACCAGGAGGCCGCTCCCGCCGAGGACGCAGCAAACGCCTGATTTCCCATTCCGCAACCAAACAAATAACGTGTAAGGGAGAAAACAAAAATGGCTATTTCTGCAAAGGACGTTATGGAACTGCGCAAGCAGACCGACTGCGGCATGATGGAGTGCAAGAAGGCTCTGACCGAGGCTGACGGCAACTTCGAGAAGGCAATCGAGATCCTGCGCGAGCGTGGTCTGGCTACCGCCGCCAAGAAGGCAAGCCGCGTTGCTGCCGAGGGTATGGTCTACGCTGACTACTGCCCCGCTTGCAAGGTCGGTGTTGTCATCGAGGTCAACGCTGAGACCGACTTCGTTGCCAAGAACGACAAGTTCGTTGACTTCGTCAAGGAGGCCACCAAGGTCATCATGAAGCAGAACCCCGCTGATGTCGAGGCTCTGATGGCTTGCAAGACCGAGGCTGGCGAGACTGTTGACGAGGCTCTGAAGAACCTGATCCTGGTCATCAAGGAGAACATCAAGGTTCGCCGCTTCACCCGTTACGAGGGCGTCTGCTCTGCATACGTCCACGGCGGCGGCACCCACGGCATTCTGGTCAACTTCGAGACCACCAACGACATCGATGCTAAGGACGAGTTCGTTGCTTACGGCAAGGACATCGCCATGCAGGTCGCTGCTGCTAACCCCGGCTACGTCGACGAGGCTTCTGTCCCTGCTGAGGTCGTGGCTAAGGAGAAGGAGATCATGCTGGCTCAGATGGCTCAGGATCCCAAGACCGCTAACAAGCCTGAGGCTGTGAAGGAGAAGATGATCGAGGGCAAGATCAAGAAGTTCTTCAAGGAGAACTGCCTGGTCGATCAGGAGTTCGTCAAGGATGGCGACCTGACCGTTGCTCAGTACACCGCTAAGGTCGCTAAGGACCTGGGCGGCGAGATCAAGATCGTCAAGTTCGCCCGCTTTGTCAAGGGCGAGGGTCTGGAGAAGCGTGCTGACGACTTCGCATCTGAAGTTGCAAGCATGGTGAAGTAATTTAAACTTCCAAAGACAAAATAGGAGCCGCAGTACCTGTAACAGGGTGCTGCGGCTCCTTTTGATTTGCGTGAAAAGGCAAATACCGGGCAGCCCGCAGACTGCCCGGTATTGCTGTATAAATCTTCTGCTTATGCCTCGTCCAAAACCTCTTCGGGATCCTCAATGGCGTCCTCGATCGTCTCCTCAACCTCCATCGTTTCTTCAGCGTCCGGGGCGGCAAACAACTCCTGAATCTGATCCCGCAGCCAGAGCAGACGGTTATCCAAAGCCTTGTCCCGTGCCAGCAGCGGCGCAATGATCTCGGGTTTGTCAGTGATCAGGTCATCCACGCCCAGCTGCAGCAGCTTTTCGGCATCCTGCTGACGGTTGATGGTCCATGCGGAGATGGTCTTGCCGCGCAGATGGATCTGCTGCACCATACCGGCGGTGATAAAGGTGGATTCTACGCTGAAAAAGTCTGCGGCAGGCAGGTCGTAGTAGGTGCCTACGCCCAGCGCCAGAATATACCCGGTGGTAATGTCCGGGTCCAGTTCCTTCACCTTGCACAGGGTCTCGTAGCTCTGGGAGGTGACCACGCAGTCTGAACCGTAGTCGTATGCGTGAATCAGCCGTACCGTTTCGGCTTCCAATGTCGGCGTAAAGGTGCTGGGCTTGATCTCAATGTTCAGTTCTGCCTTGCCCTTGCACAGCGCCAGAACCTCTTCCAGCGTGGGAATATAGGAACCCGTGAACTGCCGATGGAACCAGCGCCCGGCATCCAGCTGCTGTACCTGTGCATAGGACAGGTCGTAGATATTGGCGCTGTAGCCGGTGCACCGGCGCAGGCTGGTGTCGTGGGTCACCACGGCCACGCCGTCGGCGGTCATCTGCACGTCCAGCTCAATGCGGGGGCTGCCGTGTTCCAGCGCGGCCTCGAAGGCAGCCATGGTGTTCTCCGGTGCACGGGAAGAATAGCCACGGTGATAGGTGATCACCGGGTCGGCAAGGCCCAGCACGCTTTGCAACGGCTGCGTTTGCGGGAACAGCAGGTACACCGCTGCCACGCCGCAGGTGACCAGTGCGGCGCAGGCCATCATCCCGGCCAGCACCGTCTGCTCACGGTGCAGGGCAGGGAGCACACCGGAAATGGTCGGCTGCGCTGCATCGGACTGCCGGGGCGCTTCGTACAGTACCTCTGTAAGGGTGCTCTGCGCCGCCGTCATGGCACAGTCCATAAGCAGGCAAAGGAACGGTAACTCGATCAGCAGCGCCGCGCGGGAAAGCGCCAGCAGGGCAGCAGTGCTGGCAAAGCCGACACCTAGGATGACGCAATAGAACAGCGCTGCCCCGCACAGCAGCATCAGCCCGGTGCGCACGGCGGCGGTCAGCATCCAGCGCAGTGCCAGTGCAAGCAGCTGCCCGGCACGGCTGCGCAAAACCCGCAGGCTCTCCGCGAACGCACAGCCAAAACTTTTGCGTTCCAGCAGGAATTTTGGCAGAACCACAAGCCCGTCCAGCAGCAGTGCCAGCACAAAAAGCACCGCCAGAGCAAATAGAAAACGATTGGAGGAACGCGCCTTCAGCAGCCCCCAGAGATATTCCGGCACGGCAAACTGGGTCAGATGGTTTGCAGCCAGAAAAAAGTTCGTCAGCGGGATCAGGGCAGCGCCATACAGCAGCAGTGGGAGATTCTGCGGCAGAAACACCCGCACAAGGCTGCAAAAGGCATCCCGGAACACTGCTACCGCCCGCAGCGGCTCGCCGTGCCGTACCCGCGTCAATAGTTGCAGCATCGTGGCAACCTCGTACAGGTTCCAGAAGGCTGCCAGCACCGCCAGCACGGCGATGCACCCGATAATGGCAGGGGAGGCAAAGATGCGGGAAGCGGTCTTATTGTTGAGGTAGCGGATGGGCGCGAACCGCAGCGTCAGCGCCCAGATCAGCTGCAACGCCGGTACGAGCAGGAGGTTTGTCAGTACCTTATAAAACAACAGAAAAAGCAGAAATACCCGCCCCTTTGGCGAAAGCAGGGAACGGGCAGCATCGTGCAGGGAACGGTAGATCTGCTCCTGCTGCCGGAGCTTGGCAGAGAATCGCTTCAAGATAGCTTCAACCTCTTTTTTCATTTTTACCGGGCTTTTCTCGTGCACTGCATAGGTACAGTTTGGCAGACTGCCCGGCAAATATGATTTTTAATATTTTATCGCAAGTCAAGAAATTAGTACAACATCCAAACAGCATATTTGCGATATGCAATTCAACGCTGTTGCTGTTGCATTAAAAAGTTGAATTGCTATAATATAGTGTAACATAAACGCAACGGAAAGAAAACGCGGCAGGCGGGTGCAGTTTCGCCAAAAAAATCGGAAAAATTTCTACATCCGCAAAAAGGGCGTGCGATAGCAGTTGCCCAGATAAAACGCGCAAAACGATGAATCGTTAAAAATTTGGCTTTCCATAAGCGATGGATGTTGAATCACATGGATTTTTATAGAATCCCTTGCATTTTTTTGCCAGCTTCTGTATAATAAATATAATTTTGAAAGCTCACACAGACAACCAGGAGGTCTAATTATGGCTTCAAAGATCAATAAGGGAGAAATCCTCGCCAAGTTCTTCGATGACGGGGAGTATACTGCGCTGTTTGCTGATGGTGCAGTGAGCGCTGCCTGCGGTTATGCCGCAGGTCAGCAGGCTTACGCTGTTTATCAGAACGGCGAGGCTGTTACCGTAAAGGATGTTGAAAAGAACATCAAGGTTCTGGAAATGGCTGCACAGACCGGCTGCCCGGTGGTCACCTTCTATAACTCGGTTGGTGCAAAGCTGGCCGAGGGTCTGGACGTGCTGACCGCCAGCGCAAAGCTGAATGCACAGATCGCAAAGGTCTCCGGTGTTATTCCGCAGGTGGCCGTTGTTCTGGGTGTCTGCGGCGGCACCAGCGCTCTGAGCGCTGCCAACGCAGACGTCTGCATCATGGCCGAGGGCGCAGAGCTGTTCTTCACCGCTCCGTTCACCTCCGCTGCCAAGGGCGATAAGGTCGCCGATGCAGGCAGCGCTGCTGCTGCCGCCAAGGCAGGTGTGGCTTCCATCGTGGCTGCCGATGCCGCAGAGGCTGCTGAAAAGGCCGCTCACATCGTGGGTCTGCTGCCCGCCAACAACCTGACCGGCCCGGCGATCTTCGAGTTCGAGCAGCCCACCGCTGTTCTGGCTGCCGGTGCCGAGCCCGCAAAGGCTGCTGCCGCTGTGATCGATAAGGACAGCGCCGTGGAGTTGTACGCAGGCTTTGGCAAATCTGTCTATACCGCATTTGCAACCATCGGCGGCAACGCCGTGGGCGTTGTGGCAACCGGCAAGCAGCTGTGCCACAACTGCGTAGCTAAGGCTTCCCGCTTTGTGCGCCTGTGCGATGCCTTCAGCGTGCCTGTGGTCACCATCGTGGACACCGAGGGCTTTGTGCCCAGCGTTACCGATGACGTGGCTGGCGGCATCCGCGAGGCTGCCCGTCTGGCCGCTACCTACGCCGATGCTACCACCGCAAAGGTGGCAGTGTTGGCAGGCAAGGCTGTGGGCCCTGTGTACACCACTCTGGCTGCTGCCGACCTGCGCATCGCTGTGACCGGCTGCACCGTCAGCGCACTGGAGCCCAGCGCCGCTGTCAGCGTGCTGTATAAGGATGAGATCGATGCTTCCGACAACATCATTGCCGCCACCAAGGCTAAGACTGCTGCCTACACCGCTGAGGTGTGCAGCGCTGCCAGCGCAGTGGCCGCCGGTGCTGCCGATATGAGCTGTGATGCCGCTAATGTGCGTGCCAGCGTTGTGGCTGCACTGGAGCTGCTGAGCACCAAGCGCGCTGCCCGCCTGCCCAAGAAGCATGGCAATATGGCCCTGTAAGCGTCCGAATGTAAGTTAATTGAGTTCGATTTTGAATTGGAGGATCCTTCCATGAAGTACTACAATATTACTGTCAATGGTGTTGCTTACAGCGTTTCCGTTGAGGAAACTGCCGCAGGCGCTGCTCCTGTTGCCGCTGCTCCCGCAGCACCCGTCGCACCCAAGGCCGCTCCCGCTCCTGCAGCTGCTCCTAAGGCAGCCGCCGGTGCAGCCGGTGCTGTTGCCGTCAAGGCTCCCATGCCCGGCAACATTCTGGATGTCAAGGTCGCTGCCGGTGCTTCTGTCAAGGCCGGCGACGTGCTGGTCATCCTCGAGGCCATGAAGATGGAGAACGAGATCGTTGCTCCGCAGGATGGCACCGTGGCTTCCATCAACGTGAACAAGGGCGATACCGTCAACTCCGGTGACGTTCTGGTTTCCATGAACTAAGGAAGAGGTGACAACCATGGCAAAAAAGCCGATCAAGGTGACCGAGGTCGTCCTGCGTGATGCGCACCAGTCTTTGCTGGCTACCCGTATGACCATGGACGAGATGCGCCCCATCCTGCCCGAAATGGACAAGATCAACTACTTCTCCGTGGAGTGCTGGGGCGGCGCTACGTTCGACAGCTGCATCCGCTTCCTGGACGAGGATCCTTGGGAGCGTCTGCGCATCCTGCGCAAGGAGCTGCCGCACCAGAAGCTGCAGATGCTGTTCCGCGGCCAGAATATGCTGGGCTACCGTCCCTACGCAGATGACGCTGTGGAGTACTTTGTACAGAAGTCTGTTGCCAACGGCATCGACGTCATCCGCATCTTCGACGCTCTGAACGACCCCCGCAACCTGCAGACTGCCATCAAGTCTGCCAACAAAGAGGGCGCTCATGTGCAGGGCTGCATCAGCTACACCCTGAGCCCTGTGCACAACAACGAGTACTTTGCAGCCTACGCCAAGACTTTGGAGGAGATGGGAGCAAACTCCATCTGCATCAAGGATATGGCAGGTCTGCTCACTCCCTATACCTGCTATGATCTGGTCAAGAAGCTGAAGGAGACCGTCAGCATCCCTGTGGATATCCACAGCCACTACACTGCAGGTCTGGCTTCCATGTCCATCCTCAAGGGCATCGAGGCAGGTGCCGATATCATCGATACCGCCATGAGCCCCCTGAGCCTTGGTACCAGCCATATGCCCACCGAGAGCCTGGTGGCTGCCCTGCAGGGCACCGACTACGACACCGGTCTGGATCTGAAGCAGCTGAACGTCGTGCGCGCTTACTTTGCAAAGCTGCGTGAGAAGTACATCGCCAACGGCCAGATCAGCCCCAAGAGCCTGGGCGTGGACGCCAACACCCTGCTGTATCAAGTGCCGGGCGGTATGTTCTCCAACATGCTCAAGCAGCTGAAGGATGCCGGCAAGGAAGACAAGCTGGACGAAGTGCTGGCCGAGATCCCCCGCGTCCGTGAGGATGCAGGTTATCCGCCGCTGGTCACCCCCACCAGCCAGATCGTTGGTACGCAGGCGGTGTTCAACGTCATCATGGGCGAGCGCTACAAGATGGTCACCAAGGAGTTCAAGGGTCTGGTCCACGGCGACTACGGCAAAACTCCCGCTCCCATCAAGCCCGAGTTCACCAAGAAGATCCTTGGCGACGAGCAGCCCATTACCTGCCGCTTTGCCGACACGCTGGCGCCCGAGATGGACAAGCTGAAGGCCGAAGCTGCCAAGTGGGCAACGCAGGAAGAGGACGTGCTGACCTACGCAATGTTCCCGCAGGTTGCTCCCAAGTTCTTCGATAAGCGCAATGCCAAAAAGCAGGGCGTGGACGGCGATCATGTGGACTACACCAACCAGTCTCATCCTGTCTGATAAATAAATCCCTTTCAAGGCTGCTGCACAAAATGCTGTGCAGCAGCCTTTTTTGCGTATCCGGCAAAGGCACAAGACGTACTCTGTCGGGTAATCCCGGAAAAACTTCTGCATACACATTGACTTGCCGCCCAATACCTTTTATAATGTTTGGTATAGCCGTACAATACAACAAATGATGTGGAGGAAAATGCTATGCGAAGCATCCCGGAGCAGCGCATTGCTGAGTTTCAGGAGCAGGACTATCAACTGTATTTTGGCATTTCAAAGCTGGAATTTGACCGGATGCTCAAGGCTCTGCATGAGGCTTACCGTCAGGAGCATAAGCGCAAGACCCGTTTTACCAAGATCTCTATGATGGATAAACTCATCCTGACCTTGATCTATCGCTACGAGTACCGCACGATGGAAAGCATTGCCAAGGAATACGAGGTTTCTCTGGATACCATTGCCGACAACATCCATTGGGTGGAGCGCACGCTGCTCAATGCAGATATCCTGCAAACCAGTGTGACCTGCGTTTATAAGACGAACTGATGTTATGACCCTGCGTGAAAACGCGGGGTTATATTTTTACAAGGGGAAAGCTTCTGGAAAAGCGGTAACTGCCGCAGCCATGTTGTTTTGGCTGCGCAGCAGTAAAAATGAAAACTGTGTTTTTTGCACGGATGCAGTCTGCACCTTGAATTTTTCAGAAAAGAATAGTAAAATGATGCTATATGTATCGTAACATGGGCTTGTGTGCCCAAAGCGGATACCTATACAGAAAAACCGAAGTTAAACCGCAAAAGAATAGGAGCTAGTATGATCTTAAGCATGACCGGTTTCGGCAGGGGGACTGCCGTGCTCAATGGCCGTGAGATCACTGTGGAACTGCGCAGCGTGAACTCCCGCTATTTCGAGTATTCCTCCCGCATCCCGCGCACCTGCAGTTCTCTGGACAGCCGCCTGAAAAAGCAGCTCAACCAGCGGATCTCCCGCGGCAAGGTAGAGCTTAGCATGACCGTCCAGAACGTGGACGCAGCGGATACCGTGGTCGCCGTCAACATGGAGCTTGCCCGCAGCTATCAGCAGGCCATGCGGGACTTATCCGAGCAGCTGGGGGTCAAAAATGATGTGTCCACCGCTGTTCTGACCCGCTTCCCGGATGTGCTGACCACCCGCCACGCCGATGTGGACGAGGAACAGCTGTGGCAGGATGTGTCTGCCGTTACCGCGCAGGCACTGGATCGCTTTGTAGAGATGCGCGCTGCCGAGGGCGCCAAGATGAAGGCAGACGTGGAAAGCCGTCTTGTGTTTCTGGAACAGTGCGTCGGCAAGGTGGAGAGCCTGAGTGCAGGCCGGGTAGAAAACTACACCAACCGCCTGTACGAGAAACTCAAGGTCATCCTGCAGGAACGCGACATTGATGACGCCCGTGTGCTGACCGAAGCCGCCATCTTTGGCGATAAGACTGCCGTGGATGAGGAGACTGTCCGTCTGCGCAGCCACATTGCACAGTACCGCGATATCCTGCAGCTGGACGAGCCCGTGGGCCGCAAGCTGGATTTCCTGACGCAGGAGCTGAACCGCGAGACCAATACCATCGGCTCCAAGTGTCAGGATCTGGATATCACCCGCATTGTGGTGGATATGAAGGCGGAGATCGAAAAGATCCGCGAGCAGATCCAGAATCTGGAATAATATGTTGTGGAGGAGCCTATGAAACTCATCAACATCGGCTTTGGCAATATGGTCAGTGCGGGGCGCGTGGTGGCAGTCGTCAGCCCGGACTCTGCACCGGTCAAGCGTCTGGTGAAGGAAGCACGCGAGCGGGGGATGCTGATCGACGCCTCTTATGGCCGCAGCACCCGTGCGGTGCTCATCATGGACTCCGATCACGTCGTGCTGTCCGCTCTTCAGCCCGAAACGGTGGCAAGCCGCGCCGCAGGGCAGGAGGGAAGAACATCAATGGAGGAAGAAGCATCTCATGGCGAATGATAAATTTCTGTTTGTAGTTTCCGGTGCAGCCGGTACTGGTAAGGACAGCGTGGTCAAGGCACTGCGCGAGGCACACCCCGAGATCGAAAAGACAGTCTCTGCCACCACCCGCACCCCGCGCCCCGGCGAGCAGGAGGGTGTGGACTACTACTACCGCACCCGCGAGCAGTTCCAGCAGCTGCTGGAAAACGATCAGGTGGTGGAGCACAACTTCTATAACGGCAACTACTACGGCACCCTGAAATCTGAGGTGGAAAAGCGGCTGGAAGCTGGTAAGGTGGTAGTGCTGGTCATCGATGTGCACGGTGCTGCCAATATCCGCCGAATGTTCCCGGGCGCTACCACCGTGTTCCTGCTGCCGCCCTCTGTGGAGGAGCTGGAGCATCGCCTGCGCGGCCGCGGCACCGAGACTGAGGAAAGCATTCAGGAACGTCTTGCCACTGCCCGGCAGGAGCTGGCCGAGCAGGATAAGTTTACCGTAAAGCTGGTCAATAATCAGATCGAGCCTTGCGCCGCAGAGCTGTATCAGGTCATCTGCCAGCGCGCCGGGCTGCAAGGCTAAAAATCAAGCGTTGAAGGAGTTGGACGAATGCCCAAGACGGTAGGCGTTGCCGTCAGCAATGCGACCTTCCATTTTGATAAGCTGTATACCTACGCCGTTCTGCCGGAGCACCAGAATGCGGTGCGTCTGGGCAGTATGGTGCTGGTGCCCTTTGGCAAGGGCAGCCGCGCCCGCATGGGCGTGGTACTGGCCTGCGATGCTGAGCCGGAGCACTCCAAGCTCAAATATCTGTTCGATGTAGCCCCGGCCTCGGCCTGTCTGACACCGGAGTTGCTGCGGCTGGTGCATTTTTTAAAGGAGCGCACCTTCTGCACCTACTACGAGGCCGTCAAGGCGGTCATTCCGTATGGTGCGCAGTATAAGCCCGCCGTGGCGGCAGACGGTGTGACCCCGGTGCTGCAAAAGCAGCTTACCCGTCACACCGAAAACGCCTATAAGCTGGTGGGCACACTGCCGCAAAAGCCAAAGCCTACGGCAAAGCAGCTGGCAGCGGTGGCATTGCTGAGCGGTGGTCCCCGCACCCTGAACGAACTAGAGGATAAGGGCATCAGCCGCGCGGTGCTGGATAATCTGTGCACCAAGGGCGTGCTGGAATGCAGCAAGGTGAATAAGTCCATCGACCTGTACGCCTCCATTCCGCTGCGCAACGACCCCATCACCCTTACCGAACAGCAGCAAGTTGCTTACGACACGCTGCTGCCCAAGCTAGAAGATGCCGCACCCCATTCGGCGCTGCTGTACGGCGTTACCGGCAGTGGCAAGACGCTGGTGTTTTTAAAGCTGATTTCCCGCTGTCTGGAACTTGGCCGCAAGGCGCTGGTGCTGGTGCCGGAGATCAGCCTGACCCCGCAGATGATTCTGCGGCTAAAAGGGCAGTTCGGCCGCCGCGTAGCGGTGCAGCACTCCGCACTCAATCACACCGAGCGTCTGCTGCAATGGCAGATGATTCAGGATGGCGGTGCAGATATCGTGGTCGGCACCCGCAGCGCAGTGTTTTCGCCGCTGGAAAACATCGGTCTTATCATCATTGACGAAGAGCAGGAGCACACCTACCGGTCGGAATCCGCGCCGCGCTACTCTGCCCACGAGGTCGCCCGGCAGCGTGCCGCCGAAAACGGTGCCCTGCTGCTTCTGGCCAGCGCCACCCCCAGCACCGAGAGCTTTTATGCTGCGCAGAATGGCCGCACTCAGCTGGTGCGCCTGACCAAGCGCTACGGCGGCAACCCGCTGCCCAGCGTGCAGATCGTGGATATGCGGGCAGAGCTGGCTGCGGGCAATCCCCGGGAGATCAGCCTTGCGCTGGAAGATGCCATCCGCCGCAATCTGGAGGCAGAAAAGCAGACCATCCTTTTGCTCAACCGCCGGGGCTATCAGACCATTGCCCAGTGCGAGGACTGCCGCGAGGTGCTCAAGTGCCCCAAGTGCAGCGTGCCCATGGTGTACCACAAATCAGCGCATAAGGTGCTGTGCCACTACTGCGGCTCCCAGCAGGAGCCGCCGCCCACCCTTTGCCCGGCCTGCGGCGGCAAGCTGCAGTACCGGGGCTTTGGCACCCAGAAGGCCGAGGAGGAACTGGCAAAGCTCTTCCCGGAGGCGCGGGTGCTACGCATGGATCAGGACTCTACCGCCGCCAAGGACGCCCACGAAAAGCTGCTTGCCAAATTTGCAGCGCATGAATACGACATCATGGTGGGCACCCAGATGGTGGCAAAAGGTCTGGACTTCGAGGACGTGACCCTTGTGGGTGTTCTGGGCATTGATTCGCTGCTGTTTGCGCAGGGCTTCCGGGCATACGAGAACGTGTTCAGCCTGATCACACAGGTGGTGGGACGCAGCGGCCGCGCAAAAGAGCCCGGCTTTGCCATCATCCAGACCACCGACCCGGACAACCCAGTGCTCACCCTTGCCGCTGCACAGGATTACGACGCCTTCTACGAGCAGGAGATCGCTTACCGCAAGCTCGGCTTGTACCCGCCCTTCTGTGGGCTGTGCGTCATCGGCTTTGCCGGTGCAAAGGAGAACGAGGTGGCGCGTGCCGCTGCCCGTTTCTCGACGCTTTTAGGGCAGCAGGCGGCCAAGCAGCCGGATCTGCCCCTGCGCATTCTGGGCCCTACGCCCGGCAGCATTGAAAAGATCAACGACACCTACCGCTATAAGCTTACCGTTAAGTGCCGCAACGACCGCCGCTTCCGCGACCTCGTGCGCAGCACGCTGGCACTGTATGAAAAAGAAAAACTGCCGTCCCGTGCATCGGTCGTGGTAGACCTGCACTCGGATGGTGACATCTGAACGGTGGATTGTAAAATGGATAAAATACGCATTAATGATATTCTGAACTTTAGCAAAGAAGAAATACCAAATGTTCGCGTGAAATTCAATATTTACAATGGTTACGATGACCCGTTGGAACTTTATAAAACCGACCCGGATGAAGTAAATATCGACTGGTTTCTGTGGCGTGACCGCCGCCGTTATTTTAGTGTAGGACAAACGGCGATCTGCTTTTTAAAAATCGGAAATGATACATGGCTCATGACGTGCATCAAGACGATAACCGGGGAGAAAAAAGTTGATGAAACAAATGGCGGTGTTGGTTACGAGGCGCAGGATGATGCCCGTTACGGGAAATATTTCGGGCGGCTTGTTCTGCGTTATCATAATCCCTGCCGTACAATGGGGCGCACCTATGCGTCAGTAATGGACGAGTTGGAAGTTCTTGAGATTTTGAACGATCAGTTCACTGGCGAGGATTTTCCGGGTTATGAAAATGTACGGCTGAGTTATCGGCAATTGAAAAATGTGATCGACCGGCACCTTCCGGGATGGATCGCAGCGCTGCAAAACCAGAAAGCGGTCTATCTGATTACGGATAACAAAACCGGTAAATTATATGTTGGCTCTGCTACATCGCAAACGGGAATGCTTCTCCAACGATGGTCGAATTATATTGCTGATGGCCATGGCGGAAACGAAGCATTAAAAGAGCTCGTAAAAAAGCAGGGCTTCGATTATGTAAAAGAAAATTTCCAGTATTCTATCCTTGAAAATTATAATGCAAGGATGGATGACGAATACATTTTGAGACGTGAGTCCTGGTGGAAAGAAACACTTCGGACAAGAGAGTTTGGATACAACAAGAATTAAAAGCTTGATTTGGAGGTACCATTATGGCTATCCGTAATATTGTTAAAGAAGGCGACCCCATCCTGAATAAGGTCTGCCGCCCCGTGACCAATTTTGACGACCGTCTGGCTACTCTGCTGGACGATATGCGTGAGACCATGATCGCTGCCGACGGCGTGGGTCTGGCTGGCCCGCAGGTGGGCATGATGCGCCGCCTGTTCGTGGTGTGGGACACCACCGATGCCCCGGAGGAGATCCCCGAGGATTACGAGTACAAGTTTATTGATTTTGTCAACCCCGAGATCCTCGCCGTTTCTGAGGAAGAGGAGACGGCCTATGAGGGCTGCCTGTCCTTCCCGGGGCACAACGGCGCTGTGACCCGCCCCGTTGCCGTCAAGGTGCGTGCGCAGGATCGCAACGGCGAATGGTTCGAGCTGGAAGCCGACGGTCTGCTGGGCCGCTGCATCCAGCACGAGAACGACCATCTGGACGGCATCACCATCATGGAGTCCAGCGAGTACTTCTATGAAGATACCGAGGAAGGCAAAAAGGCCGCCCGCGAAGCGAAAGGAAACAACTGATGCGCATTTTGTTCATGGGCACGCCGGATATTGCTGCCGAGTGCCTGAAAGCCCTGTATGCTGCCGGGCATGATATCTGTGCCGTATACACCCGGCGGGATAAGCCTGTCGGCCGCAAGCAGGTGCTCACCGCGCCGCCGGTCAAGGAGGTTGCGCTGGCGCATGGTACGCCCGTGTTCCAGCCCCGCACCCTGCGGGACGGCAGCGAGGATGACACTATCCGCGCCCTTGCCCCGGAACTGATCGTGGTGGTGGCTTATGGCTGCATTCTGCCGAAGTCCGTGCTGGAAATGCCCCGCTATGGCTGCATCAACCTGCACGTTTCGCTGCTGCCGAAATATCGCGGCAGCGCTCCGGTGCAGTGGTCTGTGCTGAACGGTGACGCCGAGACCGGCGTTTCCATCATGCAGATGGACGAAGGTCTGGATACCGGTGATGTGCTGTACTGCAAAAAGATCGTCATCGACCCCGAGGAGACCAGCGGTGAACTGTTCGACCGCGTTACCGCTGTGGGTGCCGAAGCTCTGTGTGAAACGATTCCCCAGATCGCAGCAGGCACCCTGACGGCTGTGCCGCAACAGCACGAGAATGCTACCCTTGCCCCCATGCTGAACAAGGAGATGGCAGAGTTCCACATGACCGATACTGCCACCCATATCCACAACTGGGTGCGCGGCATGAACCCTTGGCCGGGTGCATGGTTCATCACCTCCGGCGGCAAAAAGCTCAAGGTGATGTCCAGCCGCGTGGCCGCCGCTCATGGCGAAGCCCCCGGCACGGTGCTGGCCACAAAGCCCCTGACCGTAGCCTGCGGCGAGGGTGCCATCCAACTGCTGGAAGTCGTGCCAGAGGGAAAAAAGCCCATGGACGGCACTGCCTTTGCAGCGGGTCTGCGCCTGAAAACGGGGGATAGCCTCTGATGGCCGCAAATCCGCGTGCGGCAGCAGTTGCCGCACTGGTACGGCAGGAGCAGAACGGCTTTTCCAATCTGGTGCTGGACGCAGAGCTCAAGCGCCAGAAGCTGGAAGGCCGGGATAAGGCTTTTGCAAGTGCCATTTTCTACACTGTGCTGGAGCATCGCGGCACGCTGGACTATATTCTGGAGCAGTTTCTGCCCAAGGGTCTGGCAAAGCTGGATGCACCCGTGCGGGAAATTTTACGCGCTGCACTGGCACAGGCACGCTATATGCAGGTGCCTGTCTCTGCTGCGGTGAACGAGGCAGTCAAGCTGACCCGCACCTTTAAAAAATCCAGCGCCTCCGGCCTTGTCAATGCCGTGCTGCGCAAGGCCTGCGGCTATGATCTGGACGCTGCCGTCTTTAAAGACGAGATCCAGCGCCTGATGGTGCTTGGCTCTGCCGGGCGGGATGTGGCGGAATTCCTCCACAAAAATTACCCGGATGAAGCACTGGGCATCCTGACCTATCAGGCCGATGGCGGTTTGACCAGTCTGCGTGCAAACCCCCTCAAGGCCAGCGCTGCACAGCTGTGCGCGCTGCTTACAGAGCAGGGCGCAGCAGAGGTGCGGCAGGGTATTGTGCCCGGCAGCGTGCTGGCACGATTTGCCGGCAGTCCGGCAGACAATGAACTGTTCCGACAGGGCTACTACCATGTGGAGGGACAGGCCAGCCAGCTAGCAGCCCTTTGCGTGGGCGCAGCCCCCGGCGAGACGGTGCTGGATCTGTGCGCTGCCCCCGGCGGCAAGACCATTCTGCTGGCCGAGCAGATGCAGGGCACAGGAATACTGTACAGCTGCGATGCGGCAGAGAACCGTGTGGGGCTGATTCGCACCGCGGTAGACCGCATGGGCTTTACTGGGGTGCATACCCTTTGTAATGATGCCACCAAGCCGAACCCCGCACTGCCCATGGCAGACCGCATCCTGACGGATGTGCCTTGCAGCGGCTTGGGCATTCTGGCAAAAAAGCCGGATCTGCGCTATAAAAAGCTGGAAGCTGCCCGGCAGGCAGAACTGCTTGCCACGCAGGCGGCAATTCTGGATACCGCTGCGGCGCTGCTCAAGGCGGGCGGACGGCTGGTCTACTCCACCTGCACCATCGACCCGGCAGAAAATCAGCAGCAGATCGCAGCCTTTTTGCAGCGCCACCCGGAATTTGCGGTCTGCGCACCGGATGTGCCGCTGCCCGCCGGAATGACGGCAGGGAAGCATGGTTGCCTTTCGGTGCCCACCCGCACCGGCATGGACGGCTTTTTCCTGTGCGTGTTGCAAAAAGCCGCCGCAACGCAATAAGCATGACCTTTGTGGGTCGTATCCTCTTATAGGAGAACAGAATGGAACAAAAACGCTGTATTTCTTCTCTGACGCTGGCAGAATTGACTGCTGAACTGAAAGCTTTGGGGCAGCCGGGTTTCCGGGCAAAGCAGATCTTCCACTGGGTGCACCAGAAGCTGGTCACCGAGTTTTCTGCCATGACCGACCAGCCCAAGACCCTGCTGGCAAAGCTGGAAGAAACATTTTATATCGCTGCACCGCAGATCGAGCGCCGTCAGGAGGCCAAGGACGGTACTGTGAAGTATCTGCTGCGCATGGCTGACGGCAACTGCATCGAGACCGTTGTCATGCGTTACCACTACGGCAATACCGTGTGCGTATCCACACAGGTGGGCTGCCGCATGGGCTGCCGGTTCTGTGCCTCCACACAGGCGGGGCGGGTGCGCAACCTTGAAGCAGGCGAGATCTGCTCCGAGATCTACACTGCCCAGAAAGATATCGGCGAGCGCATCTCCCATATCGTGCTCATGGGCATCGGCGAGCCGCTGGACAACTTTGACGAAGTGATGCGCTTTTTGGAGAATATCACCTCGCCCGAGGGCGTCAATATCGGCATGCGCAACATCAGCCTTTCCACCTGCGGCCTTGTGCCCAAGATCGACCAGCTGGCGGAGAAAAAACTGCAGCTCACCCTTTCCATCTCGCTGCACGCACCCACCAACCAGATCCGCAGCAGTATGATGCCGGTCAACGATGCCTACCCGGTGGAGCAGCTGATCCAGACCGTGCGCCGGTATCAGGAGACCACCGGCCGCCGGGTCAGCTTTGAATATTCCATGGTGCGCGGTGTCAATGATTCTGATGTCTGCGCAAAGCAGCTGGCAGACCTGATCCGGGGCATGGGTGCTCATGTAAATCTGATCCCCATCAATCCGGTGGACGGCAGTCCGTATTCCGCCACGGACGCGGCCAATGTGCGCCGGTTCCAGCAAAAGCTTGAAAGTCTTGGCGTAAACGCTACGGTGCGCCGCCGCCTTGGCAGTGAGATCAGTGCCGCCTGCGGCCAGTTGCGCCGCGACGAAATGAACGGCAAGGCATAAACAGAGGGAGAAACCTATGAAACTTGCAGGAAAAACGGACGTGGGGCGCGTCCGGCAGGACAATCAGGATGATTACCGTGCCGGGGAACTGCCCGGCGATGCAGCATGGGCGCTGGTATGCGATGGCATGGGCGGCGCACGCGGCGGGCGGGAAGCCTCGCAGTGTGCGTGCAGCGTCATCGAGCGCTGCTTTCAGGAGCAGTACAACCAGTGCATCCCCGGCGAAGAGGAGACTTTTCTGAAAAAGGCGCTGCTCAGTGCCAACCGCTATGTGTTCCAGAAGGCACTGCGGGAGGAGTCTCTGGCCGGTATGGGCACCACCGCCGTCTGCGCTCTGGTGCGCGGCGGCAAGGCCTATCTGAGCCACGCGGGCGATTCCCGCGCCTACCTGTACCGGGACGGTAAGCTGGCGCAGCTGACCCACGACCACTCCTATGTGCAGGAGCTTGTGGATTGCGGCACCATCACGCAGGAGCAGGCAGAGCATCACCCGCAGAAAAACATCATCACCCGGGCGCTGGGCGTGGATTACCGGCTGGAGCCGGAGTTCACCACAGTAGCGCTGCAGGCAGGGGATGTTCTGTTGCTGTGCACGGACGGCCTGACCAATGCCGTACCCACAGAGCAGCTGGAGCAACTGCTGCGCAGCGGGTCTTTTTACGATCTGCCAGACGTTCTGATCCGTACTGCCAACGAAAACGGCGGCCCGGATAACATTACCGCCCTGCTGGTGGGGGTGGAGCCGATGGAGGTGCGCCATGGATAACCTGATCGGTAAAAGACTGGACGGTCTGTATGAGGTGCAGGAGCTGATCGGCTCCGGCGGCATGGCCAACGTGTATAAGGCGGTCATGCGAGGACAGAACGGTCCTGTGCCTGCCGGGACTGTGGTGGCCGTCAAGGTGCTGCGGCGGGAGTATATGCACGACCCGGATCTTGTGCGCCGCTTTAAAAACGAATCCAAGGCCATCTCGCTGCTGAATCACCCCAATATCGTTAAGGTGTACGATGTCTCGGTCAACGACCATCTGCAGTATATTGTTATGGAATATGTGGACGGCATGACGTTGCGGGAGTACCTCAACGAGCGGGGCGGCAAACTTTCCAGCCGGGAGACCGTGCACTTCATCTCCCAGATCCTCAAGGCGCTGGAGCATGCCCACGCCAACGGCGTCGTGCACCGGGATATCAAGCCCCAGAATATTATGCTGCTGGATAACGGCCAGCTGCGCATGATGGACTTCGGTATCGCCCGCATTTCCCGGGCAGATAACCAGATGCTGGCCGGCAAGGCAATGGGCAGCGTGCATTATATCAGCCCGGAGCAGGCCAAGGGAGACGAGACCGACCGCACCAGCGACATCTACTCTGTGGGCGTCATGATGTACGAGATGCTTTCCGGACATCTGCCCTTTGATGCCGATGACGTGGTTGAGGTTGCCATCAAGCAGATCTCGGACGAGCCCCGCTCGCTGCACGAACTGGCACCGGAGGTGCCCTATGCGCTGGTGGAGATCACCGAAAAGGCTATGGCAAAGCTCCCCCAGAACCGCTACCCCTCGGCACGGGCGATGCTGGAAGCACTGGACACCTATGTGCAGAACCCCTCCGTGCTGTTTGAATATCAGTATATTACAGAAGAAGCGCCCGAAAAGGTGGTGAAACGTACCATGAACCAGAACCGCGCGATCCGTCAGAACGAACAGCCCGCACCCCGCAAAAAAGGCAAGGGAAAACCGGGCAAAAAACGCCGCACTGTCTTTTTGCCGGCCTTGTTCGGCATCACCATTGCCTTTGCACTGGCCTGCATGGCACTGTGCTGGATGATCCTGAACGACTCCTCCAACCTGATGAACAACAAGGCCGATGTCACCCTTGGAGACTATATCGGCATGACCAAGGATCAGGCCATGGCCACGGATCAAATCGCATCCGGCCAGATCTCCCCGGAGTGGGAAGAAGAGTACAACAGCAACTACGCCGCCGGTTATATCTATAAGCAGTCGCCGGTATCCGGCCGCACCGTCCGCGAGGGACAAAGCGTGACTTTGACCGTTAGTCTGGGCACCCAGTATGTCACCGTGCCGGACCTGACCAACTATGTGCAGACCGATGCCGAACAGCAGCTCAAGGCACTGGGCGTTTCGGTGCTGGTCACGCAGGCTGTGGATACCTCGGTGGCTTCCGGTGCGGTCATCCGCACCGACCCTGCCGCCGGTACGCAGGTGGCGGCAGGCTCTACGGTCATCCTCTATATCAGTCGTTCGCAGGTGTCCACCACCACCAAGGTGCCCTCGCTTACCGGCATGAGCGTGGATGATGCCCGCACCCTGCTGGTGCAGAACCATCTGGGGCTTGGCAGCCAGAGTGAAGAATACAGCGACCAGCCCGCAGGTACGGTGCTCAGCCAGAACCCTGCGGCAGGTACTACCGCAAAACTGAACAGCCGCGTAAACGTTGTGGTCAGCGCGGGCGCTGCACCGGTACAGGAACCGGAGCAGCCGGGTGGCGATGGCACTACTTCCGGCACCACGGGCGAAGGTTCTACCGGCGGTGAGAGCACCGGCGGCAGCAGCGAGCCGAGCTCCAGCAGCAGCTCCACAGGCGGCGGTATTCTGGACTGGTGGTCCTCGCTGTTGGGCTGACGGAGGATATGCATGAACGGTTATATCGTAAAAGGCATTGGCGGCTTTTACTATGTAAAAACGCCGGATGGCATCGTGGAGTGCAAACCCCGCGGCATCTTCCGCAAGCAGAAGATCACCCCCGTGGCAGGGGATGAGGTGACGCTGGAGACCGAGAATGGCGCAGCGGTCATTGCGCAGATCGCGCCACGCAAAAACGTTTTTGTGCGCCCGCCGGTGGCAAATCTGGATGTGCTGTTCCTTGTGGCCAGCACCACCCAGCCTACCCCCAGCACGCTGGTTCTGGATAAGCTTTCGGCCATTGCGGTGGATAAGGGCGTACAGCCGGTGGTGGTGTGTACCAAAAGCGACCTTGCCGAGGCGGATTTTCTGGCAAATGCCTATGCAAAGTCCACCCTGCCGTTTATCCGCATCGACTACGAAAGCGGTGCAGGTCTGGACGAAGTAAAGCAGTGGATCAACGGCAGATTGTGCGCTTTCTGCGGCAACTCCGGTGTGGGTAAATCCACCCTGTTGAACGCATTGCTGCCGGACGCTGCCCGCGAGACCAGCGCCATCAGCCAGAAGTTGGGACGCGGCCGCCACACAACCCGTGAGGTGACCATCTTTGAAGCCTACGGCGGACGCATTGCCGACACGCCGGGCTTTGCCAGCCTGGAGGCGAATCGTGCCGGGTTCATCCCCAAGGAGAATCTGGAGCACGCCTTCCCGGAATTTGGCCCTTATCTGGGACAGTGCCAGTTTACCGGCTGCTCCCACCGCAGCGAAAAAGGCTGTGCTGTGCGGGCTGCGCTGGCAGAGGGCAAACTTTCCCAGACCCGGTACGACAGCTACTGCGCCATGTACGACGAGGTAAAGGATGTCAAGGACTGGCAGCGCCCGAAAGTGTAATACGGAAGGAAGAATGAGATGTCCCGTTGTGTGATCTTTTCCGCCTGCCCGGTGCAGCCGGAACTTAAGCGCTTGCTGCGCAGCGATGATTTTATCATTGCCTGCGATGCGGGCTACCGCAACTGCGAACGGCTGGGCTGCAAGCCGGATATCATTGTAGGCGATTTTGATTCCGCTCCCTGTCCGCAGCAGAATGCGGACGATATCGTCGTTTTACCCCACGTCAAGGACGACACCGATACCGAGTATGCCGCAAAGCTCGCGGTGCAAAAGGGCTTTGACGAGGTGCTTTTGCTGGGTGCACTGGGCGGCAGGCGGGTGGAGCATACCCTTGCAAACCTGTGCACCGGTCTTGGGCTGGAGCAGCGCGGCATCCGTGCCGCCTTGCAGGACGAACGCTCTCGCATCACCTTTGTGCTGCCGGGCGAGAGCCGCCGCTATCCCAAGGAGGAGTTCTTCTACTTCTCCGCCTTCCCCATGGAGGGACGCGCCGAGGGCGTGTACGAAAAAGGCTCTTTCTATGAACTGGAGGATGCCGTGCTCACAGCAGGCTATCCGCTGGGCGTGAGCAACGAGTACGCTGAAGGCTCAAGCTGCATCACCGTCAGCACCCGGCAGGGCGCGCTTGTGGTGGTGGAGACCATCGCAGATTAACCTCTTCCCGGAACATTTTTGCCCGTCAGACGCTATAATGGGGTAAACATGAGCGAAAGGCGGGGTGGAGATGCAGGTAGTGGTCATTCGCAGCCCGAAAGCGCTGTGCGGCATTCTGCGCAAGCTGTTCGGCATCCGCAAAGAGAACTGAATCCATAAAAGGCCGGTGTGTGGCAAAGCTGCTGCACACCGGCCTTTTACTGCCGGCATACCGCCGCCTGCTGCCGCATACACTCTTACGGAAACGGACAGGGAAAGGAGCACACTGCACATGGAACTGAAGATATTCCGGGACACGCTGCCGCAGGGCGGGGCAGGCTGTACCGTAAAAGCAGAACTTCCGCTGGAGACCGATATCCGCATCTCGGATGACCTGCCGCCGGTGGGTAAGCTGGTCAAGTGCTTTGTCCGCCCGGTGGTGCTGCAGCGGCAGCTGCAGCCGGGCAGGCTTACCTTAGAGGGCTATCTGCGCTGCACGGTGTTTTACCAGAGCGAAGCAGAAAAAGGCCTGTGCCAGACCGAGCAAAAGCTGCCCTTCACCCGGCAGCTGGAACTGCCGGAGCTTACCTTTACGGCATGGACAGCCGTGGTGGAAGGGCAGACGGAGTACCTCAACACCCGCGCGGCAGCCCCGCGCCGTATCGAGGTGCGGGGCGCCTATGGGCTGGTGGTCACGGTGCATACCCAGTGCAAGACCGAGGTGATCACCGCATTGGCAGATGGCGGCATCGAGCAGCAGCTGCGCACCCTGCAAGGCGTGCGCAGTGTGGCCGTGTTGGATAAGCTTGTTACCTTAGAGGGAGAGCTTGTCTTTGCAAAGCCCCCCGCGGCTGTACTGGATATTACCGGCAACGCCTGTGTGGCAGAGGTAAAGCTGCTTGCCGGTAAAGCTGTTGTCAAGGGGGAACTGCGGGTGCAGTGTGCATGGCGGGCAGAAGGGGACACTGCTCTGCAAAGTCAGGCGGCGGCACTGCCCTTCCAGCAGGTGATAGATCTTGAGGGCATCACCGAGGATTGCCACTGCCTGTGCGTGGCAGAGCCGGTGGGCTTTACCCTGTCGCAGGCGGAAAGCGCCGCCGCCCAGCTGACGGCGAATGTCATGCTACACCTGCGGGCATGGCGCAGCTATCAGCTGCAAGTGGCAGTGGATGCTTTTTCCACCCGGTTTGAAACGGAACTCACATTGCAGCCGCTTGTCACAGAACAGCTGCTCTGCACCCTGAACGATACCGCCACCGCCACAGGCTCCGGACCTCTTCCGGATGCAGGGGCGCAGCTGCGGGCCTGCTTTGTGCACTACGGCCCCCAACAGACCGTCCAAAAAGGGGAGGGCTGGGTGCTTGCCGCCAAAGCAGTGGTAACTGCCCTTGCAGAGAACACCCTCGGCGAGCTGGAAAGCTACGAAAAAACCTTGGAGGTCGCTGTCCCGCTGCCCATCACGCCACCGGAGGGAACAGCGCTTGCGCCGGAATGCTGGCTGAGCACTGAGAACGTGCAGTGCACCTGTGCGGGCGGCACACTGGAAGCTACGATTACAGTCCGGGCAGAGGGCGCGATTTTAGGCTGTACCACCAGCCCGGTCATCGGCAGCATCACCCTTGGTGACCCGCTGCCCGATACCGACCCCGAGATCGCCTTGCGTATCTACTACGCACAGGCCGGAGAGGAGGTGTTTGCAGTGGCCCGGCGGTTCCATGTAGCACCGGCGCAGATCCTTGCGGCAAACCAGCTGGAGGAGGAACTTGCCTGTCTGCCGCAGGCACAGCGGTTGCTGATCACGGTCACCTGAGCTGCAAACTTAACTGTAACCCTTTCCCGGATGGCACAAGCTGCCACGCCGGGGAGGGGCTTTTTTGTTCGTACTGCGTAGAAAACACAACGCAAAGAATTACTGATTAAGCCAGCAAAGGGAAATGAAAAACATAACGAATCAACGTTATAAAATATAATGAGTATACGTTTAGTATCTTGCACTAGTGATTAAAAGTCAACATTTGATGTGTGCTGATATCGATTTCAACGTACGAGAGCACTTTAAAAATACGATTTGTATTTAGCGCTTTGCAGACCATCCATGGATGTGGTATACTAAGGAAGATACAAATGCAAACGACTACCGCTCGGCTGCTGTGTCCGGTGTACAGCACTGTTTCTGCCGGGAAAGCAGCACGGCGGGCGGCAAAATGATATCGCGGGAGAGTGGAATATTTGGAACTGGAACAGGCAAAAAAGCGTGTGAAAGAACTGCGCGCAATTATTGAGAAAAACAACCGACTTTACTACGATCAGGATGCGCCGGAGCTGGAGGATTTTGAATACGATGCCCTGACGCGGGAATTAAAGGAGCTGGAAGCACAGTTTCCCCAGCTGGTCACAGCAGCATCGCCCACCCAGAAGGTGGGTGGCACCGCCAGCAGCAAGCTGCCCAAGGTGACCCATGCCGTCAAGATGGAAAGTCTGCTGGATGCATTTTCCTTTGACGAGCTGCGGGACTTCGACCGCCGCGTCCGCGAGGCCGGAGTAGAGCCGGAGTATGTCGTAGAGATCAAGATCGATGGCCTTTCCTGCAGCTTGGAGTATGAGAATGGACAGCTTGTCCGCGCCTCCACCCGCGGTGACGGCGTGGTGGGCGAGGATGTTACCGCAAACGTGCGTGCCATCCGCAGCATCCCCAAGACCCTTAAAGACGCACCGGAGTTTCTGGAGGTGCGCGGCGAGGTATATATGCCCCACGGGGCCTTTCAGCACCTGTGCGCCGAGCAGGAATTGCAGGGTGCAGCACCCTTTAAAAATCCCCGCAACGCAGCAGCCGGTTCTTTGCGGCAGAAAGATGCCCGCATCACCGGCAGCCGGGGGCTTTCCATCTTTGTGTTCAATGTGCAGCAGATACGGGGCAAGACTTTGACCAAGCACTCCGAAAGTCTGGATTACCTCAAGAGCCTTGGCCTGCCGGTATCGCCGCGCTACCATGTGGTGCATGATATCGAGGACGCCATTGCCGAGATTGAGAACATCGGGCAGAACCGCTCCAAGCTGGACTTTGACATGGACGGTGCCGTTATCAAGGTGAACGATTTTGCGCAGCGGGAGCTGATGGGTTCTACCAACAAATTCCCGCGCTGGGCCATCGCCTTCAAATACCCGCCGGAGGTCAAGGAGACCACCCTGCGCAGCATCGAGGTGGCTGTGGGGCGCACCGGCGTGCTTACCCCCACCGCCTGCTTTGACCCGGTGTTTCTGGCAGGTACTACGGTAGCGCGCGCCACCCTCCACAACGAGGACTTCATCCGACAATTCGGGCTGTGCATCGGGGACACCATTCAGGTGCGCAAAGCGGGCGATATCATCCCGGAGGTCATCGGTGTCACCCATCATGCAGAGGGAGCTGAACCCTACACTATGCCCACGGTCTGCCCCTCCTGCGGTGCGCCGGTAGTGCACTTGGAGGACGAGGCTGCCCTGCGCTGCGTGAACCCGGAGTGCCCGGCACAGGCGCTGCGCAACATCATCCATTTTGCCTCCCGGGATGCCATGGATATCGAAGGTCTGGGCGAGGCAGTAGCCACCCAATTGGTGGAAAAGGAACTGGTGCATTCCGCAGCAGATATCTACACGCTGACCCGGGAACAGCTGCTGGAGCTGGACAAATTCAAGGAGAAAAGCGCGGACAATCTGCTGCAAGCTATTACTGCCTCCAAGCAAAACAATCTGGATAAGCTTTTGTTCGGTTTTGGCATCCGCAACATCGGCGATAAGGCAGCCGCGCTGCTGGCAGAACATTTCGGCACACTGCAGGCCATCCGGGAAGCCACCGCTGAGCAGATCAGCGAGATCGACGGCTTTGGCGGCGTGATGGCGCAGAGTGTTGTGGAGTTCTTTGCCAAGGAAGGCACCACCGATCTGGTGCATCGCCTTGCAGATGCCGGGGTCAATATGCAGTGGAAGGGCGAGCCGAAGGGAGATAAACTGGCGGGCAAAACGCTGGTGGTCACCGGTACGCTGGAGACCCTCTCCCGCAACGAAGCGGAAGCGCTGATCGTGAAAAACGGCGGCAAAGCCAGCGGCTCGGTCTCCAAAAAAACGGCCTATGTGGTGGCCGGTGCAGCGGCGGGCTCCAAGCTGACCAAGGCACAGGCGCTGGGCGTGCCGGTGCTGACCGAGCAGGAATTTCTTGCTATGCTGCAGGATGCTCCGGTAGAACAGGAAACGACTTAAAGCTCCCTTTTAAATGCCGAAATACAAGTGATTTCAAAAGCTTCTGCAATGCTGTTGCAGAGGCTTTTTTGTTTGCCCGTTCCCGGTTCCCGGTTCTAATGACGCACAAAGCGCATACAATGCTAGCACAAAGCTTTCGTGGAAGGAGAAACCAAAGTGGACGAGTATTACCGGGCTATCAGAGCCCTTCCCGCTTGGCTTGCGGCGCCGCTGGCACAGCTGCCCGCACAAACGGCAGCATGTGTACAGGAACTGCGCCTGCGCACAGGTTGTGCGGTCACATTTACCGTGCAGGGGCGGCAACGCTCTGCTTCTGCACTGCCGGGTTGTCCTCCGACATTGGCTGCAATGCGGCTGAATACGCTGCAAATAGAAGAGATATTTCACACCCTTTGCAACGGCTCGGTGCACACCCACGAAAGGGAGCTTGCTGAGGGCTACCTGACCACTGCTGTCGGCAACCGCGTTGGCGTGGCGGGGCAGTTCGTGCAGCGGGAAGGGCAGTGCATTACCCTGCAAAAGGTCACATCGCTCAATCTGCGGATCGCACGCAGTTGTGTTATCCCTTTGCCGCCCGCGCTGGACAAGCTGCTGGAACAGCACTTTACCGGGCTGCTGGTGGTGGGAGAGCCCGGCAGCGGCAAGACCACACTGCTGCGCACCATTGCCCGGACGCTGGCAGAGCGGCAGCGTCTGGTGGCCGTGATAGACGAGCGGGGCGAACTTTTCCCGCCGGAGCAGTCTCTGCCGCCGCTGGAGCGCATTGGCGGGGTGGATAAAGCCCGCGCCGTCCAGATGGCGCTGCGTACGCTGGCACCACAGGTGATCCTGCTGGACGAGCTGGGCAGTCTGGAGGAAACGATGGCACTGGAGCAGGGCTTTTTCAGCGGGGTGGATTTTATTGCCAGTATCCACGCGCCGGATGCTGCACAGGCGCAGTGCCGCCCGCAGGTGCAGGCTTTGTTGCAGCGCGGGATGCTGCGGCAGCTGGTCATCCTTGCCGGGCGGGAGGCACCGGGTTGCATCCGGGAAGTGTGCGCCGTATGAGCAGCCTTCTGCACGGGCTTGGCCTGATTTTGCTCCCACTGTGCGGCTGGCTGGCGGGGGATGCGGTACAGGCTCAGACAAGTCTGCACCTTGCCGCCTTGCAGGGCACCATCGCGTTATTACAGCGCATCCGGCAGGAGATACAGTACCGCCGGGCAGATCTGCAAAGCCTCTACCGGCAGCTTTGCCGCGAGGGCCTTTTGCCACAAAATTCCGGCGGTACATTGCAGCAGTTGCCTGCACCGTGGCAGCTTTCAGCAGAGGAGCGTGCCTGCTTTGCAGAGTGCTTTAGCGGAATCGGCCGCGCAGAGGCCGCACAGGAATGCGAGCGGCTGGGTTACTATACGGCGCGGTTTGAGGACTATTTACAGCAGGCGCGCCGCACAGCACAGCGGCAGGCCGGTTTGCCGCACCGTCTGGGGTTGGCTGGCGGTATGATGCTGGCGCTGCTCTTTTGGTAAAAGCTGTACGGAGCAAAGGAGAAACGGATGGATATCGAACTTGTGTTCAAAATTGCGGCCATCGGCATCATCGTGGCAGTACTCAATCAGCTGCTCATCCGCTCCGGGCGGGAGGATCAGGCCATGATGACCACATTGGCGGGGCTTGTGGTAGTGCTCTCCATTCTCGTCAAGCAGATCAGCACCCTGTTTGCCACCATCCGGTCTCTGTTTGCGCTATGAGCGCGGCGGTTCCGGTGCTGACGGCGCTACTGCTGACGGCCTTTGCGGGCATTCTATTGCAGCGGTACTCCCCGGCGTTTGCGTTGCTGCTTTCGCTGGGTGCTGCGGTGTGGCTGCTGCTCCGTCTGGCACAGCCGCTGCGCGGGGTACTGCAAGCAATGGTACAGCTGGGGCAACGCACCAATGCGCAAGCCTTTTCCTGCCTTTTGCGCAGCGCGGGCATCCTGTTGCTGGCAGATTACGTCCGCACCCTCTGCGAGGAAGCCGGAGCAGATGCCCTTGCATGGTGCGCCGGGCTGGCGGGGCGGTGCCTCGTACTGGCGGCGGTATGGCCGCTGCTGGAACAGATATTCCAGACGATCTGGGGGTTGGCGGGATGAAAAAATGCGGCCTTATCATTTGCGGGGCAACGCTGGGCCTTCTGTGCAGAAAAACTGCCCTGAAAGCTGCGGCGGCAGAAGCCACGCCGTGGCAGACCTATCTCGACAAGGCACCTGTACAGGCCGAGCAGTTTGCGGCAGACCCGTTTGGCACCCTTGTGCGTTTGTTTGCCGCTGAACCGGTGCAATTGCTGCGGGATACGATGCAACAATATGCCGATGTTCTGCTGCTTTTGTCGCTGGCAGCTGGACTTGCATTTCTCTTGCAGGACACCGCCGACAAAGCCCTGCTGGAGCTGGCGGCTGCCGGTGGCTGCGGCGTTTTATTGTGGCAGGAGCTGGACAAGCTTGCCGCTGCCCTGTGCACCCGGATGACCGGGTGGAAAAGTTATCTGCTGGGCTTTTTGCCGGTATACAGCGGCGTGTTGGCAGCTGGCGGTGAATGGAACGCCGGAGCGGCTGCAAACGGCTTTCTGCTCACAGTGCTGTGTTTTATCGCACAGGCGGTCACCCTCTGGCTGCAGCCGCTGCTGCGCAGTTACCTTGCCATCAGTATGGCCTGCGGCATCAGTTCCCGCAAAAGTCTGTTCGAGGGCTGCACTCTGACCGGGCGGCTGCTGCGGCAGGCCATCGGCTGGGCAGGCAAAGCGTTCGCCGCTCTGATGAGCATTCAGCGCGTAGTCACGGTGCAGCTGGATCGTTCAGCCTCCCGTCTGGGACAGCTGCTGACCGGCAGTGTGCCCATTGTAGGGCAGGCGCTGAGCAACGCGGCAGATGCAGTGCTGGCCGGGATGCAGTTGCTCAAAAGCACCCTTGGCATTGCCGCATTGCTCAGCATCGGGGCAGAATTTGCGCCCTTGTATCTCGGGCTGCTGGTGCATCTGCTTTTTCTGTCCTGCTGCGGCTGGCTTGCCGGGATCGGCGGGCTGGAGCATTGCCATAAGCTGCTGCAATGCTTTGCCGAAGCTGTGCGCTGCATGGCGGCTGTTACGGCCTTGTTTTTTATGTTGTTTGTGGTGGGCATCGTGCTGCTGATGCTGACAGGGGGTGGTTAGATGCAGGCATTTCAGCGGGCCGCGGCAGTATTCTGCATAGCGTGCATCGGGGCGGAGCTGGTCAGTTTTTTTGCTGGGCAAAGCTGGGCTGGCCGGTGCATAAAAGCCGCAGCCGGGTTATATATTTTAGCAGTCCTTCTTGCGCAGCTGCCACGGCTGCCGGGCAAGGTTTTGACCGCTTTTTCAGGGAGCACAGCCCCGGCGGCCACGTCCACTGCACAGCCGGATGCACTGGAAACGGAGATCCTGACTGAGACCAAGGCTCAACTGGAAGAGTATTGCACTGCACAGTGCCGACAGCAATTCGGGTTGGACATTCGTATGACGGTCACGCTGAAAAAAGTCGGGCAGCAGGTCGTGGTAAAAAAGGCTGTTGCTGCCTTTCCGGCGGACTGCACCGCTGCACAAAAACAGGCGGTGCTCAGTTTTTTGCAGCAAACGCTGGGCACCGCTCCTGCGGCGGCGGAGGAGAGCGCACCATGAAGAAGAATGAATTGCTTTCCGCTTTACGCTCTTTGCAAAGCAACAAAAACCGCACCTCGCTGGCGGTGACGGTCGGCGTGATGGCAATGCTGCTGCTTTTGCTGTCGGAACTTTTACCCAGCGGGAACACGCAGAAAACCGCGGCATCTACTGTCCGGACTGCTGCCGTCAGCCAGTACCAGACCCAACTGGAGCAGCAGCTGGAAGAGCTTATCAGCCAATTGCAGGGAGCAGGGCGCACCACGGTCATGGTCACCCTGACCACCGGAGAGGAGACTATCTATGCAGTAGATACCCAGACCGGAGATCTGCAACAGCAGGAGACGCACGTTCTTTTACAGGATGGGTCTGCGCTGGCCGAGACTACCTATCTGCCGCAGGTCTGCGGGGTCGCCGTGCTGTGTGAGGGCGGGGGAGATGTCCGGGTTGCAGCTCGCATTACTGAGCTGCTGCATTCGCTGTTGGATCTGCCCGCGAACCGCATCTGCGTGGAGCAACGCAAGTGCTGAGCTGCTGCTTTGATCGAGTACCAAAACTATTTACCCAAAAACAAAGGAGGAAGCGTTTTATGAGAGCACTTTCCAGAAACACCCGCAGGGTCACCGCCCTGACACTGGCGGCGGCGCTGGTCATTGCCGTCTACTTAAACTGGCAGTATGCCCGGGCAGACATTACTCCGCAGACAGAGGACGACACCCTCATGGTCTCGGCAGAGCCAGTGGAGGCAGAAGCGGAGACTGCCATCACGGATGCGCTGCCCACAGAGGCGGAGGCCGCCTCCGGTGTCAATAAAAATTATGGCGAAGCACAGCTTGTCAGCGTAGCAAACGACAGCGGCACCCGCTTTTTTGAACAGGCGCGGCTCAAGCGGGAAAAGGCACACGACGAAGCGATGGATACCCTGCAAAAGAGCCTGAAGTCCTCCTCCCTGACAGCGGAGGAGAAAAAGGAGTACACCGCACAAATGGCGGCAGGGCTGGAGGATCTGAACGCAGAAAACGAGATCGAAACGCTGGTGCGCGCCAAGGGCTTTGCGGATTGCCTGTGCTTTTTGCAAGCAGGGCGGGCAGACCTGACCGTGATGACAGCGGGTGAGCCGCTCACGGCGGCGCAGGTGGCACAGATCCGGGATGTGGTGATGAACAAAAGCAGCGTGACCGCCCAGAATATCACGGTGGTGGAGGTAAAGTAAGCACTCTTTATCTATGCGGATATCCCGGCGGCGCAGGCGCAGCTTTTCTTGCAGGCAGAAAGCCGTATGCGCTGCCGGGATGCCATTCTATGCTGATTTCCATCTTCTTTTCCAAACAAGTATTGAAATTACCCCCGCATTGATGGTATAATAACTCTATCAAAAATGAATGCTGCGCGCCTTTATGCACTGTACAAGGGCGCGTTTGAACACAAAAGGCAGGCACAGCAGACCGGTTTCAGGGTTTTGAAACCGCTGCCGGAGCAGCCTTTGGATGGAGGACAGCACAATGGATTTACAGAACATGGATCTTCAGGGCGGCAGCCTTCAGATTTCGACCGAGGTCGTGGGTAAGATTGCCCGCTGCGCCGCACTGGAAGTGGACGGCGTTGCCGAGGTGTCCTGCGGCGTGCAGAATAAAAAGCTGAAAAGCCTGCTGGAATCTGCCAGTATCCAGCCGCCTGTGGTGGTTGAGATGCGGGACGGCACGGCCAGCATCACTCTGCACCTGATGATGCAGTTCGGCGCACGGATTCCCTCTGTGGCTGAAAAAGTACAGGAGAACGTCAAGTCTGCCGTGCAGAACATGACCAATGTGACGGTTAGCCGCGTGGATCTGGTCATTGCAGGCCTTGCCGAAGCGCAGTAACAAATTCAGCAAAAAGTCATATCAGAAACGATCCTCCTCCCGGTACGCCCGGCGGGGAGGGTTTGTATTGCGAAAGGAACATTATGGAAAACATTCTGCCCCGTAGAGAAGCCCGTGAAAACGCCTTTTTGCTGGCATTTTCGCAGACCTTTGGTGACATTCCTCTGGCCGAGGCACTGTCCAATCACGCCGAGAACGATGAAGAGCATCCTGTGGATGCGTTCAGCCGCCTGCTGCTGAACGCCTACTACGATCATTCCGCAGAGGTGGATGACGAGATCCGCGCTCACCTGCGCAATTGGACCATGGAGCGTCTGCCCCGCGTCAGCCTGACTGTGTTGCGTCTGGCCGTGGCCGAGATGCTGTTCGGCGGCGAGAACAAGCCCGGCGTTGCCATCAATGAGGCTGTGGAACTGACCAAGAAGTACGGCGCGGGCGAGGACTACCAATTTGTGAATGGCCTGCTGGGTGCTGTGGCACGCGACCACGGCCTGAGTGATAAAGCCGTCGCGGAGTCGGCTGAACAGTGAGCCGTTATACGCTCGGGGTCGATACAAGCAACTATGCAACCTCTCTGGCAGTTTTTGATACAGCCGGGGAGGTTGTTTGTGCAAAAAAGCGCTTTTTGCCGGTAAAAGCCGGGCAGCTTGGTCTCCGGCAAAGTGATGCACTGTTCCATCATACAGCAGCTCTGCCGGAGATGCTGCAGGAGCTGGCGCAGGAATTCGACCTAACCAAAATAGACGCCGTAGGTGTTTCGCAAAAGCCGCGCCCGGTAGAGGGCAGCTATATGCCCTGTTTTCTGGCTGGTGTCAGCGCGGCGACCGCCTTTGCGGCGGCACGGGACATTCCGCTGATCCACACAACCCATCAGCAGGGTCACGCTGCGGCGGCGCTGTATGCCGCAAAGGGTGAGGCACTGTTCTCCCAGAAGGTGCTGCTGTTCCATATCTCCGGCGGCACCACGGATCTTTTACTGTGCGATCAGGTGCGTGCTATCACCACCCTTGGCACCAGTACCGATCTGTACGCTGGTCAGGCGGTGGACCGCGTGGGCGTGCGGCTGGGCTTTGGCTTCCCAGCAGGGGCAGAGGTCTCCCGCCTTGCTGCGCAGTGCGCCGAGGAGATCCGGCCCAAGTCCAGCGTAAAGGGGCTGCAATGCAGCCTTTCCGGGCTGGAAAACCAGTGTAACGCCCTGCTTGCGGCCGGAAAAGCACCGGAATACGTTTGCAAGTACTGCCTGCTCTGCGTGGCAGATACCGTTGTCCGCATGACAAAGGCCGCACAGAAGGAATACCCCGGTCTGCCGGTGGTCTGCGCCGGTGGTGTGATGAGCAGCGATATCATCCGCACATGGGTGCAGCAGCGTTTGCCGCAGGTCTATTTTGTGCCGGGGCAGTATTCAAGTGATAATGCCATCGGCGTATCCATTCTTGCTGCGCGGGAGGCCGGTCTATGGCTGATGTGATCTCGGTCTCAGAGCTGAACCATTATGTCAAAACGCTGCTGGATGTCAACGATGGGTTGTTCGATCTGGCCCTGCGGGGTGAGATCGCAAATTTTGTGCAGAACGCCCGCAGCGGGCACTGCTACTTTTCTCTGCGGGACGATGCCTGCAGCGTAAAGGCGGTGATGTTCCGCACCGATGCCCGCCGTCTGGCATTTCGCCCGGAGGAGGGGATGCGGGTCGTGGTACGCTGCCGCGCTACCCTCTACGAGCGGGACGGTGCGTTTCAGGTCTATGTAAACGAGATGTTTCCGGATGGTCTGGGCGCGGCACAGCTTGCGCTGGAGCAGCTGAAGGCCCGGTTGGAAAAGGAAGGTCTGTTTGACTCGGCACACAAAAAGCCGCTGCCTGCATACCCCGAATGTATTGGTGTCGTCACCAGCAAAACCGGGGCGGCGCTGCAGGATATCCGCAACGTGATCAGCCGCCGCTGGCCGTCCGTTCGGCTGCTGCTGTGCCCGGTAACGGTGCAGGGCTTTGAGGCTGCCCGGCAGATCGCCGCAGCCATCCGCACGCTGGATCAGAGCGGGAAGGTGGACGAGATTATCGTAGCCCGGGGCGGCGGCAGCAGGGAAGACCTGTGGGTGTTCAACGCTGAGGAGATCGCCCGGGCGGCATTTCGCTGCAAAACGCCACTGATCAGTGCCATCGGCCATGAGATCGACTACACCATTCTGGACTTTGTAGCCGACCAGCGTGCTCCCACACCGTCCGCTGCCGCGGAGCTTGCGGTGCCGGATCGGGAGGAACAGCAGCGCATTTTTGAAAATATTGAAGAAAATATTCACAAAAATATACAAAAACGGCTTGCGTTGTGCTATAATGGTCTAGAACAATACAACTTTTTGTTGGAGCAAAGCGCGCCGAGCAAAATCTTACAGCAGTATTCAAGCCGTCTGCAACAGGTGCAGCAGGCCATTCAGGCGCAGCAAAAAGCGCGTATGAATGACAAAAATATGCAGCTGCAACACGCGGCCGCGCTGGCGGCATCGCTGAATCCATACCGTGTGCTGGCCCGTGGCTATGCCCTTGTGACCGATACAAAAGGGAAGGTCTGCACCGTGGAGCAGCTGCAGCCGGAGCAGCCCATCTGTGTGCGCAGTCGTCAATATCAGGCACGATGCCGTGTGGAAACGGTGGAGGAGATCAATGAGAGCACCCAAAAGCTTTGAAGAAGGAATGGATCGGCTGAACACGATCCTTGCACAGCTGCAGCAGGAGGACACCTCGCTGGCAGATTCCGTCAAGCTGTATGCGGAAGCCGCCTCCCTGATGCAGTACTGCCATGCAACGTTGGAAAAGACGTCGCTGCAGATCGAGGAAATCAATGCAAAGATTGCCGAGACCGTGGACACCCCGCAGGAGCAGGAGGAAGAATAATGGAATATAAGGCGCAATATCAGGAATATCTGCTGCAGGCTACGGCTGCGCTGGATGCTGCCAGCGCCCGTTTTCTGCCCGAGGAATCGGAAGTATGCAGAGCTGCCCGTTACAGCTTGCTGGGCGGTGGAAAGCGCATCCGCGCGATTCTGACGCTCAGTGTCTGCGATATGCTGGGCGGCGAGATGCAGGTTGCCGCACAGTTCGCGGCAGCTGTGGAGATGCTGCATTGCTACTCGTTGATCCATGATGATCTGCCTTGCATGGACAACGATGATCTGCGCCGGGGACGTCCCTCTTGCCATAAGGCCTTCAGCGAGTCCACGGCAATGCTGGCCGGTGACGTGCTGCTGACCGAGGCTTTTGAGGTGATTGCAAACGCCTCCGCTACGCCGCAGATCTGCGTGGCAGCCGCCCGTGCGCTGGGCGCGGGTGCAGGCAGCCGCGGTATGGTCTACGGGCAGGAGCTGGATCTGAAATATGAAGCGCTAGCGGCCACCGAGGAGCAGCTGCGCCTCATTCACCGCAACAAGACTGGTGCACTGATCAATGCCGCCGTCCAGATGGGCGCTGCCGCAGCCGGTGCAACACCGCAGCAGTGCGAGATACTGGCCTCCTACGCATACGGGCTGGGGCTGGTGTTCCAGATCGTGGACGATGTGCTGGACGTTACCAGCACCCCGGAACAGCTGGGTAAACCCATCGGCAGTGACAGCGAAAACGGCAAGACCACTTTTGTTACCCTGTATGGAATCGACGGCGCAATGGTGCTGGCGCAAAAGCTGAACGAGCAGATCTGCAATGATCTGCAGCAGCATTTTGGCGCAAAGGCAGCTTTTTTGCAGCAGCTGGCTCAGCAGCTTCTGGTGCGCAAAAACTAAAGAAAAAGGAATACAGATATGCAGTTTATTCAAAATATCTTATCAGCCAATCAGATCTTGACCGCATCGCTTCTTAGCTGGTTCATTGCACAGGTGCTAAAGACCATCATCAACTTTATTCTGCTGGGTAAGTTCCAGTTAGAGCGGATGTGGGGCGATGGTGGTATGCCCAGCGCACACAGCGCGACCGTCTGCGCCATGGCTATTGTTACCGGACGCAGCGCCGGGGTCGCCTCGCCGATTTTTGCGGTGGCCTGTGTGGTGGCTATCATCACCATGCACGATGCCATGGGCGTCCGGCACGAGACCGGTGAACAGGCAAAGGTGCTGAACCAGATGATTGCCCAGTGGATCGATGTAAGCGAGAAAAACGCTCCCTTTTTGCAGAATATGCACCTGAAGGAAATGGTCGGCCACACGCCGCTGCAAGTCGTGGCGGGCGTACTGCTCGGCTCCCTGGTAGGCTTTCTGTTCCCGGTCGTGTAAAAGGCGGCAGAGATGCCCAAAGTACAAACGCATAAAGGACGTGTGAATATGGAATCGTTGTTGCTGGACAAGATCGATCAGCCCAGCGATCTTAAAAAGCTGAATGCGCAGCAGGTGGAAAAACTTTGCGCAGAGATACGGCATTTTTTGCTGGAAAATATCTCCAAGACAGGTGGCCATCTGGCCTCTAATCTTGGCACCGTAGAGCTGACCGTGGCGCTGCACCGTGTGCTGGAAACGCCTAAGGATAAGATCGTTTTTGATGTGGGGCATCAGTGCTACACCCACAAACTGCTTACCGGACGCCGGAAACAGTTTGACCATTTGCGGCAGCTGGATGGCATTTCCGGCTTTCCCAATCCTCACGAAAGTGTGCACGATGCCTTTATTGCCGGACACGGCAATACGGCGCTTTCACTCGCTATTGGTATGGCTTGGGCCAAAAAGATCAAGCATGAGCCCGGGCTTGTGGTGGCGGTGATCGGCGATGGCGCTTTTACCGGCGGCATGGTGTATGAGGGGATGAACAATATCGGCGGGCTGGACAACCTGCTCGTGATCTTGAACGATAACAAGATGTCCATCTCTAAAAATGTCGGTGCACTGGCACGATATCTGACCCATCTGCGCACAACTACGGCGTATTATGATGCCAAGGATAATGTACGCAGTTTTCTGGACGGTGTGCCATTGATTGGTACGCCGATGAAAAAATCGCTGATCGGCGCAAAAACGCTGGTACGCCGCGCTATGTACCACTCCACTATGTTTGAGGATATGGGCTTTGAATACATCGGCCCGGTGGATGGCCACAACGTGGAGGAGCTGGAACGCACCTTGCGCTCGATCTACCAGCGGCCGGGTCCCCATTTTTTGCATATTGTGACCAAAAAGGGTAAAGGTTATCAGCCGGCAGAGATGAACCCAGGAAACTATCACGGTGTATCTGCTTTTGACCCGGACGGAATGCCGGACCCGGAGGTTGCGCCGAAGGAATCCTTCTCCACTGTTTTCGGCAAACTGCTGGTGCAGGAGGGAACACAAAACCCGAAGCTCTGCGCAATCACCGCTGCCATGAAGTACGGTACCGGACTGCAATTCTTTGCCCATCGTCACCCGCAGCGCTTTTTTGATGTGGGCATGGCGGAGCAGCATGCTGTCACCTTTGCGGCCGGTCTTGCCAGTCAGGGAATGCTGCCGGTGGTGTGCATCTACTCCACCTTCCTGCAGCGCTCCTATGACCAGATCATCCACGATGTCAACCTGTTGAAGGAGAATGTGGTCTTTGCCATCGACCGCGCCGGCTTTGTCCCTGCAGACGGCGAGACCCATCAGGGCATCTATGATGCAGCCTTCCTCAGCCAGATCGGCATCCCGGTCTATGCACCCTCCAATTACGAGGAACTGCAATACTGGCTGCACTATTTGCTGCAGGACACGGTCTCCGGCCCTCGAGCCATCCGCTACCCCCGCGGCGGCGAGAGTGCAAAACTGGCGCAGTATCCCTGCACAAAGCGGGAATACGACTTTTTGTATGAAACGCCCGGGGCAGAGATCCTTCTGGTCAGCTATGCGGACGAACTGGAGGACATATTGGAGGCCGCCAATCAATTGAACGCTGCATCGCAGAATGCAGACGTTCTGAGGCTTGTAAAGCTATACCCCTTTACAGATAAACTTATCGATACTGTGTCGAAATATAAAATCGTACTGTTTGCAGAAGAATGTGTTGCAGCTGGTGGTATTGGTGAACATCTGGCATATGCTTTGCAGCAAAAAGGCTGGAACGGCCGCTTTTTACACTGCGCTGTCCACACGGCCTGCCTGCCGCACGCGACTGTTCCGCAGATCAAGCAGTGCACCGGTCTGGACGCTGCGGATCTTGTGCAGGCGGTCCGGTCTGCCCTCACGAAAGGAGAAAACGAGCTGTGAAAATTCGGTTGGATCAATATCTTGTGCAGAACGGCCTTGTGCAGAGCCGGGAGCGCGCCAAGGCTCTGATCATGGCCGGTGTGGTTTTTGTCAACCAACAAAAGGTGGACAAGGCCGGCGAGATGATCAAGGAGGACGCTGTGGTCGAGGTTCGCGGCCACGATATCGGCTATGTCAGCCGCGGCGGCTTAAAGCTGGAAAAGGCCATGAAGTGCTTCCCGCTTACCCCCAACGGCAAGGTCTGCATGGACATCGGTGCATCTACCGGCGGCTTTACCGACTGTATGCTGCAAAATGGTGCCGTGAAGGTGTATGCCGTAGATGTTGGCTACGGTCAGCTGGCATGGAGCCTGCGGACGGATGCGCGCGTGGTGAATATGGAGCGCACGAACATCCGCTATGTCACGCCGGAGGATCTTGCAGAGTCCATTGAATTTTTCAGTGTGGATGTTTCCTTTATTTCTCTGCATCACATCTTCCCGGTGGCACAGCGCATCACCACCCCGGACGCCATGGGCGTCTGTCTGGTGAAGCCGCAGTTCGAGGCAGGCCGCGAGAAGGTGGGCAAAAACGGCGTGGTTCGTGACCCTGCCGTGCATCGTGAGGTGTTGCACAATGCCATGTCTTATGCTGCGGAAAACGGCTTTGTAGTGCGCGGGTTGGATTACAGTCCGGTCAAAGGGCCGGAAGGCAATATCGAGTACCTGATGTTTGTGCAGAAGAGCGACCAGCCCGCAGTGCTGGACGACGAAGCCGCCGCACAGGTGGTGGCAGCAAGCCACACCACGCTGGATCGCTGAGACTCAACTGTCAGCAAAGGAGAAACCGGTATGACGATCTACATTTCGCCCAATCCGGGCAAGACCTCTGCCAGCGAAATCGCGCTGCGTGCGGCGCAGATCCTGCTGACCCACGGCGCAGCTGTACTGATGAGCGATGCTCTGCGGGAAAGCTGCAACACGGCAGGGGTCATTTACCTGCCGCTGGAGCGGTGTCTGAAGCGTGCTGACGTGATCCTGACCATTGGCGGGGACGGTACCATCTTGCACGAAGCGAATCTTTCGCTCCGGTACGCAAAGCCCATCCTCGGCATCAATCTGGGACGCTGCGGCTTTCTGGCTACCTGCGAGATCGGCGAAATGGAAACAAAGCTGGCCGCTGTGGCGCGGGGCGATTTCCAGCTGGACAACCGGATGCTTTTATACGCCCGGGTGCTTGGTCAGGACGGCTGGGAGGGTCACGCCCTCAATGATGTGGTCGTGACCAAGGGACGCCTGCAACAGGCCATCGACTTCAGCATTTACTGCGATGATATTCTGGTAGAGCACTACCGGGGCGATGGCGTTATCGTGGCGACCCCCACCGGCTCTACGGCCTACTCGCTGGCAGCCGGCGGCCCGATTCTGGATTCTCAGACCAAGGGCGTCGTGGTGACCCCCATCTGTCCCCACAGTCTGGCCAGTCCGGCCATGGTATTTGCGCAGGAGCGCAAGCTGAACGTCTGTGTGGGGCAGGTAGCAGACGATGAAGTGTTTATCAGTTGTGACGGCGGTATCGGTTACCCCCTCAAGGCGGGTGCCACCGCAGAGATCCGTCTGTCCGATCAGAACGTCAAGCTTATTACCTTTGGGCGGGCAGACCAGTTTCAGGCCATTGACCAGAAACTGCGCAAAAGACAATAACACGGGAGGCGATTTTTAAGATGGCACGCAGCCGCAAAGAAGATACAAAAACAAAAGCGGAACGTTTGCAGACGATCCTACGTCTTGTGCAGGAGCATCCCATCAGCCGACAGGAGGTGCTGCTGGAGCACCTGCGGAACGAAGGCTTTGAGGTAACGCAGGCCACCGTTTCCCGCGATATCCGGGAGCTGTGCCTTGTAAAGGCAGCCACCACCGAGGGCTACCGCTATGTTTCCAGCCGGAACGAAAGCTTCAATCCCAAGACCCAAGGGCGCTTTGAGACCATCTTCCACGAGTCCGTTCTGGGGGTAGATTACGCCGGACATGTTGTGTTGGTAAAATGCTATTCCGGCATGGCCAATGCTGCCTGCGAGGTTTTTGACGCTTTACAGTGGAAAAACGTTGTCGGCACTCTTTCCGGTGATGACACCTTTTTAATTGTTGCGCGCTCGGAGCGCGATGCTAAAACCATTTGTTCGGAGCTGACCCGTTATGTGGGGCAGAGATGACGGTAGGAGAACGAAGCCATGCTGAGCAGCCTGCAAATTGAAAATGTTGCCGTGATCCAGAAGGCAGAGGTGCACTTTGAACCGGGGCTGAATGTGCTGACCGGCGAGACCGGTGCGGGCAAATCCATCTTGATCGACTCCATCAATGCGATCCTTGGCAACCGCACCTCTAAGGACTTGGTGCGTACCGGGGCTGCAAAGGCGGTGATCCGCGCCGCCTTTGAGCAGGTGCCGCCTGCTGTGCTGGATAAGCTGGAGCAGTCCGGCTACGAGCGCTCCGAAGCACTGCTGCTCAGCCGTGAGATCACCGCCGAGGGCAAGAGCAGCTGCCGCATCAACGGAATGCCGGCTACGGCAGCCGTTCTGCGGGAGCTGTGCGGCGGTCTGATCAACATCAACGGCCAGCACGATTCGGTGGGTCTGCTCAACCCGGCGCATCATCTGGGCATTTTAGACGATTATGCGCAGAACCGCACTGTTTTTCAGGAGTACTATACCCTGTACCGGGAGCTGGTGCGGGTCAAGCGGGAGCTGGATGCTCTGATCACTGACGAGGCTGAAAAGCAGCGCAAGATCGACCTGTTGCAGTATCAGGTGCAGGAGATTGAGGATGCCGGGCTGACTGCCGGTGAGGAGCAGACGCTGGAAAACCGCCGGAAGGTGCTGTCCAATGCGTCTGCCATCCGGGACCGTCTGGCGCAAAGCTATGCGCTGCTTTCCGGCAGTGATGATGCCGCAGGCGCTGTGGATCTTCTGGGGGAATCCTCCAACGCAGTAGATGCCGCTGCGCAGTTAGACCCTGCGCTTACAGCCGCCGCCGGGCAGCTGCTGGACTTATACTATAACGCCAAGGATGTGGCCGCAGATCTGATTGGGCGGCTGGACACCTACGACACCAACGATGCAGAACTGGACGAGGTGGAGCAGCGACTGGATCTTTTGTACCGGCTGAAGCGCAAATACGGCAGCACAGTGGAGGACGTGATCGCTTTCGGGCAAAAGGCCCGGGAAGAGCTTGATAACATCCAGCATTCCCAGCAGCGCTATGATGCATTGCAGGCAGAAAAGCTGCGTCTTTACACAAAAGCACGAGAAAAAGCAGAGGTTCTGACCCAGACCCGGCTAAAAGCCTTTGAGGAACTGAACACCCGCATTTCCGGCACGCTGGACTTTTTGAATATGCCGGGTGTGCGTATGACCTTGCGGCATACCCGCGGTCCGCTGGCCAGCCATGGACAGGACAGCGTTGAATTCTACATCTCAACAAACCCCGGTGAAGCACCCAAGCCGCTGGCTAAGATCGCATCCGGCGGCGAGCTGAGTCGCATCACCCTTGCCATCAAGAATGCAATGGCCGATAAGGACGCCGTGCCTACCGTGATCTACGATGAAATCGACAGCGGTGTGTCCGGCAAGGCCGCGGGACGCATCGGCGAGGTGCTGCGTCAGAGTGCGCAAGGGCATCAGATCCTGTGCATTACCCATACGGCGCAGATTGCAGCACTGGCTGATTGTCATCTGCTCATCCAGAAAAATGTGTCCAACGAGCGCACCTATACCGAGATCCATCCGTTGGATGAAAATGGCCGTGTAGAGGCCTTGGCGCGCCTCATCTCCGGCGACCACGTTACTGAGCTTTCCCGCGCCAATGCACGGGAAATGCTGCAGGAGCGCAAGCACGGCGGCTGATGCAGCAGAATGCATTTTTGCAGAAAAGACAGCTCTTGACAAGGCGGCGGTCTTGTGATAGAGTAGACAATGTTAATGGCGATGAAGGGAACAAGTACCCTGAAGTGTTCTGTCCAGAGAAGTCCCGGTTGGTGCAAGGGATCACAGAACAGCAGGGGAAATACCTCCCGGAGCTGCAGGCTGAATGCGTAAGTCTAGTAGGCTGTGCCGCGTGCGAGCGTTAAAGACGCAGGAGTGTCACTCTACTCTGGGGTGCGCACTCGTAAGGCCGCTTCCGTGAGGAAACGGCAAACAGAGGTGGTACCGCGAAGTTATCTCGCCCTCTGCCAAATTCATTTTTGGCAGAGGGCGTTTTTTGTTTCCTCTGCCCCAAAAACAGGAGGTTTTTTCCATGACGCTGTACGAAGAACTGAAAGCCCGCGGTCTGGTAGCCCAGATCACCGATGAGGAGATCATTGACCTGATCAACAACGGCAAGGCTACTTTTTACATCGGCTTTGACTGCACCGCCGACAGCCTGACTGCTGGCCATTTTCTGGCGCTGACCCTGATGAAGCGCCTGCAGCTGGCTGGCAACAAGCCCATCGCCCTGATTGGCGGCGGCACTACCATGATCGGCGACCCCTCCGGCCGCACCGATATGCGCAAGATGCTGACCAAGGACGATATCGCCCATAATGCGGCTTGCTTTAAGAAGCAGATGGAGAAGTTCATCGATTTCTCCGAGGGCAAGGCGCTGATGCTGAACAACGCCGACTGGCTGCTGGACCTGAACTACGTTGAGCTGCTGCGCGAGGTAGGTGCCTGCTTCTCCGTGAACAACATGCTGCGCGCCGAGTGCTACAAGCAGCGCATGGAGAAGGGCCTGTCCTTCCTTGAATTCAACTACATGATCATGCAGAGCTACGACTTCTACTACATGTTCCAGCACTACGGCTGCAATATGCAGTTCGGCGGCGACGACCAGTGGAGCAATATGCTGGGCGGCACCGAGCTGATCCGCCGCAAGCTGGGCAAGGATGCCTACGCTATGACCGTGACCCTGCTGACTGACTCTCAGGGCAAGAAGATGGGCAAAACCGCCGGCAACGCTGTCTGGCTGGACCCCAACAAGACCAGTCCCTTCGAGTTCTACCAGTACTGGCGCAACGTGGGCGATGCCGATGTGATGAAGTGCATCCGTATGCTCACCTTCCTGCCGCTGGAGCAGATCGACGAGATGAGCACCTGGCAGGATCAGCGCCTGAACGAGGCCAAGGAGATTCTTGCCTACGAGATGACCAGCATGGTGCATGGCAAGGAAGAGGCCGAAAAGGCTCAGAATGCTGCCCGCGCACTGTTCAGTGGCAACGCAATGGATACCGAGCACATGCCCAGCACCCAGCTGACCGAGGCTGATCTGACGGATGGTGCCATCGGCATTCTGACCCTGATGGTCAAGGCCGGTCTGGCTACTTCCAACGGCGAAGCTCGTCGCCTGGTAGTACAGGGCGGTGTGTTGGCAGACGGTGAAAAGGTCGCTGCTCCCACTGTCAGCTTTACCGCAGAACAGTTGGCCAAGGGCATCGTCATTAAGAAGGGCAAAAAGATCTACCACAAGGTAACGCTGTAAAAAAGCATTATAAAATTTATGGGCCAGAAACGTCCGTAGGCGTTTCTGGCCCATTTTTTACATTTTAGCGCGCAACAGCTGCTGTCCGGCAGTCACCCGGCCGGAGAGCAAAGGCTCTATCCGTGCAAACCGGCTGCTGTTGGTCACGATCACGGGGGTGGTCAGCGTGTAGCCTGCCGCTGCAATGGCCTGCATATCGAACCGGAAGAGCAGCTGCCCCTTCTGCACATGGTCTCCAGTCTGTACAAATAGCTCATAGCCCTTGCCATTCAGCTCCACGGTGTCCATGCCAACATGAATGAGTACCTTCAGCCCGTTATCGCACTGCAAACTGATGGCATGATGGGTCTTGGCAATCTTTTCCACAATGCCGTCTGCGGGTGCTACTACCTCGCCGCAGCTGGGCTCGATGGCGCACCCTTTGCCCAGCACCTCGCTGGAGAACACAGGGTCCTTGATCCGGGTCAGTGCGCGGATGCGTCCTGAGACCGGTGCATAGAGCAACTGCCCGCTGTCCGCAGGCGCAGCTTCCATTGCTGGGTCATCAGGGGCAAATAGCGCACTTTTCTCAAAATGTGCCAGCAGCCGCTGCCGGATGCTGTGCATAAGAGTAGCAGGTTCTTTCATTCCGGTTTCCTTCTTTCGGCAGAGGAGCTGCCGTGGCGGTGTTTTTCTTGTCTCTACGCATTCCGCAAAAACAGGGCCGAAAGGGAAGTTGTCCCCTCGGCCCCGACTTATGCTTTTACAGCTCGTATGCCTTTTTCAGTGCCTCATAGGCGGCGTCCTCGTTTTCCGCGTGGACGAGCAGAGAAATATCCAGATCGCTGGTGGTGATCAGCAGCACCTCGATACCGGCCATAGCCAGTGCGTTCAGCGCACGCGCAGCCACACCGCAGCTGGTGACCATATCCTCGCCGAACAGGTTCAGCTTGGAATAGCCTACGCTGATCAGGGGAGAAGCCTTGGCGTCCTTATCCAGATTTGCTGCCGAGATTGCTTTCATCACCAGCGGCAAATCGCTGCTGGATGCGGTAAAGCTGAAATCAATGGTAGTGCCGTGGGGAGCGCTCTGGCTGATCATATCCACCACTACGCCGGTCTCTGCAAAAATATCCAGATACCGGGACAGACTGTTGCCCCGGAACACTACGTCCTGCACGCTGATCATCATCAGGTCGGTCTCGATATTGATCTTCGATACTCCGTACATAAAAAGTCCTCCGTTCTGCCCGGGTTGCCGGACAACGCTCAATCATTTCACATTTTTATGTAAGTGCTAAAAAGGATGCACTGATATTATTTTGCGCGATTTTTTGTATCCTGTCAAGGCTGAAATCAGAATAATTTGCCCGCACACCATGCGCTGCCGCCAATTCCTGCGTGTAATCGCGCAAAAGGTAGGTGCGCACATTGGTTTTTCCGGTATCATAATGGGTCACGGTGGGGTGCAGCTGCGGCGCAAGCACTTCACACTGCACCGAGCCGTTCGGCTGGGTGGTCTTTTGCAGCTGCAAGGTCAGGATCGCACCCACCAACTGATCCGGGTGGCTCTGGGTGCTGAGGAAATTGCCCAGTGAGAAGGCGACAAAGCTTCTCCGCCCGTCCGCTGCGGTCAGCCACTGGGCATCCTGCAGCACATGCGGATGGGTGCCCACGATGACATCTGCGCCCCAGTCTGCCAGATTCTGCGCAAGTGTGCGCTGACTGTCCACGACGGCGTGGCTGTTCTCTACGCCCCAGTGCACTCCCACCACCACAAAATCTGCCTGCTGACGCGCCAAGCGCACCTGATGCTCGATCACATTGGTCTGGCTGGTGTAGATGACATTGGCTGTCATATTCTTATTCTGGCGGATACCGTTGGTGTGTTCAGTATAGGAGAGATAGGCGATGGTCACACCGTTGACGGTTTGCAGTGGGATGCGGTCGTAGTCCTCTTCGCCGCACCACAGACCGGTGGTGACTACATCCTCCGGCATGGATTCCCAGAATTGCAGAGTAGCCGCAATGCCGGACGCGCCCTTATCATAGGTGTGGTTATTGGACAGGCTGAACACCCGCACCCCGGCACGGTACAGCGCCCGCGCACAGTCGCCAGGGGTGGAAAAGCATGGGTAGGTGGAGGGTGCAAGGGTGTCGCTGCAAAGGGTTTCCTGATTGATCCAGTTCACATCCTGTTCCGCATAGAAAGGAGCGATGTGCTCATAGCAGTAATCAAAGCTGTACTTTCCGTCTTCGCCTGCCCGGCGAGCGGCCTGATTATAAATGGGAGAATGGATCAGGTTATCTCCTGTTGCGGAAAACCGGACGGTTTCCACCACAGGCTGCGGTTCGGGCTCCGGCTCCGGGGTCGCAACGGATGAAGCAGGGGATAACACCTCCTCCGGCGGCTCGACGCCGCCCACCGGTACATCTTCTCCCGGCAGCCTTGTCCAGATTCCCAGACACAATGCTATCACGCTCACAGCCAGAACCGACAGCACCACCGCCCGGAGCGTTTGTTTTTGGCCGCGCTTACGGGCAGCCGGACGCCGCCGCTTTAAAGGCTCCTGCTTCATCGTTCACCTCTTCTCCCGGCGTATGCCGGGCAGCTCGTTTTTCAAAGTGCAGCGATCAGATCGCCCATATCGTACAGACCCGGCTCTTTTTTTGCCAGATAGACCGCAGCATTTACTGCACCGTTGGCAAAGATGCTGCGGGAATAGGCGGTATGCCGCAGGGTGATCACCTCGTCCGGGCCGCAGAACAGCACCTCGTGGTCGCCCACGATGCTGCCGCCGCGCACAGAGCTGATGCCGATTTCCTTCGGGTCACGCTTCTGGCGCACGGAGGAGCGGTCGTACACATAATGGTACGCGCCGTTATTTCCCTCGTTGATGGCGTCGGCCAGCATCAGTGCCGTTCCGCTGGGGGCATCCAGCTTGTTGTGGTGATGCTGCTCCACGATCTCGATATCATAGTTGATACCCAGCACAGCAGAGGCTCGCTTGCACAGCTCTGCCAGTACATTGATGCCCATGGACATATTGGCGCTCTTGAACACCGGAACGCTGCGGGACAGTTGCACTACCTTCAGCTGCAGCTCCTCCGAAAGGCCGGTGGTGCACACCACGATGGGCAGCTTGTGGGTCTGGCAGTAGGGCAATGCCTTTTCCACTGCGGCAGGGGAACTGAAGTCGATGATCACATCGCCCTTGCCGTTCAGCTTTTCCAGACTGTCGTAGACCGGAATGCCGTTTTGCTCGCCGTCCTTCATATCAATACCGGCCACCACACAGCAGTCCTCCCGCTGTGCGATCATATCGCACAGCACATGGCCCATGCGGCCGCCAATACCCTGAATCACGATCTCTGTCATTGCTGTTTCCTCATTTCTATAATATGGCAGAATGCCCGGAAGCTGAAGATCCCGGGCATTCTGTACGCTGTTGTTATTCCTTGATCAGACCTGCAGCCTGCAGAGCCTGCTCGATCTTTGCCTTGTGGGCATCGCTGGGCTCTACCAGCGGCAGACGGCATTCGCCTGCGTTCCAGCCCAGCACGTTCATGGCATACTTGACCGGAATGGGGTTCACCTCGCAGAACAGAGCCTCCTCCAGCGGCAGCATTTCCAGCTGCAAAGCGCAGGCCTTGGCGGTATCTCTGTCAAAGAAAGCCTGACAGCAGTTATGCACCAGTTCCGGCGCAACATTGGACACCACGCTGATGACACCCTTGCCGCCCAGTGCCAGCAGGGGAACCACCTGATCGTCGTTACCGGAGTAGATGTTCAGCGCATCATCGCACAGTGCAGCAACTCTGGCCACCTGAGAGATGTTGCCGGAGGCCTCCTTGATGCCGTTGATGAGCGGGTGCTTGCTCAGCTCCAGAGCAGTCTCGGGTGCAATGTTCAGACCCGTGCGGGAGGGTACATTGTACAGGATGACCGGGATGCCGCCGGCCTCAGCCATGGCGGTAAAGTGCGCCACCAGACCGGCCTGCGAGGTCTTGTTGTAGTAGGGGGTGACCATCAGCAGGGCATCGGCACCGCAGGCGGCAGACTTTGCTGCCAGTGCGCAGCCGTGGTCGGTATCGTTCGAACCGGCACCGGCAATGACCGGTACGCGGTGATTGACCGTATCCACGGTGAACTTGATGGCGGCCAGCTGCTCCTCATCGGTCATGGTAGAACACTCGCCGGTGGTGCCGCAGATGATGATGGCATCGGTGTGGCGGGCGATCTGATCCTCGATAATGCGGCCCAACTCGTCAAAGTTGATGCTTCCGTCCTCGTACATCGGGGTGATGATGGCAACACCCGCACCGGTAAAGACAGGCTTCTTCATAGTAAAAACTCCTTTGCTGCGTGTATCGCGCAAAAATTCAGGCATTAGTCCATATAGCCCTTTGCTGCCAGCAGCTCGGCCAGCAGCACAGCACCGCCGGCAGCACCGCGCAGGGTGTTGTGGCTCATGCAGGCAAACTTGTAATCAAACAGGGTGTCCTCCCGCAGACGGCCGATGCACACTGCCATACCGTTTTCGGTGTTGCGATCCAGCTTGGGCTGCGGACGATCCGGCTCAGTAAAGTAGTGCAGGAACTGCTTGGGAGCGCTGGGCAGGTTCAGTTCCTGTGCAGGGCCGCGGAAGTTCGCCCAAGCTTCCAACATCTGCTCCTTGGTGGGTTTTTTATCAAAGCTTACGAACACGGCTGCGGTGTGGCCGTCCGAAACAGGCACACGGAAGCACTGTGCAGTGATGACCGGCTTCTCGGCATTGACAATCTGGTCGCCCTCAATGTGGCCCCACAGCTTCAGCGGCTCGCGCTCGCTCTTTTCCTCCTCGCCACCGATGTAGGGGATCACGTTGTCCACGATCTCAGGCATCCGGTCAAAGGTCTTACCAGCGCCGGAAATGGCCTGATAGGTGCACACCAGTGCCTTACTCACGCCAAAGTCCTTCATCAGGGGATGAAGGGCGGGCACATAGCTCTGCAGGCTGCAATTGGACTTGACGGCGATGAAACCGCGCTTGGTGCCCAGACGCTTGCGCTGGGCAGGGATGATCTCGATATGGTCGGCGTTGATCTCGGGAACCACCATAGGAACGTCCGGGGTGAAACGATGGGCACTGTTATTGGAGACCACCGGGCACTCTGCCTTGGCGTATGCTTCCTCCAGTGCTTTGATCTCGTCCTTGGGCATATTGACAGCGCAGAAAACAAAATCCACCTGCGAAGCAACTTCCTCTACCTTGGAAGCGTCCAGAACGGTCATCTTCTTCACGCTCTCCGGCATGGGAGTAGTCATGGCCCAGCGGGAGCCCACTGCATCCTCATAGCTTTTGCCCGCACTGCGGCCGGATGCAGCCAGCACGGTCAGCTTGAACCAAGGATGATTCTCCAGCAGAGTCACAAAACGCTGACCCACCATACCAGTTGCGCCTACGATACCCACTTTATACTGTCTATCCATTTCCAGCACCTTTCCTTTCAAAAAAACAAACAGCAAATCTTATCATTGTGCACAACACGGCTTGCAAACCGGACAGCGATGCAATATAATAGATACTGTTTATACAGATTCTATAATATCATTGATACGTTGTCCGTGTCAATCATCGGAAAGGCAAATGCACAGTATGTTAAAAAAAGATTTTTGGTATGATTTACCCAAAGAGCTCATTGCACAGGAACCTGCGTCCCCGCGGGATGCGGCACGGCTGATGGTTCTGAGCCAAAAGGACGACAGCATCCAGCACAAGGTATTCCGCGACCTGCCGGAATTTCTGGAGCCGGGAGATCTTTTGGTAGTGAATAATTCCAAGGTGCTGCCCGCCCGCATCGTGGGCGTCAAGCAGCCTACCGGTGCCGTGTGCGAGCTGCTGCTGCTGCGGCAGGTGAAGGGAGACCAGTGGGAGTGCCTGGCAAAGCCCGGCAAGCGGATGCAGCCCGGCACGAAGGTAAGCTTTGGTGACGGCAGCCTGACCGCTGTGGTGGACGAGACCATGGAGGACGGCAACAAGTACGTTACATTCTATTATGATACCGAAACGCTTTATGAAAAGCTGGATGAATTTGGCAAGATGCCGCTGCCGCCCTACATCACAAAGCAGCTGGAGGATCAGAGCCAGTACCAGACCGTCTATGCCAAGGAGCTGGGCAGCGCAGCTGCTCCCACCGCCGGGCTGCACTTTACCCCGGAGCTGATGGACACCATCCGCGCCATGGGGGTCGGCATTGCCGAGGTCACCCTGCACGTTGGTCTGGGCACCTTCCGACCTGTGCAGGAGGACGAGATCGCCGACCATAAGATGCACAGCGAGTGGTACTCCATCAGCGAGGAGACCGCCCGGCGCATCCGCGAGACCAAGGCCGCAGGCCACCGGGTCATCGCTGTGGGCACTACCAGCTGCCGCACACTGGAGGCTGCCGCTGCCAAGTACGGCGAGATCAAGGCTTGCAGCGGCAACACCTCCATCTTCCTGTACCCGGGGGTGAAGTTCAACTGCATCGACGGTTTGATCACCAACTTCCATCTGCCGGAGAGCACCCTGATCATGTTGGTGTCCGCCCTGTACGGCTACGAAAAGACCATGCACGCCTATGAGGTGGCTGTGGCAGAGAAGTACCGTTTCTTCTCCTTTGGCGATGCTATGCTGATAGTTTGATACAAAATTCGCGCTTTTTGCGATATTTGTATGTGAAAGGTAAGGATGCGATCTGCATCCGCCGCTCCCCTTACAATTACGGCAGACCGCTGCTGTGATCATTCTGATAACTTGCAGGCTCGTGGCCTGCATCGAGGCTGCACGGCTGTTTTCCGTGCGCAGAAAGGAACGAATAATCATGCCTTCTTTGACGACCTACACCCTGCTCAAGCAGGAGCACAACGCCCGGCGGGGCGAGTTCAAAACCGTGCACGGCACGGTGCAGACCCCTGCCTTCCAGAACGTTGCTACCGCCGGTGCCATCAAGGGCGGCCTGTCGGCGCAGGATCTGAAGGATATCGGCGCGCAGGTCATGCTGTGCAACACCTACCATCTGCATCTGCGTCCCGGCGACAAGCTGGTAGCGGATATGGGCGGCCTGCACAAGTTTACCCGCTGGAACGGGCCTATCCTGACCGACAGCGGCGGATTTCAGGTGTTCAGTCTGGCAAAGCTGCGCAAGATCACCGAGGAGGGCGTGACCTTCGCCTCCCATCTGGACGGGCACCGCATCTTTATGGGGCCCGAGGAGAGTATGCAGATTCAGGCAAATCTGGGCTCTACCATCGCCATGGCCTTTGATGAGTGCGTAGAGAACCCCGCCCAGCACGATTACTCCAAGGACAGCTGCGAACGCACCACCCGCTGGCTGAAGCGCTGCAAGGCCGAAATGGCACGCCTGAAGCACGAGGGTATCTCGGTCAACCCGGATCAGCTTCTGTTCGGCATCAATCAGGGCTGTACCTATGCAGACCTGCGCGTGGAGCACATGAAGCAGATTGCAGAGCTGGAGTTGGACGGCTACGCCATCGGCGGTCTGGCTGTGGGCGAGCCCACCGAAGTGATGTATGAGATGATCAGTCAGGTGGAACCGCACATGCCCAAGGACAAGATCCGCTATCTGATGGGTGTCGGCACTCCCGGCAACATCATCGAGGCCGTAGCCCGTGGTGTGGATTTGTTTGACTGCGTTATGCCCAGCCGCAATGCCCGCCACGGCCACCTGAATACATGGAGCGGCATCATTAACATCAAGAATGCCAAGTATGAGCGGGACGAGCGTCCCATTGATCCCGCCTGCGGCTGCCCGGTGTGCCGCAACTATTCCCGCGCCTACATCCGGCACCTGCTCAAGGCAGATGAGATGTTGGGTATGCGCCTGACCGTGATGCACAATCTGTGGTTCTACAATCATCTGATGGAACGTATCCGGGACGAACTGGATGCCGGCACCTTTACCGCCTTCCATGACAGATACGTTAAACTTCTGGATACCCGAATTTAAACTTTAGCCTTGCAACAAGGCTGATAAGAGGGTATAATAGCATTATCTGAATTTTTGAGAGGAGATTTTGCCCCATGCAATTTCTGACTACCACGTCCGAAGGCTATATCAGCCTGTTCTTCACGCTGGCACTGATGCTGGTCCTGCTGTACTTCATGATCTACCGTCCTCAGAAGAAGCAGGAAAAGAAGGATGCCGCTATGCGCAGCAGTCTGGAGATCGGCGATCAGGTCACCACCATCGGCGGTGTCATTGGCCGCGTTGTCGCCATCAAGGATGACACCTTTGTTCTGGAGACCGGCGCTGACCGCGTGAAGATCCGCTTCACCAAGTCTGCGATCTCTTCGGTCGAAAAGCTGAACATGGACAAGGCTCCTGCTGACAAGAAGTAAGCGTTTACACCGTGCATACATGAACCGCCTCCCTGCATAGACTATGTGCAGGGAGGCGGTTTTGTTATGTCTGAGTCTCGAGGTTTCCCGGCGGAGCTTCTTTCGTTTCTGCTTTTCGGGGTGCTGGGGGTAGCTGTAACGGCGGCAGCTTTGGCATGTTTTGCGCAGCTGATGGCCGGGCAGGGCTGCTCCGGCGGTGTAGTGCCGATACTTGCCACAACAGCTGTGTGCATGGGCAGTTTGTTGTGTGCACTGGCGGCGACGTTCCGTAAAAAGGCACACGGTCTGTTGACGGGACTGCTCCAAAGTACATTTCTGGCAGTGCCGCTGGCGCTTTCTGCTGCATGGAACGGCACTGCCGCCGAGCCTGCTGTGGTATGCCGCATTCTGGTGGTGCTGCTCTGCGGTTGCATTGGCGGGCTTCTTGGGGTCACCCTGCGCAGCCACAGGCACACGCTTCGTTGATCGATCCAGCAAATCGAATCCATCAGAGGGAGAAAACAGCGTATGTGGATCTATGAACAGACAAAATCAGAAGAAAGCCTTTCTTTGCTGCCGCAGACGGTCGGCCTACCGGTGCAAACAGAAGAGCCTGCCCTTCCGCCTGTACCGGCACAGGCAGCTGAACCGGCAGAGCAATTGACGCAAAAAGAGCCCTGCATCCCGGCAAAGCGCCACGCCACCCAGGATTGCTGGCTGCTGGCTGCGGCGTTTCTGCTGGGGTGTACGGCAGCCGGTGTGTTACAGGCCGTATGCGATGCCCGGCAGGCAGAGCTGTTGCGGTATTATCTGGAAGCGTGGCAAGGGCTGTTTACACCGAGCGGTATGCAGGGGGCTGTACAGCTTTTCGGCATGGAATACCTGACACTCGGCCTTGTGGTCAGCCTGTTTCTGGTATTGGGGCTTTCTGCCCTTGGCCCAGTAATGATCTTTGGCAATATGATGTTGTACGGCTTGGGCAGCGGGCTGCTTATGGTACAGCTTTGCGCCGCAGGCGGGTGGAAAGCAATACTTCCGGCGCTGCTATGGACAGGCTTACCGGCGGCAGCAGCAAGCGGTTGTCTGTGCTTTTTCGGGGCCTGCGCTTTGCAGGTCAGCAGCCGAATCCACGCATATTCTTTCCGCAAGCATCCCGGCGGACAAGCCCGCCCTGGAGTGCGGGCACTGATGGGACAATATCTGCTGACCATGGTTATGCTGCTGCCGCTGTGCGGCGCGGCGGCAGGGCTTTCGTATTTGGGCAGCCGCCTGTAAATGGTATCCTTTTCTTGCGGGTTTTGGCGCAGTGTGTTACAATAACAAAAGACCATAATAAATGAGGGACAGACATGAAACTAAAATCCGTCTATGTATGCTCCAATTGCGGAGAGACAAGCCCCCGCTGGATGGGGCGCTGCCCCAGCTGCGGCAGCTGGAATACCATGAACGAGGATGTTGTGGCCGAAGCCCCTAAGGCAGGGACTCCTGCCGCCCGTCAGGCTGCCGCGGCTCGTCAGGAGGGCGTGACCACCCTGACCGCCCGGCGGCTGTCAGAGATCAGCACCACGGAGGAAAAGAGCCGCATCCTGACCGGCATCTCGGAACTGGACCGCGTATTGGGCGGCGGTATCGTGCTGGGCGGTGTAGTTCTTTTGAGCGGTGAGCCTGGCGTGGGTAAATCCACTATGCTGTTACAGCTGTGCGGTGCCATCTCCAATCAGCACAGCGTGCTGTATATCACTGGCGAGGAGTCTGTCCGGCAGGTCAAGCTGCGGGCAGCACGGCTGAAGGTACCGCAGAATAACATCTTTCTGGCGGCGGAAAACGACGTAGACGAGATTTGCGGTCTGATCGAAAAGGAAAAGCCGGATCTTGTGGTCATCGACTCCATCCAGACCATGCGCTGCATGGATATCTCGTCCTCGTCTGGCACGGTCAGTCAGGTGAAGGAAAGCGCTGCCCGGCTGCTGGCGGTAGCCAAAAAGCAGGAGATTCCCATGTTTATCGTGGGTCATGTGAACAAGGATGGCGCAATTGCAGGCCCCAAGGTCATGGAACATATCGTGGATACGGTACTCTACTTTGAGGGCGACAAGATGCTGCCGTACCGCATTCTGCGGGCAGCCAAAAACCGCTACGGCTCCACTAATGAGCTGGGAATGTTCGATATGACCGGCACAGGGCTTGCCGAAATCGAAAATCCATCCCAGATGCTGCTGGAAGGACGTCCGCTGGGCGTTTCCGGCAACTGCGTGGCCTGCACCATGGAGGGTAGCCGTCCTATCCTAAGCGAGATACAGGCACTTGCCACCAAGACGAATTTTCCGGCACCCCGTCGCGCCTGCAGCGGATACGACTATAACCGCATGAACCTTTTGATCGCCGTGCTGGAAAAGCGGGCAGGGTACTTCTTTGGCAATCTGGATGTTTACGTCAACATTGTGGGCGGCATTGCACTGCGGGATACCGCCTGCGACCTTGCAGTCTGCCTGAGCATGGTCTCCTCGCTGCTGGACCGCCCGGTCAGCGATAAGCTTATCGCCATTGGTGAGGTAGGTCTGGGCGGGGAAGTGCGCAGTGTGCCCAATCTGGAACAGCGCCTGCACGAGGCTGAGCGTATCGGCTTTGAGCGGGCTGTTATCCCAAAGCACAGCCTTGCACACCTGAATGCCGCAGATTATCCCGGCATGAAGCTGGTCGGTGCAGCGTATATCGCAGATGCCATCAATGCGCTAAAAAATGACCGCCTGTGATGAAACGAGGAACCTATGTCGATTTATCTGGACGAAAGAAACCCCGGCAAACACGCACCCTTTGAGGATGCTGCGCCGGATATTGTAGAATATGTGCGGTACCTTGAGGTGATCGCCGGCAAAAGCGCCAATACGGCGTTCAGTTATTACTGTGACCTACGCTCCTTCAGCCGTTTTATGAAGCGCCGCCGCGGGCTTGTGGCCACGGATGCAGAATTCAAAGAGATCGATCCCAAGGGGCTGGATACGGCCTTCTGGGGTAGCATAACAAAAGAGGATATCTACGAATATCTGTATTTTCTGAACCGGGAGTGCGGCAACAAAAAATCCTCTACCGCCCGGCGGCTGGCCAGTCTGCACGGCTTTTATGATTATCTGGTCAATCAGGTCAACCGCTTATCCGAGGACCCTACGGCGGCCATCCGCCCGCCCAAACAGGATAAGGTCTTGCCCAAGTACCTGACGGCAGAGCAATCCATCTCGCTTTTGGAGAGCACCCAGACCCAGAGCGATTTCCCGGAGCGGGATTATTGCATGGTGGTGCTGTTCCTCAACTGCGGTATGCGTCTTGCGGAACTGGTAGGCATGAACCTTGGAGACATCGATTTAGAGCAGCGTCAGATCCGCCTGTTCGGCAAAGGCCATAAAGAGCGCATGGTCTACCTGAATGATGCCTGCGTGGAGGCACTGCAACTATATCTGCGCAAGCGCAACACCATGGAGGGACTTTCACCCAAGGAAAAAGCGGTGTTTATTACCCGTATGCGCAAGGAACGTATTTCGAACCGCAGGGTAGAACAGCTGATCTCCGGTGCAATGAAGGCTGCGGGGCTGAAGGGCTTTTCCACCCATAAGTTGCGCCATACTGCCGCTACGTTGATGTATCAGACCGGCAATGTGGATATCCTTACCCTCAAGCAGCTTCTGGGGCACAGCAGTGTGGGAACAACACAAATTTATACGCACCTGCAAGAATTTCAGGTGCGCTCTGCCATTGAGGAAAACCCGCTGGGCAAGGTACTACCCATCAAAGCTGCAAAAGCAAGCTTGGATACAACAGATGCAGCAGGGGAGACATCTGTTGAAAATGACCCGGCGGGAGAGGACGCTTCTGAGCCGTCCGGCCCTATGGCGGCCTTTGAGGGCGTTGCACAGGATGGCTTCCGGGCAGATATCTCGGCAATGTCCAACGATGAAATAGACGATTCATCGCGCGATACTTAAACCTGCACAAAACGTCTGAGACGATTCAAAGACCTATGGCGCGATCCGGCTTGACCGGATAACGTCATGGGTCTTTATAATTTACATTATAAGCAGTCAGCAGCAATACAGGAGCATCCATAGAAACGCGCAACGTAATGTCTACACAAAAACAAATGTTATAAAGCAAGCACCTAGATGCTTACTGGAATAAAATGAATTACAAATGAACCGATGCAGCAGCACATAACACAGGAAGCATCTGTAAGCATGAGACAAATAAAACCATAAAATATGATAAAAATTGCAGAATGTGCAGAACGGCTGAACTAAGCCCGAAAATGAGCCAGCTGAGGCTGAAACGCCAAAATTCCGGGAAATGGGCATTTTTCACTCCCCTAAGTTTCGCATAACGTGCATTATACGAAATATGTACAATTAAAAAGAGAAGCTGCCCTTCTCTCTTTCTGTCAGATTTTCGGCAGCTTCTGTGGACGCTTTTCTGTTTGCACACGGCCGCTTCTACGCCGCTGGACGTATTACCAGTATGTTCAAGCGTACAACTTATGCCTGCGGTAGCCGTTCCAGTGCGTTACAGGTCCTGTTATAAAAGCAGTATCGTTTCTTTTCCTTTGGTGATGCGATGTTCATTTCACCGGCAGCGGTTCTGTACCGAAGTATGCACAGATGGCTTCGTAATAAATGCGTGCTACTGCCTTGCAGCCCTGTTCACTGCCAAAATGCTCCACATCCTCATCGTTCGTCACAAAACACTGCTCTGCCAACACTGCCGGACAATCCACATCCTCCAGCAGCGTAAAGCTGCGCTCAGGCCGCACCTGCGTGTAGGTATTCTCCACCAGCTGCTTCTGGTCGTTTTCCAGATAATAAATGTAACGCACTCCCCCTCGCCCGCGCAGCCTTGCGCCGATGCTCTGCATTCCACCTGCCAGCAGTTTTGCAAAATAAAAACTTTCCTGATGCCATGTACGCCCGGGCACTGCCGGATAGCATTCAAACCCGGCTGCCGTAGAGCCATTGGCTGCGGAGTTGCCGTGGATAGACAGCAGCAGCTGCGGGCTTTGGGCGCTGGCTTCGGCTGCACGCTGGGCAGGCGTGGCGGTTGCATCAAAGCTTTCCCGGGTTTGCAGCGGGATGTAATTCGAATCCTCTTCTAACCATTGGAGCAGCGCAGCAGCCGTGGCTGCGGTGACCTGTTTTTCTTCGACCACTCCCCTTGCGCCCGGGTCACTGCCGCCATGTCCTGCGTCCACTGCCACACGGTACGGCGGGTCGCCCACCACAGGGCGAAAGTCCTCCGCTGAGACTGAGGCTGCGGATTCTGCGGGTGCATTCAGTTCCAGCGCCGCCTTCCATAAAAACAGGCCGAAACAGAGCATCAGTGCCGCAAAAACAAACAGCAAACCGTGTAAAAACCGGTTCCTCGTTTTGCGGCGGTGCGTTTTACGTTTGCTATGTTTATTTACTGGTCTGCGCTGACTGGTTGGCATAAAGCTTTACTTCCTGTTCGTTTTACATTCCTATTTATATAATACGAGTATACTCGCCTTTTCCTTGCACTGCAACAAAAAAAGACTGCCAATTTTTCAAAAGGCAGTCCTTACTGGATTATTTCAGCTCTACAACCGTCACGCCGCTCTCACCTTCGCCGTAACGACCAAGACGGAAGCTTTTTACCATGCGGTTGCCGCGCAGATGCTTATGAATGGCGGTGCGCAGCGCACCGGTGCCGTTGCCGTGGATCAGATAGATCACCGTCTGTCCGTTCAGGATGGCGCGGTCGATAAAGGAGTCCACCTCCGACAGCGCCTCATCCACCGTCAGCCCCAGCAGTTTGCACTCCATTTTGGCGGTGCGCTGTACGCGCTCTACCCTGCCGTTGGGACGGTTGGTATCGCCGGTCAGGCGAGAATAACGCTGCTGCGCCTTTGTCTTAGTCTTAGGTGCAGTGGGTTCTTTTACCAGCTTTTCCGGCTGCTTCAAGCCCTTGAGGGGCACCTTAGTCTTGATGATACCGGCACGCACCAGCACATCGCCGTTTTTATCAGGCAGCGCCAGAACGGTGGCCAGCTGGTTCAGTTCTGCAATGCAGACCTCCTGTCCCACTTTTACCTCCTTCAGCGGCACAAACTCCTTGACGGGGTTATGCACCACCTCCGTACCGGCAAACAGCTTTTCGGTCTCCTTTTTGGCAATTTCGCGGGCACGCTGCGCCTTCTGCTGGGCGCTCATGCGCTCGTCCTTTTGCAGCTGGCGCAGTTCATCGGTCAGTGCGTAGGCCTGCGTTTCCACCTGCTGTGCCAGCGTGCGCGCCTTGGCACGGGCGGCTTCCAATTCATTCTCGCCCTGCTGGATCAACTCATCCCGTTTTTTGCGGGCGGCTTCCAGCTGATGGGAAGCTTCGTTGCGCAGCTGCTCCACTTCGTTCTGGCTTTCCTTCAGCTGCAACTTCAGGTCGTCCAGCTGACCCAGAACCGCATCCAGACGCTTATCCTCAGCAGACAGATGCTGCTGAGCCGCTTCAATGACGCGGCTGGGGATGCCCAGCTTTTCGCTGATCAGGAATGCGTTGGATTTGCCCGGTACGCCCACGCTCAGCTTATAGGTGGGACGCAGGGTCTCCAGATCAAACTCGCAACTGGCGTTGACCACACCCTTAGTCTCCAGTGCAAAAACCTTCAGTTCCGCATAGTGGGTGGTCGCCATCAGCAGCACACCACGGCGGCGCAGCTCCTCAATGATGGCAACTGCCAGCGCGGCACCCTCAGCGGGGTCGGTACCGGCACCCAGCTCGTCCAGCAGCACAAGGGTGTGCGGCATAGCCAGTTCCAGAATACCGGTGATTTTTTTCATGTGGCCGGAGAAGGTGGAAAGGCTCTGCTCAATGCTCTGTTCGTCGCCGATATCCACCAGAAATTCATCAAACACACAGATCTCGCTGCGCTCGTCAGCAGGGATCAAAAAACCGCACTGTGCCATAGCGCACAGCAGACCGGCGGTTTTCAGGGTGACCGTCTTACCGCCGGTGTTCGGGCCGGTGATGATAAGGGAATCGTATTCCCCGCCCAGTGCAATATCCACAGGAACACACTTTTGCGGGTCGATCAGCGGGTGGCGGGCACGGATCAGATTAAAGGAAGAATCCGTCCGCACAGCGGGCTTGAAGGCCTTCAACTCCAGTGCAAGCCGCGCCTTTGCCAGCAGGATGTCGATTTCCAGCATGGCCTTGTAGCTGTACTGGAACTGCGGCTCAATGGCGGCCACCTGTGCGGTAAAGGCCACCAGAATGCGCTCGATCTCCTGTGCCTCCTGTGCGCGGTACTGCAGAATGCGGGCGTTTGCCTCCACCACAGCCTGCGGTTCCACGAACACCGTAGCACCCGTAGAGGATACATCGTGGATGATACCGCTCACCTCGCCGCGGTACTCGCTCTTGACCGGCACAACATACCGGCCGTTGCGCATGGAAACCACGCTTTCCTGCAAGTATTTAGAGGTATCCATATTGCGCACCATGCTTTCCAGCCGGTCGCGGATGCTGTTTTCGGTGGCGCGGATCTTTTTGCGCAGCTCTGCCAGCGTGCGGGAGGCGGTATCCGCCATGGCGTCCGGTGCCAGAATGGCGCTGGAGATCTGCTGCTCAAGGCCCGGCTCCGGTGCCAGCGCGTAAAACAGATCATCGGTCGGCAGCGCGTCATGCTCAGAGGAGCCGTACCAGCTGCTCAGGTGCTGAAAATTGCGCAGCGCACCGGCCACCATCAGCAGCTCGCCCATAGAAAGCACGCCGCCCTTTACGGCACGGGCGGCAAGCTGGCTGACCCCCTCTACCCCGCCAAAGCGCGGCGAGCCGTTTTTAATCAGCAGGGTGTTGATGGCGTCCGTCTGCTCCAGTGCGTAGCGCACCTCGTCCGGGTCGCACTGCGGCTCAATGGCCAGCAGCATAGCACGGGCTTCCTTGCATACGCAGCCCTCCGCTGCACGCGCAATGATCTTATCCAGTTCTAATGTTTTTAAGTAGCTTGTTTCCATACTGTTCCTTTTTGGTCAGGGCAGCACGCTTTTCAAAAAGGCATAGCTTTTCAGCGGCTTATCCAGATGCGTCAGAGCATAGTTTTCAGCCACTGCGGAAAGCTTTTCCAGACTGCCCACAGAGATCTTGAATGCAAATATTTTTTTGTCCTCTACCAAGCAGATGTGGCGCAGTGCAAACAGCGCAGCCTTGTCCAGATTGCAGTTCTTGCCTGCCTTTGCCGCACAGGACGCACAGAGCAGATGCCCTTCCTGTGCGTCCAGATAAAAGGCATCTCCTTCATCGTAGGTGCCACAGTCCCGGCAGCAGACAATCTGCGGCATAAAGCCGCACTCACTCATGGTGCGCAGCTCAAATACTGCCTTGATCACCCGCAGGTCGGTGCGGTGCTCGTTGATCATATACAGACTGTTCAGCACCAGACGCAGCTCCCGGGCTGCTTCCTCTCCGGTAGGCGAAAGCGCAGCGGCCAATTCGGTAAGATACATGGCAAGGCTTACCCCTTCAATGGAGGAGGAAATGCCATGGAAGATGTTCTGCACATCGGCTTCCCGCACGGTATACATATTGCGTCCGGGCACCAGTGTAAACTCCGAATAGCAGAACAGCCCGCAGGCACTGAACAGCTTGCTTTTCAGCCGCAGGCTGTTTGCAGCCATTGCTGTGATCACGCCCAGTTTCGGGGTAAGAATCGTCAAAATGCGATCTGCTTCTCTATAACGGGTCTCCTTCAGTACCAGACCCATGGTCACGAATGGTTCCATCGTCCGTTTCTCCTGCCGGATGCTCGGCGGGCAGCTGCACCAGTTGTTTGTAATCGAGATAACGGAGAATGTTCCCCGTGCAGGCAAAGGCCTGCCAGCTTGCAGCAGCATCCATCTTCAGCACTCCTTCCCTTTTCTGTGCACAGGCTGCTTTTGTTATAGTGTCAGCCTGATTCTAGCACAGCATACAAGGGAAAACTGTCCTGCTTTGGCATCACTCAGCGGTTGGAGGAATTCTGCTTAAAGCCGAAGTTGTTCAGCAAAAACTCGTTATCCCGCCAGTCGGATTTCACCTTGACCCAGCACTGCAGATTGACCCGGCAGCCCAGAAACTCCTCGCAGTCGGCACGGGCAGCGCTGGCGATCTTTTTAAGCATGGCACCGCCCTTACCGATGACCATGCCCTTGTGGCTCTCCCGCTCGCAGTAGATGTTCACATCAATGTCGATCAGGTCTGTGCCCGGGCGCTCCTTGAAGCGCTCCACCACCACTGCAATACCGTGCGGGATTTCATCCCGCATAAAGAGCAGTGCCTTTTCGCGGATGACCTCGGCCACCAGCTCTTTTTCCGGCATATCGGTATAGGCATCATCGTCAAAGTAATGGGGACCTTCCACAGCGTAGCGGCTCAAAGCATCGAACAGTTCCTCGCTGCCTTCCTTGTTGCGCACACTGATGGTGTAGATCTCATCGAACACGCCCAGCGCCTTCAGCTCTGCCTTGCGGGTTTCCAAATCGGCAGGTTCTTTAACAAGGTCGGTCTTATTAATGACTGCAATGGCCGGGCCGCTGCGGTGCAGCGCCTCCACAAGTGCCATCTCAGATTCGTTCAGCGCGCCGTAAGGCTCGAACAGCATCATGGAAACATCCACATCCGCAATGGAATCGCTGGCGGTCTTATCCATGCGCTTTCCCAGCTTGTTGTGGGCTTTGTGCACACCGGGGGTGTCCAGCAGCACATATTGCAGCGGCCCCCGGGTGATCACGCCGGTAATGCGGGTGCGGGTGGTCTGAGGTTTAGAGGTGACGATAGCCACTTTCTCGCCGACCAAGAGGTTCGTCAGGCTGGATTTGCCCACGTTCGGCCGTCCGATGACAGCAACGAATACAGAGGAGGTGTCGTAATGCTCCTGAACGGGTGTTGTAGTACTCAAAGCGAACTCCTGTCTTGTTTTTATGTTCTGGGATATCATTCCGTATAGCTGACCGTGCGGGGCAGACCCAGCTGCAGCAGCACAGCCTCTTCTTTTTCGCGCATACGCATGGCCTCCAGACCGCCGTTTTCGTGGTCGTAGCCCAGCAGATGCAGCATGGAGTGTACGGTCAGAAAGGCTACCTCCCGCTGCAGCGGATGCCCATACAGATTCGCCTGCTCCATGGCGCGCTCCATGCTGATAACGATATCGCCCAGCATCATGCAGCCGTTGTTCTCGTCGATATCATACTTGCCGTTCTCACCCAGAGGAAAGCTCAGCACATCAGTAGGCATGGGCTTGTTGCGGTACTGGTTGTTCAGCTCGGCAATGGCAGCGTTGTCCACAAAGGTAACGCTGATCTCGGCGGGACGGTCGAAATGCTCATATTCCAGCACGGCATTGCAGGCCCGGCGGATCAGAATGCGGAGCCCGGAGGGCACCTTGACAGCTTTCTGGGAGTTGGTGATCAAAACTTTATTGGACATATCGGTCCACTCCTTTCAGGGATTTATTTAAAATTCTTATTGTTTTCTTTATTTTCCGCATCGGCAGCCGGATGTGCGGCACGCTCGTAAGCCTTTACGATCTCCTGCACCAACCGGTGACGCACAACGTCTTTATCGGTAAAGCAGCATTGTGCAATGCCGTTCACATCCTTCAGCACCTTCAGCGCGTCCACCAGACCGCTGCGGGTGCTGCCCGGTAGATCGATCTGGGTCACATCGCCGGTAACGACCACCTTAGAGCCTACGCCCATACGGGTAAGGAACATTTTCATCTGCTCCGGGGTAGTGTTCTGCGCCTCGTCCAGAATGATAAAGGAATCATCCAGTGTGCGCCCGCGCATATAAGCCAGCGGGGCGACCTCAATGATCTGCTTTTCCACCAGACGCTCGTAGGTCTCTGCGCCCAGCATATCAAACAGGCCGTCGTACAGCGGCCGCAGATAGGGGTCTACCTTCTGCTGCAGGTCACCGGGCAGAAAGCCAAGCTTCTCGCCCGCTTCCACCGCCGGGCGGGTCAAGATAATGCGGGATACTTCCTTGGCCTTAAAGGCTTTCACCGCCATGGCAACGGCCAGATAGGTCTTGCCGGTACCCGCCGGGCCGACACCGAAGGTAATGGCATTGGAGCGGATGGCGCTCAGGTATTCCTTCTGTCCCAGCGTTTTGGGGCGGATCGGGCGTCCCTTGACCGTGACGGTAACAAAGTCCTCGGTCAGCTCCTTTACCCGCTTCTCTGCGCCATCATGCGCCAGACTGATGCAGTAGTGCACAGTCTGATCTTCCAGCGGGGTGCGGTTCTCGATCAGAAGAAGCATTCCCTCCACGGCGCGGTTCGCTGCCGCCACATTGGCAGGCTCGCCGGAAATGCGAAGCTGTGTGCCGCGGCAGACAGCGGTAACAGAAAACTCTTTTTCCAATAAGCGAATATTCCGGTCACAGTTGCCAAAAACAGCCGCTGCGATCTCTACACTATCCAATTCAATACACTTTTCCGCCATGGAGCTCCTCCCGAATTGCAGAATTTGATGACTATATTGTACCACCAAAATCTTCAGAAGAAAACTATGAAAAGTGCACAAAATATTTTCCCGCGTTCCATCGGTTTTTCCATACGAACCGTGTTTTAAAGCTTTTTGATGACTTTTTTCAGAAAACGCTTGACAAAGTATATCGGGAGACGATATACTTTAAGCGCAATATATCGGCTAACGATATAAAGACGTCCGATAGAATCCATGGAGTGTTTCAGTATGGAAAACCTTGCACTGACCGAATCGACCTATTATATCCTGTTGTCTCTTTACCATCCGCAGCACGGTTATGGCATCATGCAGCAGACGGAGCAGCTTTCCGGGGGCAGAGTTCATCTTGCCGCCGGGACGCTGTACGGCGCATTGACCTCCCTGTGTGAAAAAGGCTGGATCCGTCCCCTGCCCGCTGAGAGCGGCAGCCGCAAAAAGGAATACCAGCTTACCGCAGAGGGCGTACAGATTTTAAAGCACGAGCTTGCCCGCTTGCAGCAGCTTGTGGCAAATGGTGAGAGCATCCTAAAGGAGGAAGCCTTATGAAGGAAAAGAAAACCGTTTTCAAGCTTTTCTTTGTGTGGGATTTTGAAAAAGAAGAGCGCTGGCTGAACGAGATGGCACAGGAGGGCTGGGTACTGGACAATACCGGGTTTTCCTTTTATACTTTTGTGCGCTGTGAACCGGGCGAGTATATCATCCGCTTGGAGATGAACCCCAGCAGTGATTACCGCGCCTTTGTAAAGGAACTGGGTGCAGAATATATCGGCGGCTGCGTCAACTGGGTGTACTTCCGTCGGAAAGCGGAGCTTGGCAGCTTTGAGCTGCTCTCAGATATCGACTCCCGTCTGACGCATCTGAGCCGCATCAATCGGATGCTTTCCCTGATCTGTCTGGCAAACCTGATCTTGGGCATAACGAACTCTTTGAATCAGGCTCGCTACGGCTGGCTGAACCTGTTGTGCGCAGCAATGCTCTCCTATGCACTGGGGCGTATCCATGGCATGAAAGCAGCGCTGGAAAAGGAACGCAGTTTGCACGAATGATTTGTCAATCCCTTCTTCGCCACAACTGCAGAGAAAAAAGCGGCGTATCTTTGGACAAAAAGACCATAGCAAACTTTTCTCCATCGTGATACAATAGCAAGCGTTGTGTGCCGCCGCCTGGCGGCCGTTTGGACTGCTTGAACACAAAGGAGAAGGAACCATGGAACAGCTTTTTCTGATGCCCGGTGAAGAACGATACGAGCGCTTCAAGGATGGCAACGGTGTTCCTAAGGTACACTACTCCTACCGCTCTATGCGCGGTGCCTTCTTCGACTGCGAGAGCCGCAGCTTAGAGGAAGCCCAGCGTCTGTGCGAAAACTGGCTTGTGGGGCAGGATCGCTGCTACCGCAATTAACATAAAACCATACCCCCCCTGCCGTATTTGCACCCTTTTTTGCAAAACGGCAGGGGGTATTTTTGTTATATAGGCTTTACTGCCACACCTGCGCACAGACAAGTTCCAATACACTACCGGCGATGCAACGGGATTTATCCGAGATCAGGAAGCAGTTGGAAAGCTCCTCCCGCCGGGGGTCGATATCCGCGATCTTAAAGCCCGGCGTAACCGGATAGCCGCTGCGCAGCAATCCGCGCAGAATGCCGGGAATCTGTGTTGTAACCGGAATCTCTGCCCCCTCCGGGGTGCGGATGGTGGCAATGGTCTCGCCCTTCTCCACAAAATCACCGATTTTACGCACATTCATAAAAACACCGGCGGCCTGTGCATGGATCACCCGCTCTGCACCGTACCCGCCAATGACGCCGGGAATGCCGGTATTGGGGATAGCGCTCCCCTCCCGGATGATTCGGCCAAGCCGGTGGCCGCGCTTGGTTTCTACCACGGCATCTACGTCCTGCCCGGCTACAAAGCCGGGGCCAAGGGCAATAGTCAACGGTGCCATATCCCGGCTGGTGCCAAGGTTGCGCTTGGCCAGAATGGCATCCACTACGACCTCCGGCTTTGCCCGGGCAATACAGGCTCCTTCCGGGTCAACGAGCACCGGAACAGCGCCCTGCACCCAGACGGACTGTGCCTGCTCCAACGCTTCAATGCGGACGGCGCGCAGACCCTCAACAGTGGCTTCGCCTTCATACACTGCTTCACACAGGGCCACCTGACGGCGGATGGCTGCGGGCCGTGTTGTTTCCAATACCAGTACTCGCAGCCCGGCGCTCCACAACCGGTGGATGGTACCGGTGGCAAGGTCGCCGCCGCCGCGCACGATAATTAGGGCGTCCTTTTTCATCTCGTTTCCTCCCCGGGGCAAAGTGTCTGCAACAGCACCTCCATGGAGCCGCCGCAGGCAGCAATGGCTGCGGCCTCGTTTTTGCCGTCAGCCGAAAGCTGCAGGCATTGCAGGGCGGGCACAGCCTGTGCTAACAGCTTCTGAGCCGCCTGTACCGTGTAATGCTCCATAATGCCGCCGCCCACACTGCCCACTATACTGCCATCGGGTAGAATGAGCATCTTTGCGCCCACATCCCGCGGGGTGGAGCCGTGCCGCGCAATAATAGTAGCCAGTACCGCCGGGGTATGGGCTTTTTCTGCCTGCACCATCGCATCCAGCAATGCGACGGGATAGCCCTCGGTCTGGGGGCGGGCATTTTTGACCTGCACGATCTGCGCCAGAATGGAAAGCGCGATCTCCGCAGCCGTCTGTGCACCAATGGCAAGGCCGATGGGTGCGCAGAGTGTATCGATCCGCTGGCTGTCCAGACCGTTCTCCAACAGCTGACGGCGCACCAATGCGGCACGGCCTCGGCTGCCCATCATGCCCACATAGGCCGCAGGCTTTTGCAGAATCCGGGTAAGGCAGTCCAGATCAAAGACGTGGGAGCGGGTCAGCACCGCAAAATAGGTCTCCGCCCCGCCGGGCACACCCTGAAGCGCCTGCGCAAAGGGAGCGCAGAGCACGGTATCCGCTCCGGCGGCGCGCAGCTGCTGAGCAAATTCCTCCCGATCATCTATGGCAAGCACTGGTATGCCGAGAAGCTTTGCCTGCTTTACAAGGGCAGCAGCAACATGACCGCCGCCGCAGACCACCAGCTGCGGCACCGCACCAAAGCGCTCAGCAAATACCCGCTGACCTTCCAGTGTAAGAAAGCCCGTAGCGGTACAGGCCTGCAGGACGGCAAGCTGACGCTGCAAAAGTTCGGCACTCTGGGTCTGCCACAGGGCGTCTCCGTCCCGCAGCAGCAGCTGACTGCCTGCCTCTGCGCCTTCCAGCACGGTAGCCAGCGTATAGCTGCCGGTCTGGTTTGTACTTTGCAGAACGTCTGCAAGCGTTTGTCTGTTCATTGGTGTTTCTCTCCCTTAATTATTGCTCCACAGGTGTTACCTTATCAAACTGTGTCTGATCCAGTTCTGCCTGCCAGCTTTGCCAGTCCTCCGGCAGCATACGCCATGCAAGCCCGCACCCTGCCGAGATCTCACGCGGCAGCGGGATCAGCCGCCCGGGCACCTGCCGGGCATTGCATTGCTTTTCCCACTCCATAGCTTCTAAAGTAGTGCGGAAGGAAAGCACGATATAGCTTCGTTTTACTCGCATAAAATCTCCCGCGCAAGTGCGCAAACTGCCTGCGCTGCCTGCTGTACCTCCTGCTCCGTATTGAAATGGGAAAAGCTGAACCGTACCACGCCCTGCTCGGCCGTGCCAAGGGCCTTGTGCATCAGCGGAGCACAGTGCGCTCCGGCACGCACGCAGATGCCATAGTCCTCCCACAAAATATCTGCCACCCGGGCAGAATCCTCCTGTCCGATGTTCAGCGCTACAATGGGCGCACGAGGCCGCATGGTCATATCACCATACACCGTTACGCCCGGCGCAGTACGCACCTGCTCATAAAACAGGTGGGCAAGGGCGTTTTCCCGGTCGGCAAGGCTTTCTACGCCCTGCTCCAGCAGCCAGCGCACCCCGGCGCAAAGCCCCGCAAGGCCGTGCACGTTCAGTGTGCCAGCCTCCAGTGCGGTGGGCATCTGCAAAGGGTGCGTTTCATCAAAGCTGTGCACGCCGCTGCCACCAACAAGGAGCGGCGCAACGCGCAGGCCGGGGCGCACGTAAGCTCCGCCGGTGCCCTGCGGCCCCAGAAGTGCCTTGTGGCCGGTAAAGCAGAGGGCATCTATACCCAGCCGCTGCACATCAATGGGCTGTGCTCCGGCAGTCTGGGCAGCATCTACGATGAACAGCAGACCGTGCCGGTGGGCAAAGTCCGCTGCGCGGGCAAGGTCGGTTCCGTTGCCGGTCACATTGGAAGCCCCTGTCACCACCAGTGCCCGGGTCGTGGGACGTAGCAGCGCTTCCCACTGGTCGTAGCAAAGCCGTGCAGCGTTATCCACCCCGGTAAAGGAAACCCCTACTCCCTGCGCCCGCAGCCGGTACAGCGGACGCAGAACAGAATTATGCTCGCATACCGTTGTGATGACATGGTCGCCCGGATGCAGCACGCCGTTCAGTACTGTGTTCAGCGCCATGGTTGCATTGGCGGCAAAAACAATGCAGGAAGGGTCTGGCGCATGGAAAAGTTCTGCCAGCGCCAGACGGGTGTCCAGTACGATCCGTGCGGCGTGAAGAGTAGGCTCATGGGCACCGCGCCCGGGGTTGCCTGCCGTGTGCAGCGCCTCCAGAATAGCCTGTTCCACCTGCGGTGGTTTATGCAGAGTGGTGGCCGCGTTATCCAGATAGATCACGGTTTTACCACGTTTCCGGCCTGCGTCAGCTTTTCGGCAATGGTGTACATATTGGTCACGCTGCCCACAGCCAGCTTCTCGGTAAGGCCGTAAAAGTTCAGACAGGTACCGCAGGTCAGGATCTCTACGCCCTGTGCTTCCAGCGCCTTGAGATCTTCCAGCATGGCAGAGCCTTCACAGGTTAGCGCTGCGCCGCCGTTATAGAACAGAATGGTCTTAGGCAGCTTATCCTGCTGGGTCAGCGCAAATACAAAGGCCTTGAGCAGGGTCTTGCCCAGTTCCTCGCTGCCATCGCCCATAACGGCAGCGGAAATAGCCACCACCGTATCAGTGCGGGCATCGGGGGTGCAGACAGGAGCATCTTCTGCTGGGGCGCTTACTGCTTCGCCCAGCGTGAACAGCACACGGTATTTGCGCTCTTCCAGCTTTTCAGCGCTGTACTGATAACCCTTTTGCTGTGCCATCTTGGTCAGGTTTTGCACAGCGATCTCGTTGTCCACCAGTACCTCCACCTGTCCCGCGCCCTGCAGCTCGGAAATGGCCTTTTTCGCTTTGACGACAGGCAGCGGGCAGGCATCGCCCAGTGCATCCACTTTGATAAATTCAGCCATGCTGATTACTCCTCTCATTTGTCTGTTACGGTGATCTCAATTTCCTGCTTGGGCAGGATCTCTCCCACGATGCTCGCGGGCAGACCTGCGGCGCGCAGTTCCTGTTCCAATGTTGCTGCATCTGCCGGGTCTACTGCAAATAGCAGCCCGCCGGAGGTCTGCGGGTCGAACAGGACTTCCTCCATGGCGAAGCTTACGTTTTTAAACCGGACGAACGGCCCGGTATGGTTGCGGTTGCGCTGCCCGGCGGCGGTGTACAAAAACGCATCAGCTGCCTTTTCTGCGCCCGGCAGCACTGGCACGGCATTTGCATGGATGACGCAGGAAAGTTTGCCGCCCATCATTTCATGCAGATGGCCGAGAAAGCTGAAGCCGGTCACATCCGTAGCGGCATGGACGCGGTATTTGCGGCTGATCTCTGCCGCCGTTTTGTTCAGAGTGGTCATGGAGCGAATGGCGGCTTCCATCTCCTCCGGGGCGGCTTCGCCCACACGGTTTGCCGTGCACAGCAGCCCCACACCCAAAGCCTTGGTCAATACCAGCTTGTCGCCGGGAATACCGGTGTCGTTCGTATACATCCGGTGCGGGTCAACAAGGCCGGTCACGGAAAGGCCGTATTTCACCCCGCTGTCTGCAATGGAGTGTCCGCCTGCAAGGCTGCCGCCGGCTTCTGCCACCTTTTCAGCACCGCCGCGCAAAATCTCGCCCAGCACATTCAAGTCCATATCCTCCGGAAAACAGACCAGATTTAAGGCAGTTTTTACCTCGCCGCCCATGGCGTAGACATCGCTCAGGGCGTTTGTGGCTGCAATCTGCCCAAAGGTATAGGGGTCGTCCACCATCGGCGGAAAAAAGTCCACAGTCTGCACCAGTGCAATGTTGTCCGTAATGCGGTAGACTGCGGCATCATCCCGGCTGTCATAGCCGACCAGAAGATCCGGGTCTTTTTCGCCCCGGGGCAGCTTTTCCAGAATACGGCTCAGCACCCCGGCACCCAGCTTTGCGGTGCAGCCGCCGCCGGTACAGAACACGATCTTATCTTCCTTGCTCATGCACGTTCTTCCTCTTCAAAATGCGTCAGCACGCACAGTATGCCCTGCTGACGCAAAAGCTGTTGTATCTGTATGCCCTGCTGATGCAATTCCGGCGTATCGGCCTGATTGAGCACGGCGTAAAACTGCCGGTCACCCACCGCCTTGCGGCCGCCCTGCGCGCTTGCAAACAGCTGTGCCAGCACAGACGGTGTAAGAGGTGCATCCGGCGCAGCCGCTAAAAACTGCGGACGGATGGTATCGTAGCGGAAGCAGACCTCCCGCAAGGGCCTATCCAGCGCCGAAAGCCCTGCCAGCGCCAAAACGATATCGCTTTGGGGCAGCAGCACCGGCTCGTGCGCCGCCGGGACCTTGCAGGGGTAGTGCTTTGCCCCGTCTGCCTCAATGAATACCGCATCTGCCTGTGCCATCCGGCGCAAAAGCTGCGGCGGCGGCAAAGTCAGCTTTCCGTTTTCTGCCGGGGTTCCGATTACTGCATAGTGACCCGCTTGCCATAAGGCGGTAAGCGCTGCGTCATCCGGTGCATAGCAGGCTGCCGGTTGCCGGATGTGGGTGGTCGTAGCCACAAGCACCTGCCATCCCTTGCGGGCACAGTGGTCTGCCATGGCATACAGCAGGGTCGTTTTTCCCCCGCCGCCTACCAGAGAAACGATATGCCCTTTCTCTGCCAGAAACGGAAGCTCTTTTTCGTTCAGCATCTGCTATTACTGCTTGGCTGCAACTGCCATTGCGATCTGCTCCGGGGTAATGGGCAGCTCGTAGAAGCGGGTGCCGATGGCGTTGTAGATGGCGTCCGAGATTGCGGGCAGCGGCGTATTGATGACCACCTCACCGATGGACTTTGCGCCAAAGGGGCCGTTGGGCTCATAGCTATTCTCAAACTCCACATGGATATGCCCGATATCGTTGCGGGCAGGGATCTTGTACTGGAACAGAGAGTTCTCCTCCGGGTATCCGTTTCTGTCGTAGGTGATGTTCTCGGTCAGGGTCATACCGATGCCCTGCAAAATACCGCCCTCTGCCTGCACACGGGTCAGGTTGGGGTTGATGGGGGTGCCGCAGTCCACGCAGGCGTCAAATTCCAGCACCTTCACCTCGCCGGTCTCGGTATCCACCTCTACCTCGGCAGCGCCCACCATATACGGAGGCGGCGACAAAGGCGAGGTATGGGTCTCGGTAAATTCCAGCGGGATCTTATGGCCAAACTGAGAAGCAAAGGCGATCTCGGACAGGGTCTTTTGGCGGGTGGGGTCAGCGCTTTCAAACACGACTTTGCCATCAAACTCCACAGCATCCGCCGGGCATTCCAGCAGCTCTGCGCCCAACTTGCAGATCTGTTCCCGCAGCTTCATGGCGCACTTTTCGGTAGCCTTACCGGTGACATAGGTGGTGCTGGAGGCGTAGGAGCCGGAATCGTAAGGGGAAGAATCCGTATCCGCACCAAAGACGGTAATATTATCCAGCGGGCAGTCCAGAACCTCGGCAGCGATCTGCGCCAGCGTAGTATCGCAGCCGGTGCCCATATCGGCAGCACCAATCATAAGGGTATAAAAGCCGTCATCGTTCAGTTTGAGGGTAGCACTGCCCACGTCCATGCCGGAAATGCCGGAGCCTTGCATGGCCATACCCATGCCTACGGCACGGATCTTGCCGTTGCCCACATCCCGGGCGGGGTACTTGTGCTCCCAGTCGATCATCTCGCGCACCTTAAGCACGCACCGGTCCAGCGCGCAGCTGGTATTTACCGCGCCGTAGTAGGCGGGCATCACATCGCCCTCCTGTACGGTATTCTTCAGGCGCAGTGCAATGGGGTCCATGTTCAGCTTGTGCGCCAGCTCGTTCACGGCAGATTCCACCGCAAACAGACCCTGTGTAGCACCATAGCCGCGGTATGCACCGGCAGACATGTGGTTGGTGTACACCACATCGCTGACAAAACGGAATGCCTCGGCCTTGCCGTACAGCGGAATGGACTTATGACCGGACAGGCCCACGGTAGTGGGGCCGTGCTCGCCGTAAGCACCGGTGTTGGACAGGGTGTACAGGTCAATGCCCTTCACGATGCCGTCCTTGGTAGCGCCCAGACGGACGTGCATCTCCATCTCGTGGCGCGGCGAGGAAGCCGTCTGGCTTTCCACACGGCTGAAGATGAGCTTGGAGGGCTTTTTGGTCATCCAAGTCACAAAAGCCGGGTACACCTCGCTGACCGCGGTCTGCTTAGCGCCAAAGCCGCCGCCGATGCGGGGCTTGGAGACACGCACCATGGACTTGGGAATGTGCAGTGCATTGGCAATGTTGCGGCGGGCGTGGAACACGATCTGGGTAGAGCTGAGCACATTCAGCCGCCCATAAGTATCAATGGAGCAATAGGTGCGGAAGGTCTCCATCATAGCCTGCTGGCAGGCCTTGGTGTGGTACACATGGTCGATGACCACATCGCACCCGGCCAGCACAGCGTCGATATCACCGTTGCCGCATTCATCATGTGCGCAGAGGTTGCGCTTGTTGTCGGCGCCCACGGGAGCAAGGCTTTCCCAGTTATCCTCCGGGTGCACAAGGATAGGATTATCCTTTGCGGTGTGGAAATCCAGCACGGCTTCCAGCACCTCATAATCCACTTTAATGAGCTTGAGTGCCTTGTCCACGCACTTTTCATCCTTACCGGCTACGATGGCCACCACGTCTCCCACAAAGCGGACGTGGCGATCGATCAGCAGACGGTCGTAGGGGCTGGCCTCCGGGTAGGTCTGGCCGGCCTGCGTATAACGGCGAGCATCCTGCGGCACATCCTCCCAGGTAAAGACAGCCTCGATGCCGGGCACTTTTTTGGCAACAGCGGTGTTGATGCTGCGGACGATGGCGTTTGCATGGGGCGAGCGCAGCAGCTTGACGATCAGGCAGTCCTGCGGGATGATATCATCCATATAGACAGGCTGGCCGGTGACCAGCTGCATCGCGTCTTTTTTGCGGAACGGTTTGTTGACGGTTTTCACTGTACGCCCTCCTTCTGCTTTTTCCATGCCAGAAAGCTCATAATGCCGCGCAGCTGGCCTTCGTAGCCGGAGCAACGGCACAGGTTTCCGGCAAGGTATTCCTTCACCTGCTCTTCGGTGGGGTACGGCTGCTCCCGGAATAAAGCCAGCGCATTCATAATAAAGCCCGGGTTGCAGAAGCCGCACTGCTCTGCACCCTGATCTGCGATAAAGGCACCGAACTCGGCAGCTTCCTCCTGCAAACCCTCCAGCGTGGTGATCTTGTGCCCATCGGCACGGGCTGCCAGCACGGAGCAGGACAGCACAGGCTTATCGTCCATAAACACGGTGCACAGACCGCAGTTGGAAGTTTCGCAGCCGCGCTTGACGCTCTTGCAGCCGTGTGCACGGACAAAATCGATCAAAAGCATATCCGGGGCGATCTCCTCGGACACCTGGATGCCGTTCAAGGTAAGTGTGATCTGCATTTACTTTTCCTCCTGCATTTTACGCTGTTCCAGCTCCAGCACTGCGCGCTTTGTCAGCACGCCTGCCAGATGCCTGCGGTATTCGGCGCTGCCGCGCATATTAGAGCCGGTAACGATCTGCGCCTTTATGCCTTCGGCAAACTGCGCGGCAAGCTGTTCTCCCGCAAGGGCAGGCTCTGCCGGGAGTTCGAACCGCACGGCGCGCAGCGGACGCGCACCAATGACGATGCGGTAATCTCCGGTTTCCATCCGGGCGGCGGCACAGGTCAGCACCGGGATATCGGTCTGGCTGTTGCGCACCGACTGGTAATAAATCTGCATCGGTGTCTTTTTTACAATCAGCCGCACCAGAATGTCCCGGTCGTAGGGGCGCTGTGCATATTCCTGCAGCGGCAGGATGCCGCCCTTGTACAGCTCTACATCACAATCCATGGCAAGGAACATGGTCAGCACGTCCGAAAAGCCGAACCGGCTGTAAATGCTGCCGCCCACAGTTGCCAGATTGCGCAGCTGCACGCCCACGATATGGCGCACGGCCTCCCGCATAGCGCCGTGGGTGTAGGCTGCAAGCCCCTGGTGCTGTTCCAGCTGGCGTAGGGTGACCATAGCGCCGATGGAAAAGCCCTCTTCGGTCTCCTCAATGGTATCCAGCCCCAGACCGGAAAGGTCAATGGCGGTGCCGACATTGATGGTTTCCATCTTCAACCAGATCATGCCGCCCAAAATGCGGTTTGGTTTTTTCTGGTTCAGCTGCCACGCTTCCTCCAGACTTTCTGCCCGCTTGTATTCTCGGATCGTCATCATGTGCAGTACCTCTCTTTTCTATCGCTGCGATATCTCTGCTTTTATTTTAGCACAGCTTTCGATATAATACTATTATAAAATGCTGCTGAAGGGGTGTTTTTGTATGAAGAAGTCGCTTACGGTCGGCTGTGTGATCATGGCCTCCGGGCTGAGCCGCCGGTTTGGCACAAACAAGCTACTGGCAGATTTTTGCGGGCAACCCATGCTCTGCCGTGCTTTTGACGCTACCGCCACACCCGGTATCGCTGCCCGCATCGTGGTGACCCGCTCGGAGGAGGTGCAGGCACTGTGCAGGGCGCAGGGCGTCCCGGTGCTGCTTCACAGCCTGCCCGGCCGCAACGATACCGTTCGGCTGGGTCTTTCGGCGCTGCTGGAGCAGCTGCCGGAGCTTAGCGGTTGTATGTTTCTGCCCGGGGATCAGCCCCTGCTGCGCCGGGAGACGGTAGAAGCTATGACCGCTCTTTTCTGCCGTGAGCAGCCCTCCCCGGCAGAATGGCAAAAAGAAACAGAACGGGAGATCTTCCGTCTGGGAGCCGTGGCCGAAAACGACCCGGCGCCTCTTGTTGGAAGTCCCGTTCTGTTTGGAAGCAGTTTCTTTCCGGAACTGCTCACCCTGCCGGAAAATAAAGGCGGCAACGTGCTGCTTAAAAAGTATCCTGCGCAGGTGCGCACGGTTTACATTGCGGACAGCGCAGAGCTGATGGATGCAGACACCCCGGAGGTGTTGCAGCAGCTGGAAGCCCTTGCCCGGCAAAAAAGTTAAAATTTATTCTGCCATATCGTTCTTGGGCAGCAGCACGTTCAGCAGAATTGCCACAAAGGCGGCCGGAACAATGCCGGACTCGCCGCAGATCAGCTGGAGGGCCTGCGGAGCCTGTGCCAGAATGCCGCTGTTGGCACCCATGCCATAGCCCACGCCCAGTGCCACAGACACGATGGTCAGGTGGCGCGGAGTCATCTTTTCCTTGGTGATCAGCTGGATGCCGCTGACCACGATGGAAGAGAACATCATAACGGCAGCACCGCCCAGAACGGCCTGCGGCATGATGGAAATCAGCGCGCCCAGCTTGGGAATCAGGCCGCAGAGGATCAGGAACACGGCACCGGAGGCCAGTGCCATACGGTTGACCACCTTAGTCATGGCCACCAGACCCACGTTCTGGCTAAAGGAGGTGTTGGGCAGCACGCCGAACAGTGCGGCAAAGGTAGAGCCGAGGCCATCGCAGATAACGCCGCCGGACAGCTCCTTATCAGAGGGCTCACGGTTCATGCCGCCCTCCATCACGCCGGAGATATCGCCCACAGTCTCCACTGCGGTAACGATGAACATGATCAGCACCGGCAGGATCGCACGGGCATCGAATACCACCTTGACCGGCATCAGCTTGGGTACTGCGAACCAGGAGGCCTGTGCCACCTTGTTCCAGTTGAGCACCCATGCCTTGGTGAACTCTACACCATCAGCAGTTACGCCGGTGGTGGGCAGCACCAGACCCATAATGAAAGCAACCACATAACCGGCCAGAATGCCGATGAGGATGGCAGAGGAGCTAAGGAAGCCGGTGGTCCAGTGTTTGAAGAACAGGATGACCACCAGCACGAACAATGCCAGAAGCAGGTTCTCCACAGAGCCGAAGTCCTTGGCCTTGTTGCCGCCGCCGAAGGAGTTGATGCCCACCGAGATCAGCGAAAGACCGATGGAAAGCACCACCGTGCCGGTGACCACCGGCGGGAAGAACCTGCGCAGCGGCTTCAGGAAGAAGCCCAGCACGCTTTCAAAAATACCGCCGATGATGGATGCGCCCATGATCGCGCCATAGGCCAGCACACCGCCGCCCATCGTGCCCACAACGCTGTTGAACACGCCGATAAAGCCGGAACTGGTACCCATAATGATAGGCACTGCGCCGCCCACGGGTCCGATGGTGAACAGCTGCACCAGCGTGACGATGCCTGCCACGAACATGGCGCTTTGCAGCAGGGTGACCTGCAGGTCTGCAAACTCACCGCCTGCAATGCCGCAGGCACTGGTGATGATCAGCAGCGGGGTCAGGTTGCCCACGAACATGGCGCAGACGTGCTGCAAGCCCAGCGGGATCGCCTGCCGCAGAGACATTTTGGCTTCAAACTGATAAGCCGCTTCTTCAAGCTTGACTTCCTTCAAAAAATCCACTCTCCTCAAGGTTTTAAAGGTTTATGCGGTTCGGATGCTTTGCAAAAAAGCGAAAATATTATAGCAAAATGCAGATAAGATGTAAAATAAGTATGACTTTTTATATGAAGAAATGCTGCATCCTTTAAGCGAACTTTTCTTCGGCAGACAAGCAAAAAAGCAGGACTTCCGCATGATTTGTCCAGCCCTTCCGGGTGGGCATCATACAGAATCCCCTGCTTTTTTCGTGCTTTTCTCTGTTTTTTGTGCGATACGGAAAAATTTTTGTTTCTGCAGTCAGAGCAGTCCATAATCCCGCAAACAGCGCGTCAGCCCTGCCTGTGTGGTGTCAAATACGATGCCCTGCGCCCGCAGCTTGCTGCAATCCATCGCAAGATTCCGTGCCCAGTCAGCTTCCTGAATATCGACCGTGATCCCCAGTGTCTCAGCAAACTGCCGGGCGGTCAGTACCATGTTTTCAGCGTTTTCACTGCCAAAGTTATAGACCCCGCCGGGCAGGGTCAGGGCAGCTTCCAGCAGTGCTACCGCCTGCCGGACATAGGTGATGCCCCGGAAGTCCCAGACAGAAAAGCGGACAGATTCTCCCCGCTGCGCCGCACGCAGAAGGTTCAGCGGCAGGTTGCCCCGGATGGGCAGCCGGTAGCCCGGCAGGTCGTACATCCATGTGGCGCGCAGCAATACGGCACCCGGGCAGAGCGCCTGCACCCGCTGCTCCATTTCCAGCTTGCCCTGCCCGTACACATTGGCAGGCTTTAACGGAATCGTTTCCGGCAGCGGGCCGGACTGCTCCACACCGGCATAGACCTGATCCGAACTGAAGGCCACCAGCTTTGCGCCGATCTCAGCTGCCGCCCGGGCAAGCCAGACCGGCAGTTCCACATTGGCGCGGTAAGCCTGCTCCGGGTGGCCGGCGCAGTAGCCAGTATCCGAAATGGCTGCAGTGTGCAGAATGACATCCGGGCGCTGCTGCAAAACAGCCTGCCGCACGGCATCCTCCCCTGCTGTTGCCAGAAAGCCTTTAGGAAAGGTGCACAGTTCGTAATGCCCCGCCCATTGCTGCATCACGCGGGAACCTACAAAGCCGCCTGCACCGGTTACAAGGATCTTCTTCATTTTGTTCTCCCGCAATAAGGCATCAGATAAAAAATTCCAGCACGAACACCACGGCACAGCAGCCTGCAGCCACCTGAAACAGGCTTGCGCCAAACCATGCGGCAGCAATGCCGACTACCAGTGCAACAGCACCTGCTGCCGGGCTCTGCGTTGCCTGAATGATGGCCGGAAAGGTCATCACAGCCAGCGTTACATAGGGCACATAGTACAAAAACGACTGGATGAAGCGGTTTTTGATCGGTTTGCGGATCAGCGTCAGCGGCAGGATGCGGATGGCATAGGACACCAGCGCCATGACCGCAATATAGATATAATTGTTATGCGTCATCTTCGTTTTCCTCCTGCCTGACCGGGAACAGCACCGCTGCTGCACCGGAGATCGCCACTGTCAAAAGGATGGTGCGGGTGCCTTCGGAGAGTGCCGAGATGCCCGGCAGATAGCTGCACAGAAAACTCAGCGCAAAGCTGATGACGACCAGCACCGCAACGATCCGATCCTTGCGGGCCGGCGGGATGATGATGGCCAGAAACATTCCGTAAAGTGCCACGCTCAGGGCGCTGACTACCCGCAGCGGCAGCAGGTTGCCCGCTATAATGCCCAGCGCCGTACCACAAGCCCAAGCCGGCGCTGCCAGCAGGATAGCGCCATAGGTATAGTACGGGTTCAGGTTGCCCGGGCGGGCGATAGTAATGCCGAACAGTTCGTCCGTGACATCATAGCCGATGAGCAGCCGATGCCAGAAGGGCGTTTCCGGAGCAAAGCGCTGTGCCAGTGCACAGCTCATCAGCAGATACCGCGCATTGGCGATTAAAGTAATGACCGCCACCTCAAAATAGGTGGCGTTTGCCATGATCAACGCAAATGCGGCATATTCTCCTGCGGAGGCATTGTTCAGCAGGCTGACAAGAAACCCCTGAAACGGCGTAAAACCCGCCTTGCGCGCCGCGATGCCCAACGAAAACGATACCGCAAAATAGCCCAGTGCAATGGGCACACCGTCCCGCATTCCGTCACAGAACACCTTGCGGCTGAACTGATCTGCCCTTCCTGTTTGGACGAGCTGCGGCTCCAAAAGCCTCTGCTTCGATTCCATAGTTGATACTTCCCCTTTCCTATTTTGCAAACAACAGAATCTATTATACTCCCCTGCAGGCAGAGAAGAAAGAGGTTTCGGACTTTTTTTGTGTAAAATGCTACGGTCAAAATGCTTAGAGTTTGCGCTGATATAGGAACCACTTTGAATGTTACGGCTTGTTTGATCGTGCTGGAAGATAAAAACACCCCGGAAGGTTTCGTTTTTGAAGGACCTTCTGGGGTGTTGGTGCTATAAGGGATTACTCGAGCTCGATAGTTGCAGGCGGCTTACCGGTGCAATCGTAGAACACGCGGTTGACGTGCTTGACTTCGTTGACGATGCGGCTGGTGACAGTGCCCAGAACATCCCACGGCATATCGTAGCTTTCTGCGGTCATGAAATCAGTAGTGGTCACAGCGCGCAGCGCAACGGCGTAATCGTAGGTGCGCTCGTCGCCCATAACGCCAACGCTGTGCATATTGGTCAGCGCAGCGTAATACTGGCTGATCTCCTTATCCAGACCGGCCTTGGCGATTTCTTCGCGCCAGATGGCGTCAGCGTCCTGCACGATAGTGACCTTCTCGGGGGTCACCTCGCCGATGATGCGGATGCCCAGACCGGGGCCGGGGAACGGCTGACGGCTGACCAGATACTCGGGCAGACCCAGCTCACGGCCGGCCTGACGGACTTCGTCTTTGAACAGGTTGCGCAGAGGCTCCACCAGCTCCTTGAAGTCCACGGTGTCGGGCAGACCGCCCACGTTGTGGTGGCTCTTGATGACGGTGGACTCTCCGCCCAGACCGCTCTCCACCACGTCGGGGTAGATGGTGCCCTGTGCAAGGAAGTCTACCTTGCCGATTTTTTTGGCCTCTTCCTCGAACACGCGGATGAACTCTTCGCCAATGATCTTGCGCTTGCGCTCCGGCTCGGTGACGCCCTTCAGCTTGCTGAAGTAGCGGTCGCGGGCATCCACACAGATGAAGTTGATGTCGAAGCCGTTGGCATTGCCCGGGCCAAAGACAGCGCAGACCTCTTCCTTTTCGTTCTTGCGCAGCAGACCGTGATCCACGAACACGCAGGTCAGCTGCTTGCCGATGGCCTTTGCCAGCATAGCGGCCAGCACGGAGGAATCCACGCCGCCGGACAGGGCGCACAGCACCTTGCCATCGCCGATGCGCTCGCGCAGAGCCTTGACGTTGTTCTCCACAAAGGAATCCATCTTCCAGTCGCCGGAGCAGCCGCAGACATTGTACACAAAGTTGCGCAGCATCTTCTTGCCCTCGGCGGTGTGCAGCACCTCCGGGTGGAACTGCACGGCGTACAGACCCTTTTCCGCATTTTCAACGGCTGCCACAGGGCAGTTTGCGGTGTGGGCGGTGATCTCAAAGCCGGGAGCAGCCTGCTCAATGTAGTCGTTGTGGCTCATCCAGCAGATGGTAGAGGGCTGCACATCGGTGAACAGCTTGCTCTCGGTATTCACGAACACCTCGGTCTTGCCGTACTCACGCTCGGGAGCGCGGCAGACATGACCGCCCAGCAGGTGCATCATCAGCTGGCTGCCGTAGCAGATGCCCAGCACAGGCACACCCCAGCTGAAGATCTCGGGGTCGATGGTGGGAGAGTCCTCCAAATAAACGCTGTTGGGGCCACCGGTGAAGATGATGCCCTTGGGATTCTTGGCCTTGATGACCGAAAGATCGGTTTTATAGGAATAGATCTCGCAGTAGACATTATTTTCTCGGACGCGGCGGGCAATCAGCTGATTGTACTGTCCGCCAAAGTCCAGCACGATGACAGTTTCATGCTGCATGATGTTTTCCTCCATTTTTAAGTGTGTTTTACAGATAATTTTAGTATAGCACATCTTACAAGAAAAAGCGACAGTTTTTGTGAAGTTTTCTGTCATTTCATTCTGCGGATCGGATGTCGCAGCACGGTTTTCAGCTTCTCCGGTGCGGTGCGGCGTGGATCTCCCAGATAGATCTCGTGATGGAAGCGTGTGTCTGAAAAATCCGGGCAATATCCCTGTTCCGCTGCAAACGCATCCAGCTGCCGCAGGGTCCCCGGCTCGGTGTCATAGGAGCCGATGTGCATACACTGCACGCACAGACCTTCATCATAGGTAAAAAATTCCACCTTAGAAAAGTTCTTTTTCTTTTTGGCCGTAGCTTCCTGCACCGCCCAGTCAAATTCGGCACGGGTGACAAATTCCGGCAGACGGATCATAGAGGTCCAGATAAAGGTCTCCTTGTTGGAAAAATCCACGCCCTCTGCACCGGGCTGATGCCACAGTCCCTCCAGCGGCGGAACAACATATTCGAAATAGCCATTCATTTTATGGCTGCCCTTATAGCTCATTTTAATGGTAAATGCCATGCCGTACAGCAGTTCCAGCGCTGCCTTGTATTCCCCTGCCGGGTCATTGGGGTCGCCCTTGCCTTGCCCTGCACCGCCACAAAATTCATCGCAGGGACGGTGATGATTTGCGGTTTCTTCGGCGGGAGGTAAAATTCTTTATATTCCTTCTTATAGTCAAATGGCATCCTTCTTTTCTCCTTCCAACAGCTCACGCTGTTTCTTTTTGCTAAAGCCGCCCAGCACAAGCCGATAAGATTTTTCCAGCATCTCCCGCAGCAATGCATCCGGCACATTTCCCTCTGCTTTTACGGAGTTCCAATGCACCTTATTCATATAATAGCCCGGAATGATATCTTCATACTGTCGGCGCAGAAAATCGCCCTCGGCGGGGTCCAGCTTGCAAGTAATATACACCGGCTTTCCCGTGGCATCATCCAGACAGACGGCTGCAAACATTTTGCCGCCGATGTGATACCTTATCCAGTTCCACTCTGCCTGTAAGTCTTTGGTAACGCCAGGCTTTTGAAGAAGCTCTGTGTCGATCCAGCTGTATTTCATGGCAGCACCTCCGTTTTTCTCAGTATAACTGATTTGGAGGCACTTGTAAACGAAAAGTTGTTGGTTTTTACTTATAATACGTCAATTCTGAAAAATCGGCAGCAAAAAGAGCCATCCGCTCAGAAAACCTGAGAGAATGGCTCTTGCATTAAATGTTATGATCAGATGGAAATGGTGTTGCACACGTCCACCAGCACGGGGTCAAGACTCTTGGTCATCTCCAAAGCCTCGTCCACGGGGTAGTCCACCAGCTTCTCGCCCTTCATGCCGACGATGCGGTTATACTTGCCCTGCTCCAACAGGCAGACAGCCTGATAACCCATGGCAGAAGCATTCACGCGGTCGCGCAGGGTGGGAGAACCGCCACGCTGCACATGACCCAGAATGGTTGCGCGGGAATCGATACCGGTACGTGCCTGGATCTCGTTGGCGATCTCCTGTGCATGACCCACGCCCTCGGCCACGATGATGATAAAGTGGCGCTTGCCGGTCTTTTGGGTCTCGGCGATCTTATCCAGAATGTCGCGCTGCATATCGAATTCCTTCTCGGGCAGCAGCACAGCCATAGCGCCGGAGGCGATGGCCACGTTCAGAGCGATGTAACCGGCGTTGCGGCCCATGACCTCGACCACACTGCAGCGGTCGTGGCTCTGGGTGGTGTCGCGCAGCTTGTCGATCATTTCCAGCGCGGTGTTCATGGCGGTATCGTAGCCGATGGTGTAATCGGTGCAGCCGATATCGTTATCAATGGTGCCGGGCAGGCCGATCATGGGGATGCCGCGGTGTGCCAGTGCGCGGGCACCGCGGTAGGAGCCGTCGCCGCCAATAACGACCAACGCATCAATGCCCAGCTCACGGCACTTTTCAGCGCCCTTATCCTGACCTTCCTTGGTCTTGAACTCCAGGCAGCGTGCCGTATACAGAATAGTGCCGCCAGCAGAGATGATGTTAGAAACGCTGCGCAGGTTCATTTCAAAGCACTCGCCGTTCAGCAGGCCGTTGTAGCCGCGCTGAATGCCGATCATACGGAAGCCCTTGTGCAGGCCGGTGCGTACCACAGCGCGCACAGCAGCGTTCATGCCGGGAGCATCACCACCGCTTGTAAGCACGCCAATCGTTTTGATTTGCTTTTCCATACGAGAGATTCCCTCCAATTTACAGTTCAGTTCTTCATTTACCCTTTTGCCTGTACCCTCTTCTTCCAGAAACAGGCCAGTTGCTTTGCAACAGCTTTGATTCGCCTTTAATGATTATAGCACACCATCCAGACAAATTTCAATAGGGTTTTGAGACTTTATACAATTCCATGCGGCGCAAAATAATGACGGTACATCGCATTATTTTTGCAATTTGTACCACTTGGAAAAATTGAAATCGTCCCATGCGGTGCCATTCGTGCACAAATATGTCATTTTGTTGCAACATTTTCTGCGCCCAGCAGCCGCTCCAGCTCTTTGAAGAAGAGCGGATGCCCGGAAGTGTACAGCCGGCGCGGTGCGGCCAGCTTCTGCTTGGTATCTTCCAGATACAGGATCACCGGAATATCGCCATCAAAGATCTCCAGCAGGTTCACCACTTTATCGTACTGGGGGCAGCTGCGGGACGGCAGACGGATGAATACCCGCCGGGCAGCTGTTTTGACGGGGTCCGGCCGGCCTTTATCCAAGCGGGTCGGGTCGTAGCTGTCAATGGGCAGAATGCTGTCTGCCAGCAGCTTGGAGGCTTCATCCTCCCGCACGGAAAGCCGGCCATCGATGACCACAACAGCGTTTTCCTGAATGGCATCCCGGAACCTGTCCAGCACCTTGGGGAACACGATCACCTCCATGGTGCCGGTCAGATCCTCTACACTGGTAAAGGCCATCATGCTGTTGGATTTTGTCGTCATCATGCGGTTTTTGACCACTGCACACACGATACGCACCTTTTCGCCGTCCTGCACATGGGCATCCTCGCCAGTGAGGTCTTTGATGGTGTGGGAGCCGATGCGGGCAGATTTTTCCCGGTAAGCGTCCAGCGGATGGCCGGACAGGTACAGGCCGCTGACCTCTTTTTCCTGCTGCAGCAGCTCGGCAGGGGTGTACTCTGCCAAGGGGCGGATCTCGTAGACGTCCTCCTGCGGGCTTTGCTGCACTTCCCCGCTCATCACGGAGAACAGATCCAACTGTCCTTCCAGATTGCGGCGAGAGTCGGTCTCGATACTCTTGAGGATGCCCTCTACCGCCTCCACCATGCTGTGACGGTTGGAGCCGAAGCAGTCAAAGGCACCGGCTTTGATCAGGCTTTCCACCGCACGGCGGTTCAACTCACTGCCGTGCATCCGCTTGCAGAAATCATAAAGGCTTGTGTAGGGCTTTTCCTTACGCTCGGTGACTGCGTTTTCGATGAGGTTGCGGCCTACGTTTTTCACGGCGTTCAGCCCAAAACGGATCTGACCGTTATCATCGGCGGTAAAGCCGCCGTTGGAAATATTTACATCCGGCGGCAGCACCTTGATGCCCAAACGGGCGCACTCGCCGGAATACTCGATGACCTTATCCGTATTATCCAGCACACTGGTCAGCAATGCTGCCATGAACTGGCTGGGGTAATGGCACTTGAGGTAAGCGGTCTGGAAAGCCACATAGGCGTAGCAGGCCGCATGGCTCTTGTTGAAGGCGTAGGACGCAAAGCTGGACATCTCGTCGTAGATCTGGTTTGCCACCTGCTCCGGGATACCGTTGGCAACGCAGCCGGGGCATTCGTGGCCGGGCTCGGTGCAGCCATGCACAAAATGCTCCCGCTCTGCCTCCATGACGGCGTGCTTCTTTTTGCTCATGGCGCGGCGAACGTTATCTGCCTGCCCGAAGGAGAAGCCCGCCAGTTCCCGGAAGATCTGCATGACCTGCTCCTGATAGACGATGCAGCCGTTGGTCACATCCAGAATGTGCGCCAGCTGCGGGGTCTTGTAGCTGATCTTGTCCGGCTCGTGCCGGTTGCGCAGATAGGTGGGAATGGAGTCCATGGGGCCCGGGCGGTACAGGCTGATCAGAGCGATGACATCTTCAAGGTTCTGGGGCTGCAAGCCCACAAGCACCTGTTTCATGCCGGAGGATTCCAGCTGGAACACACCCTCGGTATCGCCCTGCCCCAGCATTTTGTAGGTATCCGGGTCGTCATAATCCAGCTTGCGGATGGAGAACTCCGGGTGCTGCTTTTGCACCGCAACCTCCGCATCCCGGATGACGGTCAGGGTGCGCAGACCCAGAAAGTCCATCTTCAAAAGACCCAGCTCTTCGATCTCGGTCATGTTGAACTGGGTCACCGGCAGGCCGTCGTTGGTGGCAAGCGGCAGATAATAATCCGTCGGCTCCGGCGTAATGACCACGCCCGCCGCGTGGGTGGAGGCGTGCCGGGGCATACCCTCCACCTTCAGTGCGGTATCGATGAGTTCTGTTACCTGCGGGTCGGTATCGTAGAGTTTTTTCAGCTCGCTGGAAACCTCCAACGCCCGCTTGAGGGTCATCTTCAGTTCCATGGGCACAAGCTTTGCTACCACGTCCACCTGCTGGTACGGGATGCCCATCACACGGCCCACGTCCCGGATGGCGTTGCGGGCGGCCATGGTACCAAAGGTGACGATCTGCGCCACATGGTCCGCACCGTATTTGCGGTTGACGTAGTCGATGACCTCCTGTCGGCGCTCGTAGCAGAAGTCCACGTCGAAATCCGGCATACTGACGCGTTCGGGATTCAAAAAGCGCTCGAAGATCAGGTTATAGCGGATGGGGTCGATATCCGTGATGCCAACACAGTAGGCGGCAATACTGCCCGCGCCGGAGCCGCGTCCCGGCCCCACCGGGATGCCCTGACTTTTTGCAAAATTGATATAGTCCCATACGATGAGGTAGTAGTTGGTATACCCCATAGTCTTGACCACGCTGATCTCGTATTTCAGGCGGTCGATGTTGGCCTGCGGCACATCCGGGCCATAGCGGCGCTCCAAGCCGTCCCAGCAGAGCTTTTCAAAGTAGGCCTGATTATCCATGCCGTCCGGGGCTTTGTAGTAGGGGATCTTGGTGTGACCGAACTCAAAGTCAAAATTGCACTGCTCGGCGATCTTAGCCGTATTGGCGCAGGCCTCCGGTACCATGGAGAACAGCTCGTACATCTCGTCTGTGGTCTTGACGTAGAATTCATCGGTCTGGAACTCCATACGATCGGCGTCCTGAATGGTCTTGCCGGTCTGGATGCACAGCAGGATGCTCTGCATCTTGGCGTCCTCTTTGCGCAGATAATGGGCGTCGTTGGTGGCTGCCATGGGGATGCCCGTCTCCCGGGAAAGCTTGATGAGTTGCGGCAGAACGGTAGTATCCTCTTTCAGGCCGTGATCCTGCAATTCGATGTAGTAATTCTCTGCACCGAACAGATCCCGGTACCACAGCGCGGTCGCCTTTGCGCGCTCGTAGTCCCCTGCCAGAATGGCCTGCGGGATCTCGCCTGCAAGACAGGCCGAAAGGCAGATCAGTCCCTCATGGTATTGCTCCAAAAGCTGCTTATCCACACGGGGCTTGGAGTAAAAGCCCTCCACAAAACCGGCAGAGACCATTTTGATCAGGTTCTTATAGCCGGTCTCGTTTTTGCACAGTAAAATCAGGTGGTTATTGCCGTCTATTTTATTTACCTTATCAAAGCGGGTGCGGGTGGCAACATACACTTCGCACCCGATGATGGGCTTGATACCCGCCTTTTTAGCGGCTTTATAAAACTGCACACAGCCGTACATCACGCCGTGGTCGGTGCAGGCAATGGCGGTCTGTCCGCACTCCTTTACCCGCTCCATCAGCTGATCGATGCGGCAAGCACCGTCCAGCAGGCTGTATTCCGTATGGATATGCAGGTGGGCAAAGGGACGGGTATTTGCGGTGGGTTCACTCATTGTACGGCCTCCTGTCCCTCCTGCTGACGCTGGCGCAGATTTTCCGCCAGCGCCTCCAGCTTTTTCATCCGGTGTGATAAGCCGGATTTGCTCACAGCCGGATCAAAGCAGCCGCACAGCGCGGTAAGCGAAAGATCCGGGTATTGCAGCCGCTTGGCTGCTGCCTGCTGCAGCACCTCCGGCAAAGTTTCCAGCGCGTGCTGCTCCTGCAAATAGCGGATGGCTTTCAGGGTCTGAGCGTTCGCCCGCGCCGTTTTGCCAAGGTTTGCGGTATCGCAGTTGGTCTGCCGGTTGGTCTGGTTGCGTACCTGCTTGAACGCCTTGAGCACACTGATCTGGGTCGCGGCATCCGCAGCGCCCATAAAGCGGAGCAGCCGCTCCACATTGGCACCGGTCTTGACGTAGATCAGGTTCACGCCGTTGCGGCGGGTGCGGTGGGGCGCAAACTCGTGCTCAGCCAGCAGCGCTTCAAAATCCCGGGCGAGGTTCGTCCGGGAGGTGAGAAATTCCAGGTTATATTCCTTTTGCGGGTCGGTGACCGTGCCGCTGCACAAAAAGGCCATGGCGATATAGGCACTGACGCAGGTCTGGCAACGGATGAGCCCGGGGTCGATCTGCAAGCTGGTCTCCCTGCCGGTTGTGCCGAACAGCTCGTGCAGGCGGGTGACCTGCTCCGCATCGCGGATATTGAACTCGTACAGCACACCGCTGACGCGGGGCTTTTCCAGGATCTCGCCCCGGATGCCGCAGCGGGCAAACAGCTGCTGCGCCAGCTGCACCGTATGGGGTTGCTCGGTTTGCAGCACAAGGCCGCGGGCATCAAAGTATTTGGCAAAGCAGGCAATACCATAGGCGGCTGCACGCACACAGCATTCCTTGGTGGGGCTGCGCTGCGCGATTTCCTCCCGCGCACTGGATGCAAAACTCATAGTATTTCCTCTGTTTTCAGCGCACGGCATCCCGGTGCTGCACCCCGGGCTCGTAGCCCAGAGAGGTGCAGTATTCCGCAAGCTTGCGTGCGAATGTGATGGAGCGGTGCTTGCCGCCTGTGCAGCCCACTGCAATGGTCAGCTGGCTTTTGCCTTCCTTGACATAGAGCGGCAGGGCGTACTGCAAAAAGTTCTCGTACCGGCGCAGCAGCTCCTGTGCTTCGGGGTGGCCCATGACAAAATCCACCACTTCCTGATCCAGTCCGGTCTTGTGCTTCAGTTCCGGCACATAGAAGGGGTTTGGCAGGCAGCGCACATCCAGCACAAGATCGGCCTCCGGCGGCACACCAAACTTGAACCCGAAGGACATAATGGTGAGACGCATGGCATTTTTTGCCCCGCCGTTTTTCATGAACAAATCGCAGATGCGCTCTTTATTCTGGGAGGTGGAGAGCAGACCGGTATTGATGGTATAGTTTGCACGTTCCTTCAAGGGCTGTAAGATCTGCCGCTCCTTCAAAAAGGCATCCCGGGTAGAGATACCCTCTGCAATGCTGATGGGGTGGCGGCGGCGGGTCTCGCTGTAACGGCGCATCAGCACATCGTCCGGTGCATCCAGAAACAGGATCTTATAGGGTGTTTTCTGCTCGTCCAGCTGCTGCAGGGCAGTCTCGATCTGTTCCCTGCTGCGGCAGCCGCGCACGTCCATGGAAAGCGCCACCCGCTCCAGCTGGTTGTCGCCCGCCTTGGAAAACGCCGTAATGCTGGGCAGCAGCCCCGCCGGGACGTTATCGATGCAGAAAAACCCGATATCCTCCAGTGCATTCATAGCCACAGACTTTCCTGCGCCGGAAAGTCCGCTGACGATCAACAGCTCCATCTGTGTTCCACACTCCCTCTATTTGCGCAGTTCAGCGGACTACGCGGATCTCTTTTTCCAGATCATAACCGGTCTTTTTCTTTACGATGGTGCGTACTTCTTCGCACAGCGCCAGCACGTCTGCGCAGGTGGCGCTGCCAAGGTTCACCACAAAGCCGCAGTGCTTCTCGCTGACGGCGGCACCGCCGTGTCGGTAGCCCCGCAGACCGCACTGGTCAATGAGGGCTGCGGCAAAAGCGCCCACCGGGCGCTTGAAGGTACTGCCTGCGCTGGGCTTATCCAGCGGCTGCTTATCCAGCCGTTTTGCCATCAGTTCGTCCATCTTTGCGCGAATGACCTCCGGTTTGCCCGGAGTCAGGGCAAACTGCGCTGAGAGGATACAGCCGCCGTTTTCTTCAAAAATGCTGTGGCGGTAGCGCAGGTCAAGCTCCGCTGCCGCAGCCTCCTTCACCTCGCCCTCGGCGGTGAGGTACTGCACCGTGGTCAGCACATCCTTCATCTCGCCGCCGTAGGCTCCGGCGTTCATGTAGACTGCGCCGCCCACCGTACCGGGGATGCCATAAGCAAATTCCAGTCCGGTCAGGCCGTGTTCCAGCGCCGTTTTGCACAGCGCCGAGAGCCGCACGCCCGCCCCGGCGGTGAGTTGTGTGCCGTGCACCTCCACAGCGTCCTGCATAGAAGAAATATCCAATACCGCACCATCGTAGCCCTCGTCGGCAAACAGGATATTGCTGCCGTTGCCCAGCAAATAGTACCGGACGCCCTGCGCTTTGCATAGTGCAACAGCACGGCAAAGCTGTGCCCGATCTGCCGGCTGCACGAACAGCCGTGCCGGGCCGCCGATCTTAAAAGTACAGTGCGCTGCCAGCGGCTCGTTTTCTTTATAAGCAATACCTGCTGCGGTGAGCAGCTGCTTGAGTTGTTCCATAGGGTCAGGCTCCTTTTTATAGAGAGGTTCAGTCCATTTTGTCATCCAGTCCCAGCCGGATCAGCAGCTCCTTGGCTGCGTTATAGCCCATCTTCTTCTGGCGGTTATTGATGGCTGCAGTCTCCAGCACCACAGCCAGATTGCGGCCGGGAGAGACCGGGATGCTGGTGCTGGGAATGCTCACGCCCAGAATGTCGTAGTATTCACTTTCCAGACCGGTGCGCTGGTAGTTCTTGGTGGGGTCCCACGCTTCCAGCTGCACCACCAGATCCAGACTTTCGCTCAGCTTGACAGCGCCTACGCCGTACACGCGGGCCACATTGACGATGCCGATGCCGCGCAGCTCGATGAAGTGGCGGATATTTTCCGGGGCAGTGCCCATGATCTGACGGTTGGACACCTTGCGCAGCTCCACGGCATCATCTGCCACCAGACGGTGGCCGCGCTTGACCAACTCAATGGCCAGCTCGCTTTTGCCGATGCCGCTGTCGCCAAGGATCAGGATGCCTTCGCCGTACACCTCCACCAGCACGCCGTGCCGGGTGATGCGGGGCGCAAGCTCCAGATTCAGTACGCTGATCAGGCTGCCCATCAAAGTGCAGGTAGTCTCGTTGGAACGCAGCAGGGCAACCGCGTGCTTCTGCGCCAGCTCCTGCATCTCCGGGAAGGGCGCCAGCTCCTCGCTGCGGCAGACGATGACCGCCGGGGGCTGCTGCCGGAACAGCTGCTCCAGTGCCTCGTAGCGTTTTTCTGCCGTCAGGCCGGACAGAAAGTTCATCTCTGCCAGACCCATGATCTGCAGGCGAAGCTTATCGAAATAATCATAATAGCCCGCCAGAAACAGACCCGGGCGGTTGACCTCGGCGATCTCCACGCTGATTTCATCCAGCGCCCGGGGGGTGTATACCACTTCCATGCTGACGCGGTCGGTCAGCGTTTTAAGCGAAACATTGAACGTACCCATCCTGGTTCCTCCTGTATCCTTTTGCCGCGCTGTGCTGCGGGCACCCTTATTCATATTATAATAAAATTCGGCGGCAAATACAACGCCCGGGATGCGGTTTTTGTACCCACAGCGGGAAACCGACGCTGCATCGCAGCGTGTGCACAGGATTTTTACATTTTTCTTACTTTACATGGGTTTTACATTTCGGCGATTTCAGATTTTACATTGTTTTTCTATACTTAAAGCACAGGAAAAAACACGTCAAGAAAAGTGAGGAAAACACTTATGACCATTTTTAATGTCTTTTCGCTGCTGGGAGGTCTGGCCCTGTTTTTGTTCGGTATGGACATCATGGGCAAGGCACTGGAAAAGCAGGCCGGCGGTCAGCTGCAGAAAATTCTCAGCAAGCTGACCGATAACCCCCTCAAGGGCTTTTTTCTGGGTCTGTGTGTGACTGCCGTCATCCAGAGTTCCAGCGCTACCACCGTTATGGTGGTGGGCTTTGTCAACAGCGGCATCATGGAGCTGCATCAGGCCATTGGCGTGATCATGGGCAGCAACGTGGGCACCACCGTGACCAGCTGGATCCTGAGTCTTTCCGGCTTGCAGGGCGACAGCCTGTTCATCCAGCTGCTCAAGCCCACTTCTTTTAGTCCGGTGCTTGCATTTATCGGCATTTTGCTGTATATGTGTAAGAGTGAGAAGAAAAAAGGTGTTGGCACCATCCTCATCGGCTTTGCCGTGTTGATGACCGGTATGACCACCATGTCCAACGCGGTGCTGCCGCTGCAAAACGAGGCATGGTTCACCAGCCTGTTCACCCGCTTCTCCAACCCCCTGCTGGGTGTTCTGGTGGGCGCACTGGTCACCGGCATCATCCAGAGCTCCAGCGCCAGCGTGGGCATCCTGCAGGCGCTGAGCGCCACCGGTGTCATCACCTACGGCAGTGCCATCCCCATCATCATGGGTCAGAACATCGGTACCTGTGTGACTGCACTGTTGTCCTCGGTGGGTGCCAACAAGAACGCCCGCCGGGCTGCCATGGTGCACCTGTACTTCAACATTATCGGTGTGACCATCTTTCTGTTCGGGTTCTACGGGCTCAACGCCGTCTGCCACTTTGCCTTTGTGAATACCACCATCGAGGCTTGGGGCATTGCAATCGTGCACTCGGTGTTCAACATTCTGGCCACCGTCATTCTGCTGCCCTTTGCCACCGGGCTGGAAAAGCTGGCCATCCTGACCATTCCCGATTCCCCGGAAAAAGAGGAGTTTGCGCTGCTGGATGACCGTCTGCTGAACACCCCCGCCGTAGCTGTGGAGCGCGCCCGCGCCGCTACCGCCGAAATGGCCGAGCTTGCCCGGGTGGGCGTGGTACAGGCCATGAGCCTGACCCACGAATGGAACGATGAACTTGCCCAGAAGGTGCGGGATGAGGAGTGCCGGGTGGATCGGTACGAGGACGCACTTGGCACTTATCTGGTCAAGCTGTCCGGCCGGGAACTGAACCACACCGACAGCCAGAGTGTGAACACCCTGCTGCACACCATCAGTGATTTTGAACGTATCAGCGACCATTCCGTCAACCTGCTGGAATCTGCCGAGGAGATGCACCAGAAGGAGATTCACTTCTCCAAGGATGCACAGGAGGAGCTGCAGGTTCTGGAGGATGCAGTGCAGGACACCCTGAGCCGCACCACCGATGCCTTCCGCAAGGGCGATCTGCACCTTGCTTCCAAGGTGGAGCCGCTGGAGGCCGTGGTCAACGAGCTGGTGCGCGCCATCAAGGCGCGGCACGTTGCCCGCCTGCAGGCCGGCAGCTGCTCTATTGAGTACGGTTTTGTGCTGGACGATCTGCTGACCAACTACGAGCGTGTATGCGACCATTGCAGCAACGTGGCAGTTGCGCAGATCGAGGTGGCACAGGACAGCTTTGACACCCACGCCTACCTGAACGATCTGCGCCACGGCAACGACACCAAGGAAAGTGAAGAATTCCACCGCCGTCTGGGCCGCTACCGTGAGCGGTATCTGTTCCCGGACGGACAGACTGCTGAGGAGAACTGAGTTATGATTTATATTGTAGAGGACGACGCTTCCATCCGCGAACTGGAGCAGTACGCCCTGCAATCCAACGGCTACGAGGTGCAGGGCTTTGAGAGCGCCGAGCCCTTCTGGCAGGCCATGCGTGCCGCTGAGCCGGAGCTGGTGATCTTGGACGTGATGCTGCCCGGCGAGGATGGCTTTTCCATCCTGAAAAAGCTGCGCAACACCCCTTCCCTGCGCAAGCTGCCCATCATTATGGTCACTGCAAAATCCAGCGAGCTGGACACCGTGCGCGGGCTGGACTGCGGCGCGGATGACTACATTGCAAAGCCTTTCGGCATTATGGAATTTCTCAGCCGGGTGCGTGTGGCGCTGCGGCGCTCTGCCCCGGAGGTAAGACCGGACGTGCTGGCCTTTCATGAAATTCAGCTGGATAACGCCCGCCACAGCGTTACGGTAAACAGCACCCCTGTGGAGCTGACCTACAAGGAATACTGCCTGCTGCGTCTGCTGCTGGAAAACACCAGTCTGGTGGTGACCCGCGAGACCATTTTGCAGGTAGTGTGGGGCACCGACATCTCGGTGGAAAGCCGTACCGTGGATATGCACATCCGCACCCTGCGCAAAAAGCTGGGCGATGCGGGGCGTTACATCTGCACTGTGCGCAAGGTGGGCTACAAGCTGACCGATGAGGAGGCCGAAGAAGAATGAAGCTGCGCAGCATGGAAGAAAAGATCAGCTACCGGTTGTTCCTGATGGGCTTTCTGGGGCTTATATTCACCGCAGTGCTGTGCATTTTTGTGTTCCATAAGGCCTTTACGGCGCAGGCATGGTCGGCTTTGGAGCGCGAGACCGACCTTGTGCGCGCCGGGTACGAGCAGACCGGAGACCCCACACAGCTGAGTGCCTTTGTGACCGATGATCTGCGCGTGACGCTGATCAGTCAGGACGGCAGCGTGCTGTTTGAATCTGCCACCGACCAGCCCATGGAGAACCATCTGACCCGCCCGGAGATCCGCGATGCCATTGCAAACGGCGAGGGTCGGGACATTCGCGATTCCCAGACCATGGGCTACGAGACCTATTACTATGCGCTCCGGCTTTCCGGCGGGGATGTGCTGCGCGTGGCACAGGACGCCGAGACCGTGTGGTCCATCTATGATGCCACTATCCCGGCCATCGTGCTGAGCTGCGTGGCGCTGATGCTGGCTGCTGCGGTGCTGGCCGCCCTGCTGACCAAAGCACTGGTACAGCCGGTGCTGAACATGACTGAGGATCTGGATCACATTCAGGAAAATGTGCCCTACCGGGAACTGATCCCCTTTGCAGAGAGCATCCACTCCGACCGCATTCTGCGAGAAAACAACGAGAAAATGCGGCAGGAGTTTACTGCCAATGTCAGCCATGAGCTCAAGACCCCGCTGACCAGCATTTCCGGCTATGCAGAGTTGATTGAGACCGGCATTGCAAAGCCGGAGGATGTGCCGGATTTCGGCCGCAAGATCCACAGCGAGGCCACCCGCATGATCCAGCTGGTCAACGATATTTTGCAGCTTTCCAAGTTGGACACTGTAAGCGAGACCGGGGACACCCCCGTAATGGAAACGGTAGACCTTTTGGAGGTTGCCAAGGAGTGTGTGGAGCGCCAGAAACTGAACGCCCGCCGCGCCTATATCTCCCTGACTTATCTGGGCGAGAGCGCCCCGGTGCTTGGCAGCCGCGCGCTGCTGGATGAACTGTGCCAGAATCTGTGCGACAACGCCATCCGCTACAACCGCCCGGGCGGTAAGGTACAAATCATCACCACCTGCAACCGGGACGGACACTGCTCCCTGACCGTGGCCGACAACGGCATCGGCATCCCGCGGGAAGCTCAGGCCAGCGTGTTCGAGCGCTTCTACCGGGTGGACAAGAGCCGTAGCAAGGCCACCGGCGGCACCGGGCTTGGGCTTGCCATCGTCAAGCACATTGCCCGCATCCACAACGCCCGCATCAAACTGGAAAGTCAGGTGGACGTTGGCACCACCATTACCGTCACCTTTCCTACTGCCTCTTAATACAGCATGAAATGCACGTCTGTCCGCCATTGCGGGCAGGCGTTTTTTGTTGGGTCAAAGCTTGCGCCGCTGCCGCTCCGCAGCGCTGCCCGGGCTTGCAGGTGCAGCACATCCACGCCCTGCTGCCAGCAGCTTTGCAAAAGTGCGGTGCACTGCGCCGCAAGCTGTTGCCGCTGCGCCTGCGTGGGCAATGGGCTGTGGGCAGCGCGTTGACAGTCCAGCCGCACAAGCACCTGCGCCTTTTGCAAGGTGACTGAAACGATGCAGCGCCGGATGCCGATGCGCTCCCCTTCCAGCCAGAGCTGCCGGGTGCCGCCCTGCCCGGTAAGCAGCCGGTAGACCTCGGCCTGCTCCGAGGACAAGGGCGTATCGCCCGCTACGGTGTGCAGAACACCGCCCTCCTGTATCGTTATCTCTTCCGCGTTCCACCGGAGAATGGGCAGAAGCCCCGGCTCTGTATGCTGATACAGCCGGGGTGCGGTGGGTGCTGCGGCCTTTATTTGTGCCATCAGAGCATCCGGCAGGGCGGCCCGTGTGGCAAGGTGGCCTGTCTCTCCTTCTGCGCAAAGCAGCCTTGCCGCCGTGCGTCCGCAGCCGCGCCGCAGCACCAGCTGCTCGTACTCTGTTAGTAATGGCTCTTCCGCTTTTGGCAGCAGCAGATAATCACACAGGCGGTAGCTTGCGGTTTGGGGCAGTGCCTGCTCTGCCGCAGCCAGCGCCTGTTCCATCGTTTGCCCCTCTGCCTGCACAAACTGTAACGCGGCAGAGGCTTCGGCGGCATCGGCGGCGGCCTGCGGTGCCTGATAGAGCAGCCCTGCCTGATACCCCTGCCCTGTCTGTGAAAGATACACCGCCCGCACCATGCTTTTCTCGGTGCTTTCGCAGCGCAGGAATAAAAGGCACCATCCTGTTAGAAGCAAATACAGCATCGGTTTGCAAGATTTCTGTTTTCTCATGGTTGCACCTCGGCTTCCGGCTGCTGCCAGAGCAAGCGGATAGCGGCACACAGCATGGCTGCCCGGTAGACAGCGCACAGCAGCCACAGCAGCAAAAGCAGCGCATCCATGCGGGAAAAGCTGCCGCTACTCCACGCCCGCAGCAACTCCAGCCGGGGGTAGGTTTCGCTGCCAAACAGCAAAGCACTGCCCAGCAAAGCCGCAGCCTGCACCGCAAAGCCCCATACCGGCAGCCAGACCGTGCGGCGGGCAGACCGTGCACTGCACAGAAGGGCTCCTGCAAAATATTCAGCGTAGACCGGTATGTCCCAGTTTGCTGCAGTCGGCTGTGCCGGGGTAAACAGCCGGTACCAGTGCAGCTGCCCTGCAAGCCCCAACAGGCAGACCACGCCGCCCACAGCGGCAAACCACCACAGCACCCGCGCCGAAGCGTTCCAGCTTGCAGGAGGGACAGCCCACCCCGCCCAGAGCAGCAGCGGCAGAAAGCCCAGCAGCGCCATGGAGGAAAACTCTGCCGTGCACAGCCCTTGTGCCTGCACGAGGGTGTGCATCAGTTCCATAAAAAGCCCAGCTGTCAGTGCCAGCCGCACCGCAAGGGAGGGCGCTTTGTTCTGCAACATTGCCACTGCCAGCGCCGAAAGGATGCACAGGCACACCGCGCTGACCACGCCCAGCCACAGCGCCCGGCGCACCGGAACGCTTTGCGGGATGCCGTCTGCCAGCGCTGCAGTTACCAAACTGAGGGTCAACGCCGCCGGGGTAAAACGTTCTGTTTGCTGCTTCATGACCGCCGTTTCCCCCTCTCCCGCTTTTGCCAGATATTGAACCCCTGCCGGGACAGCTGCCGGTAGTTGCGGCGCAGAACGCCGTCCTCGGAAAGCGGCTGCTGCGGGAAGGGGTGCGGCGCAAGATACGGCACACCCAATGCTTCGGTGCTGACGAGGCTGAGCAAAAAGCCGAAAAACGCTGCTGCCAGTCCCACTGGTCCGGCAAGCCCTGCCAACAGCACCGTGCCGATGCGCAGCAGGGTGGCAGGCTCGTACAGACCCGGGGTGACAAAGACTGCAATGGCCGTGATGCTGGCCACAAAGATGACCGGGGTGCTCATAAGCCCGGTGGCAATGGCGGCATCACCAATGATGAGCGCCGACACCAGACTGACCGAGTGCCCCAGCGACTGCGGCATCCGCAGCCCGGCCTCCCGGATAATCTCTAAGAGTAGGATCACCAGCAGCATCTCGGCAAACAGGGGCAGCGGGGTGGCCTTTTCGGCTGCTTCGATCTTATACAGCAGCTGCGGGGGCAGCAGCTCCGGCAGATACACCGCCACGCACACAAAGACCCCCGGCAAAAACACCGTAAGGTAGAAAGAAAAATATTTCAGCACCCGCAAAAAAGAGGAGAACGCCGCCGTAGAGGCGTAATCGTCCAGACACTCGAACTGCTCGCTGAAGAGCGCGGGCAGCACCAATGCCGAGGGGCTGCCGTTGACCAAAATTACCAGCTTTCCCTCGCAAAGCTTCGCGGCAGCGACCGCCGGGCGCTCGGTGTAGTGTACCGGGGTGAACAGCCGCGCCTTGCCGGGCAGCAGCCACGGCACGAAATAACTGGAATCCAGCAGCAGTTCCGGCCTTGCACTTTGCAAAATGGCGCGCACCCGTTGTACCATAGCGGGGTCGGCACGGTCCTTGCAGTAGCAAAGAGCGTACTCGGTATTGCAGCAAGTGTGCGCCTGTGCGGCCTCCTGCATAAGGGTATCGGTGCGGACAAGACGGCGCAAAAGGCTCAGATTCACCCGCAGCAGGTCGGTAAAGCCTTCCCTGCTGCCGCGCAGATTGCCCTCGGCGGATGGCTCTTCCACGGAGCGGAATTTGAGCCCCTGCACTGAAAAAACAATACCACTGCTGCAGCCCTCTAAAAGCAGCACCGCCATGCCCGCCGTCAGCCGCGCTACGAGCTGCGACATATCCTGCACCGGAGTGCTCTCGGCCGGAAACGCCGAGCCGTGCAGGATATGCGCATAGGCTTGCGTACCAGTAAGCCGGACAGAAGCAGACTGCCGCCCGGCGGCGTCCAGCAAGAGTTCCCAGAGTGAATCGAGACTTGCCATGCCGTCAAACATTACGATGCACCCTGGGCAGCCATACAAAACGATCTTCTTCGCATAATAGTCCGCCGACTGACCAAACCTAGCATCAAGCGCGGACAGGTTTTCCGTAAGGCTTTGCGAAAGCTGCTGCACATCCATCACTCCTTTGTGTGTGCAGTATGCCCGCTTTGCCGCAGCGGAATACGCCGCGCACACCACCATGGAGGGTTTGTGCATGAAACTGCTGCTTTGCCGCACTATTATTTTGTATCTCTGCGTTTTGTTTGCCATGCGGCTGATGGGCAAGCGTCAGCTGGGAGAGTTGCAGCCGGAGGAGCTGGTATCCACCATCCTGATCTCCAATCTGGCGTCCATCTCCATTGAATCGGAGGATGTGCCCATCACCGCCAGCCTCATCCCGCTGTTCCTCATTGCGGCACTGGAGCTGCTGGGGTCGGTGGTGAGTTTCCGCAGCCAGAAGTTCTTCAATTTTCTCTCCGGGCGTCCCAAAACGGTCATTCTGGACGGAAAGATCGACCAGAACGCTTTGCGGATGCTGCGGCTGACCACCGCTGACCTGATGGAGGCGCTGCGCGGCAAGGATATCTTTGACCCGCGCAGGGTGTCCTACGCCGTAATTGAAACAAACGGCACACTGTCGGCGGCGCTGCGCCCGGAGCAGGAAGCAGCCACCCTCTCCGATTTACAGTTGAAAGTACAGCAGACGCAGGCCACCATCCCCTTTGTGCTGGACGGACAGGTGCTGGAGGATAATCTGCGCTGGTGCGGCAAAGATCGTGCGTGGCTGGAACGCACCGCCACGGCAAACACGGTGCTGCCACAGGAGATCTTACTGCTTATCGGCAACGAGACCGAGGACTATTTTCTGCTGAAAAAGGAAGGCCGCCAGCCGGGAGGAAAGCGATGAAGCGGATCTATGCGTGTATCCTGATCGTGGCGGCGCTGCTGGGGGTATCCCTTTACAGCAGTGGACGGGTGCAGGGCTTTGCACAGGATATCTCAGCCGACTTGGACTGCGCCCTTGAGGCTGTACGGCTGAAGGACTTCCCCACCGCGCGGCAGGCGCTTGCCGAGGGTGCAGAACTGTGCGACACCATGCGGGAGACTATGAGCCATCTGCTGCGCACGGCCGACTACACGGAGCTGGAAGCGGCACTGCGGGCGGCAGATGGATACCTTGAGCAGCAAGCCACAGAGGATGCGCTGGGTGAGTTGCGCCGCGCACAGGTGGAGGTGGAGCGGCTGGAATGGCTTGCCCGGCGGCTGGTGTAAGCGGCACAAATTATATTTCACGCTTGTCGCGTCCTGCAGGCCGTGACAAGCAATTTTTCACAAAAAACAGACCGAGAGACGCCCAAAAGCATCTCTCGGTCTTAAATTATAGTTTACTGATTTCCCTTGCGGTCACCCACAAGCTTTTTCAGTTCATCAAGGAAACTTTCCACGTCCGCAAACTGGCGGTAGACCGAAGCGAAGCGGATATAGGCCACCTCGTCGATCTTTTTCAGTTCCTCCATGGTCAGCTCGCCGATGCGCACACTGGGGATCTCGCGGTCGTAGGAGCTGAACAGGGACTGCTCGATGCTGCTGACGGCACGTTCCAGCGTTTCGTAGCTGACAGGACGCTTGGCACAGGCGCGCAGCATGGCGTTGAACAGCTTCTGCCGGTCAAAGGGTTCGCGGGAGTTATCCTTTTTGATGACCACCAGCGGCACTGTTTCCACCACCTCGTAGGTGGTAAAGCGCATGTGGCAGTTCAGGCACTCGCGGCGGCGGCGGATGCGCTCGTTATCTTCCGTGGGGCGGGAGTCGATCACCTTGGATTCCTCCGCACCGCAATAAGGGCACTTCATCTTTTGTTCCTCCGCCTCAGTTCTTCTTTTTGCTGCGCTCGCTCCACAGCACCCATGCCGAGGTGGAAACGCACAGAGAGGTGTACACACCGCTGATCATACCCATCATCAGCGGGAATGCAAAGGTAAAGATGCTGTCCAGACCGTAGAGCTTTGCCACGATGCACATCACACCCAGTGCCATCACGGTGGTGATGGTGGTGATCAGGGTACGGCGGGCAGACTGATTGACCGACTGGTTGACCAGCTCCTCAAAGCTGCCCTTTTTGCCCATGAGAGCGCGGTTCTCACGGATACGGTCGTACACCACAACGGTATCGTTGATGGAGTAGCCGAGGATGGTGAGCATGGCGGCGATAAAGTTGCCGTCCAGTGCGGTGCGCAGCAGCACAAAGGTGCCAAACACCACCATCAGGTCGTTGACCAGCGCCAGCACTGCCATCATACCGCCGGTCAGACCGCCGATGTTCTTGAAACGCAGGGCGATATACAGCAGAATGAGCACCAGTGCAAACACCACAGCTACCAAGCTCTTCTGCAGGAACTTGGTGCCCATGGCCGCGCTGACATTGCTCAGGGACAGCTGGGCAAACTGGTTGTCCGGGTAGTTCTCGTTCAGGGAGTCCAGCAGGTTCTCCACCTGCTCGGTGGTCACGGTCTCGGTGCCGGGCATGGAGATCTTCAGAGTCTGGTCGCCGGTGGCCACATTCTCGCCGGTCTGCAGGGTCAGGCCGGTGTTTTCCAGCGCCGCAGCAGCGGTCTTTTGCACAGCGGACTGGTCAAAGCTTCCCTCATAGGACAGGGTGATCATGGCACCGCCGGTGAACTCAGTATCCAGATGCACACCGAACACTGCGGCACACAGCAGGATAACTGCCATCAGGCAGGCAGAGAAGGTCAGGAACTTTTTGCGCAGGGCAACGAAATTCACCGGCTTCTTTTCTGCCTTCTCCTGCCCGGGCTTTGCAGCTCCGTAGAGCCACGGATTGCGCAGTGCCTTGATGGCGGCTGCGCCGCGGATCATGACACGGGTAGCGAACACACCAAACACAAAGTTCAGCAGCACGCCGGTGAGCAGCGTATAGCCGAAGGCGTAGATGGTGCCTGCGGTAGAGGGGCCGAAGGCAAAGAATACAAAGTGCAGTGTCTTGGCAAACAGGCCATCCGAGGGGCCGAAGGCGCCCATGAGCACGATGGCCACGATGACGATGGTCACGTTGCCGTCAATGATGGGGGTCAGGCCGCGGGCAAAGCCGCTCTTCAGTGCGCCGTCCAGAGATTTACCGTTTTTCAGCTCCTCCTTGATGCGCTCGGCGGTGATGACGTTGGCATCCACGCCCATACCAATGGCCAGAATGATACCTGCGATACCGGGCAGGGTCAGGGTAAAGCTTTCAAACACCGGGAAATAGCCGGATACAAAGGCCAGCGTAGCCGCCACCTGACCGGCCAGCGCGATGCAGGCCAGAAAGCCCGGCAGACGGTACAGCACCGTCATGAACACCACAATGAGGGCAAAGGCGATCAGGCCCGCCAGCACCATGGCGCCAAGGCTGTTTTCGCCCAGACTGGGGCTCACGGTGGAGTAGCTGTCTACGCTCAGGGCAAAGGGCAGCGCACCGGAGTTGATCTGGCGTGCCATCTTGACCACGGCATCCTGCGTAAAGGGATTGGAGGCAGAGCTGGTGATGATGGCCTGTCCGTCGGTAATGGCGGTGTTGACGGTGGCAGTGCTCACGTTCTCGTCGTCCAGCCAGATGCTGATGCTGCCCTTATCGGCGGCCAGCTTAGTGGTGGCATCGCCAAAGGCCTTGGCACCCTCGGTGGTGAACTTGAGGGCAACGTAATACTCAGAGCTGCCGCCGTTGCTCACAGCACCGTACTGTGCCGAAGCGCTTTCGACCATGGAGCCGTCCAAAATCAGCTCGCCGTCCTTGCTGGCTCCCTCGCGGAAGGTCAGGTAGGCGGTGGTGCCGATCTCCTGAATGGCAGACTCGGGGTCAAAATCTGTCTCGCCGGACTGCCACGGAAACTCCAGAATCAGGCTGTCGGAGTTATTGTCCACATACAGCTCGTAGTCGGTCACGTTTAACGCGACCAGACGGTTCTCGATGACCAAGCGGGCGGCATCCAGCTGCTCGTCCGTGGCATCATAGCCATCCGAGGGCACAAAGGTGACGTTGACGCCGCCCTTGATATCCACACCAAAGCGGATATCCTTTGCACCTTTGATATAGGTGGTGGTCACATCGCCGTATTTTGCTGCCACGCCAAAAAAGGCGGTGTAGACAAATACAACGATCAGCAGCGCGGTAACGACCAGCTGCCATGCTTTGCCTTTTGTTTTCATAAGTCGGGAACCTCCAAAAGCGGCGGCTGTGCAGCCGCAGCCGTTTTTGTTGTGAACCGCAAGTTTTGCCGACGGTTCCTCTCCTCACAGAGCAGCCGTCGTGCCGACCTTTCTGTGATAAAACTCCCCTGCCAGCCCTGCAAAGAGCCCCGCAGAGGAGAATATACAAATTATTTTAAGCCTTAAGCCATATCAGCCAGCAGCTTTTCCACAACAGCCAGACGCACGCAGACGCACAGCAGTTCGGAAGCGGTCTCCACCTCGTCCAGACTGGGGTAAGTGGGGGCGATGCGCAGATGAGAATCCTGCGGATCCTTGTGGTACGGGTAAGCAGAGCCTGCACCGGTCAGCACCAGACCTGCGTTCTTGCACAGTTCCGCCACGCGCTTAGCGCAGCCGGGCATGACATACAGGCTGATAAAGTAGCCGCCCTTGGGGTTGGTCCAGTGGGCAATATCGCCGCAGGGGGTGAGGTTGGCGGCAAAAGCGGTCTTGACGGCATCGAAGCAGGGCACCAGACGGCGGCGGTGCTTTGCCATGTGTGCCAGAACGCCCTCCTTGTTCTTCAGGAAGCGGACATGGCGCAGCTGGTTCATCTTATCGTAGCTGATGATCATCACTGAAAAGCGCTTGCACATATACTTCATGCTGTTGTCGCTGCAGGCAATGGCAGAAACACCGGCGCCCGGGAAGGTGATCTTGCTGGTGGAGGTGAACATGAACACGCGGTCCTGCGTGCCGTACTTCTTGCTCACGTTCAGCAGCACGGGGGTCTCGATGATCTCCTCGGTCAAGTGGTGGACGATGTAGGCCTCATCCCAGAAGATCTTGAAATCCGGGGCGGCGGTCTTCATCTTTGCAAAGCGCTCGATGGTCTCATCGCTGTAAGTGTAGCCATCAGGGTTGGAGTACTGCGGCACGCACCAGATGCCCTTGATGGTATCATCCTCTGCTACCAGCTTTTCCACAACGTCCATATCGGGGCCGTTGGGGGTCATGGGCACGCTGATGAGCTCAAAGCCGAACTCTTCGGTGATGGCAAAGTGACGGTCATAGCCGGGCACCGGGCAGAGGAACTTGCGCTTCTCCACCTGAGACCACGGACAGGGAGACTCCGGGAAGCCAAACACATAACCGATGTTGATGAGGTTGTACATCAGCTGCAGGCTGGAGTTGCCGCCCACGAACACCTCGTTGGGCTTTACGCCGAACACATCTGCAAACAGGGCGCGTGCCTCGCTCAGACCCTCCAGCTCGCCGTAGTTGCGGGCGTCGGTGCCTGCATCCGTGGTGTAGTCGGTCATCTTCAGCAGGTCCATTGCCAGATCCATCTGGTGGGGGCCGGGCTTGCCGCGTGCCATGTTCAGCTTCAGACCCTTTGCCTGAAACTCTTTATAAGCCTGTTCCAGCGCTGCCTTTTCAGCGGTCAGCGCATCGCGATCCATCTCGTGATAATTTGCCATTGAAAACACACTCCTTTATAGTACTCTTCCTGTTACCCAATACTATGGCTCGTCTTTTGCGGTATGCCCCTGCCAGAGAACACACGCCGCACGATCCATACTTTACTATTATAGTACATTTTCCTGTCAGAAACAAGAATTTGAAAGCAAAAAGCCCTGCCAAAAGCAAAAAGCTTTCGAAACAGGGCTTTCAGGCAGGTACACTCCCCTGCTGTGCGGCGATGCCGTCAGCTGAGAGCGGCCTGATTTTTATAGCGTTTGCGCACGGCACCGTATTCCAGATGTGCCTCGCCACCCTCCACGGTGTCCTCGTCCACGGTCACGCGGATAATGGTGGCATCGCTGGGCACCTCGTACATGATGGGCAGCAGAATGCTTTCCATCACGCTGCGCAGACCACGGGCACCGGTCTTGCGCTCGATGGTCTTGCGGGCAATGGCGTGCAAAGCTTCGTCCGTGAAGGTAAGCTCCACGTTATCCATGCCCAGCAGTTCTTTGTACTGCTTAACCAGACTGTTGCGGGGCTCCTTGAGCACGCGCACCAGCGCATCCTCGTCCAGATCATCCAGCACAGTGATGACCGGCAGACGGCCGATCAGCTCCGGGATCAGGCCGAACTTGACCAGATCGTGGGGCTCTACCTTGCGCAGCAATGCGCGCTCAGCCTCGGTGGAGTTATCCTTCAGCGCACTGCCGAAGCCCAGCGCGGACTTATCGGTGCGGCGCAGGATATACTTGTCCAGACCGTCAAAGGCACCGCCGCAGATGAACAGGATGTTGGTGGTGTCGATCTGGATGAACTCCTGCTGCGGGTGCTTGCGGCCGCCCTGCGGCGGCACGTTGCTGACAGTGCCTTCCAAGATCTTCAGCAGTGCCTGCTGTACGCCCTCGCCGCCCACATCGCGGGTGATGGAGGGGTTTTCGCTCTTGCGGGTGATCTTGTCGATCTCATCAATGTAGATGATGCCGATCTGTGCCTTCTGCACATCAAAATCTGCCGCCTGGATCAGCTTGAGCAGAATGTTCTCCACGTCCTCGCCCACATAACCGGCCTCGGTAAGGGTAGTAGCATCCGCAATGGCGAAGGGCACGCCCAGCATCTTAGCCAGTGTCTGCGCCAGCAGGGTCTTGCCCACGCCGGAGGGACCCAGCAGCAGCACGTTGGACTTTTGCAGTTCCACGTCGCCGCCCTTGCCGCTGAGAATACGCTTATAGTGGTTGTAGACCGAAACGGACAGCACACGCTTTGCCTCGTCCTGACCGATGACATACTGATCCAGACCTTCCTTGATCTCGGCCGGGGTCATGATGTTGATATCCAGATCTGCAGCAGCGGGCTGGACATGGGCGCGGCTTGCGCTACCGCGAGCCGGACGGGCGCTTTTGGGCTGATCCGGCTTGTCAGAGAGCAGATCGTGGCACAGGCCGATGCACTCGCTGCAGATATTGACCCCGGGGCCAATGATCATGCGCTCCACTTCGTCCTGATGCTTGCCGCAAAAGCTGCAAACCAGATCCTTTTCGTTTTTGCCGGAATTGTTATTTGCCATAGCTGTTTTTCCTTATCCTGGATAGATTATAGCGGTTTACCGGTGGGCAATGACCTCATCGATCAGGCCGTATTCCTTTGCCTGCTGCGCGGTAAGGTAGTTGTCGCGCTCGGTGTCCTGCTGGATCTTTTCCAGCGGCTGGCCGGTGTACTCGCTGAGCATCCGGTTCATCTTATCGCGGATATAGACCATGTGCTCGGCATGGATCTTGATATCCGTGGTCTGGCCGGAAAGGCCGCCGCCCTGACCGCCGATCAGCGGCTGGTGGATCATGATCTCGGCGTTGGGCAGCGCAAAGCGCTTGCCCTTGGTGCCGCTTGCCAGCAGAAATGCGCCCATAGAGGCAGCCATGCCCATGCAGATGGTGGAAACATCGCACTTGATATACTGCATGGTGTCATGGATGGCCATACCGGCACTGATGGAGCCGCCGGGGCTGTTGATATACAGGCTGATGTCCTTATCCGGGTCCTGCCCTTCCAGATACAGCAGCTGCGCCACCACAAGGCTTGCGGTGGTATCGTTGACATCCTCGCTCAGCACGATGATGCGATCGTTCAGCAGACGAGAGAAAATATCGTAAGAACGCTCTCCGTGCGCCGACTGCTCGACAACGTAAGGAACAAAACTCATAAAGTTCGCCTCCTGAAAATGGTTTAAGTTTATTGGCAAAATTGACCGATACGGGTCCCCTGTAAAGTTCAGCCGTACCGGTCAATTTTAACAACCTTTGATAAAACGCCTGCGGCGCTTTACAGGGCCCGGCACTGATTACTCAGCGTCAGCAGCCTTCTCAGCCTCTGCGGGCTTCTCCACGATATTGGCGTGGCTCTTGATGAAGTCGATGGCCTTGGTGCGAGCCAGATCCTGCTTCAGATCCTCGAGGTTGATCAGCTCACGCACCTTGTCCTCTTCCATCTTGTACTGGTCAGCAATGCGCTTGATCTCGGCATTGATCTCGTCCTCGGAAGCCTCGATGTGCTCAGCAGCAGCAACAGCCTCCAGAGCCAGACCGATCTTGACCTGCTTCTCAGCCTGCGGCATGAAAGCGGCGCGGAACTGCTCCATGGACTGACCCATATACTTCAGGTAGTCCTCCAGACGCAGACCCTGCTGCTCCACACGGAAAGCAAAGTCGTTGACCATCTCGTCCATGCGGACATCGTACATAGCCTGAGGGATCTCGCCTTCCATGCTTTCGATGACCTGATCGACCAGAGCATTCTCGACAGCCAGATCATCCTGCTTGTCCAGCTGCTCCTGGTTGTTCTTGCGGATGGAAGCCTTGAACTCGTCCAGAGTGTCGTACTCGGAGCAGTCCTTTGCCAGCTCGTCATCCAGAGCGGGCAGCTCCTTGTACTTGACCTCATGCAGCTTGATCTTGAAGACAGCAGCCTTGCCAGCCAGCTCAGCAGCCTGATACTCGGTGGGGAAGGTGACGTTCACGTCGAACTCCTCGCCGGCAGAGTGACCAACGACCTGCTCCTCAAAGCCGGGGATGAAGCTGCCGCTGCCCAGAGTCAGGTTGTAGTGCTCAGCCTTGCCGCCCTCGAATGCGACGCCGTCCACAAAGCCCTCGAAGTCGATATCAGCGATATCGCCATTCTGAGCAGCGCCCTCACGGGTCAGCTCACGGGCGTTGCGCTCCTGCACACGCTTCAGCTCTGCGTCCACAGCCTCGTCGGTAACAGTATGGACAGTCTTTTCCACGGTCAGACCGTTGTAGCTGCCAACCTTGACCTCGGGCTTCACGGCGACCTTCACGGTCAGGGTAGCGCCCTCTGCCTCGCTGGCAGAATCCACGCTGACCTCAGGACGGCCCACGGGCTCCACACCGGCTTCCTTAGCGGCAGCCTCAAAAGCCTCCGGGAACAGCTCGTTGATGGCGTCGTAGGTAAAGACGTCTGCGCCGTACATCTTCTCGATCAGAGCCTTGGGAGCCTTGCCCTTGCGGAAGCCCTGCACAGGGTACTTCTTGCCCTCTTTTTTGAAAACATCGGCAACAGCCTTCTTGAAGGCCTCTGCGTCGATGGAGAACTGCAGTTCTGCCATGCTCTTCTCGAGCTTTTCACACTTGATGAGATTCATTTGTTTATCCTCCACTCAAATATTCTATTGCTCAGGGCAGGAAGTTTTTGCCCGGGGCAACCGCGCACCACGTCCTTGCTGTATGCACACGGAATGCGGGGACGCGCGCGCTCAATTGGGTGCAACAATCGCGTCAAAACTTATTATAGCACGCTCTGGACACAATTGCCATACCAAATTTTTAAATTTTGTCGTTTTTGCCCTTTTATACCGCCGTTAATTGATGCGGTAGGGGCAGAAACGCAGGCCGTCGGCACTTACCAGCTTGTACCGGATGCCGTCCACCTCGCCCTGTACGGCGAACCGGATGGCGTTGCCGTGCAGATGCCCGTAGAAGCAGGTCTTGATGCCGAACTCCTTCAGGGTGGCCACGATCTCCGGGGCGCTGGTGCCGGTGTAGACCGGCGGATAGTGCAGGAACACCAGCTTTTCCAGCCCGGGCTCCGCTGCCTGCAAGCTCATGCGCAGACGGCCGATCTCGCGGTTCATCACCTTTTCGTCGTGGGGCTCTCCCACATCGAACAGCCAGCCGCGGGTGCCGCAGATGGCGTACCCCTCCACACTGTAAGAATTGTTGTGCAGGATATGCAGGGTATCGAAGCCCTCGGCCTTGAGGTAGGCGTTCATCTTGTTGGCGGTGGACCACCAGTAATCGTGGTTGCCCTTCATGATGATCTTCTGTCCGGGCAGCTGCTGCAAAAAGGCGAAATCCTTGCGGGTATCGGTCAGGCGCATGGCCCAGCTGATATCCCCCGCCAGCACGATGGTGTCCTGCGGGGTGATGAGCTTGCGCCAGTTTTTTTCCAGCCGGTCCACATAATCGTTCCAGCCGGGGAAGATATCCATCGGCTTGGATGCGCCCAGAGAAAGATGGGGGTCGCCAAGCACAAAAAGTGCCATAGTCTGTTTACTCCTGTTCTGTCTGTCCGCAGAAGCTTATGCCTGATAGCCCAGCGCCACCTCAGCGATCTGTGCCGGGGCAATGACGGTATCAAAGCGCTCCGGCTTGCTGCGCAGAGCGGCAAGGCTTGCCGGTGCGGCGTGACCGGTGGCAGCCTCCAGCTGCTGCATGGCTTCAAAATCGTTTTCCGGGGCGGTTTTGCCCAGTGCGCTCAGCACGCTGCGGGGGAACTTGAAGGGCGATGCGGTGGAAAGCACCACCATGGGCACGCCCTGCCGCTTTTTCTGTGCAGCCACATGGAAGGCCACGGCGGTGTGGGTATCGCACAGGTAGCCGTCCTTTTCGTAGCGGGAACGGATCTCCCCTGCCACCTCGGCCTCGCTGCTCCAGCCGCAGGAGAAGGTCTCCTGAATAGCTGCCAGCGTCTCGGGACGGACGGTATAGCTGCCGGTTGCAGCCAGCTGCTGCATAAAGCCCGCCACCTCGGCATCGCTGCCGGTCACATGGTACAGCAGGCGCTCCAGATTGGAGGACACCAGAATGTCCATGCTGGGCGAGGTGGTCTTGAAGAACTCCCGCTTTGCGGTGTAAGTACCGGTGGTGAGGAAATCGGTCAGCACGTTGTTCTCGTTGGAAGCGCAGACCAGCTTGCCCACAGGCAGACCCATCTGCTTTGCGTAATAGCCGGCAAGGATATCGCCAAAGTTGCCGGTGGGCACACAGAAGTCCACCTCGTCACCGAAGGTGATCTTGCCTGCCTTGAGCAGCTGGGCGTAGGCGGCAAAATAGTAGACGATCTGCGGCACAAGACGGCCCCAGTTGATGGAGTTTGCGCTGGAAAGACGGATGTTGCGCTGTTCCAGTTCGGCAGCGATGGCCTTATCGCCGAACACCTTCTTTACGCCGGTCTGGGCATCGTCGAAGTTGCCGCGCACAGCGTATACCGCCACATTAGCGCCCTCCTGCGTTGCCATCTGCAAACGCTGGATCTCGCTGGTGCCGCCGGTGGGGTAGAACACGGCGATCTCCACACCGGGGATATCATGGTAGCCGTCCAGTGCCGCCTTGCCGGTATCACCGCTGGTAGCCACAAGGATCAGGGTCTTTTCAGTGCGGCCCAGATTCTTTTTGGCCTCAACCAGCAGCTTGGGCATCAGCTGCAGGGCGTAATCCTTAAAGGCGCAGGTCGGGCCGTGCCACAGCTCTAGGGCATAGGTGTCCCCCTCCACCGGGGCAAGATAGCCTGCCTTGCCGCCAAAAGCAGCCCCGTAGGTGCTGCGGGTGGCCTCGGTCAGGAAGGCGGGGTCGTAATCGGTCAGGTACTCCCTCACAACGGCTGCTGCCAGCGCGGGGTAGTCCAGCCCGCACAGGGCTTTTACATCCACCTGCGGAAAACTTTCCGGCACAAACAGACCGCCCTCATCGGACAGCCCCTGTGCAATTGCCTGAGAAGAAGTTACTTTGCGGTTCTGATCTCTGGTACTGAAAAACTGCATGGTCATCGCTCCTTTTCGCCACGGAACGTGCCGGGCACGTTCCCGGTTTTACGGCAAAACCCTCGTTTTGCCGCATACTTCCCACCGGTGCCACGGTTCCTGCCTTAGGTCTCGCAGAGAAAGGCACCCTTTATAATATGTACCATCCAGCGCCCGCTGTCAAGAGGAACTACCTCTGCAACGTCAAAACGCACCGGTTCTTCGCTTTGGCCGGTCTGCTGCAAATACCCTTGTGCAGCGCAGATCAGCCGGTGCTGCTTGGCCGGGTCTACGGCGGCAGCGGGGCGCTGCAGCATCCCTTGGCTGCGGGTCTTTACCTCGCAGATGACGATGGTGCCGTCCGGCTCCCGCAGCACAAGATCCAGCTCTCCCATGCGGGTATGATAGTTATGCGCCAGCAGCTGCGCGCCCTGCTTCTGATACCAGCGGGCAGCGGCAGCCTCTCCCCTGCGGCCGGTCTCGGCGCGGTTCATTTGCTGCTCTCCGGCCAGTAGCCCTGCTTTTTAAGGAAGCTGCGGCGGTAGAACGGCTGAATGCCGTACTGCGCGATCAGCTCGTAATGCAGCTTTGTGGGGTAGCCCTTGTGCTTTGCCAGCTGATACTGCGGATACTGCTTGTCCAGCTCCAGCATATAGCGGTCACGACTGACCTTGGCCAGCACCGAGGCCGCGCCGATGCTGGCGCTGGTGGCATCGCCCTTGACCACCGGCTGTGCCGGGATCTGCAAGCCTGCGGGGGTACGGTTGCCATCCACCAGCACCAGATTGGGCACGATGTCCAGCTCTTCCACCGCCTGCTGCATCCCGCCCATGGTGGCGTTCAGGATGTTTTCCCGGTCGATGACCTCCGGCCCCACAAAGATGATGCGGTAGGCCAGCGCTTTTTCGCAGATCTCGTCAAACAGCGCCTCGCGCTTTTTTTCGGTCAGCTTTTTGGAATCGTTGATGCCGTACACCGGGTTTTCCGGGTCCAGAATGCAGGCCGCCACGCACACCGGGCCGCAAAGCGGGCCGCGCCCGGCCTCGTCCACACCGGCAAAGCAGCCGTACTGGCTGCGCACCTCGGCATCAAAGGCGTACAGCGGAGCGGAGATTTCCTCATCCGAGCGGCGTTTCATTCCTCGTCCTCCTCGGCAAAGTCGGCCAGATCATCCCGCTGCGGCGGGCGCTCCAGAGAGATGCGCCCCCACTTGCAGGCGCGGAACTCGTCCACCAGCATGATGGCGCAGCGCTCGGTATTCACCTCGCCGCCGCGCACCAGCAGCCCGCGCTTGCGGCCAATGGCTTCCAGTAGCTCATAGGGCGGAAGTGCCAGTGTTTCGGCATCCAGCTTGTAGCGCTGTGCCACAAGGTCGGGATAGTTGCGGCGCACCTCGTCCAGCAGGTTCATGGCCAGTTCTTCCACATCCAGAATATCGTCCTTGATGGAGCCGATGAAGGCCAGATTGGAGGCAATGGTCTTGGAATCGAACTTTTTCCACAGCACGCCGGGCATATCCAGCAGGTCAAACTTTTCGGTGCTGACCCACTGCTTGCCCTTGGTCACGCCGGGGCGGTCTGCCGCCTTGGCGCGGGCAGAGCCTGCAAAGGTGTTGATAAAGGTGGATTTGCCCACGTTGGGGATACCGCACAGCATCACCTGCGTTTTGGCACCGCCCATGCCGCGGTTCTGGCGGCGCTCCAGCAGACCGGAAAGCTCCTTTTCAATGGCCACCTTCACGGCGTTTGCGCCGCCCTTCTGCTTGGCGCTGATGGCCACGCAGCCGGCATCTGCGGCGTGGAAGTAGCGGATCCACTCCTCGGTCACAGCCGGGTCGGCAAGGTCGGCTTTGTTCAGCGCATAGAGCTTGGGCTTGCGGTCGGTGATGCGCTCGATCTCCGGGTTCAGGCTGGAAAGCGGGATGCGCGCATCCAGCAGCACAAGGCTGGCATCAACATGCTGGATCTCCTGCTCCATCATACGCAGGGTCTTGGTCATGTGGCCCGGGAACCACTGAATATTGTACTGGTTTGCAAACCGGGTATCCATTTCGTTCATTTTACCACCCCAAAATCTGTAAAGGGCATAAAGCACAACAGTACCTTGCCCAGAATATCACGCTCGTCAATGCAGCCGACATAGGAGGAGCGGCTGTCCAGCGATTCATTGCGGTTATCCCCCATCACAAACAGGGTGCCCTCCGGCACTGTGAACGGGAACTGCACATCGTAGCCCAGATAGGTAGGGGCTGCAATGTAGTCCTCCTGCAAAAGTTCGCCGTTCACCGTGACCGTACCGGCATCGTAATCAATGCTGATGGTGTCGCCGCCCTTGGCAATGATCCGCTTGACCAGCGGCTTACCGTAGACGGTGTAGCTGTCCACGATGACCACATCGCCCCGCTGTGGGGTGTAGCCTGCCGCCCAGACGATAAGCTTATCGCCGTGGGTCAGGGTGGGCACCATAGAGCGTCCATCCACCTGAATGATGCGGAAGAAAAACGAAAAGATCAGTACCAGCACCAGCGCTGCGGAGATAAGCGCTTCGTACCATTCCAGCATGCCCTGCCCGCGTACAGCGGAGGGAGACTGCTGCTGTTTTTCCATAGCTTAGCCACCAGCCTTTCCTGATTTTACACATACGCCCGGGCTTTGAAAAAGAAAAAAGGGACAACAAGTTGTCCCTTTTCTCCCGGTTTCAAATCGGGGATGATCAAATATCGCTCTTGACCTTGGCAGCCTTGCCCGTACGGCCACGCAGATAGAACAGCTTTGCGCGGCGGACCTTGCCCTTGCGGACAACAGTGACCTTCTCAACGAAGGGGCTGTTGACGGGGAAGACACGCTCGATGCCGACACCGTAAGCCACGCGGCGAACGGTGAAAGTCTCTGCAACGCCGCCGTGCTTCTTAGCGATGACAGTGCCCTCGAAGGCCTGAATGCGCTCACGGTCGCCGTCCTTGATACGAACATCAACGCGGACGGTATCGCCAACGTTGAACTGAGGCTTTTCAGCCTTGATGCTGCCTTCAGAAATAATCTTCAGTGCGTCCATTTTTGAATCCTCCATTTGTTTTTAGACGTTCATGCACGGCATAGCCGTCAGAGGACCGCCCGTTTAATGATAAATACTTGTCATTAACCCCGCTGTGGTCTCAGCGGACACTAACGCCCTAATAGGATAGCACAAAACCGGCTTGAATGCAAGCAATTTAGCGAAAAATCTTGCAAAAATTTTCTGTTTTGCCTGATAGACGGACTCTTGCGCAGCTTTAGACAAACAGCTGCCGGTCTGCCGTCAAAAACTTGGTGCGCAGAATGTTGGCACTTGCGGCGGGCAGGCCGAACTTTTCTTCCAGAAAACCGGTGAGCAGCGAGGGGTTCAGGTTCAGCTCCTGCGCAGCGGGCAGGCACAGTTCCAGCTGCACGGTGTCTCCCAGTACAGTATAGCTAAGCTGCGGGATATGCTCTTTAAGGTTCACGATCTTTTTGCCGCGCTTGCTGTGCTTTTCCACGGGGGCTGTCTCCAGCGCATTATACTGCTCCAGCACCGCAGCGGCAGCCGCCGGGTAGCTGATGCGGTAGCAGGCAAAGGCGATGCTGTCCGCCTTCATCTCCACCGGAGCCACCCGGGTAACATGGATACCGGCGGGCATAATGGCGTTGAGGGCGGTCTGCCACTGGGCAAAATCCGGGGCTTCGGCCTCGGTCTTGACGTCCACGCACTCGCACTCGCTTTCCTGCCCCAGCGAGAGCGGGCAGGCAAAGGTCATGTAGATATGGGGGTTAAAGCCAAGCGTATGCCACACCGGCAGGCCGCTGCGCTTGAGCACCCGCTGCATCACCCGCTGCAGGTCCAGCAGGGAGATATAGGAGGCTTCATTTTTCTTTTCAAACGAGATTCTGACTGTAATCAAAGCAGGGACCTCCTAACAGATGGTTGGCACCGCAGGCGTTGCAGGCACGGTTGCAAGGCGGGGTGGTCTGGGCGGCCAGAGCCTTGTTGTACTCCCGCACCAGATACTCGTGGGTGATGCCGTAGTCCATGTGAGACCACGGGGTCACCTCGTCCAGCGCGATGGGGCGCTGGCAGTAGAAGGCGGGGTCGATGCCCATGTCTGCAAAGGTCTGCATCCAGGTATCGTACTTGAAGCACTCCTCCCAGCCGTCGAAGTAGCAGCCGCGCTTATAAGCCTCCACGATGACCGGGGCAAGGCGGCGGTCACCCTTGGCGAACACACCCTCTAAGAAGCTGGTGGTGCTGTCGTGATAGTTCACCTTGATCTTGCGGCTGTGCACGCTTTCCAGCAGGTGCTTCTGCTTGGCCTGCAGGGTCTCGGCGGTATCCATGGGCACGAACTGGAAGGGGGTGTGGGGCTTGGGCACAAAGCAGGCGCAGCTGATGGTCACCTGCACGCCGCGTCCCTTGGCGTGGTTCGTATTCTTGTAGTAGAGGTCTACCACCTTCTGAGCAGTCTCGGCAATACCCTCGATATCCTCCATGGTCTCGGTGGGCAGACCCATCATGAAGTAGAGTTTGACCGAGGTGTAGCCCGCGTTGAAAGCGATGGTGCAGGTCTTTTCAATCTCGTCCCAAGTGACGTTTTTGTTGATGACATTGCGCAGACGCTGGGTGCCGGCCTCGGCGGCAAAGGTCAGGCCGCTCTTGCGCACCTTGGTGGTTTTTTCGATGAGGCTCTGGGAGAAGTTGTCCACACGCAGGGAAGGCAGCGACAGGCTGACGTGCTCCTTGGGTGCCCACTCGTTCAGATCGTCCAGCAGCTCTTCCAGCTGACCGTGGTCAGAGGTGGAAAGGCTAGAAAGGCTCAGCTCCTCGTAACCGGTGTTAGCGCATAGATCCTGCGCCGCCTTGTTCAGCAAACTGGCATCACGCTGGCGCATGGGGCGGTACAAGAAGCCCGCCTGACAAAACCGGCAGCCGCGCACGCAGCCGCGCAGCACCTCGATGCTGGCGCGGTCCTGAATGGCGCCCACCATGGGCACCACAAAGTTTGTGGGCGGGGCAAACTGGTTCAGATCCTTGATGATGGCTTTGGTGATGCGTGCGGGGATGCCCGGCTCGTTGGGGGTGATGGCCTTCACTCTGCCGTCCTCGTGGTAGGTGACATCGTAGAAAGCCGGGATGTACACGCCCGGGATCTTTGCAATGTTGAGCAGCAGCTGTTTTTTGGAGATGCCCTCTTTTTTAGCCTTTTCGATCTCAGCGCAGATGGCGGGCAGCTGGTTCTCGCCCTCGCCCAGTTGGATAACATCAAAGAAATCCGCAATGGGCTCAGCGTTGCAGGCGCAGGGGCCGCCCGCTACGATCAGCGGCCAGCGGTCATCACGGTCTTTGGAGTAGAACGGGATGCCCGCCAAGTCCAGCATGGCAAGGATATTGGTATAGGAAAGCTCGTACTGCAAGGTAAAGCCCACAGCATCAAAGGCCGTGAGAGGGTCCTTGCTCTCCATGGTGTACAGCGGCAGCTGCAGGCGCTCCATCTCTGCCTTCATATCCAACCAGGGCATAAAGGCGCGCTCACACCACCAGTTTTCGTGGCTGTTGAGCAGCTCGTACAGGATCTTTTCGCCCAGAAAGGACATTCCCACCTCGTAGGTATCTGGGAAGCAGAAGGCAAAGCGCACATCCACCTTATCCTTTTCTTTATAGATACTGCCGGGCTCGCCGCCGGTATAGCGGCCGGGCTTCTGCACCCGTCCCAGCGCTTCTTTCAGTTTGGGATCAAACATCGGGTCCTCCATAAACAATCCGTTTTTTGCGTTCTTTTTATTTTACCCCAAATGTGCCGGTTTTGCAATCGTTTCCGGCGGGTTGTGCATACTTTCCGTGTTTTTGCCGCCAGAGCGCCGCCGCGCACGCCGCCATCTGTGCACCATCCAGCGGGGGCACCGGCAGCAGATTGAACAGTCCTGTCAGAAGATTCGCTGCCCAGAACGCGCTGCCGCGGATGGTGGTGGTCTGTGAAAGGCGCAGCGCCCACACCCCGGCAAGTAAAAAATTGACCGCAGGCCCGGCGGCGGCAAGCACGAGCCGCTGGCGCGGGGAGAGCTTTTCCCCTGCTGTGTGCATACAAAAGCCGGTCATGGTCACCTCGATGACCGGCAGATGCCTTTGCTGGATGCAGTAGACAAAAATGTGCCCCAGCTCGTGCAGAATAGCCGCCAGCAGCCCCAGACGCAGAAAACCGCTGGCATCAAAGTAGAGCAGCAGGTACACCGCGCCGCACAGCAGCACCGGATCCCGGAATACCAGCTTCCCCGCCCGCACCCGGCTCAAGGGGCATTCTCCAGCAGAGCGGCGGGGTCGCAGGCAGCGCCCTGCTGCCACAGTTCCAGATGCAGGTGCGCACCGGTGGCGCGCCCTGTCTGCCCCACTGTGCCCAGCGTCTGCCCGGCCTGTACCACCTCTCCCGGGCGGACATAGAGGTATTGCAGGTGCGCGTAGCGGGTCTCGCAGCCATCCGGGTGTAGGACGCGCAGATGGTTGCCGTAGCTTGGGCTGTATGCCGCCGCAGTCACTACGCCGCCCTGTACTGCCCGCACCGCTGTACCCTCCGCACAGGCAAGGTCAAGCCCGGAATGAAACGCAGGTTTGCCGGTAAAGGGGTCTGTCCGCGCGCCGTAGGCGTCCGAGATGCGCCACGCCGCAGTATCCAGCGGAAAGCAGTACTTTTCCGTATTCCGCGCGGCCTGCACCGGCAAAGCCGCCAGCAGGCAGAGTGCCAGCCCCGCCAGCACAAGTGCCATGATGCCCCACCGCCATCTGCGCAGCTTTGCTGCCTGTCCGCTCCGTTTTGCCCGCATACACCGCCCTCCTATCCCGAAAAGTGTATGCACAAGCAACGGGCGGGAGAACATAAACAAAAAAACAGAGCCGCCGCACAAATTTCTGCGCAGCAGCTCTGGCTTTGGTTTACATGATTTTACAGATCAGCGCCGAAAAAAGCTTCCGATGCGTTCCAGCAGGCTCTTTTTCTTGGGTGCGGTGACAACAGGCTTTACAGCCGGGCGGGGTGCAGCCGGAGCTTTGGGGGCGGGCTGCTGTGCCGCCGGGGCGGCCTTCTCAGCCTTTTCCGGTGCAGGCTGGAACACATGGGGCAGCTCCTGCTTCAGCTGCTCCACGGTAACTTCCTGACAGACTGCTGCCGTTTCCTCTGTTTCCGGGGCAGGGGTGGTGCACTTCCACGGCTCAGGGCGCTGCCAATCGTTGCGCAGCAGCTCGTACATGCCCATCTGGCTGTTGACCAGCGGCTCGCCCTCGGCAGGCTTCACCTTCTGGTAGCTGCCGCTGGCATCCATGACCCGGGCGTTGACGTTATCCCGCAGCTGCAGCTGAAGGATATCGGTAAGCTTTTGCACCAGAGCGGGATCCTCCACCCGCACGCCCACCTCTACGCGGCACTCGGTATTGCGGGTGAGGAAATCTCCAGAGGCAATATAAATGCGAGTGTGGGTGCCATCGAAGAAGCTATAAATGCGGCCATGCTCCAGATACCGTCCCACCAGACTGCGGATGTGCAGGTTCTCGGTCTTGCCGGGCACCTCTGCGCGCACGCAGCAGATGCCGCGCACGATCATATCGATGCGCACCCCGGCGCAGCTGGCTTCCTGCAATTTGAGGATGATGTCCCGGTCGCTGATAGAATTGTTTTTCAGGATCATGGAAGCCGGACGTCCCATGCGGGCGGCAGCGATAACGTGATCCATCTCGTCCAGCAGCACGCTCTTGAAGCGCAGCGGAGCCACCAACATCTTGTCGCTTTCCTCGGTGAGCTGCTGCACGGCCAGATTGCGGAACACCTTGGAGGCTTCCTCGCCGATGCGCTCGTCTGCGGTGATGAAGGAATAATCGGTATACAGCTCGCTGGTTTTTTCGTTGTAGTTGCCGGTACCGATCTGGGTGATGTAGGAGTAGCCCTCTGCTCCCTTGCGGGTGATGAGGGTCAGTTTGGAGTGCACCTTGTAGTCCTCGAAGCCGTAGATGACAGTACAGCCGGCGCTTTCCAGCTGCTTGGACCAGTCGATGTTATTCTGCTCGTCAAAGCGGGCGCGCAGCTCCACCAGCGCTACCACTTCCTTGCCGTTTTCGGCAGCTTCCATCAGCGCCTGCACGATCTGGGACTCCCGCGCCATGCGGTAGAGGGTCATCTTGATAGAGATGACGTCCGGGTCCTGTGCGGCCTTTTTGAGCATGGCGATAAAGGGGCGGATGGACTGGTACGGGTAGCTGAGCAGCACGTCATGCTTCTGTACCTCGGCAGCCAGATCATAATCCGGCGGCGGCAGCATGGGGCGTGCGGGGGCGTAGAACAGCGCCGGGTGACCCTCGGCCTCCATGCGGCCGGAAAGCTTGAAGAAGAAGCTCAGATCCAGCGGGCTCTTTTGCAAGAACACCCGCTTGCGGGTCAGTTCCAGACGGCTGCACAGCAGCCGCTCCACCTCCGGTGCGGGGGCGGGAGTGATCTGCAAACGGACAGCGGCCAGCTTGCGGCGGCGCCGGAGCAGCTCGGTCATGATCTCACGGTAATCGATATCGTGATCCATCATGCCCTCTTTTACGTCGATATCTGCGTTGCGGGTGACCCGGAACAGGCATTTTTCCTGAATAGAATCCTTGCCGAAGATGCTGGACGCATAGTGCAGCACCAGCTCCTCGGTGAGGGCAAACTGCACAGCGCCGTCCTTTTTGATAAAGTGCAGCCGTTCCATCTGGCTGGAGATAGGCACGATGCCAAGGCTCTGCTCCTGCGTGTGCTTTTCCTTGAGCAGCACGCCAAGATAGATCTCCTTGTTGCGCAAAAACGGGAACGGGTGGCGGTTATCCACGATCTGCGGGCTGAGGATGGGGAACAGCTCGGACTGGAAGTATTTTTTCCAGAGATGCTCCTCTTCCTTGGTCAGGTGATCGAAATCCACCTTATGATAGCCGTTCTCTGCCAAATTTTCCAGCGCTTTTGCGTAGAATTTATCACATTCTTCCTGCAGCTGCGCCGTTTTGGGCATAATGGCGGCAAGCTGCTCGGCGGCGGTCATGTTGGTCTTGTTTTCCCGCTTTTCCTTTTTGGTCTTGCTCTGCTCAAGGTTTGCGCGCTCCTGCAAGGAGCCCACGCGCACCATGAAAAACTCGTCCAGATTGGAGCCGTAAATTGCCAGAAACTTGATCCGCTCGCCCAGCGGGACGTTCTTGTCCTTGCCCAGCGCCAGAACGCGGCGGTTGAAATCCAGCCAGCTCAGTTCGCGGTTGATAAAGATCGATTCGTCACTCATAACAATAAATCTCCGTATTTCCTCTTTGACCAAGGCAGCAAGTGGGCTACACCCTAGCGGACATACGCCTGCCCTGCCCATGAATCCACCATTGCTTGGGTAATGCCCGGAACCTGTGCCGCATCCTCCACCTGTGCAAACGGGCCGTGCTGCGCCCGGTAGTCCAGAATGGCCTGTGCATTGTGGGGGCCGACACCGGGCAGGGTGCACAAAGCGTCTGCATCGGCTGTGTTCAGTTCCACCTGCGTATACGCTGCCAGCTCCTTTGTGTCCGGCAGCGTCTGCGGCGTTTGCGCTTGCAGCGGCACTGCAAACCGGAACGCCAGCACAGCACAGACCCCTGCGGCGGCAAGACACAGCAGCAGGAACAGCTCCTCGCGGCGTTTTTTGTTTTGCATAGGCTTCTTCTCCCATTCTACCTGATTTTTTGCTAAAAAGAAAGCCCTCTGCAGAAAAATTGCAGAGGACCTTGCATAAGTTTTACACAGATTTTTCAGCGGCACGCACCATGCGGTACAAAACCTCCACGGCAGCGCCACCGGCGGCATCCGTCAGGGTGACCTGCCCGGCGGCAAGGCGCAGTTCTGCCGGGGCATCGGCGGCCACTGCGCTGTGCTCCACAGCCTGCACCAGTTCCAGCATGGGCTGACCGCCCGCCAGCGCCAGAACCTGCTCTGCACCCACCTGCGCCATGGTGCAGACGGTGTCCAGCATTTCCCGTCCGGAGATCCGCTTGGGGGTGAGGACAAGGGTGTCCGGGGCGATGCGCTCACCCAGCAGGGCAACACGATCCCCGATGGCCTTTTCTGCCAGCGAGATCAGGGGCACAGACTTGCTGTCCTGATACAGCAACACCCGCAGCACCTGCTCGGGGTGGATGTCGGCGGCGTTCGCCAGCAGATACGGAGTCCACTCCTGCCGCAGATGGCGCTCCAGTGCATTGCTCATGCGTAGCACCCGGGTGGTGCCGTCCTGCATCTGCACGGCAACGCCCACACCGGGGGTATCCGGCAGGCAGGCAAAAAGCTCCTGCTGCTGGGCAAAGCTGCACAGAGGCACCCGGTTGCCGTCGGCATAGTGGTAGGCCATGGTGCCGCCGCACACCAGCGCAGGCGCAGCCAGACGCACGCTGCCCAAAATGGAGCGTACCGCGCGCGGAGAGCGCTGCGAAAAAACGGTCAGTCTGCCGCCGCGGCTGCTGAACAGCTGTAAAACGTCCCGCACCACCTGGGTCAGATTGCCATCCTCGCCCAGCAGCAGGTTATCCAGATCACAGAGCACCAGAGTGGATGCCAGAGAATCGTTCATGTGTTTTTCCTCCTGAGTGTTGCGAGAAAATGGGTAAAATAGTCCGGCAGCTCGGAATCAAACCGCAGCTGCTCCCCGGTGATGGGGTGGACAAAACCCAGCGTTTTGGCGTGCAGACACTGCCCGTGCAGGCTGGTGATGCAGTTGTGGGGGCCGTACACCGGGTCCCCTGCCACCGGGTGGTGGATGGAGGCCATGTGTACACGGATCTGATGGGTGCGGCCGGTCTTTAGACGGCATTCCAGCAGGGTGAACTCCCCCAGCCGCTCCAGCACCTTGTAGCCGGTATAGGCGTACTTGGTGTGGGGCTCGGTGGCCGGGTAGACCGCCATTTTTTTGCGGTCGGTCTTGCTGCGGCCGAGGTTTGCTTCCACAAAGCCCTCGTCCTGCGCAAAGCCGCCGTAAACTACCGTCTGGTAGGCGCGCTCCACGCTGTGCACTGCCATCTGCTGGGAAAGGCCGATGTGGGTAGCGTCGTCCTTTGCCACCACCAGCAGGCCGCTGGTGTCTTTATCAATGCGGTGGACGATGCCGGGGCGGATCTCGCCGCCAATGCCGGAAAGGCTGCCCTTGCAGTGCCACAGCAGGGCGTTGACCAGCGTACCGTCCGGGTTGCCGGGTGCGGGGTGCACCACCATGCCCTTGGGCTTGTTGACCACCAGCAGATGGGCGTCCTCGTAGACGATCTCCAGCGGGATATCCTGCGGCACGGCCTCGATGGGCTTTGCGTCCGGGATCTCCAGCAGCACGGTGTCCCCTGCCTTGAGCTTCAGGCTTTTGGCCACAGTCTTGCCGTTGCACTGCACATGCCCCTCGGCCACCAGCGCCTGCAGCGCCGAGCGGGACAGGCCGGTGTCCTCGCCGCTGAGAAAGCGGTCGATACGCTGACCGGCAGTCTCCTGCTCTACGATAAATTCACGCTGTTCCATAATTTACTGCTCCTTGGAAGCGGCGTCATCGGCGTGCACTTCGTCCAGAAAGATCACCAGCACCCACAGTGCCACGCCCACGCAAACGCAGATATCTGCAAAATTGAACACAGCAAAGCGCATGAACAGCAGGTTGATGTAGTCCACCACCTCGCCGTTGAGCACACGGTCGATCAGATTGCCGATACCTCCGCCCAGCACCAGCACCAGCGCTGCCTGCTGCAGGCGCTTGCCGCGGCTGCGGAAAAACAGGCCATAGGCGACCGCCAGCAGCGCCGCGCTTGTGGCGATGATCAGGAACAGCTGCTTGCCGCTGAGCAGGCTGAAAGCCATGCCCGGATTGAGCACGAACCGCAGCTCCACCACATGGGGGATGAACGGCATAGCGCCTACCGGCTGCAAAACCTGCACCGCCCACAGTTTGATCAGCTGGTCGATGCCGATCAGCGCAGCCACAGCTGCCAGATTGAAGAGTACAAATGCCATTTGCTACCTCGTTTCTGTTATAAAAAACGGCGCTCCCCGTTCAAGGGAGCGCCGCCCTTTTTACAAAACAGATTTGTATTGATGCGGGACGCTTATGCTTCCACAACGCTGGCGCAGCGTGCGCACAGGGTGGGGTGTGCGGGGTGGCTGCCGATGGAAGCAGAGTACTTCCAGCAGCGCTCGCACTTGTCGCCGGTGGCGTGTGCAGCTGCAACGCCCAAGCCCTCGACAGCGCTGGCAGCGCCGCCCTCGCCCTTGACCAGTTCCACATGGGAGACGATCATCAGGTCGGCCAGCTCGTCCATGGGGATGCTGTTCAGCAGGTCATAGACGGCATCGCTGCAGTACAGGGTGACGGAGGCCTCCAGAGATGCACCGATGAGCTTTTCGGCACGGGCCTGCTCCAGCACCTTCTTGACCTCGTCGCGCACGGCGATGAGCTGTGCCCACTTTGCCTTGAAGGCATCGTCGGCGGCGTACTGGCCAGCCTTGGGCATCTGCTCAAACACCACATACTTGTTCATACCCTCGGTCTTGGGCATGAAGTCCCAGATCTCCTGACTGGTGAAGCACAGGATGGGGGCAATGATCTTGTCCAGCGCAACAAGGATCTTGTACATGGTGGTCTGGGCGGCCTTGCGGGCGGTGCCGTTGGTGCAGTACAGACGATCCTTGGTGACGTCCAGATAGAAGTTGGACATGGCCACCACGCAGAAGTTGTACACAGCGTGGTAGACCTTGTTGAAGTCGTACACAGCGTAGCCTGCGTTGGTGTTGGCGATCAGGTCATCCAGCGCAGCCAGTGCCCAGCGGTCGATATCCTGCAGCTGATCGTCTGCAACACAATCGGTGTTGGGGTCAAAGCCGTCCAGATTGCCCAGAATGAAGCGGGCAGTGTTGCGGATCTTGCGGTAAGCCTCGCTGAGCTGCTTGAAGATGTTCTTACCGGCGCGCACATCCACGGTGTAGTCGGAAGAAGCCACCCACAGACGGATGATGTCTGCGCCGTAGTCCTTGATGATCTCGCTGGGCTCCACGCCGTTGCCGGCGCTCTTGTGCATCTGCTTGCCCTGCTCGTCCACAACCCAGCCGTGGCACAGCACGGACTTATAGGGTGCGCAGCCCTTGCTTGCAACGCTGGTCAGCAGGCTGGACTGGAACCAGCCGCGGAACTGGTCGCCGCCTTCCATATACATATCGGCGGGGAAACGCAGCTCGGGGCGCTCGTCCAGCACGGCAGCATGGGTGGAGCCGGAGTCGAACCAGACGTCCATGATGTCGGAATCCTTCTCCCACTCGGAAGCGCCGCACTTCTCGCACACTTCGCCTGCGGGGATGATCTGCTCGGCATCGTACTTATACCATGCGTCAGAGCCTTCCTTGCGGAACAGGGCGCTGACAGCCTTGATGGTAGCATCGGTGATGTGGTAGGTGCCGCACTTCTTGCAGTAGAAGGCGGGGATAGGCACGCCCCAAGTGCGCTGGCGGCTGATACACCAGTCGTTACGGTCGCGCACCATGCCGGTCATGCGGTCATGGCCCCAATCCGGCATCCAAGTGACGGTATCAATTGCCTTGTACACGTCCTCGCGGAACTTGGCAATGGAGCAGAACCACTGTTCGGTAGCGCGGAAGATGATGGGATGATGGCAGCGCCAGCAGTGGGGGTACTGGTGCTTGATGTGCACCTGACCCATCACAGCGCCGGAAGCAGTCAGGTCGGCCAGAATGGTCTTGTTGGCTGCCCACACGCGCTGACCAGCGTACTTGCCGGCCAGCTCGGTCAGGTAACCGCCGTCGTCTACAGGCACGGTGATGGGCACCTGCGGATACTTCTGGCAGACGTTGAAGTCGTCCACGCCGTGACCGCCTGCGGTATGAACGCAGCCGGAACCGCTTTCCAGCGTGACGTGGTCGCCCAGAATGACCCAGCCCTCCTTGGGCAGGTAGACGTGGTTATAGCGCATCAGCTCGAACTCAGCGCCGGAAACGGGCTCGCCCACGATCTCGTAGTTCTCGATGTGGCAGGCGTCCATGACGCTCTTGACCAGATCGGTGGCCATGATGTGGTACTCCTCGCCGATCTTGACGAAGGAGTACTCGAACTGACCGTTCAGGCAGATGGCCTCGTTGGCGGGCAGGGTCCAGGTTGTAGTGGTCCAGATGACGAAGTAGGTCTTATCCATGGGGATGCCGTACTTTGCCAGCACACCGTTGGGATCCTGCGAGACGTGGAAACGCACAAAGATGGAATCGCAGTCGTCCTCGCCGTACTCGATCTCGGCCTCAGCCAGTGCGGTGCGGCAGTCCGGGCACCAGTACACGGGCTTCAGACCCTTGTAGATGTAGCCCTTCTTGGCCATCTCGCCGAAGATCTCGATCTGACGTGCCTCAAACTCCGGCTTCAGGGTCAGGTAGGGGTGCTCAAAGTCACCGATGACGCCCAGACGCTTGAACTGGTCACTCATGATGTCAATGTGCTCGGTGGCAAACTTTTCACAGATCTGGCGCAGCTCCAGCTTGGAGATGTCCTTCTTCTTGTCGCCCACCGAGGACAGGGCCTTCAGCTCAATGGGCAGGCCGTGGGTATCAAAGCCGGGCACATAGGGAGCCTGATAGCCCTCCATGTTCTTTTCGCGGATGATGATATCCTTGATGATCTTGTTCAGGGCGGTGCCCATGTGGATGTTGCCGTTTGCATACGGAGGGCCGTCGTGCAGAATGAACTGGGGCTTGCCCTCGTTGTGCTTCATGAGCTGGTTGTACAGGTCGTTGTCATCCCAATCCTTGAGCATGACCGGCTCCTTTTTGGGCAGACCGGCGCGCATCTCAAACAGAGTCTTGGGCAGATTCAACGTGCTGTCGTACTGCGATTTGTTCTTAGCCAATGGTTTACACTCTCCTCTATTTTTGCGTTGGATGCCTTACTCGCTGAACTTTACGCCCTGAAAAGCGTCGTAGTCCGGCTCGTCCGGCTTCATATCAGCAGGAGGCGGGTCCAGCTTGAGCTGGCTTTCGTCCTTTGCCCAGAAATCCTCGCTGCTGTCAGCCGCCTTGTCGTCATCGGCAGGGGCGGCAGGTTCGGTGGTTTCGGTCGGTTCGGCAGGTTGCTCGGCCGGGGCTGCTGCTGCATCGGCTGTTGCTGCTGCCTCGGGCTGTGCGGCGGGCTGCTCTGCGGCAGCTTCCTGTGCAGGCTCTGCGTCCTGTACGGGGGCGTCCTTTTCAGCGTCCTTAGCGTCCTTCTGGAACTCCGGCAGACGGCTCAAAGACTCCACATGGCTGCGGTACAAATTGAGCACATCCGCCTTGAAGCGGGTGACCTCCAGACGGACGCGGTCATACTCCCGCTCCTCAGCCAGACGCTTCTCGTTGGCCTCGTTCTCGATCTCGTCTGCGCGGTCGCTTGCCTTCTGCAGCAGCTCGTTGGCGTCGCGGATGATATCATCGCCCCGCAGGTTTGCGCGGTGAATGATCTCCTCAGCCTTCTGGTTTGCTTCACGGATCACGTTTTCGCCCATGCGCTGGGCGTTGATCAGCGCGCTCTTGAGCATATCGCCATCGGCCTCAAAGCTTTGCAGCTCACCCTTGAGCTTCTGGTTCTCTGCGGTCAGATCAGCGATCTGCTTGCGCAGCTGCTCTGCCTGCGCATCGTTCTGCTGCAGCTGCTCCTCGACCTTGTCCAGAAAACGATCCACGTCCTCTGTACGGTAGCCGCGGAGGTTTTTTTCAAATTGTACAGAGCGGACATCCTGCGGGGTCAGCATAGTCATTTCCTCCCATAACTTTTAATATTGAAAGAACTCAATGATCGAACGATCTTTTTTACTTTTCCCGGGCAATGCAGTCAGCCGGAAGCGGCCCTTGCCGCGCACGGTGAACACATCCTGCTCGTATACGGGGGCATGGGGTTTTTCCACCGGCAGATGGTTGATCTCTACCCTGCCCGCCTCGATCAGCTCCGCAGCGGTGCCGCGGCTGACGTGCAGCATGGCAGAGAGTACCGCGTCCAGCCGCAGGGAGGACACAGTGGCGGTGAGCAGCTGCCGCTCCGGTGCCGGGAAAGCCGGGATCTCTTCCGGCTCCAGCAGGCGGGTGGACACCTCTGTCCGTCCCGCCTGACACAGCTCCCGGCAGATAAGCTTTGCCGCCGGTTCCAGCGCGAACACATAGGCCGTGCCCGGCGCATCGGCAGGCAGCAGGATATCGCCCAGCGCCTCGCGCTTGAGAGCAAGCCCCATCAGGCTGCCCAGATAATCCTTGTGCGCCGGAAGCGCCGCACCGGGCAGCGCCCGGCATTGCAGCTGTACGCAGCGCACCGGACACTCGCCGTAGCTGTACTCCGGCTCCAGACAGAGCACCCGGCGCTCGGCCTCGGGCCAGCCGCCGTCAAAACGCCAGCCGTCCCGCACACCGGCACGCCCCAGTGCCGCCCGGGCAAGATCCTGTTCCCGGTCGCTGAGGAATGCAGAGTACCGGGCTATGCCGCGGGAAAAAGCCGCATCGGCAAGATCCTCGATATGCCGCATAAGGTAGCGTTCCTCATCATTGCGGGCGGGCACAAAACCCCGCACCGCACCGGCTGCCGGATCAATAGAATGCGCCATTGTTCTCCAGCTCGTCCAGCAGGTCGCCCATGATATCCACGTTATACGGGGTAATGATAAAGGTACTGTTGGCTACGCGCTTGATCTGGCCGTTGTTGGCATAGGCCACGCCGGACAAAAAGTCTACCAGACGGCGGGAGACCTCCTTGTTGGTGGACTCCAGGTTCAGCACCACGGTACGCTTGTTGTTCAGATGGTCGGCAATGGTGCTGGCATCCTCGAACCGCTCGGGCTTGACCAGAACCACCTTGAGCTGAGTGGTGGCATGGATGTTGACCACCTTGTTCTTCTTGCTGGTGCCCTCGGCAGGCTCCTCGGTCTCTTCGTCCATCCCGATGCCAACGCCGCTGTTGTTGTTCACCATCTGGGGGCCGTCATCGATGTACTGGTCCTCGTACTCGTCCCCTTCGCCCATCAGGCCCTTCTTAATGCTATCCAGCAAAGACATAATTATCTGCTCCTTTCATTCGGGCAGCGCCCGGCTGCCTGGCGTTCTTTGCAAAAAGAATGCAAATAGCTTTTACTATTATCTGATTTTTTGCAGCAGATGTCAATAACTACAAAAGTTTTCCGTCATATAAATTTTGTCCGGAGACGATTATTTCGTCATAAAGCCTTACCTGACTGACAGAACCGTCCGTTCCCTTGGGCAAAACAAGGATGTAATCGTCTTCCGAGATCAGCGGATGGTCGGCATCCACCGGGTCGATCTTGCAGAAACGGGCGATGTTGCCGTACTTGACGTACACGCCGGGAATATAGTTTTCGCCCTGCGTCTCGGCCTCGGTGCCGTCCTCCTTGAGGTAGTGCACCGCTGCGGCGGGAACCCGCAGGCCGGTGCTCTCGCCGGTGCTGATGCGTGCGCGGGCGTGGTTGAGGCACAGCACATCGCCGTTGATGGAGTTGCATTGCAGCACAAAGCGGGCAATATCCTGCTCTGCATCAATGGTCACCTCGGCGACAGTGGCGCGCAAGGCAGCATCGCTCTGGCCGGGGAAGCTGATCTCCACCGCCGTGCGCAGGGGCTTACCGTCCGCGCCCAGCAGCTTTTCGGCCTGCTTTGCGGAGCACACCCCGGCGTACTGCCAGCTGAACCCGGCCACCAGCTTGCCTACGCAGCCATCCAGCGGCATCTCGGGGTCAGAGTCCAGATAGGCTTTAAGCTGCTCCGGGCTCTGCGCCAGAATGTCCGCAGCACCGGCATTCAGCCGTCCGCTGCTGGCAGCTCGGACAAAGTAGCCGGTAGTGGGGGCGGCGATCTGGGTGGGGTTGCCCAGCTGTGCCTGCACGGTCTGTGCCTGCTGGGCAAGCAGTGCGATCTGATCCGCAAAGCCGGCGGTATCGCCGGTGGTGATCCACAGCTTGTTCTGCGCCAGCAAATAGGCATCGGTGCTTTCGTCCACATCGCTGTATTGGGCGGTGTCCAGTGCGTCCAGCAGGTCATACAGCGCACCGGAGCGCTCCTTGAGCAGGCCGTCCAGCTGGGTGGCTGCGGTGTTCTGGGAGCGCTGCAACAGGTCGATCTGGCTGGTAAGCTGGGTCAGCTGCTGGCGCAGCACCGCCTGATTGGCGTCGGTATACAGCTCTGCAACGGCAGTGCCTGCCGACACCCGCTCGCCGTCCGAGACAAGGTAACCTAGATTGCCGCTGCCGGAAATGCAGGTCTCGTCAAACAGCAGCACGCCGTCCGCTTCAATGGTATCGGAGATGGTGATGGGCAGCGCCGTTTCGTAGACGTTCTGGGGGAAAAGGATGTGCGCCGCCTGCCAGCAGACATACGCTGCCGCCGCCAGCAAAAAGGTGGCCAGCACAGCCGCCAGCGTGGTAAGCGCAGAAAACTTGTGGCGCGGTTCCTGAGGGGTTTCCGGCATAAGGATCATCCTTTCAATAAAAAGTCTTGGGTCAGGCGCAAAGCGGTCTGTCGCACGTCCGCCGCCCCGGCGTCCAGCCATGTGACCCCGTCCATGTGGCGGAACCATGTCAGCTGGCGCTTGGCGTAGTTGCGGGAGGCCTGTTTGAGCTTTTCAGTGCAGACCTCAAGCGTGGCGGTCTGCTGGAAATACGGAAAAAATTCTTTATAGCCGATGGCCTGTGCGGCGGTGCGGAAGGCTTCGCGGTTATGCCAGACGTATTCTGCCTCGGCCAAAAGCCCGGCCTCCAGCATTTTGTCCACCCGCAGGTCGATGCGGCGGTACAGCGCTGCGCGGTCCGGGAAATCCAGCCCCAGCACAAGGCTGCGGTAGGGGCGCTCCGGCGGCAGCGAATCGGCCTTTTGTTCGCTGAGACGCTTGCCAGTGGCGCGGTAGTGTTCCAGCGCCCGCAGCACCCGTACCTTATTATTGGGGTGGATGACAGCGGCGGCCTCGGGGTCCACGGCTTGCAGTTTTGCGTACATGGCTTCCGGGCCGTTGGCTTCCAGTTCAGCGGTCAGCTGCTCGCGCAGACCATCCGGGGCTTTTTCGGCGGTGAAGCGCACCCCGTACAAAAGGCTCTGCACATACAGTCCGGTGCCGCCTACCAGCAGCGGCAGATGCCCCCGGGCAGTGATATCCTGGATATACTCCCCTGCCAGCGCGGTGAAATCCACCACGCTGAAGGTCTTTTCCGGGGTGAGGATGTCCACGCCGTGGTGCGGGATGCCGCAGGTCTCCTGCGGGGTGACCTTAGCGGTGCCCACATCCAGACCTTTGTAGATCTGCATGGAGTCGGCACTGATGACCTCGCCGGAGAACTGCTGCGCCAGCGCAACGCCCAGCGCGGTCTTGCCGGTGGCGGTGGGGCCTACCACAGCCACCACGGCAGGTTTTGCATTATACGATGCGTCCAAACTGCTTTTCCAACTCCTTTCGGGTAAGCTTGAGCACGCAGGGACGGCCATGGGGGCAGAAGGGCGGCACCTCGCCGGAAAGAATCTTCTCGGCCAGTGCCATAAGCTCCTGCGGGGAGGACTTATCCCCCGCCTTGATGGCGGCGCGGCAGGAGATGGAGTGCAGCACCCACTCGGTGTGCTCGTTCAGCGCGTCCCGGCTGCCCTTGAGCAGGCGGTCGGCGATTTCCACCAGCAAATCCTCAGCGTTCTGCGGCTCTACGTCCGCAGGCACAGCGCGCAATAGCACGGTGCTGCCGCCAAAGTCGGCCACATCCAGCCCGGCGTTTTCCAGCAGGGGCTGATTTTCCAGCAGCGCCTGCTTTTCCTCTGCAGAGAGGTCGATGGCGGCGGGCTGCAACAACAGCTGGCTGGGCACGTTGCCGTAGTTCGCGGCCAGCTTTTCGTACAGCTGACGCTCGTGGGCGGCGTGCTTATCGATCAGACACAGCTCGTCTCCCCGCTCCGCCAAAATATAGGTGCGGAAAACCTCGCCCACGTACCGCAGCGGCTCTTCCCCCTGCGGCACATCAAAGCCCAGCTGTTCCGGCTCCTCCGGCTGATAGGGCACCGTTGCGGCTTCGATTTCCGGGGCGGCAGGCACGGTGTTCCATGCTGCCATGTGATCCAGCAGCGGGTCGGCTGTGGCGTCCGTCTCCGGGTGCACGTCCAGCTGCGCCTCACCGGCTGCTGCCCGGAATGGCCGCGGCGCGATTTGGACTTCGGTTGCATCTGGCTTTTCCGGGCTGTGGAGGGTGACCACCGGGTCCAGAATATCCTCTGCGGGGCCAGACTGCCGCCACGAAGGCACGGCAACCGCCGCGCGGGCAGGCTGTACCGGCGGGGTGTCTGCCGTAAAAGACGGGGTTTTCACCGGTGCAGCGGCAGGGCGCGGCGGCTGCGGGGCTTCCCAACGCTGCGCGGGCAGCGTGCCGGGGTCTGCCTGACCCGGAATGACGGCGGAAAGTCCTGTAAAGTAATTATTCTTTACAGGACTTTCATCCTTAATATCGTTTTCTTTTTCAGTCTTCTCTTTTTCGTCTGCTTCAAAGGTAAAGCGGCGCTCCCCGGTGCCGGGCTGTGCCAGCGCCAGCTTGACCGCATGGTAAACGACATCGAACACGTCGTTTTCCCGGGCAAAGCGGGCTTCGATCTTTGCAGGGTGGACATTGACGTCCACAAGGTCGGTGGGCATTTCCAGCAGCAAGATGCCGCCCGGGAACTTGCCCTGCATGGTCGTGCCCTTAAAGGCCATTTCCATGCCCGCCATGATGGTGCGGTTGCGCACATAGCGGCCATTGATGTAGAAATGCTGCATACTGCGGCTGGCGCGGCAGCTCTTGGGCGGGGTGATCAGGCCGGTGACCCGGTACAGTCCTTCCTCGGATTGCACCTCGATAAGGTCACGGCTGAACTCCCGCCCCAGCACCGCGTAGGCAGCGCTGCGCAGCTGTCCATCGCCGGGGGTGACGTATTGCAGCTTGCCTTCCCGGATGAACTTGACACTGACCTCCGGGTGGCTGAGCGCCACGTGTCCTACGTTATCTGCCACAAAGGTGCCCTCGCTGGAGTCCTTTTTGAGGAACTTCATGCGGGCGGGGGTGTTGTAGAACAAATCCTGCACCCGGATGGTGGTGCCCACAGCACGGGCGGCAGGCTCCCTGCCCTGCTCCTCGCCGCCGGCGATGCGGTAGCAGGTGGCAAACTCGTCTACCACGGTGCGGGTGAGCAGCTCTACCCGCGCTACGCTGGCAATGGAAGCCAGTGCTTCGCCGCGGAAACCCAGTGTGTGGATGCTGTTCAGGTCATCCGGCTTTTCAATTTTGCTGGTGGCGTGGCGGATGAAGGCCGTTGGGATATACTCGGCATCAATTCCGGTGCCGTTATCGCTGATCTCGATCAGCTTTACGCCGCCGGACTCGATGCTTACGGTAACCTGCGTTGCACCGGCGTCGATGGAGTTTTCCAAAAGCTCCTTAACCACCGATGCGGGGCGCTCTACCACCTCACCGGCGGCGATCAGCTCCGCAGTATGCTTATCCAGAACATGGATGACTGCCATGGTCTTTTCCCTCCCCTGTGGTTGATTTTTGCGGTCAGCCGTTCAGGCTGCCCTTGAGGGTCTTTTTCAGCTCGTACAAAAAATTCAGTGCTTCAATGGGAGTAAGCGTTTCCACATCCACAGCTTCCAGCTTTTCCATCATCTCGCTGGGCACTGCCGGGGAATTATACTCCTGCAAGGCGTCAAAATCCATCTGCTCCACCTTGTTTTTGGGCGCAGATGCTTCCAGCGTGCGCAGCACCTCGTGGGCGCGGCGGGTCACGCTGCCGGGCAGACCGGCCAGCTTTGCCACCTCGATGCCGTAGCTGTCGTCGGCGGGGCCGCGCACGATGCGCCGCAGGAAAGTGATATCCTCACCGCGCTTTTTGACCGCGATGTTGTAGTTTTTTACGCCCTCCACGGTGCCTTCCAGCTCGGTCAGCTCGTGGTAGTGGGTGGCGAACAGGGTCTTGCAGCCCAGCCCCTTGGCGGGGTCTGCGATATGCTCCACCACGGCGCGGGCGATGCTCATGCCGTCAAAGGTGGAGGTGCCGCGGCCGATCTCGTCCAGCACCACAAGACTTTTGGCGGTGGCGTTTTTCAGGATCTCCGCCACCTCGGTCATCTCCACCATAAAGGTGGACTGGCCTGCAGCAAGGTCGTCCGATGCACCGATGCGGGTAAAGATGGCGTCCACCACGCCCACATGACAGCTGGCAGCCGGCACAAAGGAACCGATCTGCGCCATCAGGGCAATGAGGGCATTTTGACGCATATAGGTAGATTTACCCGCCATGTTGGGGCCAGTGATGATCAGGCAGCGGTCGGTGGTGCAGTTGAGGGTGGTATCGTTGGGCACGAACATACTGCCCTTGAGCACCTGCTCCACCACGGGGTGACGCCCCTCGGTGATGGTCAGCACATCGCTGTCGTCCACCACGGGGCGGCAGTAGTTGTTTTCCGCAGCCACCTGCGCCAGCGCAGCCAGCACATCCAGCTGTGCAATAGCGTTGGCGGTGCGCTGGATGCGGTCCAGTTGGGCGCCGATGCTCTCCAGCAGTTCGTCAAACAGGCGGCGTTCCAGCGAGATGAGCCGCTCGTGCGCGCCAAGAATTTTGCTTTCCAGCTCCTTCAGTTCCTGCGTGATGTAACGCTCGCCGGAGGTGAGGGTCTGCTTGCGGATGTAGGTCTCCGGCACAAGGTTTTTGTAGGAGTTGCTCACCTCGATGAAGTAACCGAACACATGGTTATAGCCAATTTTCAGCTTGGGGATGCCGGTCTCCTGCCGCAGACGGGCTTCCAGCTGCGCCAGCACGCCCTTGGTGTTATCGCGGATGGAGCGCAGCTCGTCCACCTCGGCATGGTAGCCCTTGGCGATGACACCGCCATCCTTGAGGGTGGAGGGGGCATCCGGGTCTACTGCGGCATAAATGCGCGCCTTGATATCCTCCAGCGGGTCGATACTTGCGGCCAGCTCGGCAAGCTCCGGGCAGTTGCAGCCCTCTGCCTGCTTGCGCAGACCGGGCAGACGGTCACAGGTCTGGGCAAGGGTGTAGATCTCCTTGGGGGTTGCAGAGCCGTACACCGTGCGGGTCATCAGGCGTTCCAGATCCGCAATGTAGTGCAGTTCCTCGGTCAGGTCGCCGCGCACCATAGTCTGGCGCACCAGTGCCTCCACAGCGTTCAGGCGGTGGTTGATGAGCTGGCTGGAAATAAGCGGCTGCTCGATCCAGCTGCGCAGCATCCGCTTACCCATAGCGGTGCTGGTCTTATCCAGCACCCACAGCAGGGTACCGCGCTTTTCGCGCCCGCGCAGGGTCTCGGTCAGCTCAAGGTTTGCCCGGGTGACCGGCGAAAGCCGCATGAACTGGGCTTCGTTGTAAGTAATGACCGTCTTTAACCGCTCCACACCCTTGATCTGAGTATCGTGCAGATATTCCAGCAGCGCAGCCATGGCAAAGCGCACAAGGCCCTCGGCGGCCATGCCGGTGGTCTGCGGCCAGTCGCGGCCAAACTGCTCCTCCAGCGCAGACGCCACCAGCCCCGGCGCATAGCGCTCGTCCTCGACCAGTTCCACCGAGCAGCTCATGTTCTTTTTGATGTAGGCGGTCACCTCGCGGCAGTCCAGCAGGCCGGGGTTCAGCAGCACCTCGCTGGGGTGGTAGCGGCACAGCTCGGTAATGACCGCCGGGGCGATCTTATCCGCCGCCAGTTCGGTGATATGCGCCGTACCGGTGGAAACGTCCGCAAAGCACAAGCCCGCCTTTTTGCCCTTGAGGTACAGGCTGGCAATGTAGTTATTGCGGTCGTCCTGCAGCATACTGCTCTCGATGACCGTACCGGGTGTGACCACCCGGATGATGTCCCGCTTGACAAGGCCTTTCGCCTTGGCGGGGTCCTCTACCTGCTCACAGATAGCCACCTTATAGCCCTTAGCGATCAGGCGCGCCACATAGCCCTCGTAGCTGTGGAAGGGCACGCCGCACATGGGGGCGCGCTCCGCAAGGCCGCACTGCTTGCCGGTAAGGGTAAGATCCAGCTCCCGGGACGCCGTGACGGCATCGTCGAAGAACATCTCGTAAAAATCGCCGATGCGGTAAAAAAGAATTTCGTCCTTATGTTGGTTTTTGATCTCAAGATACTGCTGCATCATGGGCGAAAGCTCTGCCATGGTTTTTCCTCTTTCCCTTGTATGGTTCCGTCAGCCGGTTTGCGGGCTGTAACCGCCGGTGCAAACAAAACGCGGTCTGTGTTGCACAGCCGCGTTCCGGTCAAAAAAAGTTTGCTCAGTGGCAGCCGCCGCAGGTGGAACAGCTGCCGGTGCAGGAGGCAGAAGGCTCCTGCACGGTCATGGGGTCGCCGCCGTTCATGGCGGTGTTGATGATGGCGTCGATATAGTTGACCAGGTTCTCGCACTCGCGCTTGGCCTCGTTGTATGCCACCATGCCCTCGTTGCCCATGATCTGGCCGTAGAGGCTGTTCACCTTCTCGTTTAGCTCAGCGATGCGGGCGTCGTCGCGCTCGTTCTTGCCGATCTCGTTGTTCAGGTCCATGCGGGCCAGATTGAACTCGCCGATCAGGTTCTGCAGCTCCTCATCCTTGTCGTTTGCCTTGCGGGCCTGATCCAGAATGACGTAGCGGGGGTCGGTCTGAAGTGCCATAGCGGCACGCTTGAAAAGATCAATGCAATCCATGATTGGGTTCTCCTTGTTGTTTTTATTCTTTCTGGGGCAGTTTGCCCCGGAATCACTTTTTTATGCTTCCACTTCACCCAGCAGCACGGTGGCGCGGGCACCGGTAAGATGTACAGTCGCGTAGCTGCCCAGCATTGCCGGGTCCGCAGCAAACTCCACGGTCAGGTTATTGTCCAACCGGCCGGAAAGAGTGCCCTCGTTGCGGCCAAAGCCTTCCACCAATACCCGGACGGTCTGCCCTACCTGCGCCTTGACCAGTGCCATGGCAATCTCGTCCTGCGTAGCCAGCAGGCGGGCCATGCGGTCGGTCTTTTCCTTGCGGGGGGTGGGGTCTGGCATTTCGGCAGCCTTAGTGCCGGTGCGCTTGGAGTAGATAAAGGTGAACAGCTGCATATAGCCCACTTTGCGTACCAGTTCCAGCGTTTTTACAAAGTCCTCCTCGGTCTCGCCGGGGAAACCCACGATGATATCGCTGGAGAAGGTGATGCCGGGCACGGTCTTGCGGGCGTAGTCGATGAGCTCCAGATACTGTTCCACCGTATAGTGGCGGTTCATCTGCTGCAAAAGCCGGTTGGAACCGCACTGCACCGGCAGATGCAGGTGCTTGCACAGCTTCGGCTGGGCGGCGATGGTATCAATGAGCTTATGGCTGGCGTCCTTGGGGTGGCTGGTCATAAAGCGGATGTGGTAATCGCCGGGCACGGTGCACAGCAGGTTGAGCAGGTCAGAGAAATCGATCTGCTCTTCCAGACCCTTGCCGTAGCTGTTCACGTTCTGCCCCAGCAGGGTGATCTCCTTATAGCCCGCTTCCACAAGGCTGCGGAACTCGGCAAGGATATCGCCGGGCTTGCGGCTCTTCTCGCGGCCGCGGACGTAGGGCACGATGCAGTAGGTGCAGAAGTTATCGCAGCCGTACATGATGGGCAGCCATGCGCGGAACTCGCTCTCGCGCCGGATGGGAATGTTCTCCACGATGACCGGACGCTGTGCGGGGTCCAGCAGCACCCGCTTATGCTTTTGCAGTTTCTGGGCGATCAGCTGCGGCAGGGTGTCGATGCCGTCCACGCCGAACACCAGATCCACATAGGGGTAGCTCTTGCGCAGCTTTTCCACAACATGCTTCTGGTTGGCCATGCAGCCGCACAGGCCGATGATAAGGCCGGGCTTTTTTTCCTTGAGCCCCTTCAGCGCGCCCACGTTGCCGAACACCCGCTGCTCGGCGTGCTCGCGCACAGCGCAGGTGTTGAACAAAATCAGGTCGGCGTCCTCGGGCTTATCGCACAGGCCGTAGCCGATATCTACCAGCACGCCCTTGATGCGCTCGCCATCGTTGACGTTCTGCTGACAGCCGTAGCTGTGCACAAAGGCCAGCGGCGGGGTGTCGTAGGTCTGCCGCACCAGCTCGGCGGCAACGGTATTATGTTCAAAGTTAATGTATTCCAAAAAAACCATCCTTCTCCGCCGGGCAGGGTAGCCCCGTGCGGCGAAACTCTATTTTCTGCCATTCTATAAAAGACACTCTTTAGTATACCCTGTTTGGCCGCTGCGGGCAAGAGGAAACACGCAAATTTTATGCCTGTTTAGCCGCTGCTGCCTCTGCATCCTGCCTGCGGCAGCACTCTTCGCACACGCCCAGCAGCACCACGGCGCAGTCCTGCACCCTGCCCTTCTGGTTTTTGACCAGCTCCATCACCTGTTTTCCGTCTACCTCTGCATCGGTGACGCCGCCGCAGACGGTGCAGTACAGGTGGCTGTGCCACGGCAGGGTGTGGTCAAAGCGGTCTGCCTTACCGGGAATGGACACCCGGCGCACCCGCCCGGCTTCCACCAGACTGTTCAGGTTACGGTATACGGTGCCAAGGCTCAGGTTCGGGCACTGCTGCGCGGCTTTATCGTAGATTTCTTCCGCAGTCGGGTGGTCGCACAGCTGCTGCACCGTCTGCATGACAAGCTCCCGCTGTTTTGAATAACGCATATCCATCCTCCTTTTTCATACGGTTCAGACGTTTTCTTCCCCTTTGATCTTTGCCCAGTACGCCCGGGCGGCCTGCTCGGTCTTGTTGTCGCCAAAGGTGTAGTATTTGGTATCCTTCAGCACATCCGGCAGATACTGCTGCTGTACCCAGTGGTTGGCGTAGCTGTGGGCGTATTTGTAGTTCTGCCCCTTTACCAGCGCATCCTCGCCGTCAAAGTGTTTGTTTTGCAGCTGGCGCGGGATGGGGCCGGTGCGCCCGGCCTGTACGTCCGCAATGGCTGCGTTGATGGCGTCGTGGGCGCTGTTGGATTTGGGGCTGGTGGCCACCAGAATGACTGCATCCGCAAGCGGCAGACGCGCCTCCGGCAGACCCACCATGTTGGCGGCATCCACCGCCGCCTTGACGATGGGGATGATCTGCGGATAGGCAAGCCCCACATCCTCGCAGGCGCACACCATCAACCGGCGGCAGGCAGAGGGCAGGTCTCCCGCTTCCAGCAGGCGTGCCAGATAGTGCAGCGCCGCGTCCGGGTCGGACCCGCGCATGGACTTCTGGTAGGCAGACACGATGTCGTAGTGGTCGTCGCCCTCCCGATCATAGCGCATGGCGGTGCGGCGGGTGACCTGCCGGATCATATCTAAGGTAATGCGTTTTTCTCCGTTTTCCACCGGCGCTGCCGTGACCGCAAAGTCCAGACAGCCCAGTGCCTTGCGCAGATCGCCCCCGGCGCTTTCGGCCAGATAGGCGCAGGCGTCCTTGTCCATGCATACCGGCACCTGTTCCCCTTCGGAAAGTCGCTGCACGGCGTTGCGTACCCCGCGCTCCACGTCCGCTGCGGCAAGTGGCTTAAACTCAAACACCGTGCAGCGGGAAAGCAGCGCGTTATAGATGTAGAAATAGGGGTTCTCGGTGGTGGAGGCGATCAGGGTGACGCTGCCGTCCTCGATACATTCCAACAGGCTCTGCTGCTGCTTTTTGTTCAGGTACTGGATCTCGTCCAGATACAGCAGAATGCCGCCCGCCGCTGCCAGCGTGCCGATATCCTTGAGCACTGCCTTGATATCCCCGGTGCCACAGGAGGTGCCGTTGAGCTTGTGCAGGGTCATGCCGCTGTTCTCGGCAATAATGCGTGCCACCGTGGTCTTTCCGGTGCCGGAGGGGCCGTAAAAGATCATGTTGGGGATGCGCCCGCTTTCAATGGTGCGGCGGAACACCCTTCCCGGAGCCAGCAGATGCTGCTGCCCGCACACATCCGCCAGCGTTTTGGGACGCAGACGCTGCGCAAGTGGTTCATTCATGGTGGTTTCTCCTTCCCTGCCCGCAAGGCACTTTTTATATAGTATAGCGCATTTAGAAAAGGAGGACAAGGGCTTTTCTGAAAATCATTCTCAGATAATGCCCTGCAAACATTTACAAATCCTGTCAAACATGGTATGATTCAGGTATTCCCTTTTAAAGGAGGTTTGTCCTATGCCGTTACGAAAAAAGAACCCGGAGGACCTTGCTGCAAAAAAAGCGCTGGCGCTGGAGGTCATCCGGCGTCTCAAGGCCGAATACCCGGATGCTGGTTGCACCTTGGACTACGACCACGCATGGCAGCTGCTGGTCAGCGTGCGGCTGGCCGCCCAGTGCACGGATGCCCGGGTGAACATTGTGGTGGAGGAGTTGTTTGCCAAATACCCCAGCGTGGCGGCGTTGGCTGCCGCCGAGCCGGAGGACATTGAAGCCATCGTCAAGCCCTGCGGGCTGGGACACTCCAAGGCGCGGGATATCTCGGCTTGTATGCGGATGCTGCGGGACAAGTACGACTGCCGTGTGCCCAATACCTTTGAGGAGTTGCTCGCTTTGCCCGGCGTAGGGCGCAAGAGCGCAAACCTCATCATGGGGGATGTGTTCGGCAAGCCCGCCATCGTTACCGACACCCACTGCATCCGGCTGTGCAATAAGATTGGCCTTGTGGACGGCATTAAGGAACCGCAAAAAGTGGAGATGGCTTTGTGGAAGATCATCCCGCCGGAGGAAGGCAGCGACCTTTGCCACCGCTTTGTGATGCACGGCCGTGCGGTGTGCAACTCCCGCAAGCCGGAATGCGAAAAATGCTGTTTGAAAGACATCTGCCGCACTGCCCGCGAAGCCGCCGGGCAGCAGGCACAGCTGTAATTTTTAAGGAGGTATAAACTAACTATGATCACTTTAACGATTTTGCTCATCGTTGCCCTGCTGTGCGTGCTGGTGGGCTGCCTGACCGGCCTGCTGACGCTGGTGGGCGTGCTGGCTTCCCTTTTTGTGGGCGTGCTGGTGGGTGCGCTGGCCGGATATCTGGCCGGGCGCTTTATGGGCACGGAAACATCCCTTGGCCGTAACATCCTAATGGGCGTACTGGGCAGCTTTGTGGGCGAGTTTTTGTTCGGCCTGCTGGGCATCCACGCCTCCGGCAGCTTTTCTTCCTTTGCCATCTCGGTAATCGGCGCCTGCATCTGCATCTGGATCGGCCAGAAGATCTCTAAGTAAGTTTTTTGGATCAATACGCCGCCGCATTCTGCTGCCGGAGTTTCCGGGCAGAGTGCGACGACTTTGCTTTTCCGCACAAACAAAAGCCCCCGAAAACCGGCTTCACAAGCCAACTCTCGGGGGTTTCTCTTTGGAGCTACTGACCTGATTCGAACAGGCGACCTGCTCATTACGAGTGAGCTGCTCTACCAGCTGAGCCACAGTAGCACATTGCACATCTGCTGCAACAGGCAATATTTTACCATATTTCTGCGGCACTGTCAAGGCCGGATTTCCTGTAAGCGGGGCAAGCTTTTGCAAGGCGTTTCACAAAAAGTTATTGCATTTTAGCCCGGCGGCTTTATAATAGAATTGATTGCGCAAAAGGCCGTGCCTTTTGCCGGAAAGGACGAGCTGCACCATGATCTTTGTTCCCCTGCTGCACTACTTTTTGTGCAAGAATGATTACAGCGGCAACGAAGCCGGGCTGCGCTACCGGCTTACCCCGGGCAAGCGCACCGTGCCGGACCCGGACGGCGGCGCGGATGCCACCAAAGAGGAAAAGATCCTCACAGTGGACTACTGGCCCGCGCCTTGGACGATTGACAAGACCGATCCCGCCCTGCGCCGCCGGGAGGTATTTCCGCTTACGGACGAAGGGCGTGCCGCCGCTGCGCAGTATCTGAAAGACGCCTACGATGCCGAGCCGGAGCGCTGGAACAACTGCCCGGACATGATGGACTGCGACCCCTGGGAGCCGCCTGCCGAGCCGGATACTGCCAACGAATAAACCGAACGAGGAAACCATGATCTACCGTTTGAAAGAACTGAAGGGCGATACCATCGCCGTGCCGCAGCTGGTGTTCTCCAAGCTGGGCATTGCCGAAGAATACAATGTGCGGGTGGCGCTGTATGTACTGGCCACCGGCGTGACCGACCCGGACAAGATCTGCGCCGACCTCAAGCTGCGCAGCCGCATCAGCGCCGAGAGTGCTCTGGCGTTCTGGGCAGGTGCGGGGCTTTTGGAGCGCTACGAAGAAAACGCCGCGCCGGGCGCAGAGCCCAGCGCTCCCGCCCCCATGCGCTGGGCGGAGATCGCCGCCGCCAGCCGCACCGACCCCATGATTTCCAGCCTGATCGACTGCGGGCAGACCAGCTTTGCCCGTCCGCTGACCCATGCCGAGATGGAAAAGCTGGTGAACCTGTATGTGCAGGAGGGCTTTGCGCCTGAGACTGTGATGCTCTGCGTAGCCTATGTGGCCAGCCGGGGCAAGCGCACCATGGCCGCTGTGACCCATGAGCTGAAGGTCTGGCGCGCTGAGGGCGTGGAGACCGGTGAGCAGGCCGATGCCCACTTAAAGCTGCTGGCGCTGCGCCAAAGCCGCGAGGAATACGTCAGCAGCCTGCTGCAGATCACCCCCGAGGAGCTGACGCTGGGCGGGCGCAAGGCCATTGCGCGCTGGTACGAGGTGTACGGCTACGACGACGCCATGGTGCAGGAAGCCGCCGTACAGGCCGGCCCCAAGCGGGATCTGTGGTACTGGAACAGCATCCTGAAAACATGGAACGCCAAGGGTCTGCGCAGCATCCACGATGTGCGTGGGCCGGTGGCTGCAGCCGGAGCAAGCCGGAATATCCGGGTGGACCGCGCTGCACCCAGCGGAAACGATATCCTGAAAAACGCCACCCGCCGCCGTTCTCTTATCAAGAAACCGGAGTAAGGAGCCTTTATGCGTACCAAAAACGAATTGTATCAGCAGGCACTGCGCACCGTAGCCATGCGGCGTCAGACCGCCCGCGCCTTAGCGCAGGATGCACAGGCCGAGGCCGAAGCTGCCATCCCCGGGCTGCGCCACGCCGAGGAGGAAGTGCGTGTGCGGGGCATCCGCTGCGCCATTGCCGGAGCCTCCGGCAAGGACCGCACCGAGACTGCTGCTGCCCTTGCGGCGGCAAAGCAGAAGCTGACTGCCCTGTTGGCCGCAAGCGGACGCCCTGCGGATGCACTGGAGCCAAAGTTTACCTGCAAGCGGTGTGAGGACACCGGCGCGGTGGACGGCCGCACCTGCGATTGTGTGCGCCGGGTAATGCAGCAGCTGCGCCGGAAGGAGATCGAGGAGCTGTCCAGCCTGTCCATCTCCAGCTTTGACACCATGCAGCTGGACTACTACCCCAACACGGTGGACAAAGCGCTGGGCGAGAGCGTGCGCAGCTATATGGCCAGAGTTTTGGCTGACCTGCGGGATTACGCCGCGGACTTCTCCCCTGCCACCCGCGAAAGCCTGCTGCTGGTGGGCAATGCAGGGCTGGGCAAGACTCATGCCGCCCTTGCCATTGCCGGTGAGGTGCTGCGGCAGAACTATGATGTGATCTATGTCTCCTGCCCGGACTTTTTCGGCAAGCTGGAAGCGCTACATTTCGGCACCGACCCCGGCGGCGAGGAGGAGACCTTGTTCCAGATTGCCTGCAACGCTGACCTGCTGATTTTGGACGATCTGGGCACCGAGTTCAATTCCAGCTTTTTCCTGACGAATCTGTACAGCCTGCTGAATAACCGCTTGGGCGCAAAGCTGCCTACCATCGTCACCACCAATATCACGGACGGTGCGCTGCTGGAAAAGCTGTATACGGAGAAGATCTCCAGCCGTCTTGCAGCCTTTGTGCAGATCCAGTTTCTGGGCAGTGATATCCGGGTACAGAAAGCCGCAGAATAAGTCGTTTTATTCCTGTCGGAGTTGTACATCTCTTGAGAGAAACCATTGCAAAATAAATGCGCAGCACTGCGCAAAGAAAAAGCCATCTGCCGCAGCATGTCGAGGTTCGAAGCCCTCGGAATCAGCTGTTGCAGATGGCTTTATTTTGTGACAAATCAGAACTCTAATGCAGGGCTTACCTCGTTGCGGCGCTGTGCCTGCACGATGCAGTCTTTTTCCGGCACGACACCGGCTGCACCCAAGGTGGTGAACACGGTCTGCAAGGCAAGGCTGGGCGTGTTATTCTCCTGCGAGAGATGGCACAGGGCGAACTTTTTACAGCCGCTCTGGATCAGTTCCAGAAGCTTTGCGGAGCACTCGTCGTTGGAAAGGTGTCCCCGCACGCTCTCGATGCGGGCGCGCAGATAGTAGGGGTAGGGCCCGCTGCGCAGCATGTGCAGGTCGTAGTTGCTTTCCAGCGCCACAAGGTCGCAGCCGGAAAGCGCCTCGTGCACCGGCGGGGTCAGGGTGCCAAGGTCGGTGGCGATGGTCATGGTCTTATCGTCCGGGGTATGAATGCGGTAGCCTACGCAGGGTACATCGTGGCTGGTGGGGAAGGACTGTACCCCGAAGCAGCCGATGTCCTCTTCCCTGCCCTCCAGCGTGTTCAGCTCACAGTTGGCGGGCACGATATCGTTGGCGTCCAGAAAATCCAGCGTAGCCGCTGCGCCGTACACCGGCATCGGGTTCTTTTTCAGGAAAGTGGAAAGCCCCTTGACGTGGTCGCTGTGCTCGTGGGTGACAAGGATGCCCGCGCAATCGCTGACGGCAAGCCCCAGCGATTTGAGCGCTGCCGTGGTGGTGCGTACGCCCTTGCCCATATCCACGATGAGGTACTGCGCACCGCAGCGCACCACGCTGCTGTTGCCGGAGGAGCCGGAATACAATGAAATGAACTCTGCCATGAAAACCTCTTATGTTACCACCTGAAAACAGCCCGCCGCACAGAACTTACGGCAGGCTGTTTGTTTTGTTGTTTGTGTTACAGGGCCTGTTCCAGCGCAGCGGGCATCCGCTCCACCTTGCTGATATCAGCGCCCAGACCGCGCAGCTTTTCCACGATATTCTCGTAGCCGCGCTCGATATGGCCGATTTCCTCGATCTCACTGGTGCCGTCAGCCATCAAAGCGGCCACCACCATGGCGGCACCGGCACGCAGGTCGGAAGCGCGCAGCGGTGCGGGACTGAGCTTTTCTACGCCCTCAAACACGGCCACCTGACCGTCCACCTGCACGCTGGCACCCATCTTGCGCAGCTCGTCCACATAGCGGAAACGGTTGTCCCACACGCTCTCGGTGATGGTGCTGGTGCCCTTGGCCACGCTCAGCAGCACACCCATCAGGGGCTGCATATCGGTGGGGAAGCCGGGGTGCGGCATGGTGTTGATCTTCAGCGGCAGAATATCGCCGGTACGGGATACCCGCACAGCATCGTCAAATTCCTCCACAGTGATCCCTGCACGGCGCAGCTTGGCCGTGATGGGCTCCAGGTGCTTGGGGGTAACATTCTTGATGAGCACATCGCCGCCGGTGGCCGCGGCAGCGACCATATAGCTGCCGGCTTCGATCTGATCCGGGATGATGCTGTAAGTGCAGCCGTGCATCTTTTCCACACCGCGCACCTTGATAACATCGGTACCGGCACCGCGCACATCTGCGCCACACATATTCAAAAAGTTTGCCAGATCCACCACATGGGGCTCCTTGGCGCAGTTTTCCAGAATGGTCTGCCCCTTGGCCATGACCGCAGAGAGCATACCGTTCATGGTAGCGCCCACGCTGACCTTATCAAAGAAGATATGGGCACCGGTCAGCTCCTGCTTGGTGCGCACGGTGATCATGCCGTAATCCACGCTGTCCTCTGCGCCCAGTGCACTGAACACCTTCAGGTGCTGGTCGATGGGGCGGGGGCCCAGATTGCAGCCGCCGGGCATGGCCACCTGTGCCTTGCCGAAGCGGGAGAGCAGTGCGCCAAGGAAGTAGTAGCTGGCGCGCATCTGGCGGGACAGATCGTCCGGCACATTGGTAGTGACCAGATGCCGCGTATCGATCTCGTAGGTGTTGCGGTTGAGCATCTTCACCTGTGCACCAAGGGTGCTCAGAATCTTGAGGCTGACCGACACATCGCTGATATCGGGCAGATTTTCGATCACGCAGACATCCGCTGCCAGAATGGTGGCAGGCAGAATGCCCACAGCCGCATTTTTTGCGCCGGAAATGGTCACTTCTCCGTGCAGGGGCTTACCGCCGGTAATAACAAATTTCTCCACTTTTATGATCTCCTTGTCAAAGGCCTGTGCCACAGGCCTGTTAAGGCTACTGAAAGCATTCCATCTCGTTACTTGTACTGCCGGGGTGTACAGATTCACCAACACCGGGGCAGATTTATAACTATCCTATTATACACTACTTCCACAAAAAAGCAAAGCCCGATTTGTATCTGTTTCATTATTTTCTGTTTTGCCCAGATTACACGCGGATATTCCAATAATTTATTGAATTTTTCATCAATTTTGACGAATACCGACCCCAATTTCACCCTTTGGCGATATCACCAAACGTGATCCTCGCACCGTGCCTCCGGGATCCAGCCTAGCTGATAGGCCGTTACCAATTGCTTCAGGTCGTGCACGCGCTCCCGCAGCACCTCGCCCTCGTCCGTATCTTCCACGAGGATGCGATGATTTTCAGTCTCTAGAATGTTCTTCTGGGACAGGATGTCCAAATTCTCCCGCACCGCCTTCTCTGCGCTTTCAAAGGGCTGATGGGTGCGCAGAGACATGGTGCGGCTGGAATACACCAGCGTATACCCGGCAATGCCGGTCTTTTCGTGGTAGGCGCGGCAGAACCCGCCGTCGATGACCACCAGCCGTCCCCCGCCCTTGATGGGACTTTCGCCGTTTTTCTCCTGCACCGGCACATGGCCGTTGACGATATGGCTCGTGCCCGGCAGGCCGAACTCTGCCAGAATGCGGCGGCAGGCGGCTTCGTCGTTGTACCAGCTATAATAGGGGTCCTTGACCTCCGTATGGGTGGCGGGGTCTGCGATATACAGCCGCTCAAAGGTGGTCATGGCGCTGCGGCCAAACAGCGGCGAAAGCTTGCCGCACCACAGATACCACAGAAAATCCTGTCCGCTCTGGCGGGCGGCGCTGCCTTCTGCCCCGTAGTAGCCACGGCGGGCGCGGGCGTCGCAGTAATCCATCAGGGCACGGCCGGAATAGCAGCGTCCCTCGAAATGCTCCACCGCAAAGCCGCCCTTCGTGTTCATGGGTACAGCGCCGTGGTAGAGCAGGTTTCCGTTTTCAATGTGGTACACGCTGCCCTTGGCGTACAAAAATTCAATATGCTGCTGTAACCTTTCGCTCTGCCGGAAAGATTGCACCAGCTTGCGCAGCACCAGCTGCTCGTCCGGGTTCAGCTTTGCGGGGTCTGCCGGGTCTACCGTGGGAAAAGAGGTATCCCGCAGGGGGTAGCGCTTCTCCCCTATCTGCACGGTGTGGGCGTCCCAGTCGATGTGGCGCAGATAATCCCGTCCCTGCATCTGGAAATCCGGGTTGCGGTCGATGACCTGACACTCCAGCTTGAACATGAGGATGGAGATGGCCTTGTGCATCACGGCGCAGCGGTGGAGCATTCCTTCCGTATAGGGGCCGCGGGCGGCGTCCGTGTGGGGCATCCAGATGGAAAGATCGTCCTCGCCGTAGAACTGTTCTGCCATGCGCTGCAAGTGCCGCAGGTTGATACCGTAGCAGTCCTCCAGCATCCCGTGGTTGTGGTAGGCAAGCGTAGTTTTAAGTACCGTACAGATGCAGATGGGACTGCCGGCAGCAGCACCCATCCATACCACGTCATGGTTGCCCCACTGGATATCTACATTGTGATGACGCATCAACAGATCCAGAATAATGTCCGGGCGGGGGCCGCGGTCAAACAGGTCGCCCACGATATGCAGCTTATCCACCGCCAGATGCTTGATGAGCTCGCACAGCCGCACGATAAAGCGGTCGGCGCGGCCGTTCTCGATGATGCTGCCCACGATCTGGCCGTAGTACAGATCTTTATCGTGATCCTCAAAGTGGGCATGGAGCAGCTCGTCCAGAATATAGCCGCAGCTGGAGGGCAGACAGCCGCGCACATGGTCGCGGGTGTGCTTGGAGGACACCAGACGGCAGATATCGATCAGCTGGAGAAGGGTTTGGGTATACCACTGCTCCAGTGCATCCTCGGTAGTGCAGCGTGCTTTAAGCTGAGGCAGCTTTTCGGTGGGATAATAGATCAGGGTGGCAAGCTCTGCACGGGCTGCCTCCGGCATGGTGTTGCCCAGCACGGCATCCACCTTTTCCCGGATGACACCGGAGGCAGAGTTCAGGATGTGCACAAAGGCCTCGTTCTCGCCGTGCAGGTCGCTCATGAAATGCTCGGTGCCTTTGGGCAGCTTGAGCAGCGCCTGTGTGCTGATAATCTCGCTGGCAGCTGCCGCCTGCGAAGGGTAATCTCTGGCCAGCAGGGTCAGGTACTTCAGATTATCGCGAATCTCATCGGTTTCGGTGCGCATGGTCTCCTCCATCATAACGCATTCCTTGCCCTGCAAAGATGTTGCGTTTTTTGTATTATCGTTTCTCTATATTTCAGTATAGCACGAATGGCACCAAAAGTGGTATACTGAATACGAAAATTTTAAGCAAAGGACTTTGGATATTATGCCGAAAACCATTTCCGTTCCCACTCGCTGTACCCTCTGCCCCCGCCGCTGCGGTGCTGACCGTGCCGCCGGGCGCACCGGCTTCTGCGGGGCGGGCGCTACGCTGAAAGCTGCCCGCGCTGCCCTGCACCACTGGGAGGAGCCCTGCATCAGCGGCACAAGGGGCAGCGGCACGGTGTTCTTTTCCGGCTGCACCCTCAAGTGCTGCTTCTGCCAGAACTATCCCATCAGCGCCGAGGGGCTGGGCAAAGAGATCACCGTGGAGCACTTGGCCGAGATCTTTTTGAATTTACAGGCGCAGGGCGCGCACAACATCAATCTGGTCACCCCCGGGCAGTGGCAGCCGTGGATCATTGCCGCGCTGGACATTGCCCGTGCCAAGGGGCTGCGGCTGCCCATCGTATGCAACACCGGCGGCTACGAGACCGTGGAAAGCGTAGAGGCTTGGCGCGGGTACATCGACATCTGGCTGGCTGATCTAAAATATGTATCCTCTGCCCTGTCCGCAGAGCTTTCCGCCGCGCCGGACTATTTTGCCGAGGCAAAGCCCGCCATCGAGGCCATGATGGCGCAGGCCGGACATCCGGTATTCGATGCGGACGGCATCCTGCAAAAGGGGGTCATTTTGCGTCATCTGGCGCTGCCGGGTCATGTGAAGGACAGCTTTGCCGTGCTGGACCAGATGGCTGCATGGAACGATGCCGACCCCGGGTGCTTTCTGCCCAGCGTCATGAGCCAGTACACTCCCTTCTACAAGGCCGCAGAGCACGGCATCGGGCGGCGCATCACCACCTACGAATACCGCCGAGTGGTGAACTACGCCATGGACAAGGAGCTTGTGCAGGGCTATATGCAGCAGAAGAGCAGCGCCAAGGAGGAATACACCCCCAGCTTTGACCTGACCGGAGTGTAATTCTGCGGCAGAGCAGCCTTTTCAGCAACTTTACCAAATTTTCGGTCTTATTTTCTCTTGCTTGCGCGTGCAAACGCTTGCATTCTGTCCGGGAACGCACTATAATGGATACAACGATGTGTTAATAGTTGCGGGTTTCCGCAATGTCATCAGGAGGAGCTTTATGGAACATTTCAATCCGATCCTTGGCAGCGAGCCCAATGGCCAGAAGTTCATCACCTGTGGTGAGATCATGCTGCGCCTGACCCCGCCGAACTACGAAAAAATCCGCATGGCATCCGCTTTTGAGGCCAGCTATGGCGGCAGCGAGGCCAACATTGCGCTGGCGCTGGCAAACCTTGGCGTGGACAGCACCTTTTTCAGCGTAGTACCCAACAACAGTCTGGGCAAGAGCGCTGTGCGCTGGCTGCGCTCCAACGATGTGCACTGCACCCCCATGATCCTGACCGAGCCGGACGAGACCCCTTCTAACCGTCTGGGTACTTATTATCTGGAGACCGGCTACGGCATCCGCGCATCCAAGGTCATCTACGACCGCAAGCACAGTGCCATTACCGAGTACGATTTCTCTCAGGTGGATCTGGACGCCTTGCTGGAGGGCTACGACTGGCTGCACCTCAGCGGCATTACCCCGGCACTGGCACCCAACTGCCGCAGCCTGATCCTTGATATGCTGAAGGTTGCCAAGAAGAAGGGCCTGACCGTGAGCTTTGACGGCAACTTCCGCTCCACCCTGTGGACCTGGGAAGAAGCACGGGACTTCTGTACCGAGTGCCTGCCCTACGTGGATGTGCTGCTGGGCATTGAGCCCTACCACCTGTGGAAGGACGAAAACGACCACAGCAAGGGCGACTGGAAGGACGGTGTGCCCCTGCAGCCCAGCTACGAGCAGCAGGACGAGATCTTCCAGCGGTTCATCGAGCGCTACCCCAACCTGAAGTGCATTGCCCGCCATGTGCGCTACGCTCACAGCGGCAGCGAGAACAGCCTGAAGGCCTTTATGTGGTACGAGGGTCACACCTTCGAGAGCAAGCTGTACACCTTTAACATTCTGGATCGCGTGGGCGGCGGCGACGCCTTTGCCAGCGGCCTGATCTACGCCATGCTGCACAACTACAAGGCCATGGATATGATCAACTTTGCAGTGGCCAGCAGCGCCATCAAGCACACCATCCACGGCGATGCCAACATCACCGATGATGTGAGCACCATCCGCAACCTGATGAACATGAACTACGATATCAAGCGGTAACCCGCATACAGCAATAGGCTCCCTGCCATTTGGCGGGGAGCCTATTTTTTGTAATGCAATCAGGCTATTTAAGAAGGGCGTTCCAGCCATAAGCGGATGGAGCATCCTTCTGTTCTTGCTTAGTTGGACAGGATCATGCGGTCGTTGGCAAACTCGCCGCCGCTGGCGATCTGGAACTTGGCCAGCAGATCGGAGACGTGCAGCTTCTGCTTCTCCTCCCCTGCCACGTCGTAGATGATGTGACCCTCGTGCATCATGATGAGGCGGTTGCCGTATTTGATGGCATCCTTCATGTTGTGGGTGATCATCATGGTGGTCAGATGGTTCTCCTCCACGATGCGCGCCGAGAGGGTGAGCACCTTCAGAGCCGTTTTGGGGTCCAGTGCAGCGGTGTGCTCATCGAGCAGCAGGAGCTTCGGCTTGTTCATGGTAGCCATCAGCAGGGTCAACGCCTGCCGCTGACCGCCGGAAAGCAGCCCCACGCGGGCAGTCAGTCGATCCTCAAGGCCCAGATCAAGGGTCTTAAGCAGTTCACGGTACTGCTCCCGCTCTGCCTTGGTGATGCCGATGCGCAGGGTGCGGCGCTTGCCGCGCCGGGCTGCCAGCGCCAGATTTTCCTCGATCTGCATGGTGGCAGCAGTGCCGGTCATGGGGTCCTGGAACACGCGGCCAATGTAAGCGGCGCGCTGATGCTCGCTCAGGCGGGTGACGTCCACGCCGTCAATGAGGATCTTGCCCTCGTCCACCGGCCACACACCGGCAACGGCATTCAGCATGGTGGATTTGCCTGCGCCGTTGCCGCCGATGACGGTGACAAAATCGCCCTCGTTCAGCTTCAGGTTCAACCCGTTCAGGGCGATCTTCTGGTTCACCGTGCCTGCATTGAAGGTTTTGGAAACATTTTGGATCTCAAGCATTTTTTGCGTCCTCCTTTGCCTTTTTGACCGGCTTCGAGAAGTATTTGCCCTTCCAGTACGGCACGGCAAGGAACACTGCCACCACGGAGGCACTCAGCAGCTTGAGCAGGTTTGCATCAAAGCCCAGTGTCAGCACCAGCTGAATGACGATATAATAGATGATCGCGCCGATGGAAACAGAGGCCAGCTTGAGGGCAAAGTTATGGAAGATGCGGCTAAACACGGCCTCGCCAATGATGACGGCAGCCAGACCGATGACGATAGCACCGCGTCCCATGCCAACATCTGCAAAGCCCTGATACTGGCTGAGCAGCGCACCGGACAAAGCCACCAGCGCATTGGAAACGGCCAGACCCAGCACGATGTTGAAGTTGGTGTTGATGCCCTGTGCGCGGGACATGGCAGGGTTAGAGCCGGTAGCGCGGATGCCGCAGCCCAGCTCCGTACCGAAGAACCAGTACAGCACCCCAATAACAACCGCCGTAGCAAGGATGACCATGATGATGGGGTTGTGCAGGGCAAATTCCTTGACCCAGCGCAGGGAGATGAGCAGTCCGTATTTGTCCACATTGATGGACTGGTTGGCCTTGCCCATGATCTTCAGGTTGATGGAATACAGTGCCAGCTGGGTCAGAATACCGGCCAGAATGGCGGGAATGCCCATAAAGGTGTGCAGCAGGCCGGTGACAAGGCCGGTAGCAAGGCCGGCCAGCACAGCCACCAGCAATGCTGCCCAGACGTTCATGCCGGAAAGCAGGCACATGACGCACACCGCGCCGCCGGTACCGAAGCTGCCGTCCACGGTCAGGTCGGCTACATCCAGAATACGGTAGGTCAGGTACACGCCAATGGCCATGATACCCCAGATAAGCCCCTGCGCACAGGCACCCGGTAAAGCGCCCGGCAGGTTTGCAAGTCTTGCAATGATTTCCAAAACAATTTCCTCCTAAACGTTACACTTTTTTATCTCCCGCTTTGATACGGGAAAGCGGAGAAGAGCAAGAATCCACTCTTCTCCGCTATTTTTATATTGTTCCGGTTTTGCTGTTATCAGGCTTCGATCTCTACATAGCCTTCCGGTACGGTCAGGCCAAGGTCATCGCAGATGGCCTTATTGTACTTCTTGGTCACATCGGTGTACTCGATGGGCATGGTGGAGATATCGCTCTCGCCGTTCAGGATCTTGACTGCCATCTCACCGGTGGTGTAGCCCAGATCGTAGTAGCTGATGGACAGGGTGGCCACGCCGCAGCCGGAGCAGATACCCTCCTCACCGGCGAATACAGGCTTCTTAGCCGGGCGGCAGATGCCGTCCACAATGCCGGTGTTGGCGGCAACGGTGTTATCAGTGGGCACATACAGTGCGTCGTTCTCATCCGCAGCCTTCTGGCAGACGGAGGACAGGTCGTTGGAATCCGAGAAAGCGTACTGGGTAGCAGTCACGCCCTTGGCCTCCAGATACTTCTGTACTTCGTCTACCTGATACTGGCTGTTTGCCTCGGCAGAGCAGTACAGCAGGCCGACCTTCTTGACCTCGGGCATCCACTCCACGATCATGTCTGCCTGCTGATCCAGCGGTGCCAGATCGGAGGTGCCGGAGACGTTGCCGCCCACGGTGCCGGAGAAGTTATCCAGACCCAGTGCCACGCCGTACTCGGTAACGGAAGTGCCCAGAATGGGGATGGTGTTGGTAGCAGCCTGTGCAGCCTGCAAAGCAGGGGTAGCATTTGCCATGATCAGTGCCACGCCGGAGGAAACAAAGCCGTTGGCAATGGTGGCGCAGGTAGCGGAATCACCCTGTGCATTCTGGAAGTCGAAGGTGACGTTCTCGCCAAAGGAAGCGGTCAGCGCATCCTCAAAGCCCTGCGTAGCGGCATCCAGTGCAGCGTGCTGCACCAGCTGGCAGATGCCAACGGTGAACTTTTCGCCGTTGGCAGCGGCAGCGACCGATGCAGAAGCAACCGTGGAGGACGCTGCCACAGAAGATGCGGAGGAAGAACCGCCGCAGGCGGAAAGGGCAGCTGCTGCACCGCAGGCAACGGCAGCAGTCAGGAAGGAACGACGAGTGATTTTACGCATATTGATGATCTCCTCTATCTCCAGCCCTTGCAGCCAACAGGACGCCGCACTCCGGGCCGATATTGTAAGCGGATCAAACAAGGTTCGCTTTACACTCGTGAAGTATAACACAGAATCGCTGGCAAAACAATCCACTTTTGCCTGAAAACGGCCTTAATTATCGATTCAAGTAAAGTCATCTATCAATTATTTCGAACCATTATTTCGTTTTTTCTGATACTCCGTCAGTCTGTGCAGTTCCGTGTCCAGCGTTTGCAGGTTTGCTTCCAGCTGCGGCAGATAGTCCTGCGCATAATCGTAGCCAAAATACAGTGCCTGCCAAAGCTTAGCCTGCATCCGATGCACCAGCACCGGGCTGAGCACTGCCTCCAGCTGCTCCACGGTATCTTCCAGCGCCATGCAGGTCTGCGCCCAGCGCACGTCAATGGCTTCCCGGGCGGGCACATCGTAGCGAGCAAGGTAATCCTGCACCTTTGCTTCGATCACCTGCCCGCCGCAGCCGGTGGGCTGCAAAAAATAGTGCACCTCCCCTGCCCGGCTGATTTCCTGCGCCAGCGGATACAGCGCACACACCAGCGGCTCAGCCTCATGGATGGCGCAGTGGTTTTCGGTCAGAAAGGGGCAGTTGTTGCGGTTTTCCTTCACCGGGGCAAGCCGCAGCACCGGTAAATGGCTCACCCTGCCAATGCTGCTGCGACAATAACCCCGGGCTACGATCTGCGGCGGCAGACGCAGCCGGCCAGCAATACGCCATAAGTCATACCCGGACAGCACGATATCCTCCCGCCCGCGGCAGCAGTTGCCGCAGCCCGCACAGGCAAAGCGGAACTGCGTATCCCGCTCCAGCAGCGGCATGGCATCGGTACGGGTAAAATCCACCTGTCCGCACAGATCAATGGCTTCGTCTCGCATAGTCAAACATCCTTTTCCATGATAGAATGTCCCTATTGTACCGCCGGAGCACCCGGTTTGCAAGGCGAGCCCTGTGAAGCGCGGTTATTTTTTATCCGCTAGTTTCCGGTACACATGCACTGCATCGCGGATATTGTACTGCTCAGTCCCATGGTCTCCGGGCGCGGCAAGCGTAACAAGGATGTATTCTTTTCCGTTCACGGTGGCAAGGCTGGCCAGACACAGCCCTGCGGCGGCGGTATACCCTGTTTTGCCGCCTTCGATCTGCGTTCCCGTCGGAAGCTCTGTTCCGTCCAGCTTGCCCAGCAGTGTGCTGGTCAGCGAAACGCCTTCCGGGTGCTGTGCAGTCGCATTAGTGGTGTAGTGCTCGGTTGTAAAAATTGTGCGGAAGGTCATATTGTGCAGCGCTGCCTGCAAGAGCTTTGCCATATCTGCCGCGCTGGAATAGTGCTCGGTATCGGTCAGGCCGGTCGCATTTGTAAAATGGGTGTTCTTCATGCCAAGCTCTGCGGCCTTTTGGTTCATCAGCGCGGCAAAGTTTTCTTCACTGCCACTTACCAGCTGCGCCAGCGCCTCACAGCATTCTGCGCCGGAGGGCAGCATCGCACCATAGAGCAGGTCACGCACCGTGACAGTCTCATCGGGTACAAAGCCCGCCATAGATGCTTTTTCGGTCTGTAAGGCTGGAAAAATATCCTCCGGCAGTGTTACCTGCTTATCCAGATCGGGCTCTGCCTCAATGGCCAGCAGTACAGTCATCATTTTTGTCAGGGAAGCCGGTGCAGTACGCTCGTCAGCACGTTTCTGCGCCAGTACCCGCCCGCTTTGGGCGTCCAGTAAGATCGCGTGTCGGCTGGCAGTATCTAGCAGAACGTTCTGCCGCAGAAATAGCACCAGCAGTACAAGCAGTGCCGCCAGAATACATAGCCGCCGACAGCGGCGGTGGAATCGTTTCATGATCAATCGCATCCTTTTTGCAAAATTATAAAGCGCTTTCACCTTGTAACACGAGACAAAAGCGCTTTTTCCTGCAAATTTGCGGCTATGTGTTTTTATGTTCATGCAACAAAAAAGCCCCGAGACTTTCATCTCAGAGCTTTCAGTTAAGTCGGCAACTACCCAATAAGGTATGCGGCTCCGTCGCACTGTTGTGCACAGTGCAGCGAAGTCGCTTTTTGCTTTATATGCGAGCACTCAGACGCGAATCTTTTCCATATCTCCAGAAATGTACCGCATACAGCCCCGCACCCAGAAGCAGGCAAAAGACCGAATAGCTAAGAATCGGAAGCCGCAGCAGTACAATCTTACCCGCGATCTGGGTAAAGAACCAGCCCGTTCCATATAAAATCACGATATAAAGCACCAGCCATGCAGCATATTTCAGCCAATGCTCTCGCGGCGGAAAGCCTACCTGCTCCATCATCCGGCGGAAAAGTACGCAAAACGCCGCCACTGCAACAACAAGCTGCATCAGATACCCTACGGATAGTTCAAAAACCCAATTTCCAATTACCGGATAGAGCAGCAAGCCTTCCACGCCCCACCCAAAAAAGAAATACAGAGGTGCAACATACCAGAAGTAATCCCCGGCTCTCAGTGTTTTCAAGCTGGGCTTGACCTCTTCCACAAAGGTCTTTGCGTCCGAAATCGAATAAAACAGTTCCTGATTTTCTTTGTTGGCTTGGATTGCAATATCAAGCAAATCGCTGCGCACCAGTTCGATGCCACAGAAGTCCCAGCTGACCCGGCGAAGATAACGAATCACTTCTTTAAGCTGCTCCTGACTTTTTTCAGTCAGCAACTCGGTACGCATCCGGTTTGTTTTTCGCAATGCAAAATACTTATTCATCTGGCTCCTCCTTAAAAATTTTTTCCACCAACTGGCAGAGCTGGCTCCAATCCTGCCGAAACTCAAGAAGCGCCTGCCGCCCTTCTTCCGTTACAATGTAGTATTTTCGGCTCGGTCCCTTGGGAGAAGGTCTGCGCTCCACCGTGACCTTTCCCCGTTGCTCCAAGCGCAATAGCAGCGGATAGAGCGTGCTCTCGCTCAAGTCAGAAAATCCGACCTGTTTCAGATGCATCACGATCTCATAGCCATAGGTCGGCTCTTGCGCAATCAATTTCAGGACACAATATTCCAGAACGCCCTTTAAAAGTTGTGCATTGTTTTCCATAAGTCCTCCTTCCTGCTAGTATGTATTGCGTAGTAGCTTATCTACATTGTATTACATAGTAGTGTTTCTGTCAAGTCCTGACCTATTGGCATTGCAACCAAAAATCATGCCATATTTTTATGCAACAAAAAAGCCCTGAGACTTTCATCTCAGAGCTTTCAATTAAGTCGGCGACTACCTATTTTCACAAGCCGTTTCCAGCTAACTATCTTCGGCACAAGTAAGCTTAACTTCTGTGTTCGGAATGGGAACAGGTGGAACCTTACCGTCATCGACACCGACCGATTTGACTGAATCAGTATAGCACATTTCTGTGCTTCTGTCCAGTATTTTTAGAAGGACGTGCCTTCAAAACTGAATAATCACTGCTAACATTTTTTCGTTGACTTAAAAGTCTCAAGCGAATTGTGGTCAAGCCCTCGACCTATTAGTACACGCTTGCTGAAT